>Ga0302319_10002108_pt1 | contig 43514 bp, 32 predicted proteins | sample Bog_T0_2_FD_203319 | JGI IMG/M metagenome (GOLD analysis project Ga0302319, IMG submission 203319) | Peat permafrost microbial communities from Stordalen Mire near Abisko, Sweden - Bog_T0_2 | ecosystem: Environmental > Terrestrial > Soil > Wetlands > Peat | place: Sweden: Abisko, Stordalen Mire...
AATCGTCCCATCCGCGGCGAAGCCCGCATCGATGGTCGCGTCGAACTTCTTCGCAATCCGGCGCGCGTCGCCGCGAAAGCCCATCGCCTCAAGCCCGTCTACCGTAACCCAGTTAGTCGGCGCCCAGCCGAAGGGCTCATCCCATTGCAACCCTGAGTTGAAGTTACTCATGGAAAGCCCTCCCGGCCGCTCGAACAAACTCAGCTTGTCTACGATCTGCTTTGCTTCTTCGCGCGTCGCCGCGCCGGCCCACAGCGGATAGAGCGAGGTAACATAGGCATAACTCGATGCGCGCCCGTGCACAAAGTCATAGTCGGCGAATACTCCCTCCTTGGCGCGCCACAGAAAGCGATGGATGGCAGCGTTGCGCGCCTTGGCCGCGCGCTCCCAGTGCATGGCTTCCTCGGGCCTGGCCAGCAAGTGGGTAAAGTGAGCGAGGTCCTTCTCGTAGCGATAGAGCAAACTGTTCAGGCACACCGGCGCGTAGTGGTGTGTGGCCCCATCGAACGGCCCGAAGCGAAAGCCCGGATCGAAGCCCGACTCGCGCATGGCCCGGTCTCCAGCGTAGAAATCACGGCTGAGCCGGTAGCCCGCGGCCCACGCGGGCTCACACACCACGGTCGCGTGCAGGTCGCAGCTGGTCTCTCTCAACCGCGCAGCCTCGGCCGCGTCCGGATGCTCGGAGCCTTTGACCAGAAAACCCTCGCCCTGTCCCGGATGGGCGACCAACCAGCGAATCACATCCGCATAGTATGTGCTGTCGTCGGACTCCTCCGGCACCGGGCCTTTGCCGTAGTCGAAGTAGCGCGCCAGACCCGTGGCGCCTGCCCTGTGCTCGGGCCGTGTCCAGGTGGCGTAGTCTTTCTCCGCCAAAGTGTACGCGCGCGCGAGCCAGGCATGGGCCTCTGCGCGTCCCGCGGGAGTGGCAGGAAAGCTGGCCGGATTCTCATATACGGCGCGAATCATCGAGGTAAGAAAGGGCGGCTGCGAGCGGGTGAGATAGTACGTGCGGTTGGCGTTGAGCACTGCGCCGTAGTGTTCTATCTCAAACAGGAAGTTATCCACCATTCCTTTGGCCAGCGCCGCGCGGCTGTCCGCTTCCAGCCCAAGAACAATGAAGTAACTATCCCAGCCATACATCTCGTTGAAGCGGCCGCCGGGCACCACGTAGGGATTGGGCAGATAGAGCAGTCCGGGGGCCTGCAGCTCTTCGGGGCGCACGTCGGCCAGTTTCTCAATGCGACGCGGCAAGGCCATTACCCGCACGTGGCACTTCTCTTCGAGCGCTGTTACCTGCGGCGGCGCGGGCGTCTCGGCCGGCATGTAGAGCACAAGGTTGACCGTGACCTTGATGTCGACCAGCGAGTGGCAGTCAGTCATGGAGCGGGTCAGCGTGTCCCACGCGGAGTGAATGTAGGCGAGCGTGGCATCGGGGTTGGGCGCGGCGCCCGCATCCTGCGCATGAAGACTGCAACTCCAGATTACAACCGCTGCAAGCAACAACAAGCGAAACAGCTTCATGCCGGCTCCCACGTCCTACGCTCCCGAATGCTCTGAAGTTTATCGCAACGGGCACCGAGCCCGCGCAACCGGGAACAGTTCGTAGCGATGCGGTGTCTACACAAGCACAGTGGTTCCGATTGGGACAAACGGAGTGCCTGGGCACGCAGCCTTGAGCTTCCGCCCGCCGCCTTAGGTCGCGTGCAGACCGAGGCGCGAGCGGCCCGGCCCCCTGCGCTTTGCCGCAGGCTCATCGTCTCTCCCCGCCGGCGCGGTTGACTTGGCACGATTGACCGACCAGGGAGGCATGCCATGTTTGAAGACTCGACCTTCGAATCCAACGGAACCATCCGCACCCGCAGCCGCGGATGGATGCTCGCTGCCCTCGCCCTCAACAGCACCATCCTGCTCGCTCTCGTCCTCATTCCGCTCGTCTACCCTGAGGCGCTGCCATGGCGCGCCATGAGCATCCTGATGGAAGTGCCTCCGCCACCGGCCGTGCCCACGCCGCCACCGCAGCACCAGGCCGTGCGCGCCACGCCCACGCCATCCAAGCTGACGTTGACGAGCATCGTTGCGCCGCGGCGGATCCCAGACATCATCACCATCGTGAAAGACCCCGAACCGGCGGACTCTACCAACGTCGCGACGTGGGAGCCGCCCAACGGCGTACCCGGCGGCGATGACAAAGTCTTCAACTCCCAGCCCATGCCCAGGGTCGTTCATCCCGATGTGCCGAAGTCGCTGCATGTTCCCTCCACCGTTGCCGCCGGTCTGCTGCTGCGCAAGGTGGTTCCGCCGTATCCGCCGCTGGGCAAGGCCATGCATGTGCAAGGCACCGTGGTGCTGGCGGCCACCATAGCCAAAGACGGCACCATTGCCAACCTGCGCGTAGTGAGCGGGCCAGCGGTGCTGCAGCAGGCCGCGCTCGACGCGGTGCGCCAGTGGCTCTATCGGCCCTATCTGCTCAACGGCGAGCCGGTCGATGTGGAGACCCAGGTCAACGTGATCTTCACGCTTGGCGGGTGAGCTGTTTCTCTGCCGAGCACACCAATCTTGCGATATATTTTGCGGCTTTAACCCGTACATTGAAGGCGCAATATGGTGTGCGTTTGCCACAGAGAGCGCGCGCTTCCGTCAATTCCCATTCCCTCGGCGGCTAAAGACGGGAATAAAAAGCCGGAGCCAATGGACGGGCTAAAGCCCGTACCCTTCAAGGCATAGTCTTTTCCCAGGTCCTGAGGCCCGGGATCACGCTAGCTACCGGCCAGTTTGTCGCGGGTGAGCTCGTTCCAGGCGGCGATGCCGTCCGGCATGGGCGGGCTCACAGTGCCGGGCGCAATGGCCTCGATCACCCGTTGCGGCTCCACGTTGCCGCTCGCATCGCGCAAAATTCCCTTGACCCAGCCCACCGTGGCCAACCCCTCGCGGCCGGTGAAGGTCTGCTCGATGTAGAACCAGCGCTCGTCCCAGCAGACCAGGCGCGACGCGAGCGTGAAAGCGGAGAAGGCGGGCAGAGAGCGGCGATAGGTGATCCACACCGCGCCCACCATGGGCTTGTACCGCGCGCGCAGGATGCGGTCGAGCAGCCCGGTGCGCGCCAGCAGGTGGGTGCGCGCGTAGTCCATCAGGTTCAGGTAGCGGGCGTTGTTCAGGTGCAGGTTGATGTCGATATCGTTGGGCCAGACGCGCATCGGTAGGCGGTCTTCGTCGAGCACGCCCAGCGGCGCAAGCGGCCACAGGTGCTGGCGAATGGCCAGCGCCGGGATGCGGACGAAGCTGATGATGTGCGACAGCGCGCTCTCCTGCCTGGGCGGTGAGGTTATGAACAGTGTAGAAGGCCCGGCTACGATGGCAGAGTGGTTGCGGTCGTCGACGGGGCGATTGAATAAGCTTTGTAACAGGGCATGGCTTCAGCCATGCCGATTGCGCGCAACGAGAGTTGCGGGCTTTAGCCCCTGCCACCTTTAAATCCTCTGCATGACGGCATGTTGCAGCGGCTGAAGCCCGTTCGAGGAGATGGGAACGTGTCTGAGGCACGGCTGAAGCCATGCCCTGTTACAGAACTACAAGGCCGTTCTCATGTTTGATGAAGCATCTGCGCGAACCTGATATCCATCCGCAGGAATTCCTATTCACCCGGTTTGCTACTATCGACGCAAGAGACGGCGAGAGTTACCGGCGATCCGTCGCAGAATCCCTATGGAAGAGTTTCTCGCTGCGTTGCTCAGTCTCGTTGCCGAAGTGCTCCTTGAGGTCTTCTTCGAGGCTTTTCTCGCGGGAGCAGCCGGTCTCCTTGTGCGCCTCGTCCGAAGGGTCTTTCAGGGGACTCATGCCCACGGTCCCGCGATCGCCATCGTGGTCTATTTCCTGGCCGGCGTAGCCTGCGGAACCATGAGTGTCCTTGTCTTTCCTCATCCACTTGTCCACCCATCCAGAATCCATGGCATAAGTCTGGTGATAAGTCCCCTTATTACTGGATCGATCATGTCGCTACTGGGCGCGGAGCTTCGACGCCATGGGAAGGAGTCAGTTCGAATCGAAAGCTTTGGCTATGGATTCACGTTCGCGTTTGGAATGGCAATCGTCCGTCTCCTCTTCGCGAAATAGCCTGGGCTGCCTAGCCTACGGGAGGTAGTGGCGCGCCTCCCGCCCCATCGGCGACAATCTTGGTGCTATGACAAACCTGAATCGCCGCGACTTTCTGCTTACTGCTTCTGCTGCCACCCTTACTGCAGCCGCCACGCGCTCGCTTGCCGCGGGGCGCACGCAGCGCGTTTTTATTGGCTCCAACAAACCCGATGGCATCCTCGCCTTTGACTGGAATCCGGCGACGGCGGAGCTGACCGCCGCTGGCGTCGCCGCTCAAATTCCCAATGCCGATTGGGTCACCCTCTCGCATGGGCGCGAGTTTCTCTTCGCCGCCTCGGAGGTGGAATCGTTCAACGGCAAGACTACCGGCGAGGTGGCCAGCTTTCGCGTCGACAAGGGCACGCTGCAACCGCTTTCGGCGCAGAACTCGGCCAGCAAGGGGACCTGCCATATCGCGCTCGACCACTCCGGCCGTGTGCTGCTGGCGGCCGACTACGGCGGCGGGTCGGCGGCCAGCTTTCTGGTAACCGACGGCCGGCTCAGCCCCATCGTGTGGACGGAGCACTACACCATCCACGCGCCCAACAACGACCGCCAGGACACGGCCCACGCCCACTTTGCGTCCTTCTCGCCGGACAATAGCTACGCCTACATCAACGACCTGGGCTCCAACATGATTCACATCTACCGGCTCGACGCCGTCACCGCCCAGCTCACGGCCGCCGGCGAGTACCATGCGCGGCCCGGCGCCGGATGCCGCACGCTGCACTTCCATCCGACTGCGCCGACGGCCTACTGCGTCAACGAGCTCGACTCGACCGTGGACGTGCTGCGCTGGAGCCGGGCGGATGGCAGCCTGACGCTGGTGACGCGGATCGAGCTGCTGCCGGCGGACTACCACGGGCCCACGCGCGCCTGCGACACGGTGATCCCCAAGGACGGAAAGTTTGTTTACTTCGCCAACCGCGACGACAATTTTCTCTATAGCTTCCGCGCGGATGGGAAGACGGGGGCGCTGACGCCGATTGGCCGCACCAGCTGCGGCGGCAAGACGCCGCGCAACTTTGGCCTGGACCCGACCGAGCGCTGGATGCTGGTGGCCAATCAGGACTCGGACAATGTGAGCGTGTTTGCACGCAACCCGGTGACCGGCGTGCTGGCCAATGAGGGCAAGAGCTTCCAAGTTCCGGCGCCGATGTGCATTTTGTTTGCGTAAGAGAGAGCAAGGAATGGCAAAAGTCCGGGCCTGAAGGCCCGTTGAATTTGCCGTTTTTCAGTGGGCTGAAGCCCACGGCTCTCTCTGGATTTTCGATCCGGTCCTTCAAACGTGTGTAGGCTTCCCACCCATCTCGCGATAAAACCTGCGAAATGGATGCGGCACGGTGCTTTGATTTGAAGGCCGGATCGCTAGGCGTTCATCAGCGCGGGGCTGGCAAGAACGGAGCCGGAGATCTTGGCGGCAACGCTCTCTTCGCTGTGCGTCGTCTCCACCGGCACATGGGCCAGTTCCCAGGCGGAGCGGTCCTTGAGCAGGCGCGAAACGAGAGCGGTGTGCATGGCATGGCCGGCGCGCTCGGCCACGACGTGACCTTCAATGCGGCGTCCGGCCAGGGCCAGGTCGCCGATCAGGTCCAGCACCTTGTGGCGCACATACTCGTCGGCAAAGCGCAGCGGGCCGTTCTCCGGTCCCTTGACGCCCAGGATGATGGCGTTCCCGGCGTTTGCGCCGCGGATCAGGCCCATATCGCGCAGGCGCTGCTCGTCGGCCTTGTAGCCGAAAGTGCGCGCGGCGGCAATCAGCTCGCCGTAGGTCTCCGCGGCCAGGTCCACGCTGGTGGTCTGCTTGCCGATGGGCGGTGGGAAATCGATCGAGTACTGAATGCTATAGCCCGAGCCCGGATACACTCCGATGAACTTGTTGCCCTCACGCACCTCAACCGGACGCAGCACGCGGATGGTCTCGCGGCGGCGGCGTTGGGTGCGGATGCCCGCGTTCAAAATTGCCTGTACGTAAGGCAGCGCGCTGCCGTCCAAGATGGGAAGTTCGAGATTGTCGAGCTCGATGATGACGTTGTCGACACCCATGCCGATGAGCGCGGAGAGCAGGTGCTCGGTGGTGGAGATGAGCACGCCCTGGCGCATCAGGCTGGTGGCGTAGCTGACCTTGGCCACGTTGCGGCCGTTGGCGGGGATCTCGAAGTTGTCCAGATCAGTGCGGCGGAATACGATGCCCGAGCCGGCCGGCGCAGGCAGCAGGCGCATCGTCACCGGCGCGCCGGAATGGAGACCAACCCCTTCGAAAGCAATGGGTTCCGCAATCGTCTGTTCCAGGTGGGCCGGACTCGCCAATCGGTACTCCAAATGCCCGGAAAGCAGGGCACTGGATAGATTAGACGCGAGTTGTCCGTTGTGTCCTGTGGCATTTTAGCCACAGTCTGCGCTTCCTGAACCACCTTGCGCACCCTTGCCGGGGCTGGTACCGATTCGTACCCGTCCCGTACACGGACCTTTAACTATCGTAGAATCAGAGAATCACCGGCATCGCTCACTACAATCAGCCCGAGAAAGGCTCCAGTAATGACCCCGTCCCCCGATCTGCCCGTATCCATGCGCGCCCTGCTGGCCGGAGCGCGGCGCGGCCAGCCGAAACTGCTCCAACTGCTCCGGCGGCTGGTTCTGGCCGAGTCGCCTACCGACAACAAGCCAGCCGTGGATGCCTGCGTTGCCCTGGCGGCGGCGCACGCCCGGGAGTTGGGCGGGCGCGTGAAGCTCCATCGCCAGCGCCAGGTGGGCGATCTGCTGGAAGCCCGGTTTGGGCCAAGGACGAAGAAAAACTCCGCAAAGCCGATCCTGGTGCTTGGCCATCTGGACACCGTCTGGCCCATCGGCACTCTCAAAACCATGCCCCTGCGCGAGGCCGATGGCCGCCTCTGGGGCCCGGGCACCTTGGACATGAAGGCCGGTGTTGCCATGGCCTTCACCGCCATCGGGCTGCTTGCCGAGATTGGCCTGCTCAACCGCGAGGTCGTCGTCCTGCTCAACAGCGATGAGGAAGAAGGCAGCCTGGCCAGCCGCCCGGTGACCGAGCGGCTGGCCGCGCAATCCCAGGCTGTGTACGTTCTGGAACCGGCGCAAGGCCTGGCTTACAAGACCGCGCGCAAGGGCACGGGGAATTGGCGCATCGACGTGAAAGGCGTTGCCGCCCACGCCGGAGTGGACTTTGAAAAAGGGGCCAGCGCCATCCGCGAGATGGGGCGCATCGTGGAGCGGGTGAGCGGCTGGACAGACCTGAAGCGCGGCTTGACGGTGAGCGTGGGCCTGGCCGTGGGCGGCTCCAAGACCAACGTGATTCCGGCCGAGGCCTGGGTCGAGGTAGATGTCCGCATCGCGCACAAGGCCGACGGCCCGCGCATCGAGCGCAAGTTTGCCGGGCTCAAAGCAACGGACAGGCGCTGCGCACTGACCGTTACTGGCGGCATCAATCGCCCGCCCATGGAGCGGACCCCGGGGACTGTCCGGCTCTACCGCCAGGCGCGAGAGCTGGCTACCCAGCTGGGCTTTGACCTCGGCGAAGCAGCCACCGGCGGAGCCTCCGACGGCAACTTCACAGCCGCGCTCGGCGTGCCCACGCTGGACGGCATGGGGGCAGTGGGCGAGGGTGCGCACGCACGGCACGAGTCGATTGTGCTGGAGCACCTGGCGCCGCGGACGGCGCTGCTGGCTGGCATGCTGGCGGGATAGGGGGTGTCTCAGGTCTCGATTCTGAGACCTGGGAATCACGCTTTTACGGATAAACCAGGTAATTCTGCAAAAAGAAGTAGCCGGCCGTCACGAAGCCGATGACCGCGACCGACCAGCGCATGGCGCGCTGATTCATCTTGCGGCTATAGTGCGCGCCCAGGTAGCCACCCAGCGCGGCCAGCATGGCCATCACCAGGCAGAAGCGCCACTCCACACGGCCGGCAGCGACGAAGGTGATGGCCGGAATCCCAATGGAGACAGCGGCGGTGAGCACCTTCAGCGCATTCATCTCGTGGATGTCGTGGACGCCGCAGATGCCGAACAGCGCCATCACCAGGAACCCGCCGCCGGCGCCGAAGTAACCCACATAGACGCTGACCACAAGCATGCCAACCAAAAGTGCTTTGTTGTAACGCTTGCCGCCGGAGAGCGAGGCCAGCCAGCGGCCCAGGGGAAAGCTGAGCACGAACATGACCGCAGCGAACAGCAGCAGCCAGGGCAGCAGTTCGCGGAAGCGCTTGTTGCCGGTATGGAGCAGCAGCAGGCCGCCCAGCTCGCCGCCCACGCCGGAGGATACGGCCAGCGGCAGCAGCTTCCAGCCGTAGGCGCGCAGTTGCTGGCGGAAGGCAATCAGCGAGGTCAGTTGCCCTGGCCACAGTGCCACAGTGTTGGTGGCCTGCGCGCTCACCGCACCCACGCCGGCCGCGGTGGTGCGGGCGAGCAGGGCCGGCAGCGACAGAAACGAGCCGCCGCCGGCTACGGCATTCAATACCCCGGCAAGGAGAGAAGCCACGGGGAGCCAGCAGAGGCGCAGAAGATGGAAGATGAAGGGAGCCACACACTACCTTAAGTTACTGCGCATAAAGACGCATAAGGTTTGTCTGGCGCCCCCGGACCGATTCCGCGGTTCGCTCGCCACTTGCATCGAACGCGGCTGCTGCTTTTCAATGGGACTGCCTGATACACTCCCGTCAAGCAAACATGGAGCTGATTACGCGATGAAGCAAACCGTTCTGATTCTACTTCTGGCGGCAAGCGCCGCTGCGGCAACCGCCCAAACCCCAGCCAAACCCGCCGTCCCAGCCAAGCCCGCTACCACGGCGACCCCCGTGCACCACGCCGCCACCACCGCGACTGCATCTGCGGCCAAGCTGCCCCCCGGCGTGCCCGTGGTGAGAGGGATTGTGAAGCCGGCCTTCACGCTGCGCTATGAAGACATCAAGATTGGCGCCGGAGCCGAGGCCGAGCCCAACAAGATGTACAAGGTTCTCTACACCGGATACCTGGGCAGCAACGGCCGCCCCGACGACGGGCACAAGTTCGACTCCTCCGACGATCACCGTCCTCCGCTCAAGGACAAAGACGGCAAGCCGGTGCTGGGCGATGACGGCAAACCCAAGTTGGGCGACGCGCAGCCCATGGCATTTCCCCAGGGCATGGGCCGCCTGATTCCCGGCTTCGACCAGGGATTCGCGGGCATGAAGATCGGTGGCAAGCGCCGCCTGTTTATTCCCTGGCAGTTGGCCTATGGCGCCAAGGGCCGTCCCGGTCCGGATGCCACGCACCCCGGAATTCCGCCCAAGGCCGATCTCATCTTTGACGTTGAATTGGTAGAAATGACCGACCTGCCCACGCCTCCGGCTCGTCCCGGTATGGGCGGACCTCCGGGCAGCCGTCCCGCGCCTCCCGGAGCCATACCGCCGGGCGCTCTGCCGCATCCGATTACGCCCGGCGTGCCGCCGGCTCCCGGGTCGTCTGCTGCGCCCGCGGGTGCGCCACCGGCCCAGCCCGCAGCCCCTGCGGCGGCTCCGGCACCAGGCAGCGCTCCTGCTCCGGCCGCTCCAGCAACAACGCCGGCCCCTGCAACGCCGGCTCAGCCGCAATCGAACTGAGGACGGATTCGTCGCCGAGTCTGGGTGCCCCAGGTCTCGTCTTTGAGACCTGGGAAATCACAGGATCAAATCTTTCCAGAAAGAATCGTAGCCTTCACACCACGCCGGCGGGCAGTTCCGGCGTGGCCGCCAGCAGTTGCCGCGTGTACTCCTGTTGCGGCTCCGCGCACAGCGCCTCGGCTTCGCCCATCTCCACCAGCCGCCCCCGCTCCATGACCGCGATGCGCGTGCTCAGGTAGCGCACCAGCGGCATGGAGTGGGAGATGAACAGATAGGTCAGCCCCAGCTCGCGCTGCAGCCGGCGCAGCAGGTTCACAATCTGCGCGCCTACGCTCACGTCGAGCGCGGAGACCGGCTCATCCAGAATCAGCAGCTTGGGCCGGAGCGCCAACGCGCGCGCAATGTTGATGCGCTGGCGCTGGCCGCCGGAGAACTGGTGCGGGAAGCGCTCCAGCGCGCTCTCGTCCAGGCCCACCTCACCCAGCAACGCCACAGCCCGGGCCCGCAGCGCGGCGCGGCTGGTCGCAATGCCCGCTTCGCTCCCATGAATCACGAGCGGCTCGGCGACAATATCCAGCACCTTCATGCGTGGGTTCAGCGCGGCGTAGGGGTCTTGGAAGACCGGCTGCATCTGGCGCCGCAGCCGGTGAAGCTCGCGTGCAGAGGCGCGGGCCACATCTGTACCGTCGACGCGCACAGAGCCAGAGGTCGGCGTCACCAGCCCCAGAATCATCCGCGCCAGCGTGGTTTTTCCCGACCCTGACTCGCCCACCAGCCCCAGCGTTTCGCCCGCCTCCACCGTCAGCGACACGCCGTCGACGACAGTCTGCGCTGTGCTGCGCAAACCCTCCCGCCGCGCATAGCTCTTCGAGACGGCAATCACCTCAACCAGCGCCATGACTCGATGGTAAAGCACCTGCGGCGTCGCAGCCGGCTCGTGCGCGCCACGCAGGTCGCGGCGCTCAGCCGGCCTAATCCAGCTTCGGATGCAGCTTGTGGAAGCCGGTCGCCTGCTGATAGGCCGACGCAAACGCGGCCAGCTTCGCATCCTGATAGTGGCCGGCGAGAAAGGTCAGCGACACCGGCGTTCCGGGGCCGCCAATGTCGTCGTTGTCGCCGTCGTCAATGGCCGGCGGTTTGGGCGCGTCTGCGCCGCGCAGGCCGTTGGGCACAATCAGCGCCGGATGGCCGGTGAGGTTGGTGGCCACTAGCTGCGTGCCGGTGGTCGGCGTCACAATCACGTCCACCTGCTCGAACAGCGCTGAAACCTGCTGCACGGCGAGAGTCCGCGCCCGGTTGGCCTGGATGTATTCGACCGCCGGATAGAACCGCGCAATGCGAAAGTCGTTCGGCCAGTCCTCCACGCCCTGCTCGGTCAAGAGCGCGTCGCGGCCGCTCAGGGTCAGGTCGTCAAAGGCCGCCGCGGCCTCGGCCGTCAGCAGCGCCGTCATCGCCCCGTAAGGCAGCTTGGGCAGCTCCACCGGAATCAGATTGACGCCCATTGCCTTGAGCTTGTCCAGCGCGGCTAGGTCGTACTGCCGGTCGTAATCCCTCCGCGCCCGCCCCACCGTCATCTGAGCGTTCCGCTCTTCGCGCTTCTGTTTCTCTTCAGCCGTCTCGCCCGCCTTCGCTTCTTCCAGCTTCAGCGGCTCCGCCGCGTCAAACTCGCTCTTCAGGTAGCCGACGCGCCATAACCGCAACATCAAGGGTGATGAAAACGCTTCTTCCCAGTCGAATTCCGGCCCAATTGCCACCGAGGCATCCTTGCCGTCGGGGCCGAAGATCGCCTCAAGGATTAGGGCGCAATCCTCTGCGGAGCGGGCGATGGGGCCGAGTTTGTCCATCGTCCAACTGAGGGCCATAGCTCCGGTACGCGGCACTAACCCAAAGGTGGGCCGCAGGCCGGTAACTCCGCAGCGCGTCGAAGGCGAAGATATCGACCCCAGCGTCTCCGAGCCAATGGCGAATGCCACGCACCCCGCCGACACCGCACTCGCCGGGCCCGCAGAAGACCCGCTCGATCCCTGATTCGTATTCCATGGGTTCCGCGTCTGTCCGCCAAACCAATGGTCGCCCATAGCCAGCGCGCCCAGCGTCAGCTTCGCCACCAGCACCGCGCCTGCCGCGTCGAGCCTCTGGACGACGGTCGCGTCTTCGTCGATGACTTGGTGCTCGAACCCGCCCGCTCCCCATGTCGTCGGATAGCCCTTGACGGCCAAAAGGTCTTTTGCGCCCCACGGAATGCCGTGGAGTGGGCCGCGATAGTTCCCGGCGGCGATTTCTTCGTCGGCCTTCTTTGCCTGCACCAGTGCGCGCTCCTCGGTGAGGGTGATGGAGAAGCGGAGCTCTTGATCGTAGCGCCTTAGCCGCCCAAGGAACATCTTTGTGAGGGCGAAAGAGGTGATTTTGCGGCTGGAGATCAAGGCGGCAAGCTCGGGTACCGTTGCGAACGCCAAGGAATCCAGATTTGCCGGTGCTACGCTGGTTTCGGCCCGCTGCTTGAGGTTCAGCGAAGTCGACCACGGGTGGTGCTGATTCATATTCCCGGGACTGATCCCCGGTTCAGTGTTGATGGGCCCCAAAGGGCGAAACACGAACGCTGGCGCAATCGAATTCCCTAGCTTCAGCTTCCGAATCGCCTGCACCGATCCATTCTGGTCCGCGAGCCCATCGATCATCATCTGCTTCTGTTCGGCCGTGAACGGCCCCACCCCGGCCATCACCGCCGCCTGATCGATCAGCTCTGCTGTGATCTTTACCGGCCCGCTCAGTTCTTCGCCCGCAGCACTCTGCACCGCCAGCGTGTACAGCACCCCAGGCAGCAGCGCCGATGTGATCCCAGCGCGGCTGCACGCCGTCAGAAAACTGCGCCGATCCAGCGTCATTCCCGCATCTCCTCAAGGCAAACGGCCGTTCAAGAAACAATAACAGCGGAAGACGGAGGCCGCCGATGAGGGGAATCGGTGGCGCAGGCCACGAGCCCCGGGGCTGAAGCCCTTCAAACTACGGCACATTCAGTGGCCTGAAGGCCACTGCTCCCTCCGGAAAACAGGCGGCGGCCAGCCTATCCTCTCCGTAACTCTGTGAACAAGTTCCTCTTTTCGATTCCGCATTCCCTCAGGGGCTGAAGCCCTGCCTATTTTGCTGCTTCTATGTACGGGCTAAAGCCCTGTACCCTTCAAGAATTGCGGCTCGTGGAACGGTTCCCCGGCCGGCTCTACTTCCCGGCAGCATCCACCTGCATCTGGGCTCTGGCCATGGCGTCGACGCGGATTTTTCCATCCGCCTCGAAGTCAATGGGGATGGGAACCCAGGGGTGGGCTTTTGCATACAGCACATACGCATCCTGGCGTGCCGGAAAAGTTGCATCGATGGCAGCCACGGCGGCTCGCGCTTTCGGGAGCAGTTCGCTCAGGTGCGCCACTTCCTCCACGGCGCGCTCGGGATAGTAGCTGAGCCGGTCGCCGGTCTGCATGGCTTCCACCAGCACGTCGGGCGGCTCGGAGACAGGCTGCGTCCGGTTCATGGCGTCGTAGGCCCCGCGCAGCCGCGTCATGGTCCCGGCAAAGCCGTCCAGCTCGCCGCGGCGCGCGGTCAGGCCGTCGGCGCGTCGCACTTCCACCGTCACCCTGGCCGCGGTGCTGCCGCTGGGCACGGGAATCACCGTGGTCAGCGTGTTGCCGTCGAAGCTCCAACCGCCTTTGCCGGTCGGTCCGGCGCGCTTGACCGCGACGCCGTTCACTGTCACTGAGGCAGGAGGCCAGTCGGCGGGTAGACGCACCTCAAAGCCGCGCGCCTTCAGCATGCCGTCGAAGCTGCCTTCGACTGGGCCAATCTCCACTTTGAACGTGTCGCTGGTCTGGCTGGCCCTGATGGGCATGCGGGTGTAGACGCCGTGCTGGTAATCGACCGAATGTCCGGAGTCCTCATAGACCGAGTAGGTTGAACTCGCGCCAGGCTCGAGCGGCCAGACATTCACAATCAGCGGGTCAACTGGCTTCTCGCCCGTATAGCGCATGGGCGGCTCCATGGGAACGATTGCGCCGGGACGCAGGTAGACTGGCGTCTGGTCGATGGAGAAGCTGCGGTCAACGGAGACTGGGCCGGTGAGGTGCTTGCCCGTCGGCCATTCGATCCATTGGCCTGGTGGCAGCCAGACGGACTCCGTCGCCAGGCCGCTGGTCTTGTCGGCCGGCACAGTGATGGGCGCAACCAGCAGCTGCTCGCCGAAGACGTACTCGCCCCTGCTGGTATAGGCGGCTGCCTCTTCCGGCCAGTCGTAGTAGAGCGGGCGGAAGAAGGCTACGCCGGTGTCGTAGGTGCGGCGGGCTTCGGTGTAGAGATAGGGCTGCAGGGCGTAGCGCAGCTGGAAGGTGGAGCGCAGTACGGACGAGTACGGCTCGGGATAGGCCCAGATGCGGCGCTCGGTTTGGGCATTCTTGGTGGTGTGGGTGCGCAGAATGGGGCTGAATGCGCCGAACTCCACCCAACGCGTGAAGAGCTCAGGCTCCACGGGGCCGGGCATGTGGCCGCCGATGTCGTGGCTCCAATAGGCATAGCCCACGTTGGCCGCGGTGGCCGTGAACTCGGGCTGGAAGGCCAGCGAGTCCCACACGGAGATGGTGTCGCCGGAGAAGCCGATCTGGTAGCGATGGTTGCCCAGACCGCCCCAGCGATGGAAGAGCAGCGGCCGCTTGCCCTCGCGCTGCTGGTCAGTGAAGTGAACGTAGTTAAGCCACCAGGTGGGCATTACGCCAGGCATCTCGGTCGTCTGCTCTTGCTGCCAGTCGAGCCACCAGAAGTCGATGCCCTGCTTCTCCAGCGGATGGTGGACCAGGTCCATATAGTTGGTGGCAAACTTCTTGTCGGTGATCTGGAAAGGCACGTATTGCCGCGTCGCCGGATCGATGCCCATGGCCTTGGCCATGTCTGGATACGCCTTCTCCCACGGCTCGATCCCTGAGGCCGGGTGCAGGTTCAAAGTGATCTTCAGGCCCTCCGCCTTCAGCTTGGCCAGGAAATCGTCGGGGTCGGGGAACAGCGTCTTGTTCCAGGTGTAGCCGCTCCAACCCAGGCCGTGGCCCGACTGGTCTTTCTCACCCATGCCCTGGAGCTGCTCCTGGCTGGTGTGCCAGCCCATGTCGATCACAAACACATCCAGCGGCACATCGTTCTCGTGGAAGCTCTTCACCAGCTGGTCGAGCTCCTGGTCGGTGTAGTCCCAGTAGCGCGACCACCACGTGCCGAAGGCGAAACGAGGCGGCAGCGGGATGCGGCCGGCCACGCGCACATAGTCACCCATGGCCTTTTTGTAGTCGTGCCCGTAGCCGAAGAAGTAGAAGTCCTGGCGGTCGCCGGCGGGGCGCTCGAGCACCCAGGGCCAGGGGCTCTTCTCGCCCTCCTTGAAGCTGAAGTCCGCCGAGTCGAAGAGCGGGCGCGTGGAGTCGTCTACCAGAGCCCAGCCGGAGCAGGAGACGAGGCCTTCGCCCATGGGCTCTTCGGTTTTGGAGCCGAGTGCGCCGTCCAGGGTGCGCGTGGTGCCCAGCAGGTTTTCGGGGTCTTTATCGCCGGGATGCCAGGTGACGGGTTTGCCGTCTACCGTGAGGGTGATGGACAAGCTGTCGGCAGTGAACCTGCCATCCCCAGTTGGCTTGTACTCCAGCGATAAAGCTTTGGTGCTGATCAAGTGGAAATTGCCTTCGTAGGGTTCCGCAGTCTTGAACTCGGGCACCGGCAGGCGGCGGTTGAGAAAGACGAATGAGGCGTGGTCTTCGAACTTGCCGTCGGCGGACCACTCCATGCGGATGAACTGCGGCGTGAGCACGGTAAAGCGCGCATGGCCAATTGTGACTACGGCCTTGGGGTCGGCAACCGGATCGTCGGCTTCCGCCCTATCGCGAGAAGCCGCTGGGCTGATTACAGAGGTTCTTGTGGACAAGCCGTTCGCGGGCGCAGTCGTCTGCGCCGTTAATCCAACATTCAGTCCGAATGCGATTCCAATTGCAATCAATGATGCCCATGAAAGACGCACAGATTCCCCCGTTGTTGCTCCACGGGAAGGGTAACACCGCCTGGCGGGGAGGGCTGCGGGACGCAGTGAGGGGTGCGGCCAAAACTACGCCACAGCGGTGATTCGGAGGGCGTTCTGCAACTCAGGGGTGGGCGGGTGAAACCGTGCAGGCGCCGAAGTCCTTCGTGAGCTTGTCGACGAGCAACTGGCGGGTTCCGCCGCTCCCGGACTTTTGCTTTCTTGCGGAAACACGGACACGCTCTCCGGCCTTGATGCCGCCCACATTTCCAACCAGCGCGTAGGTCTGCTGATCGCCCTCGCTGAGCAGCTGCAGTCCCTCAGGCCCTGCGGCAGCGCAGCCAGTGACATTGTGATTGTGGTGACCTACGGCGAGGATAACCCCAATCGCGATCCCGGCGCCGATTGCGGCAATGCCAACGCCGATCCAGACAACGTCGGTCCTGGTTGGCAGGCTATTGGCGGGACGGGGCTGGACAGCCATTGCCGGTCTGATCCCGTTGGCGCCGAGGATAGCGCAGATCGTCAAGCCGGTGATTGTGTGGCGAATCCTTGCAATCATAGCGAAGATCCTTTTCTTTCGAATTTCTTGGACTAAAGGCCGAGGGATTCTGCCCTCGAGCGCAGCGGCTTCAACCAGACGCCCCTGCTTGATGACGTAGTGACCTGAATTCCGCTTTCGTGACAAGAAGGATGGGGTAAGAGCCACAGATTGGGCGCGCAACAATCATACGCAAAGTCTCCTCGACTGGCTCGGGCCGCCTGGGGCGTCGATCCTGCGCTCCTGTCGAACTTCCCCGGCGCAGGCATCGCGGCGTATATTTGCGTGGCATCGCAATCGCGCAATTGAATTGAGCAGTGGCTTTTTCAGGCCGGTCTTGCACTTCAACAAAATGCAGGCAAGAGCGGACGCCCACAGACCCAGGTGCGCGAAAAACGGAGGTAGTCGCTTGACCAGCATGCTCGATCGCCGCAGCTTCATCATTGGCAGCTCGCTCACCGCCCTCGCCTCGACCCGGGCGCTGGGCGCCAACGACTCCCTTCGCGTCGGGGTCATCGGCGCCGGCGGCCGCATGCGCGACCTGCTTAACGCCGCCGACAAGGCCGGCCCCTACCAGATCGTCGCCGTCTGCGATGTCTATGGCCCGAGGCGCGATGCGGTGAAGGAACGCAGCAATGGATTGGCGACAACGCACCTCGATTATCGCGAGGTGCTGGAAAAGGACATCGATGCTGTCTTCATTGCGTCGCCCGACCACTGGCACGTTCCCATAGCTGCCGATGCGCTGGCCGCCGGCAAGGACGTCTATCTAGAAAAGCCCGTGACCCACACCCTCGAGGAAGGCGCGATCCTCACCCATGCCGTGCGTTCCAGCAAGCAGATTCTGCAGTGCGGCATGCAGCAGCGCAGCTGGACTCACTTCCGCGATGCGGTGGACATGATTCAGGCAGGCAGCCTGGGGCGCGTGACGCAGGTCAGAACCTACTGGTGGCAGAACTATGGCCGGCAGCGGCCGATCACCGTCACCGATATGCAGGCGCTCGATTGGAAGCGCTGGCTCGGATCGGCCCCCGACCAGCCGTTCAGCGAGGAAAAATTCAAGAACTGGCGCTGGTTCTGGAACTTTGGCGGCGGCGCCATGACGGACTTGCTGACCCATTGGATCGACGTGGTGCACTGGGCCATGAAGGCCGACACGCCGCGCGCGGCGCAGATGCTGGCCGACAAATATGTCTTTGAACAGTGGGACTGCCCGGACACGGTGCAGACCGCATTCCGCTATCCCGGATTCGATGTCGTCTACGAGGGCATGATGAGCTCCTCCATCGATGACGGCGGGCTCGAATTTCACGGGACCGAAGCCACGCTGAAGATCGACCGCGGCGGCTTCGGCATCTATCGCGAGGGCGTCTCCGGAGACAAGAATCCGGTTCTTTCGGAAAAAGCCTATCGCGACGGAACCATCGACCACATGGAGAACTTCTTCGATTGCGTCAAGTCGCGCAGTGAGCCGAACGCACCCGTGGAGGCAGGGGTTGCCGCAGCCCGCGCTGGGCAGATTGCCAATCACGCCTTCCATCACGGGGGGCAAACAGTATGGCCGTTGAAGGCCTGAGCGCGATCCCTTGAAGGAGGATTTCTTAAGGAACGCAGCTGGTGTCTAATCGGGTGCCCCGCATGCACTGTCTTTAAGGTTCCCGGCGTAAGTTCCGAAATGCAACCGCAGGTCCTTCGACTACGATTGGCGCCCAGCCACCCCAGCGACCAAGACCTGTCGCTGGGGACCCCGGCCACGCGCCAATCTTCGCTCAGGATGACAGGCCATTTTTTGATACAAACCCTCGAGACAGGACACTAGATGTCGAGGTTCTTCACGTCGAGCGCATTGTCTTCAATGAACTTGCGGCGCGCTTCCACGTCTTCGCCCATGAGCGTGGTGAAGATGGCCTCGGTCTCGGCAATGTCTTCAAGCTTCACCTGCAAGAGCGTGCGGTGTTCGGGGTCCATCGTGGTCTCCCAGAGCTGCGTGGCGGTCATCTCGCCCAATCCCTTGTAGCGCTGCACGGAGTAGTCCTTCTTGCCCTGCTCGACGATGTAGCTGAACAGCTCCCGCGCGGTCTGCTTCTCTACCGGCTCGCGCAGCATGCGGGCGGTGCGCCGGGCTTGTGTGGCCTCAGCCTTGGCCTCTGCGCCTTCGCCTTCGGCAGCTTCGATCTCCTCCGGGACTGGTTCCGCGGCCGCACCCTTGGGAGCGAACTCAATAAGGAACGGCGGCTCGAGAAACTCCTTGATGAGCATGTACTTCGCCATCATCCCTTTGAACTCGGGGCTCCCTGCGAGCGCCCAGTCGATGCAGCGGCTGGCTCCCTGTGAGTCAGTGAAGCAGATAGACCAGGTGTGGTGCTCCTCGTCCTCCACCGGCTCGGCGATGGATTTGAACTGGAGCTCGTCCTTCAGACCGCTCAGCTGTTCATGCAGCGTGAGCAGCTTGGGGGGAACTTCGCTTTCGGCCTTGGAAGCGAAGTCGGCGCGATGCACAAACTCCAGACGAGCCAGAAGCTCGGTGAGCTTCTCATTGCGAATGCGCTTGTCTACCTTCTCCACAAAGTCCAGATACTCCTTGAGTGTGGCCATGAAGCGGGTGAGGTCGGCGCCCTCGATGCGGCTGGCCGTCTCGCCGTGACGCACAATCATGCCCTCCGACGCGCGGTTCACCATCACCTTTACAAACTCGCGGTCGTCTTTGATGTACTGCTCGAAGCGGCCCTTCTTGATCTTGTAGAGTGGCGGCTGCGCGATGTAGATGTTGTCGCGCTTGATCAGCTCCGTCATGTGGCGGAAGAAGAAGGTAAGCAGCAGGGTGCGGATGTGCGAGCCGTCCACGTCGGCGTCGGTCATGAGGATGACTTTGCCGTAGCGGATCTTGGTGGCGTCGAAGTCGTCCTTGCCGATGCCGCAGCCGAGCGCGGTAATCATGGCGCGGATTTCCTCGTGGCCGAGCATCTTGTCGTAGCGCGCCTTTTCCACGTTGAGGATCTTGCCCTTCAACGGCAGAATCGCCTGAAACTTGCGATCGCGGCCCTGCTTGGCGGTGCCGCCTGCGCTCTCGCCCTCGACGAGATAGAGTTCGCAGCGGTCCGGGTTGCGCTCCGAGCAGTCGGCCAGCTTGCCGGGCAAGCCGCCGCCGTCGAGCGCGCCTTTGCGCCGGGTCAGGTCGCGAGCCTTGCGGGCGGCTTCGCGGGCGCGCGCTGCTTCAATGGCCTTGTTGATGATCTTTTTCGAGACCTGCGGGTTCTGCTCCAGGAACATGCCCAGGCGCTCGTTGACGAAGGCCTGGACAATGCCGGCGATGTCGGAGTTGAGCTTGCCCTTGGTCTGGCCTTCGAACTGCGGCTGCGGCAGCTTGACGCTCACCACGGCCACCAGGCCTTCGCGTACATCGTCGCCGCTCAGGTTTTCCTTCATATCCTTGAACAGGCCCTGCGCCTGGCCGATGGCGTTGATGGTCCGCGTGAGCGAGGTGCGGAAGCCGGACAGATGCGTGCCGCCATCCACGGTATTGATGTTGTTGGCGAAGCTGAACACGGTCTCCGAGTAGCTGTCGTTGTATTGCAGCGCGATGTCGATGTCGACGCCGTCGCGCAGCGCCTCCATCACGATTGGCTTTTCATGCAGCACGATCTTGCCGCGGTTGAGATGCTTGACGAACTCGGCAATGCCGCCGGCGTAGCGGAACTCCGCGCGGCGGGCTTCGCCGGTCTTGGGGTCCGCAGTGCGCTCGTCGGTGAGCGTGATCTCCAGGCCCTTGTTGAGGAAGGCCAGCTCCCTGAGGCGCTGGGCGAGCGTGTCGTAGTTGAATTCGGTCGCGGTGAAGATGCTCTTATCGGGAAGAAAATGCACCTTGGTGCCGCGGCGCTTGCTGGTGCCGGCCATGCGCAGTTCGCTGGTGGCGACGCCGCAGCTGAAATCCATCTCCCAGGTATGCCCGTCGCGCCAGACCTCGACGTTCAGCTCCTGCGAGAGTGCATTCACGCAGCTCACGCCCACGCCGTGCAGACCGCCGGAGACCTTGTAACTGGAGGCGTCGAACTTGCCGCCGGCATTGAGCTTGGTGAGCACCACTTGCAGCGCCGGCATCTGCTCGCCGTTGACCAGGGTCTTCCTGTCGACAGGAATTCCGCGGCCATCGTCGGTCACCGTGATCGAGTTATCCACGTGGATGATGACGTCAACCTTGGTGGCGAACCCGGCCAGCGCTTCGTCAACGGAGTTGTCCACCACTTCGTAGACCAGGTGGTGCAAGCCCATCTCGCCGGTTGAACCGATGTACATGGCCGGCCGCAGCCGGACATGCTCCATGCCCTCGAGCACGGTAATGTTTTCGCCTGTATAGCTGCCGTTATTGCCAGGGAGGGGAATGCTGCCAGGTACTTCAGTCGCCATAGGTTTCCGTTCGCAAGGCTTTCGCTTTGAGTTTCATACGGGGCCCGAGGTCCCGCACGACCTTTTCAGGGATAGCGTCTCAAGGACTAACCACTTGAAACACGGGGGCTTGACACGCGTTTGCCTATCGCAATTTTACCACGCAGGAAGGCTTGCTGGAGGGAAAGAGAGAAGCGCCCTGGAGCTGGGTTGCTTGGGGCTTTTGGCGCCTCGTTAAATGACGTTAGTAACCAATATGGTTACTAAGTGTTTATATCTGTGAAATAGATAGACTTAGGGGAAACCATAGACTAACCTATACATGGTATGGAGACAAGTCTCCCGCTAATCTAAAACTTTGAGGGGTTACCAAACATGAAACTCGCCGTCCGCATCCTTGCTCTCTCGGTCGTCTTTGCCGGTGTTGCCGCCGCCTCCGTCTCCTCTTCCACGGCCCACGCCACCGCCAGCGCTCAATCCGCGACGGCCAGGATGCCGGTGCCGCTCTGTGCCCCTGGATTGCCCACATGCCCCAACACCATTCCTAAGTCTAAATAACCCCAAGGTAATGGCCTGAAAGTGCCATCGGTTTAGACCGAATTTCCATTGTGGTTTTAGGGTGTTCGGCACTATTCTGAGGATGGTCTCAGAATGGTGAGCGGCCCCTTATGTCTTCTCAACTGGCTATGACGTTGATGGGCACGGCAGAATTCCTTCTGTCGGCCGTGCTGGCATTTGCCTTCTGGAAGAAGTCGCTGCATCGCCGCTTTCCCGCCATGGGGACGTATCTGGCCCTGCGAGTTGTTTCCACTCCGGTTCTGAACTTCCTGCTGCTGGGCAAAATGGGCCGATTGGTTGCGTCCGCGGAATTTCAACGGAGTTCAGATCAAGCTTACTTCTTCGTCTTCTGGGCGGTCTACTTGACCAGCGCCGTGGTCTTGTACTTTGTCTGCATGGAAGTCTTCCGCTCCGCGCTCTCCTCCCTGCCGGGCCTGCTCAAATTCGGGCTGGTGATCTTCCGCTGGGCCGTCCTTGTCTCGGTGATTGTCACCCTCTCAACCATCACCTTCGCCAATCGAGGGTTTCTCATCCTTCCCGATATCGGGATCAGCCTCATGCGTTCGGTGAGTCTGCTTGAGCTTTGCCTGCTCGCGTTTCTCTGTCTGTCCATGAACGCCCTGCAGCTTTCCGTGCGCGACCTGGCATTCGGCATCTCGCTCGGCTTTGGCGTCATGTCTTCGAATGACTTCATCTTCGCGTCGCTCACCGCGCGCTTTGCTTCGCTCACTGCCCCGCTGCAGTTCGTCTACGAGTCGATGATCCTGCTCTCGCTGGGTACCTGGGTTGCCTACTGCGCCCTGCCCGAGCCGGTTCGCAAGCCCATCATGATGCCGGTCAACTCAACGATCTATCGCTGGAACGAGATTGCCTCGGCGCTGGGCCACACCGGAACCCAGGTGGCCGTGCAGCAACCGGCCAACAGCTTCTTCCTCACTGACGTGGAGAACGTGGTGGATAAGGTGCTCAACCGCAACCTGAAGAAGCGGGAAGCGGAGCTGTAGAAGCGGGGATCGGGGATTAGGGAACAGACAAAAGGCCATCCGCAACCGCGGATGGCCTTCGTGCTTGCTGAAGGGCCGAACTATTCGGCGGGTACGGGCTCGACGGAAGCAAACCGGCCGCGGTTGCCGCGATCCTGGAACTTGACCCGGCCGGTAACCTTGGCAAACAATGTGTCGTCTGACCCGATGCCTACGTTGACGCCCGGCTTGATGCGTGTGCCGCGCTGGCGGATGATGATCGTTCCGCCGGTAATGAGCTGACCGGCGAAGGCCTTGACGCCCAGCCGCTGTGCATTGGAGTCGCGTCCGTTTGTGGAGCTGCCTCCACCCTTCTTATGTGCCATTGCCTAATCTCCCTCTGAATTCCTTTGCGATTCCCACCCTTCGCCAAGAGCGCGATGGATGGGGCACCCAGGTGGGCGCCTCAAAAAATGCCTTAGCTTGCGGCGGTGTAGGTTACGCCGTCGGCCTCAATGGCCTTGATGCGCACCTCGGTAAAGTTCTGCCGGTGTCCCTGCAGCTTCTTGTATTGTTTCTTGCGCTTCAGGTGGAAGACCAGGATCTTGTTGCCGCGGCCCTCGCCCAGCACTTCGGCGGTCACCTTGGCGGCAGCCGGCTTGGCTACCGTCCCAGCCTCCGCGGAGACAGCCAGAACGTCGCTGAACTCGACCGTCTTGTCTTCCGAGACCACGCTCTCGATCTTCACCACGTCGCCGGGAGCAACCCGGTACTGCTTGCCACCGGTACGAATCACTGCGTACATAAACCCTCCAGCGCAGCTCCCGCCACGGCGGTTGCGCACATGCTTCACCAAAAATAGCTCGGGCGGAAACTACTGGTCCGGGATTCTGATCCGCTCAAGCCCTGAAATTTCGAGCGAACGTCTCATCTCCACGGCGACAGGCAGGACTCGCCAAACTAGAGTAGTGTACCGGTTTTGCGGGCAAAACGTCAATCTCTGGGCAACGGAAACGGAGGAGCGTACATGCGACGGCGGGATCCCGGAGGGTGGCGGCCACATCCACAATCATCCCAGTCCAACCTTGATCTCCTCAATTTGCTTAGTGTGGCGCAGGGCGTGGAGTCCGATGCTGAGCAGCATCTCGTGACAATTGGCAACTTTCAAGACAGGATGCCAGGTGACCTTGGCGCGCAGATCTTCCCGGCAGTTGCGGACGAAGGCGATGGTGCGGTCGCGGCTGCGAAGGAAGTGCGCAAGAGCCGCGGCGAGGGTGGGGAACCTTTCCGCGGGGTGGCCCTCAGGCGGCGACTCGATGCGACGGCTGCGATCGGTTCCGCGGGCCAGCATCTTGGCCTCCCGCTCCAGGTTGATGACCGGCGCTTCGGGCACCGAGGCTTTGCCGATCTGCGCGAACATGTAATCCTCTGAGATGGCGATGTGCTCCGCGCATCCCAGGATCGACCAGCGGCCGGGGCCGGGAGTGAGACGCGCCGCTTCCTCGCTCACGCCAGACACGGCACACTGCACTGCCGTCCGTCCCTGCTCCAACATCGCCAGAATCTCGTGTCTCTCATGCTCGACCATGGTTCGCCCCCCCCTGGGCGTTCTCTTTGCCGGAGCACTTTCCCGGCAATCCCCAATTCACCGGCCGCAACAAAGCGTGCCAGCAGAGCAGGTACAAGTAGGTGCGCGCCTTCATGCGCAGATGCGCATTCAAGCCGAGCGTTGCTGCGACCGCAACGGCGCCGCAGAGAGCGTTGACCAGTGTCCTGGCCACCAGAATGGCAGACGCAGCAAGGTACGCCGCCGGCCCGCGTGTCTTGCGGAAGAAGGTCAGCTTGGAGCGCTGATACTCCACGCGCGCCGGGCCGCGAAAGCGATCGGCCGTCTGCCCTTGGGTGTGGATGGCGCGCGCGCCGGGGAGATGGTAGACCTCCGCGCCCATGCGATGCGTCCGCTGGCACCACTCGATCTCTTCGAAGTAGAAGAAGAAATCCTCATCGAGAAGGCCAAGCCGCGGAAGAACAGCGGCGCGAACGGCAAGGCAGGCGCCGAGCACGCACTCTACTGGCATCGGAGCAGAAGCGCTGGTCTTCCTTCGGAAGCGGGCGGGATCAATCAATTTGAGTAGAGAACGCGGCAGCACTTCTTCGGTCAGCGAGGGCAGTGGGGCAAATGCGCTCTGCAGACGGCCATCGGGATAGTGGAGCTGCCCGCCGGCGATGGCCAGGCTGGGCAAACTGTCAAAGCCGTCGGCAAAGGCTTGCAAGGCGCCAGCTTCGAGTTGCGCATCGTTGTTGAGCAGCAGCACCAACTCGGGCGGCGTTGCAGCACGCATGGCTCGATCGATTCCCTGGTTCACCGCGCGCGCAAAGCCGGCGTTGCAGCTGTTGCGAATGACCTGAATGTCGCCGACGCTGCGCTGCAGGTGGTCGATCGAGCCGTCAGAGCTTCCGTTGTCCACGAGGATGAGTTGCGCTGCGGGCACGGCCTCGCTCAGGGCGGAACGGACACAATCCTCCAGCATCGCGCCGCCGTTGTAGTTGACGATGACCACGGCGAAGCATGCGCCGGCGCTGGGTGCGGCTGTGCTCATGCGCACGACCGCTGGAGCGCTTGATCGCGGCCTATACCCATCTGCTTGCTATGCCTCACGAGATCGAATCATAGGGTTGGCGTGGTTTGGTGTCAAAGGCTAGGGGCATCCGTGGCTGGTCATGGCCGCGCGGGAACAACATAGAACAGGATCGCGAAGTAGTGGGCCACGCTTCCGGCGAGGACAAACAGATGCCATGCGGCGTGAAAGTAGCGCAGCCGGTCAAGAGCGAAGAAGACAATGCCCAGCGTGTACGCCAACCCGCCCGCGCCCAGCCAGAGCACTCCGTGCCAGCCAATGGATTGCGCCAGAATCCGCGCGGCAAACACGCCAAGCCAGCCCTGAAACAGGTAAACGAGCGCCGATGCCACGGCAAACCGGCCCACGGCGAAGCTCTTGAAGATCACACCCGCCAAGGCCAGCGCCCACTCCACGGCGAAGACCCACCAGCCCAGCCTTCCATGCAGCGAGACCAGCGTAAACGGGGTGTAGGTGCCGGCAATCAGAAGATAAATGGCGGAGTGGTCCAGCACCTGGAAGAGGTGACGGGCGCGCGTCCGCACCAGCGAGTGGTAGAGCGTGGAGCAGAGGTACACCAGCACCAGCGTGGCCGAGAAGACGCTGCAACTCGCCACCACCCAGGCGGTTCCGCGCATGCTTGCGGCAATGAGGAAGACCGAGCCCACGATGGCCAGAATGGCGCCGACGCCGTGGGTGATGGCGTTGGCCAGAATATCGCCCAGCTTGGCGTGCGGTTCCACAGGGCGATGATAATTCCGCCGCCTGGGGCTCTGTCCCACCCCTGCGCGTGCATCGCGGTCCGGCATCCTACCCTGGCTTTCCGGTGTAGTGCTCACGATGGTGCACCACGGCGTGGTCTTCCAGCGCCTCGAGGTGGGTGATGACTTCCGCCGGCATCCCCAGCTCCGCGGGCAGACGCTCTTCGAGGATCGTGGCCAGCCCATGCGCCTCGCTCACCGACGTCAGGTTCGGAAAGAGCAGGTGCACTTCAATGATTTGGCGGTAGCCGGTAGTGCGGAAGCGGACGCCGTGGTACTGGATGTTCAGCTCGGCGCAGATCGCATCCAGCCGCTCGCGGATTTTTTTGCCGGCCTCGGGGTCGGAGTAGTCCAGCAGTCCCACGGCCGAGCGCCACACCAGGCGGCCGCCCGACCAGAGAATGTTGATGGCCACGGCGATGGCCACCAGCGGATCGAAGGGCTTCCAGTTCGTGAGCAGAACCAACACCAATCCGGCCACCACGCCGAAGCTGGTCCAACTGTCGGTCAGCACGTGCTTGCCGTTGGCTTCAAGGATGAGCGAATGGGTGCGGCGTCCGGTGCGGACGAGGTAATAGCCCAGACCCGCGTTGAGAATACCGGCCAGGAGGATGAGTACAACCCCCGAGCCCAAATGCTCGAGCTGCAGTCCGAGGATCCACTCGCGGACGGATTCAACGAGAATGGCGATCGCGGCCACCACAATTAGCGCTCCTTCAAATCCCGCCGAGAAGAAGGAGATGCGCTCAAAGCCATAGAGAAAGTGGCCCGATGCCGGCCTGAGGCTGAGCCGCAGGCTGAAGCTGGCAAACCCGACGGCGATGACATGAATTACCGACTCGGCCGCGTCAGAGAAGATGGCTGCCGAGTGGGTGAGGAAGTAAGCCGTGGTCTTGCCCACCAGCATGGCTACGCCGAAGAGCAGCGAGAGGCGCATGGCGAAGTGCGCCTGGCGCAGCTCCTGCTCGTCTCTCTCCGGCTGGCCGGTTTCGATCGCCTGGGTCGGCACTTGCATCCTTCCCGCACCTGAGGTTGCTGCCCGGTATTTTATACCCTTTCAAAACCTGAAGTTTCGACCGGAAATGAGATCGACAACAAGCCAGAAATGGCTGACGTATGGCTATTTATTAAGAAGGCAACATACAAAATTTCATTTGACAGCGCGGTTTTCTAGGTGCAGACTGGCGGCTCATTCAGAGATTCCCCCTGAGACACGCCAAGCGGCGCAGGGGTTTGTTGATGAGCAGCTCGCGACCGGGCAACTCCCCCTCCCGCTCATTGCCCTGTCGCCAAGTTGATTCGATTTTCAGGCTGCGATCATTCGCCACTGGAGCATTGCCGAACCTTACAGCGGTGTCACAAACGGCGCACCCGAAACCACTCTACTAAGTTGGCTTCTTCTTCAAGAAAAAGCCGCCTTTCGCAGAGCTACGCAGGGACGCCGAAATTGTGGAACCGCTTTCGGGTTCGATCCGAATCGTCCGCGCAACGGACTACAACCTGACCGAAGTTGAGGAGTTATCCCCCATGCCTCCCTCACGGCGTCTCAGCGCAGACGCGCTTGCGTCTGCGCTTGCAAAGCTTCCTTCAATTGCCACAACGGCTGGTTCCACACTGGATGCCGTGCGCATCGCGATGGCCCGCTCCATCGCCACCGGGCAGAGCGCCGATCAGATCGCGTCCGATCTGGGAGTGCCGGCTGTGTGGCAGGGGATTGACCTGAGCAATCCCCCGGCTGTGACGCTGGACAATCCGTCCGCGACGGCGAATGCTCCCGCCGCTGCCACAGCAACGCGCGAATTGGCCGCCAGACCTGCGCTGATATCTCCTGTAACTCCGCCGGATTGGGCAGCGGCGATCATTCCGCTGGCTCTGGCCAAGGACGTGACCACGCGCGTGGTGGTGCTGGACCATGAGCCCTCGGCGCTGGGCGGCCTCGAACTGCCGGGCTGGGCGCGCGCGCTCAGGCCCTCGGCCACCATCGGGCCCATCACCGTCTCCACGCCCAGCCTGCAGGTGACCACGCTCAAGTGGATCGTCATCTTCACATTCTCGGGGACGGTCGAGTTTGTGCGCGGGGGCACGGTGCTGTGCGTGGTCCCGGTCTCCATCCTGTCGTTCGGCCCGCCCACCGAGGCCAGCATCACCGTCGGCTCGGCGTGGATCGCCGTGAATCCCTTTGACGCCTCAGCCGCCGCCGGCAGCTTTGCCGGAGTCGCCGTGCAATCGGGGCAGATCTCCTGCGACCAGGCGTTCTCCGTGGCCTCGGACGTGGTGACGGTGCCCACTGGAGCCAGCCTCCGCATCAAGCTGGTTCCAGCAGCGCTGAATGCCGGTCCAACTGGCTTTCCAGCCAGGGTGAAGGCGCCGGCTTCGATCTCGGTCCATTTCCCCGCCAGCGGCACGCCGACGGCCACTTTCAGCGGATGCTCAGCAACGCTGTACGGAGAGCACATTGGCTGCTCGCCCGCGAGTCTTCCCGTTGTTGTGAACTCGACACTCGGGCTGCTTTACATTCCCGGCCACTCGTCTGTGGCCGACCTCAAGCCGCATCCACTCGCTCACAGGCTCGTCTCATTGACGGGATCGGCAAAGATCCTGACCGCTGGCTGGGCGTTGAACGTGAGCCACTCCACCACGCCGTTGACCCTGGGAACTGCCTACGGGCCAGGCGAGTTTGCCATGGCCTTTGGAGCCGGGCTCTCCTGCAAGTGGACTGGGCTTGCCAGCCCTGAGGTCGAGGCAGGCGGATTTCTGATTGCCGACAACACGGAGTTGGCATTCGAACTGATCAGCGGGTCGCCCGTGGGTGTGCTGGTGGAGCAGGAGTTTGCCCTCTGGAACGATCAGGATTCGCCCAGCGGGCGGCGCTGCCAGCTGGTGACCGGGCGCCAGGCAGGACAGGTACTGACCTATGCGGTGACCGGTTCGGAAGAGCTTCTGATGCTGGGCGCGGTGCTCGAAGCGCTCGTGGACCGGCCGCTGCTGGCCAGCGGGGCGCGCGTGCCGGCGCTCTTCGTTGAAGGAGTCGTGTTGCTCCGGCACAGCGCCGGCGGCAACCGGCTGATGGCGTACTCCGCCGCGCCCGTTCCGGAGAAGGTACCGCGGGCCTTTCCCATGGCTCTCGATAATGCTTTGCTGGAGGTGAGCGAGCCGCTGGCGTTCTATCTCTATGCCAGCACCGATGCCGGGTTCAACTCGACCAGCGGGTTCTGCTACCTGCTCTTCGCCTATTTGCTGGCCGAGCTTTATCTACCCGATCCCTATACCGGCGGGCTGGCTCCCGGTGTGAACCAGGACACTCCCTCATCGTTCGCGACCGAGGGCCAAGGGCAGAGCGTTGCAGCCGGTTTCCTGCTTTCGAGCACCACCTGGTCCGCGCCGGACAAGGTGACGCTGCGTCTTGCCGATGCGGCCCACACCCACCCGGCAGCGCCGCCCACCAGCGAGGCCGGCTCCGACCCGGTGGTGCCCCGGCCATTCACACCCATCGCGCACTTTCCCATTCTTCAGCTGGACAGCCCGGCTGTCACACCGGCGGCCATTGAACCAGCTGCGCTGGCCCAGCCGGAGACGTATGTCAATCCCAATCCCGCCCCGCTGCCCGAGCCGCAGCCCGGCGTGATGATGCTCGACCTTTCTACGCGCGCCAGCCAACTTGGCGTTGAAGTGACCACGGGAGAACGCGACAACCTGGAGTACACGATTGACGGCATCTCCGTGCGCGGCCCGGCCAGGCTGCTGCCGCTCACTACCCTGCCGGCCATTGCCTGGGAGCCGATGTACAACATGTCGCAGGACGTCCGATCCAACGTGGGCGTCGACAACAACGTGCTGCGCCATCCGCCCAATGACGGGCCTTTCGCGCAGGTTCGCTCCACTTCGGTCAAGCTGATTCCCATCTCGCCGCTGCAGTCGCTGCAAGCCGTGCTCGATGCCGGCTCGGGCAGATTCACGGCGCGGCTGACGCTGCCGTTCGGCATGGTGGGCACGCTCGACACCAACCCGCAAAATGGAACCATCCTCTCCGACATTGGCCTGGTGCGGCCCGGCTTTTCCGCCACGCTTACGCCCACCGGCGTGCCCTATACGGGAGCCTGGCAGCTCAGTTTCTCCGCGCCCGACCCCAGCGACCCCGACCCGGTGCTGGCCGGCCGCACGTATCTGCGCACTCCGGACGACAACCCGTCCTCGGGACTGTCGTATGGGGAGATGGTGCTGGGCACCGACGTATCCGGCATCTTCAGCTCCCGCTTCGATCCAAGCGTACCCGGCATCGGCACCGGCGTGCCGCTGCGCCGCTACGACCTGACCGGCTATGGAGCCAGCACTTTCAGCGAGTGGACCAACACCACCCCCGCCTCCACGGACGTGATCAAGGCCTTCTTCCACGTTCTGGTGGGCCGCACCAGCCACGAGGTCATCCAGGTGCAGAGCGTGGTGTATCCATGGGCCATCAAAGTGGTGCGGACGATTACCATCGACCGGCAGGCCTCCGGCGTGGTGCAGCGCTACGACAGCGGATGGCAGGCGGCCAGCGACGGCCTGTTCCAGTTCCCCGCGGCCACGGGAATTACCCTGGACCAGGTTCATGCCGGCCTGATCGGCGGCGTGATCAACGTCAAGAATATCCAGGAACTGGGCATGCCCATCCACACGCAGGGCTCGCCGGATACGCCCGGCTCGGGCGGCGCGCCCCCGCAGCCGATGAGCATCCAGGTGCAGCCGGTGACCTTCGACGCGGATGTGATCATTCAGCCGCAGCACCAGGTGACGCAGGGCGGCACGATTCTGGCCGGCCTGAACGGCAACAAACATACCTGCGTTCCTTCCACCGGGATCACCGGATTCATCGGGTTGCAGTACGAGTACCACCTCTCCATGACCGATATGGTCAACTTCCCCTCGCTGGCCGCCGGTGCGGGCGGCCCGATCAGCGCAACGATCAACGTGGGCGGAGCCAACAGCCTGCTGCGCGCCACCGAGTTTGACGCCACGCCGGTGCAGGATACGGCCGTAAGCGGAGCGCTGGGACTGGCGTGCGCGGTGCGCGGAATTCCCAAGCTCTCTTCAGACGGTTCTTGGAGCGTGGCGAAACGCGCCCAGGCGCAGGCCGCGCCAGTGGCTCTGGCAGCCAACGCGGCCGCTCCGGTGGTGCAACCCAATACCAGTGGCGGCAGCTCGCCCGGCAGCCTGATCCACTATGCCGACCCGGAAGATATCTTCCGGCTTGCGCCCGGCTTCAACCCGCCACCGGCGACGCTCTACGGATTCCTCCAATCCACCGGCACGCAGAGCAACCTGCTGTCGCGGCCCATTCTCACCGTGGGCTCGCAGAACCTGACGCTAGGCGACGCGCTGAACGTGGCCCACGCCGGAGCGCTGCTGGGCGCAATCGGCAACTTCCCCGGTATCGCCCAGTGCCTGCAGTTCGTGGAGGGCGATCTCTCCGCGCCCATCGTCAACCAGTTGACTGCGCCCAGCCTAGCCACCACGCAGAACCTCTACCTGAATCCGACTGTCCGCTCGACGCCGATCCCGCTGATCTCCACTTCGATTGCGGATGTGAGCCTCTACTTCTACCAGCGGCAATCGGAGCTGAGCTCGCAGGCCGACCCGCCCAACGTGGTCATCTCGCTGGGGCAGCCCACTTCGCCGTCCTGGTCGCTGGACGTGAACCACCTGGCCATCGGTCTGCTGATTCCAGCTCTGAGCAGCACGCCGGTCATCTGGTTCGAGGGTTCTTTCCACGCCGATGCCGACACCGCTCCCGGCTTCCCCAACCTGCAGGTGGATTTCTCCGGCCCGCTCAGCGTTCTGACCACGCTTTTCACGGTTCTGGACGATATTGCCAGCGTTCTCAGCCCCGGCGGACCGTCTGGCGGAGCCGAAGGAGCCAGCGGCCCGCCTGGGCTCAATGTCAACTTCTCCGCCGGCAAGCTGACCGTGACGGACAACTTCATCCTGCCCAGCATTCCGCTCGGCCTGGGAACCATCGATAATGTCTCGCTGGACATTGGCGCGACGCTCGACATTGTTGGCCTGGAGATCGACTTCCTGGTGGGCATCGGTTCGCCGACCGCGCCCGTCCAATGGATCGCCGATCCGCTTTCCGGCACCATCTGCGTGCAGGCTGGCGTTCAAAACAACGAGATGACGGTCCTGATCCAGGCCGGTATTGGCCTGGGCCTCTCGATCGACCTGGGCATCGCATCGGGTTCTGCCTCCATCATCATCGCCGTGCAACTGCAAATCAACGGCGTGACCGGCGGCGCCTTGATCACCATCATGCTGCTGCTCACCGGCCAGGCCTCGGTGGATGTGCTGGGCGGCCTCGCCAGTGCGGCCATCACGCTGACAGCCGGCCTGGGCTTCAGCATCGATACGGCGAACGAAGCCATTGACCTGATTGGAACCGCCTCGGTGGGTATTCACATCAGCATCTGCTGGGTAGTCAACATCAGCTGGTCCGGCTCATGGACATTCCAGAAGCAGCTGCCCTTCGATCCGCTGACGGCGCTGCCCATCAATCCGCTTCAACCTTAAGCATTCCCCCTAAGCAATCACGGAGTTCATCATGCCAGGAACAACGCGCAATCTGAGCCTCATGCTTCTTCCGCAAAGCTGGGACGGCCACCACCTGATCGCCAACCTGCTGCTGCTGCCGGCCGGCGACCCCACCCAGCCGGTACCGCTCATCAGCGGACACGAGCTGCCCTTCGCCACTGCCCAGCCGGTGCTGCGCGCGGCGCTGCTGCCGGGGATCGCCACGCCGGCATGGGACCCCTCCATTACGCCGTCGATGCTGACGTATATTCCGCTGACGCTGAGTTACAGCACAGCGCAGAGCGCGATCTTCTCCGCGCTCTCGATCCAGTACACGCCCGTTACGACAGACCTGACTACTTTCAAGCAGCCCGGCGGAGCCATCTACAAAGACTTGCCCGAGACGTATCTGGACGCGACCGGCTTTCAGACGCCGGACTCGGACAAGTTCTCCACCGGCGACGGCTTTCTCTGCTCGCTGGGCAGTACCGCATCCGCGCCCAACACGACGCCAGTCACCGCCACCACCATCAACTGGGGCGAGATCATCTCCTACGCGCTGCGGCAGCCGCTCATCGCCCAGGCCATGGGCCTGATCTACAGCCAGGTGTCCATTCCGCTGACGGCTGCGCAAGTGGCCTCGGGCGGCTGGATCTGGATCGAGATCGACTCCACAAACTCGGCCAACTGGTATGCCAAGCTGGTCACCGAAACACCGACGGCTGTTTCCGCCTATGCGGCGCGGTTGCCCGCACTCACCGCCGCTGCACAGGATGTGTTTGCCGCGGTTCTGTTTCCAACCGTTCCTGGCAACTACATCTCCCAGGTGCTGGACACGGCCCAGTACGAGGCCGATCTCTATCTCGACGGCTTTGCCAAGGTGCTGCACTCCAACCAGCCCACCAGCTCCGATGCGGTGACCAATGATCCAACCACCATTGTTCCCGGAACCGATGCGGGCATTCAGATCGGCTGGGACGACGAGCAGGTGACCACCTGGATCAACCGCCAGGTGCAGATTGCGCAGGGGCTGGCTAGCACTGCGCCTCCGGTCCCGCCCATCACCCCCGAGCTGCCCTTTACCGTGCTCGGCTACCGCGTGGATGTGCGCGAAACCGCAAGCGACCCATGGTCCTCGCTCTGCGCAGCCTCGGGGACCCTCAGCGCGGCCAGCGTCTTCAATACCTCCTTCACCGCGCAGGACCTGTGCGTAGAGCCCACCCCAGTGCAGAACGGCAGCGGCGACTACTGGCTGCCCCAGTACTTTGCTCAATGGCGCGGGCGCACGCTGGTCGTCAACGATCCGTATGCCTACCTGTTCAGCGGCGGGCAGAGTCCAGCGGCCACGCCGCCGTCGGACTCGGAGTTCACCGGAACCACCACCGAATCGCTTCCCGCCGTCACCTTGCTCTACGGGCAGAGCTACCAGTTCCGCACCCGGCTCGCCGACTTGACCGGCGGAGGCCCCCAGGCCACTGACGCGAGCCCCAGCGATGCCGGCACCACCACCATCACCTTCAAGCGCTACGTTCCGCCCAAGAAGGTTCCGCTCACGCTCGGCGCTGTGGACGCGAGCGGCAATCAGTCCCTCACCGTCGACCGGCCCGGGATCAATTACCCCGAAATGGTCTTCGCCGGCGCAGCCGACCAGTCAACGCTCGATGCGCTTGCTGCGATTACCCCTGCGCAGCCGCCGGCAGGAAGTTCAAAGCCAGTCTTTCCCGCTCCGTTTCAGGCCGCCGTGCTCGATCCCGATGTGGCTACGCTCGAGGTGATCGTCGAGGTGCTGGCGCCCACCCACGATACCGGCAATGCTGCCTCTTTCGCTGACGGCGACGCGCCGCCCGTCCCAGGCGATCTCGATGGGGCTTACCGCGTGGTATACACCTGCCAGATTCCCTTCCCGGACCTCGCCAAGCCGGTTGCGGTGGGGGCTTCGACGCCCATCCAGCTCACACTTCAACCTACGGTGATGAACCAGATCGACGCGGCAACGCTGCCCACCGCGGCCCAGCCCACTGTGCTGCCCATCCCCACCGGCCGCAACGTGCGCATCCGCCTGCGCGGCCTGGGCACGCCGGACCACGATAATCTTTACTTCGGCAACTCGGTCGCCCGCACCGGCCTGATCTCCGAGATGAGCCTGCGCTACGATGTGCCCACCGAGACCGGTGTGATTGCAGCCGGCAATCTGGACCAGCAGTTGCAGGCCTTTTACCTGCGCAATCTCGACCAGTCGGCCACGCAGAATATCGTCTCGGCTGGTGTGGTGAGCGCCATTCAGGCCAGCGGCGCGACGCTCCCGCGGCAAGAGCTGAGAAACCTGGTCAACGCCGTCAGCACGCCGGCAACGACGCCCATCCAGTTGCTCGCCTCGGCGCTCCAGTTGCAGGTCAGCGGTCTCACTCTGTCTGCCGCGCCAGGGCAGCGCATTCTCTTCGGCGCGCAGAGCTCGCTACGCTGCACCATTCCTCAGGACCGCTCGTCGATCACCTTCTCCAGCCTCAAGGACCTCATCAACCACTGGGTGGTGGTGCAGCAGCTCACGCTTGACCGCGACTGGACGTGGAGCGGCCTGGCGCAGAATGGAGCCGGGCAGATCGCCTTCACTTTCTATGGTGCCAGCGCACCTGCGCCCAATGAGTTGGTCCCGGCCTCGCCTGCGCTTGCTGCTCTGGGCCAGGTCAATCTGCCCAACGTAGTCTCTTCGCTGGCCACCCAGCAGGGCGCGCCGGATCAGCGCGATTCGAGCCAGATCATCTTCTTCTCCACGCTCGATTCCACTGTTCCTCCCGGCGATTTCCCCACGCCCACGGAAGGTTTCTACCAAGTGCAGGCAACGCTTACGGGCAGCCCCACCACGCCGGTTTCGCTGTGGACCGGCAACATCCAGGTGCCCATTACCGCCAATCCGCAGCAGATTCCCCAGCTGGTCTCCGCCGGCATTGCGGAGAGCCCCTACCTTGCCGCGAGCGACTATTCTTCCACCACGCAGCGCCAGCGCGCGCTTTGGCTGGAGTTCGACCAGGCCCCGCTCGACCCCAACGACTCCTACTTCATCCGCGTGGAGAACTACGGACCCGACCCGCTGCTGATCAGCTACCCGTTCGACATGGCCTCCGCGAAAGACACGCCGATTGCGCTCGATCCCGAGCCCGTCCGCACCATCACCCCCGACTCGGCCAACGACGACGCCGGTCTGGCCGCCATGACCCAGCTCATTCCCTCCACCGCTTCCCCGGTCCACTTCCTCGTCCCGCTGCCTGGCGGCATTTCGCCCTCGGCGCTCGATCTGTTCGGCTTCTGGACTTATGAGCTGCGCTGCGGCCATTTGCAGTGGTCCACCGCGCAGGGACGTTTCGGCCGCCCGCTGCGCGTGGCCGGCGTGCAACACCCCTGCCCACCGCTCACCGCCAACGTGGAGCGCATCGATTCCATTCCCACCGGCGGCGGCCCCGTTCAGCCCTGCATCTGCGCGACGGCAGACTTGGCGCAGACCGTGCTCGACGGCGTCTCGCTCACCTTGCCCGCTGCTCCGCAGACGCAGATCTGGTTCCTGCTCTACGCCCAGCTTCGCCGCGCCGACGGCGAAGCCTGGCGCAACCTGCTGCTGGCCAAGCTGCCCGGCGTGCGGCCCGGCCACTTCAACGCGCCCGGATTCACAAACCTCAACCAGCAGAAGTCCATTCCGGTCACCGCGGCCTTCGCGATGTCGGCCGTCCACGACATTCTCTTCACCCTCCGCTTGCCTGCCAACACGCCGCTCAGCGTGCTCGCGGTCGAACTCTTCAACAAGGAGTCGCTGGTCATCAAGGAGGAGTACTATTCCGCTGAAATTGCCGGCCTGCCCACCGGACTGGCCGCGTCCGCGCTGCGCTCGGGCGTAGCCGCGCAAGGCGCGCCTCCCGACGCTGCTCTCGAGTCCAGTGCGACAGGGGCGGCTCTGCAAGAGGACAGCGTTGCGATCGACGATCCGCTCGGCGAGCAGCTGGGCGCCCAGCGCATTTTGCGTGTCTCTCCGCTCACCGCAGTGCGCGCCGTCTGCTGATCGCGAGCCCCACCCATCGTCTACGATGGGTCCATGGCGCCTCTGCTTGCCGTACACAATCTATACATCCGCTTCGCGGCCACTGAGGCCGTGCGCGGCATCAGCCTGGAAATCGAGGAAGGCGAAGTGCTGGGACTGGTTGGCGAGTCGGGCTCCGGCAAGAGCGCCACTGCCCTCGCCATTCTCGGTCTGCTCGGCTCATCTGCCCACGTAGCCGGCCAGATGCTGTGGCAAAGACCCGCATCCCCCGCCCCCATCGATTTGCTGCAATTGACCGCGCCCGTCATGCGCCGGCTGCGTGGGCGCGAGATTGCCATGATCTTCCAGGAGCCGATGACCGCGCTCAATCCGGTGATGACGATCGGGCGCCAGGTGGCGGAGAGCTTTGAGGCGCATGCACCGTCGTGGTCGGGCCGCGAGGCGAAGCGACGCGCGATTGCGGCCCTGGAAGCGGTCGCCATTCCCGATGCGGCGCGCCGCTACGGCGACTATCCGCACCAGTTCTCCGGCGGGCAGCGACAGAGGATTCTGATCGCGATGGCGCTGATCAACAAGCCGCGGCTGCTGATTGCCGACGAGCCCACCACCGCGCTCGACGTGACGGTGCAGGCGCAGGTGCTGGAGCTGCTTAAGGATTTGCAACGGCAGCATGGGCTGGCGATGCTGTTCATCTCGCACGATCTGGCCGTGGTGGGGCAGGTGGCCAGCCGCGTGGCGGTCATGCGCGCGGGGCAGGTGGTGGAGTCGGGGGATTGCGTCCGGATACTCACCGCGGCGGAGCATCCGTACACGCGCAGCCTGCTGGCCGCGGTGCCTACGCTGAGAACGGACCGAAGCCTGCCGCTGGCGATGGTTTCGGAATCAAGCAGCGGCAGCGGAGATATACTCACCCCATGAAGATCCCGCTGAGAATGGTGTTCGCATGAGGTTTCGCGCCCATTTTGCGGCCCCGGCGCTGCTCGTGATGCTGCTGATGGCGCTGCCGGCCGTTTCCGCGCAGACCACGCACCACACGCGGAAGGCTCCCAAGCCCGAGCCCACCCAGCAGGAGCTCTTCGACTACGTGCGCGGAGAACTGCTGGCGCTCACGCCGAGCGACGGAATCAACGACAACCTGGAGGTCGCGTTCGACGCGGCCAGGTCGGTTCTGACAATCACGCAGCCGGACGGCCGCTGCGACATTTTTCTCGGCGCCATCGACTCGAACAGCGCCATCTGGGAGGTCTTCGATCCCAGCGACACCTACCACACGAGGGAGCAGGTGCTGCGCCTGACGCTGACCTCGCTGAGCGGCAAAAAGGCCCGGGTCTGCTACGACAGCCACAACCAGGTGGATACAAGCGTCGCGGCCAATCGCGCCCGGCTGCTGTTTTCTCTACCCATGGCCAACGCCGTCTCCGGCTTCACCGACAAGATGGGCAAGGCAGTCAAGAAGCTGGTCGCCCTGGCGGGCGGTTCGCCGGAGAAGGATTTGTTTTAGAGAGGCTGGGCAGACACACGTCCGCCTCCCGGCGAACCGGGAGGCGGCGTGGGTAGGAGCAGGTTGGCGTTACTCCGCTGCGACTTCTTCCGCGGCCGGTTCGGCAGGTGCGGCTTCGGGGGCTTCCGCAGTGGCTTCGGCCAACACCTTGACCTTCACATGCGCGGTCACTTCGCGGTGCAGCTTGATGGCCACGCTGAAGTCGCCCACGTTCTTGAGCGGCTCATCCAGCTGGATCTTGCGGCGATCGATCTCGAAGCCCTTGGCGGCGAGATCGCTGGCGATATCCGCCGACGTAACCGAGCCAAACAACTGGCCGGACTCGCCTGACTTGCGGGTAAAGCTGAGCGCCAACGGTTCGAGCTTGGTGAGCAGCTCCTCGGCCAGCACTTTCTCCGAGGCGGAGCGGCGGGCAGCGGCAGTCTTCATGGTTTCAATGACGGCCTTGTTGGCGTCGGTGGCCTGCAGCGCCAGCTTGCGCGGCAGCAGAAAATTGCGGCCGTAGCCATCGGCCACTTTCACCACGTCTCCGCGGTGGCCCAGGTTGACTACATCTTCCTTCAGAATAACTTCCATGGGAAACTCTCCATTATTTCGGCGCCGTGGGCGCTTTTTTCCTTTGAACCGGAGTTTTCGGGGAGGGTCGAGGCCGAGCAAAAGCCCGGGCCTGAAGGCCCGGCTTGTTCGCCCTATTTCAGGGGGCTGAAGCCCCCTGCTCCCTCCGGAGCTTCATGGGGCCAAAGCCCGACACGCCATCCGGAATCCTCGGTGTACAGCTCGCGTCCTAGTGGCGCGTGGCAAACGGCAGCAGGGCGATGTTGCGGGCCTGCTTGATGGCGCGGGTCAGGCGGCGCTGGTGCGTGGTGCAAACGCCGGTGAGACGGCGCGGCACAATCTTGCCGCGCTCGGCCACAAAGCCTTGCAGCAGGCGCACATCGCGGTAGGGAATCGCGTCAATCTTTTCCGTGCAGAACTTGCAGACCTTCTTGCGGCGGAAGAACTTTCCGCGGCCGCCGGGGCCGCCGGAGGGCCTGCCGCCGGGGCCACCTTGCGGGCGGCCGCCGGAGCGGGGGGCCGGGCCGGAACTCGAGCCGGAGCTCGGGCTGGGGCTGGGGCCGGATTCGGAGCTTGCTTGCGGTGCGCCCGTCTCGGACGCCCTTACTGGGGTTTCATCTGCCATCGCTGTTTCCTCTTTGCTCTCTTCGGTTTCCAGCTTGCCGCGCGGGGCTCGATGGAAACAATTGAATGATTGCGCGAGCCGCAGCAGGCTGCCCGACAACCGGGCACTGCGGCGGCATTCCGCGAGACGCGCTGCTTAGACGGCAGCCGGGGCCGGCTCGGCTGCTTCCACCGGCGCGGCAACTACTGCTGCCGGCGCAGGCGCTGGCGCAGGAGCCGGCGCGGTGTGCTCCACCTTGCGGCGGACCCCGCGCAGTGCCTTCACCTTGGCCAGGCGCTTCTCTTCCTCGTCAATGCGCACGGTAATGAACTTGATCACCTGCTCGGTCACACGCAGACGGCGTTCCAGTTCCAGCACCACCGGCCCACCGGCCTCGATGGTGAGCAGAACGTAGTTGCCGTCGTTGAACTTGCGCACCAGGTAGGCCAGCTTGCGGCGACCCATCTTCTCGACAGTCTTCACCACACCGCCCCCACCGGTCACGGTGGCGGAGAAGCCGGCGATCAGCTTGTCGACATCCTCTTCGGCCGCGTCGGGCCGAACAATGAACATTACTTCATACACTCGAGACATCCTGTTTCCTTTTCCGCCGAGGCGCTTCCCCTCTGCTCACAGCAAATAACTCACAGCTCAACTTGCCGCGGTCGTCATTTCTGATCTCTGATCCCTGATCCATGATCCCTGTCTTCTTTCCTGTTGAACTCGTTCATGGCCGGTCCCGGGCCTTCTGAGACGACGCGCCGCGTGGCCGTTGCCACCCGGTCCAGCACCTCGTCCAGAACCGCCAAATCCGCCTTGCGCATGGGCGAGAGCAGATAATCCCTGCCCGGCCGCTTGCCTCCACCGGCGGCAATCGCCTCTGGCGGAAGATTCAGCCCCACGCCAATCCGCAGGCGCAGCCACTCCTGATTGCCCAGGGCGCCGGTCACGCTGCGGGCTCCGTTGTGGCCGGCCGGCGAACCGCGCTCCCTGATCTTGAAAGTCCCCAGCTCCAGGTCAAGCTCGTCGTAGATCACGAGCAGGTCCTTGGCCGGGTCCGCTTCAAACTCCCGCACCAGAGCGGCCACGGCAAGCCCGCTCAGGTTCATAAACGTCTCCGGCTTGGCCAGGATCACCTCGCGCCCTGCTATGCGGCAGGTTGCGGTAGCGGCCCGGCAGCGCCGGTTTCCGACCACAACGCCCTCTTGCTGGGCGATGCGGTCGATGGCCATGAACCCCGCGTTATGCGGAGTCCACTGGTACTCGAGGCCCGGGTTGCCGAGACCCACGACAAGAAACGGGCAACGGCGAACCCCGGACTGGCCTTCTTCGCCCAAGGCTTACTTCTTCGCCGCAGGCTTCTTGGCGCCAGCGTCGGCAGTCTTGGCCGCGTCTTCCGGCTTGCCCTTCTTGGCCACTTCCGGCTCGCCGGTGGTTGCGGCTGCGGCTGCGGCTGCGGCGGCATCCACTTCAGCCGGTGTAGCCGCCTCTTCGCGGATGGAAACGACGTGGGCCACCGTGGCGTCGTCCGCGTTCAAGTACTTGATCGAACCCGAGTGGGGCAGATCGCTTACCCGCAGCGAATCGAACAGGGCCAGGTGGCTGATGTCCACGTCGATGTGGCTGGGAATGTCTGCGGGCAGGCACTCGATTTCCACCTGGCGCATGACTTGGTCCAGAATGCCGCCGGAGGCCTTGACGCCCACCGGAGTGCCCAGCAGCTTGACGCGCACCTTGACCTTGAGGGTCTTGTCCAGCGCAATCCGCTTCAGGTCGATGTGGATCAGCTGGTCCTTGATCGGCTCGCGCTGCCAATCGACGATCATGGCCTTGGACGCGGGCTGGCCGGTGATCTCAACATCGAAGATGGTGTTGTGGCCGGATTCAGAAAACAGAATCCGCGAGATCTGCTTGGGGTCCACTTCAATGGCCACCGCATCGTGACCGGAACCGTAAAGCACGGCAGGAATCTTGCCCGCGACGCGCACACGGCGAGCGGCATTCTTGGTGAACTTGCCCTCACGGGGCTTGGCTACGACTACTTCAGGCATTCGAGTCTCTCGTTTCCTTCGTATCGGGCACGGCCGTTTGGGGGCCGCTCCCTTTGTTGATGAAGCTAGTTATCAGTGGTCGGTTTTCAGTTGTCAGCGATTCGTTGCCAGGGGGGTTCTTACTGACAACTGAAAACTGACGACTGACAACTTAATTGAACAGCGAACTTACACTCGTCTCCATGTGAATGCTCTCGATGGCCGCGCCCAGCAAGCCGGCGATGGAAAGCACTTTGATTTTGGGCACTTTCTGCGCCGCCTCGCGCAGCGGAATGGTGTCGGTGACGACCACCTGCTCCAGGCGCGAGTTGGCGATACGATCGATGGCCGGGCCGGAAAGCACGGCGTGGCTGGCGCAGGCATACACGGTTGCCGCGCCCGCTCCATAGAGCGCATCCACGGTCTTCACCAGGGTGCCGGCCGTGTCGATGATGTCGTCGATGATGAGGCAGGTCTTGCCGGCCACATCGCCCACCACGTGCATCACTTCCGCCACGTTGATGTCGGTGCGCCGCTTGTCCACAATGGCCAGCGGGGCCCCCACTTTCTGCGCGAAGAACCGCGCCCGCTCCACGCCGCCCGCGTCCGGAGAAACCACGGTCAGGTTGGGCAGCTTGAGTTCTCTGAAATGGCTGACAAGGACGGGGCTCGCAAACAGGTGATCGACGGGAATGTTGAAGAAGCCCTGGATCTGGGCCGCGTGCAGGTCGACAAACAGCGCGCGGTTGGCGCCCGCTGTCGTGAGCAAATCGGCAATGAGCTTGGCGCTGATGGCCACGCGGGGTCGGTCCTTGCGGTCCTGCCGGGCGTAGCCGTAATACGGGACCACGACGGTGATGCGGGCAGCCGAGGCGCGCTTGAGGGCATCGATCATGACCAGCAGCTCGACCAGGTGCTGGTCGACCGGGTAGCAGGTTGGCTGGACGACAAAAACGTCGACGCCGCGGACGTTCTCCAGCAGCTGGAAGTAGACCTCACCGTCAGCGAAGCGTTGAATCTTGGCCTCGCCTACGGGAACGCCGATGTGGCGGCCAATCTCCTCAGCCAGCGGCCGGTTGGCGGTGCCGGAGAAGAGCTTGAAGCGCTTGTCTTCGCTCAGGTTGCGGGCGCGTTTGCGTTCCGGCGCCGGCTTGGCGCCCTGTGGCTTGGCCCCGTCCGCCGACCCTGAATTTGCGCCAGGATTCCCGTCTCTGGGGCTGGAATCCTGGCCCGCGCCGTCCGTTCGCGCGTTGGGCCCTGCGTTCTGTTGTTTGTCTTCCGCCGTCAACGTCACTGTTCCCGCTTCCATCTCCGATTACCCTCCAAGCTGGTTTGCTTTGGCTGTTTTTCGGGGCCTTTTCAGGGTTCAGCGTCCAGGGTTTAGGGATCAGCCGGCTTCGCAGCCTTTACTGACCCCTGACCCCTGGACCCTGACCCCCGTGAAACTGGCTGGGCGACTAGGATTCGAACCTAGACAAATGCCTCCAAAGGGCATTGTCCTACCATTAGACGATCGCCCAACATTGCAACCTTCCACACTGTCTGGAAGGCTCTTGTTCAACAGCCGAAGGCGAGTCTCTCTCGCAGAACGGCTGCATGTCAATTCCCTTTTTCTACAGAAGCATTTCGCTCCAGTAGCGCTCTCGCGGCACGGTGCGCGTCAGCTTGCTGGCGACACCGGCCGCACGCAATCGCTGGCGCGCTGCCTCTGCGTCTCCGCGGGCCAGGTACAACCCGAAGAGCGCCGAACCGGACCCAGACAGCGAGGCCAGCAACGACGAGGCCCCAAACGACGAGGAATGGCAGGCTGCCTCCTGAGTGCCGGAGCCCGCAAGAATGCGCTTGATTTCTGCAAGGGAAGGATGCTGGGCGAAAACGACCCGTTCAAAGTCGTTCTGAATCCAGCTCAATATCCCGGTGCGGACAAGCGCGGACTCTTGTGGTCCCGCCCGGTCCTCTCCCAAAGAGAGGACACCGGAGGAGCCTGCTCCCTGCCCGCCCCCCGGAATCGCTTCCGCAAAGGCGCTGGCATAGGCGCGGCTCAACTCATTCAGTCTATCCGCACTGGCCTCCTGGGTCAAACCCTCGGCCGCGCAGAGGGCATCCCAGTCGCGAAAGGCCTGCGGCGTGGAGACGCCGACGGCCGGTGTGGCCACGACGCACCAGAGCGGCTCGAAGTCCGGGAGGGGTTCGACCTGCTGGCCGCGGTCGGTGCCCAGAACCGCCCCGCCAATCAGGAACAGCGGCACATCCGAGCCAACCTGCGCGGCAATCTCCAGGCGCTCTTTCCCACCAATCCGGGTGCCCCTGGTCTCGATTTTGAGACCAGGGAGAGCACCGCCCTCAAATCCAATCCCCAGCTCCATCTCCAACCCCACCAGCGCGGCAGCCGCGTTTGCTGACCCGGCGCCCAGCCCCCCCTGGACCGGCAGCCGCTTTTCGATATGAATATCGACCTGGGCGTCCATACCCAGCGACTCAAGCGCAAGCGCCACCATCTTCCACGCGGTGTTGCGCCCATCCGTCGGAACGCGCCCATCGTTGGAGCTGAGCCGCAGCCGGGTTTCGGCCGCGCGCTGCGCAGTAACCGTCACCACGTCATAGACTTCCAGCGTCTGGTAGACAGTGGTGAGCCCATGAAAGCCGTCCGGGCGCGGCGCACCAATATACAGGCC
>Ga0302319_10002109_pt1 | contig 43501 bp, 45 predicted proteins | sample Bog_T0_2_FD_203319 | JGI IMG/M metagenome (GOLD analysis project Ga0302319, IMG submission 203319) | Peat permafrost microbial communities from Stordalen Mire near Abisko, Sweden - Bog_T0_2 | ecosystem: Environmental > Terrestrial > Soil > Wetlands > Peat | place: Sweden: Abisko, Stordalen Mire...
TGGCGCGGTGAATCCGTTTATCGATCCGGAAGGCTATAAGGCGTACGTGGCGGATCGGGAGCAGGCGTTTCGCGATGAGTTGAAGAAGCAGTCGGGCAAGTAGGGAGACACTTGTGCTTCGCGCTTTTTGAAATACGTCGTTGCGGCAGGGGGTCGGATTCTTAGGCCGCCGTTTCCTGCCGCACGTGAATCGGGCGGGATCTATCGGGCCAGACAGCAATGCGGTTAGTGTTGTGGTAATGCCCGCGTAGCATAGCACCAATTTCGATCTTTGTCAGGCGACGTTTTGCGTCGCCGTCTATAGCGATGTTTTCATCGTTATCCGCCCTCTGGAGCCGCGAACTACGTCTTTCGCTTGAACGCGGCTTTCACAGTGTAAAACCTGAGTCAACTCAGACCAGTCTGAATGGTTTCTCCCGTCGGCGCGAACTGCATGAATCCGCGCCGTCATCCCCAGCGGATACTACATGGGAAACCCGGGAGTCCAGTTTCACTTCAATCGACGTTTCCCGGCCGGGAAAAAATTGTCAGGATGGGCCAGTGAATTAGCCCTTTCCCTGATTCGATTGGAGCACACGCGGCAAGCGGTTTCGGGCCACCATTTTTTCAAGTCACTGAAAACAAGCCAAATTGAGTTTTCACTTTGTTGAACTAATGAGGACGGTGTTGGCATGATGCTTTAATAGCTTTTCATGACTGAATCACTGCGGCCAACTGCAAGCTTCGACGAATGGGACCGGACCGAGGGCACTCCAGGCCCGATGGGCGTCACCTGGATCGCCTCGCTCAGCGCCTGGAATTTCGCTCTTTATTCGCGCCGTGCGACCGGAGTTACGCTGCTGCTCTATAGCGCGGACGATCCCATTAATCCGCTGCTGGAACAGCGTCTGAATCCGAGAGTTAACAAATCGGGCCGTATCTGGCATTGCTGGGTTTCGGCGGATCGCGCGCCGTCTGCCGCGTATTACGCGTATCGCGTGGATGGGCGCTACGATCCCGGAGCCGGCTATCGGTTCGATGGCCGGAAGATCCTGCTCGATCCGTTCGCTCCGGCGGTTCATTTTCCGGCGGCTTACAGCCGCGCAGCCACCGGACTGCCGGGACCCACCGACGGCCGCGCGCCTTTGGGTGTGCTTCCTCGCGCCACTCCGCAACCCGGCAAGGTCATTGAACGCGCGCCGCGTCCCGCACACGATCTGGTTGTGTATGAATTACACGTCAAAGGTTTCACGGCGCGCGATACGTCCGGGGTGAGCCCGCGAAATCGCGGCACCTTCGCGGGGCTTGCCGAGAAGATACCTTATCTGAAACGGCTCGGTATCACAGCGGTGGAACTGATGCCCGTGCAGCAATGCGATCCGCAGGAAGGCAGTTTCTGGGGCTACATGACGCTGAACTTCTTCTCGCCGCATCTGGGCTACGCGGCCAGTCAGACGAGCGAAGGCGCGGCGGAAGAATTCCGCGGCATGGTGGAAGCGTTTCACCAGAATGGAATCGAAGTCTGGATGGATGTGGTCTACAACCACACGAGCGAAGCGGGCGGCGATGGGCCGGTTTACAGCTATCGCGGCATCGATAACCAGTCTTACTATATGCTGACCGGCGACCGCGCAAACTATCGCAACGAGACCGGCTGCGGCAACACGCTGCGCTGCGATCATCCGGTGGTGCGCTCGATGATTCTGGAGAGCCTGATCTTCTGGATCGATATTATGCGCGTGGACGGCTTTCGCTTCGATCTGGCTTCGGTTTTCACGCGCAGGTCGGACGGCGGCACCGATCTGGACCACCCGTCGCTAATTTCCGATATCAGTTTTCTTGGTGCGCGGCACGGCGTGCGCATGATCGCCGAAGCCTGGGATATCGAGAGCTATCTGCTGGGCCGCGCGTTTCCGGGACTCAACTGGCGCCAGTGGAACGGCCAGTATCGCGACGACATTCGCGATTTTGTGCGTGGCGTTTCCGGCAAGGTGGGCGCGCTGATGCAGCGTCTCTATGGCAGCGACGATTTGTTTCCCGACGATACGCAGAATTCCTATCGTCCCTTCCAGAGCCTGAACTTCATCACGGCGCATGACGGCTTCACGCTATACGATCTGGTGTCTTACGACCATAAGCACAATCTGGCGAATGGCCACGGCAATACGGATGGCACGGACGATAACCGAAGCTGGAATTGCGGCTGGGAAGGCGACGAGGGCGCGCCATCATCGGTGCTCGCGCTGCGGCGGCGGCAGGTGCGGAATTTTATGGCGCTCCTGATGCTCAGTAACGGCACGCCGATGTTCTGCGCGGGCGACGAATTCCTCGAAACGCATCACGGTAATAACAATCCTTATAACCAGGACAACGAGACCAACTATCTCGACTGGGATCTGCTCGGGGTGAATCAGGATGTGTTCCGCTTCGTGCAGGGTATGATTGCGTTTCGCAAAGCGCATCCGTCGATTGCGCGCAGCCAGTACTGGCGGGAAGACGTGAGCTGGTATGGCGGCAGCGCGAAAGAGGTCGATTTCTCGCCGGGCGGCCAGACGCTGGCATACTGTCTGCACGGCGCCAGTCAGCATGACGACGATATTTACGTCATGGTGAACTCAGGAGCTCACGAGGTGCGATTTCAGATCCACGAAGGCGATTACCGAAAGTGGCTGCTGGTGGCCGATACCAGCCTGCCGAGTCCGCGCGATTTCGTCGACACGCCGAGCCGACGCGGGCTTTCCGCGCCGGATTATCTGGTGGGCGGCAGGAGCGTGGTGGTTTTGTGCCGTCCTGTGTGACGCGGTAGAGCGAGTGGCTTGTGGCGCGTGTGATGCGCGGGGCGCTGGATCAGACGGCGGAGACGTATCGCACGGCTGAGGCCAATGCGCCGGGCGAGGTGGTGGTCATTCCGTAAATCCCCGTTACTTCACATCGAAGTCGATGGTCTCGCCAAACAGCTTGCCGGTGAGTGCCTCCCTCACCAGCACTCTGCACACGTACGCACCAGGTTTCACAGTGAAAATTGCCTGCCAGGTTCCCACCGATGCCTGCACAGTGTCACGGACGTTTCCCGCAACCTCGCCCGCGGCGCCGGTATCGAGACGCGTACGAATCTGGCCGAGGATATCGACGGTGCCGGATAGCGGGGCGAGCGGAACCAGCAGCGCCGGGAAGCGCCGGTCCGCAGCAGGCGCGACGCCCGGCGAGGCCGCATAAATCTGAATCGTGGCGTGGCCGCCGGGCAGGCCCGCCAGGGTGTTCGTCGCGTTTGTGATACCGCCCTCCTGTGTCAGAGGCTGCACCAGGGGCGCAAGTTGCGCGAGGCTGGCTGGAACAAAATGACCTTCGAAAGTGGCCTCAGGGGCCGGCCAGATCACGCGCGCACTCAGACCCTTCGCGGCAAACTCGAACGCCGCGCCGCTGTGAAAATCCTCCAGATAGTTATACCGCCAGATCTGCACTCCCGAGCCGCGGTCTTCGATCTGATCCGGCGCGCCATATCTGACGTATGATCGGCTCATCGCGTTGTTACCGGATCCAAACTGACTCTGCGCGTACGCTGCACGCCGGTCGTACTCTTCCTGCGACGCGCCCGGAGGCACAACCGCCGCGGCCATCGAACGGCCGCCGCCCGACGCATCCACTGCGCCAATGGCAGCGCCAACGGTGCTTCGCGCGTCTATCGGGTAGATGGCAACATTCGCCGTTTTCGCGGCGTTGATGACTGCCAGTAGCGCAGTTTGGTTATCCGCTCCCGATTGCGTGATGCCGCTCGAAAAATACATCACCGCTTTTTTACCCGGCAATGCGCCGAGCATTTTCGAGGCGGTTTCGATGTTCGCGAGTCTGGCATTGACGTCAACTGCGCCGCCCGTCGCGCTTGCCGCGCTGAAGCTTTGGATGGCAGTAATGAGCAGGGTCTTGGTGTCGGTGAAATCCTGCGCCACCTGAACCGCTGGCGCGCCCGCCAGCATGACGCACACCAGGTCCGCCGGCTTCAGGCCGTCGTTCACAAAATTGATTGCATACTGCTGCAGACGGGCCTGGTCATCCGAGGTCATGCCGCCGAAATCGAACAGCATCGCTACGAGACGGCGGTCCCGATAGGCGATCGGCGGTGCCACGGATGTCCCTGCGGGTATCGGAGTGGCGGCACTGGCTGGCGCTGGCGGAGTCACTGGCGCGGCCTGTGCTATTTGAACAGGTAGCGGCAAGGGCATCGGCACTGCAGTGGGCGACTGTGCGTGGATCGCGGGGAGGCGTCCAACCGCGATCAGCACGCCGACCGCGACAGGCGCTGCCAGCGCAGCCACGCCAGCGCACGCCAGCAAGAGCTTCTTCGCACGATTCAGACTCAGCCCGATTCGGTTCATCATAATAGCCTCAATTCTTCGTTTGATATCCGACCCCGTCACGCCCGACACGCATACCAGCGGCGACTCCGCGTAGAGTTTGCAGACATTGAGAATCGCCTCGGCATAGACGCGCGGTTGATTGCCCAGACTCAGCACGCTTTCGTCGCAAGCGCGTTCGCGCTCATCGAGCAAGCGCGCACCGATCCACCAGACAAGCGGATGAAACCAGAACAGCATTTCCACCACCATGTGGATGGAGGCCAGCAGATTGTCGCGACGGCGCACGTGGCATAACTCGTGGGCGAGCACGGCCTGCATTTCCGATGGCGTCAGCCGTTCCATGATTCCTTCCGGGAGCAGTAGGGTTTGACGCCATAATCCGATGACGCCGGGCTCCAGCAAACCGGGGGCGGAGCGAATCTCCACTGCCGACGGAATACTGAGTGGCACGCTATCGCGCACGGCCGCACGGACGCGCAGCCACAGCCGCAGGCGCATGATCGCGATGACCGAAACTCCCGCGAGCCACAAACCGGCGATCGCCAAGGGCGTCCAATCGCGCGACTGTCTGTTCGTCAGTTCCAACCTCGGCATGATCGATATAGTTTCGGGAAACGGCTGCGCTACGTACTCCACCGCGAACGAGACGACGGGCGTCGCGATCTTTTGTGCGGCAGGCATCCAGCCGAGACGACTGCCGAGGCCGATAAGCAGCGCGAACGGGATGAAAAATTTGAGCGACGCACTGAGCCATAGCCAGTAGCGAACCTGCGCGCGATTCTTCCGGAACGCAAGAGTCAGCAAACCGGCGACAACTGCGAAAAAAGTCGATTGCCAGAGGTGAGTCATCAATTCGCCGATCATTTCTTTTGCTCCCGGTCCAGTTTCTTAATAGTCTTTTCCAGTTCGCGAACGTCGTCGAGCGTCAGTTTGCCGGCTTCGGCCAGCTGCGCCATCATCGGCTGCGCCTTGCCGCCGAAGAAGCTTAGAATTTCGTCGAGCAGTTTATGCCGAGTGACATCGCGCGCCACCAGAGGCTCAAAGATATCCGCGTTGCCGATCTTGCGAACGCGGCGCAGGGCCTTCTTGCCTTCGAGACGGTATACGGTTGTCTGAATGGTGGTGTAGGCGGGGCGGGGTTCGGGAAAGGCTTCCTGGATTTCGCGGATGGAAGCTTTTCCGTGTTTCCAGAAGGCCTCCAGAATCTGCAGTTCGAGTTTGCCGAGTTTGGGCTGAGGCACGCGCTACTATCTCCTGCCTGATACTACTATGGAATAGTAGATCGAGGCAAGGAGTTTTTTGAGGGGTGACGAACCGTTGGCAGTCAGGCCGCGCGAATCTGCTTCCACTGATCGACGAGCGCGAAATCTGTTCGGACTGAGCGGATAGTTTCGCCGGTCTGGCGGAACGCGGTTTCAGAGAGGTTCTCTTCGCCGCGAGCGAGTTGCAGATATTCGATTTGTTTCGGATCGATGCCCATGACGCGGCAGCATGTGGCGTCCACCGCGACGGGATCGCGGCCCGCGACCAGAACTCCGGCGGCTTTCGGAGTGCCCTGAATCGGGCCGTTGCCTTCCATCCCTACGATGCCATCCACAATGGCGAATTGCTTCGGGAACAGATGATGCAGATCGACGATGGTTTCCGGCAGTCCGGACCAGTGGAGCACGTTTTTCGGCCAGCCATATACTGCGCCTGGAACCAGGCCGAAGAGATTTTTCATGGACAGCGTGGCGCCAGCCCAGTGGTGCGTTTTCATCTTCGCCACGGAAACGAGGAGATCGCAATCGAGCACGGTGTGGGGCAGGTAGAGTGAATCCAGTTTCGACAGCGGATTCACGATGGTGCGTTTCGCGACCGCGTCCGTGTTGAGGTCGGTGAACGAGTCTTCGAATTTCGCGACGGTGCTGAAGTAGCCGGCGGCGTCGGCGAGATCGAGAGTGCCGCGGCGGTGCCCTGGACCTTCGGCTATGCGGACGTCGGCGGCACCGAGTTTCAGAAACGCTTCGTAGGCCGCGTGGACGACCATCGGGTGGGTGTTGATGACGGTGTCCGCGTCGTATTCGACCAGATTTGGTTTGAGCACGATGCGTTTGCCGCGAACGTTGAGACGATGATCGGACACCATGCTATAGACGGTGTCGTAGACATCCATCGTGTAGGCCGGCGCTTTCACGATGGACACATTGCCGACCGGGTAGCGCTGCACCGTACGACTGCAGCAAGTGAGCGAGGCGGCGGCCGCTGTTGCGAGCAGCGCTTCACGTCTGGTCAAATGCAACGGTCGCACCTCGGAATAGTGATGGGCGCGCGCGCGGGCCAGTCAAAGGGATATTGGCTCATAATCGTCTCTCCTGCCATTGTTCGTTACGCCAGAAGCGGATTGCGCTGAGCCCGTGCCAGCGTCATCAGGGCTTCATCCATATTCGTGCGGCATACAGGATCGGGTGCGGGCGCGAGGGATTCTCCGTGCGCAGACAGACCCATGCGCAGCCAGGCGATGCCTTCGGCGGTCCGGCATGAAGCGAGATGCTTACGCGCCATGGCTTTCGCGCGTTCGAGCTGAGCCGAGGCCACACCGTTGAGCGCGAGCAACGCGATGCCGGTCGTCTCAGGGTAAGAATCGCCGTCGCGGCCGAGGGCACGGTTGGAGCCGTGGTTCCAGCCGCCATCGGCGCACATATGGCCGAGCAGAAACGTCCTGCCCGATTCTACGCGCTCCACTAAATCCGCCGACGCTGCGTCGTGGCGGCGCAAAGCTTTTTCGAAGGCCAGAATGCCGAGCGATGTGGGGATCACCCACGCGGCCGCTCCTGGAAACCATGGCCAGCCTTGCGGAAATTCGTCATTGTTCCCGACCAATCGCTGCTGGAGCCGGTAGCGCCAGCCCGATTCGCGGCCGGACCGCGTCTTCAGCCAGCCGATCGCGTTGCGGCGTTGTTGCTCATTGACTGCACCCTCCGGCAACAACACCGCCAGAGCCGTTACCCACGTGCTCTCCTCCACGCCAGGCTGCGGACTCCAGCCACCATCCGGACGCGCAATCGAACTCAGGAATTTGACGCCTCTCTGGAAGCTTTCACGATCCGGTATTGTCATCGTGTTCGGTGAGTCGGCGGACCGGGCTAGCAGAGCGAACGCGGTTGGTTCGGTCCACGAACAGCCCCGGCTGTAGGCCCAGCCGCCGTCACCGTTTTGTATGGCTTTCCAGTTTGTCATCGATATTCGCCGACGAATCCGGCATCGGGAATCTGCAATGTGACCTCTCGTTTAGCCGCGCGCTTTGCGCTTGCCGCGACGAACGATCAGCAGGGTCAGCAACAACCCCGCGGCCACCCACAAACCTGCCTGCATTAAAGTTCCGCCCATATTATTTCTCCTTTTCGTTTTGTGTTGTTCTCATATACTTTGTTGCCGCGCAGCCATTGCGGCCGATTGCCGCTTTCCATCCCGTCCGGCGCTGCGCTGCGCCCGACGGAAAACTTTGTCGGTTTCGACTTTACCCGTCAGCCGCGGGTCTTACGATTGCGCCGGCGCTGCACCAGCAAGGCCAGCGAAAACAGACTGAAAAACAACATGATGTAACTGATCCACTGCGTCTTCATTTGCGGTTCGCCCTCTCTCGTTTACTTCGTTCTTCGCTTCCCATCGTTCGCTCTCACTTTCCGAAATTCTGCATCATCGGGAACAAGTCCGTAAAAATCTTTAATAGTGCGGGGCCGGCCGCAACCAGCATCATCGACGGCAGGATGAAAAGAAAAATCGGAAAGACGAGCTTGACGCCGATCTTGGCCGCACGCTCTTCGGCGTCCTGCTTGCGGCGCATGCGCATGAAATCGGAGTGGGTGCGCAGGCTTTCTCCCATGCTGGTGCCGAAGCGGTCGCTCTGCGTGAGAATTGCGACCAGCTTGCGCAATTCGGATTCACCGGTGCGCACGGCGAGATTGCGGAGCGATTCCGCGCGTCTCTTGCCGGCGCGCATTTCGTAGCCGACGAGGCTCAGTTCGTCGGCGAGTTCCGGATGCCCGTCGGTGATTTCGCGGCTGACGTATTGAAGCGCCTGGTCGAGTCCCAGGCCGGCTTCGACGGAGATGACCAGCATGTCGACGGCGTCCGGCAGCGAGAGGCGTAGTTTCATCTGGCGCTTGGCCACCAGCTTTTCGAGGCCGAGAGTAGGCGCATAGTAGCCGAGGCCGGTGAAGCCGATGAGGATGACGATGCGAACCATAGTGGCGTCGGACAGCGAATTGCGCACGACGAGCGCGAACAGCATCATCGCCACAGCGGCAATCACTTTCACGCCGTAGAAGACCGCAATAGCGGTATCGGAGCGATAGCCCGCCATGGTCAGGTCACGGCGGGTGACCGTTTGCTCGCTGGGGCTGAGCGGGATTTTGTCGCCGATCTGTTCGAAGATGTGCACCATGCGGTCTCGCGGACTGGTACCGGGCTCGCGCATCGATTCGGCGGTGCCGCCTACACGATCGTAAATGCGGCTGGGACGTACGTAGGCGCGGTAGCCGTACAAGGTGATCATGGAAAGAAGCAGAATGAAGAGAAACGACGCCAGGATTATGGGTAACATGCGAGTATCCTTTTCAGGGTCTGGTCAGACCCGGATACGGATGATCCTCCTGATGACGATGTTGCCCAGGATCTGACAAACCACACCTGCTACGACCAGCTTGCGGCCCAGAGGGTCCGTGAGAAGCGGGCTGAGATAGCCGGGTGAGGTGACGATGAGCCCGCCGAGTGTAGCGAGGGGGAGCACCGTGAGAATGGTGGCGGTCAGCCGGCCGTGCGCGCTGGTGGCTTTCACCTGACCTTTGAGGCGGAAGCGTTCGCGGATGATGTGGGAGAGGCGGCCGAGCACTTCGCCGAGGTTGCCTCCAGTTTGCCGCTGCAGGAGCACGGCGGAGGAGAAGAAGCGCACGTCGGAGAGCGGCACGCGCTTGCCGAAGTTGGCGAGCGAGCGATCGAGGGACGCGCCGAGATTCTGCTCGTTAAACAGAGCACGGAACTCCTGGCCGAGCGGGTCGGCAATCTCTTCACCGACCATTTCGAGGCTGATGGTGAACGCATGACCGGCGCGCATGGACCGCGCGAGAAAATCCAGCGCATCTGGCAACTGCGCTTCCATGCCATCGAGACGCTTGGTGCGTACTCTTTTCACGTAGAACAAGGGCAGCCATGCCAGCGCGCAACCGGCAAGCCCGGAACGCAGCAATACGGGCGATTCAAAAGGAATGAAGCCGCCCAGCACCAGACCAACGCCGAAGGCGACGCAGGTAGAAATCAGAAGGCGGGGCATGGTCCAGTCGAGGCCCGATTCGATCAGGATCACATTCAGTTTTGCGTAGATGGCCCTCGCGAGGGGCATATCGTCATTGGCACCGCGCTTCTTTTCGTCGGGGTTCATCAGCAGATCGACATGCGGCTCTTCGGTCTCCGTGACGGTACGCAGCACGGAGACCAGCTGCTTACGCCGTTTGGATTCGAAGAAACGCAGGCCGGAGCTGATGGAGAGCATCAGTGCCCCGAGTACAACGAGAAACGTAATGGCGACGATGGCGATCATCAGGCGCCGATCTCCACAATGGTCTGAAACAACGACGTTGGCAGCTGGATGCCGCTGGCGCGCAGCTTCTCGTAAAACCGCGGCCGCACGCCGGTGGCGCGGAAGCGTCCGGTTACTTTGCCGTTCTCGGTGACGCCGGATTTCTCGAACAGAAAGATATCCTGCATAGTGACCTGATCGCCTTCGAGGCCCACGAGTTCCGTGATGTGCGTCAGTTTGCGGGAGCCATCGCTAAAGCGTGAGACCTGCACCATCACGTCGACGGCACTGGCAACCTGCTGCCGAATAGCGCGTGCGCTCATGTTGGCGTTGCCCATGCCGACCATGACTTCGAGACGAGCCACGCCGTCTCGCGGAGTATTGGAGTGGATGGTGGTGAGCGAGCCGTCATGGCCCGTATTCATGGCCTGAAGCATGTCGAGGGCTTCTTCGCTCCTGACTTCGCCGACAATGATGCGGTCGGGACGCATACGAAGGGCGTTGATGACGAGGTCGCGGATTTTGATGGCTCCGTTGCCTTCGATGTTGGCGGGGCGGGTTTCGAGGCGCGCCACGTGCGTCTGGCGGAGCCGCAATTCGGCGGCGTCTTCGATGGTGACGATACGTTCGTTCTCCGGAATATAGCTGGAGAGTACGTTGAGCAGCGTTGTTTTACCGCTGCCGGTACCGCCGGAGATGACAATGTTGAGGCGCGCGCGAACGCAGGCCTTGAGCAGATCGAGCATGCCCTCGGTGAGCGCCAGTTTCGCAACCAGATCTTCGCCCTGCAGCAGATCGCGCCCGAAACGGCGGATGGAAAGCAGCGGGCCATCCACGGCCACCGGCGGAATTGCCGCGTTGACGCGCGAACCATCGGGCAGTCTGGCATCGACCAGCGGCGACGATTCGTCCACGCGCCGTCCTACTCGCGCCACAACCTTTTCGATGATGCGCAGCAGGTGGTTGTTGTCTTTGAACTCAACGGAGGTGCGATACAGCTTGCCGCCGCGTTCCACGTAGACAAGGCGCGGCGTAGTGACTAAGATGTCGGAAATAGTCGGATCGCGCAACAGAGGTTCCAGCGGACCGAGGCCGAACACTTCGTCGAGTACTTCCTCGATGACGCGTTCTTTCTCCGCGAGACTGAGCGGCGTCCGCTCCTCTTCCACCAGTTTGGCTACGGCGGAACGGATCTCCGCGCGCGCTCTCTCGCCAGCCAGGGAAGACAGAGCTTCCAGGTTGATGCGATCGATGAGCTTGCGGTGAATGGTGAACTTCAGCTCCTGGTACTCCGTACCCGAGCCGTCGCGGTTCGCCATCCGCGTAACCCATCCCGCCTCCTGGCGCGGGTTGTTGGTGCCTGTATCCGGTATCGGTATGGTTGCCATTTTGTCCAATCGGGCTAAGCCCGGCTACTCCGCATGAAAGAAAACAACCGGCCGAGTCCCATTGCCGTGCCGGCAGCTGCGGCCGGTTTTTTCTCGGAGCCTTTGGGAGCAGTGTCGCCGCTGGGCGTCACTTCGGGCGTCATGATCGACTTCGCCAGACTCCCAAGCTGACGGCCGAGGACGGAATTGCTGCCGAGCAGCCGGCCCTCCGACCAGGTTTCATACAGCGCTTCGGTGTCGTCGCTGAAAACGCCGGCGGGACGCATGCCCAGAAAGTTTTCCAGACTATCGGGGTCGGTCTTCTGCCGCACGGGGACCTTATTCAGAAGTACCTGAATCCGGTCCGCTCCCTTGCCGCGGGCGCTGGCCGTATCGACAAACTCTTTTGCGTTCTCCATGGCATGGAGGTCCTGCGTGGTGATCAGATACAGAGCTTCCATTTCCGGAAGGGCTTCGAGCGCGGCCGCGCTGTAGCACCGCCCGAAATCCAGAATGGTCACCGGATAGATGGAGCGAATGAAGCGGAGCAGTCTGCCTAATTGCCGGGGATCCGGGGTGGTGCGTTCGCTCAGTTCTTCCGGAGCGGCTATAAATTCAAGCTGGTTGCCCTGTTTGGTCACCAGTGCATTCCAGTAACTGGAATCCATACGGTGCATGTTTTCGAGCGCGTCGCGCAGCGAATATCTGGGCTTGGCCTTGAGGATAAAACGCAGCAGTCCGGCTTCGAAATCGAGATCGGCCAGCAGGAGAGGCTTTTGCGACAAACGTGCCGCCATGGGCCCCAGATGACTGGCAAATGTGGTGGCGCCGCAGCCGCCCTTGGCCGAAAGCACGCCAAAGATCCTGCCGAGTTTTTTCTGCTGACTGGAAAGCTGACCGGTACGCACCACCGATAAACGCTCGAAGGCCTCCTTCAACGGAGTGCCCACCGGCGGGCAGATGTATTCCCGTGCGCCGGCACGCATGGCTTCAAGGATGTTCTCCGGTATCGCCTCGCTGTGCAGAATGAAGATCGCGGGGTCGGAGGCCGTCATTTTCACGCGGCGCATGAATTCATCGAGCGGAGTCTTCATGAGACCGCCTTCGAGCAGCAGCACGTCGACGCGGAAGCGCTCGATGCGGTCGAGAAGCTCGTCGGTATCCTCCACACGCTGGTCGCTGACGACGCGCACCGGCAAATTATTGATACAGTCGAACGCCTCTTCACGCAAAGCACGGTGCGCTAACACCACCGCGGCGCTTAACGGGGTCATCGTCATTGAGGCTGCACCTGCTGGTTCGGATTGCTGGTAATCGGACTGGGCAGCGTGATCGGGGGCGGTGAGCCACCTGCGCCGCCGTCGGACGTCGCGCCGGAGGACAAGCTCTGCGCCTGCACCTGCTCGTCGCGCTGAAGTTTCTCCATTTCCTGTATGGAGATCTCGCTGCGCTGCGGCATGGCGGGAGGTGGGCCTGTTTTATCCGTCCCCGGCGTGCGCGGAGCGGTAGTCGCGAGGCCGGGGCCCGTCAGGAATTTGCGTGGATACTGCAGGTCCGGGAGCGGCTGTTCTTTGGATATCGGCGCGACCAATTCCGGCGTGACGATCACCATGAGTTCGGAGTTGGAGCGACTGATGGATTTCGAGGAGAAGAATTTTCCCAGGATCGGAATATCGCCCAAACCCGGTATTTTGCTCAACGATTCCGTGGTTTGCCGGTCTAATAAGCCGGCAATCGCGAACGACTGTCCGTCTTCCAGCTCCACTTCCGTCTCCAGCTTGCGCGTCGTGAGGGCGGGTACAGTTCCACCGTTAACGGTCAAGGCATCGGCGTAATCGAGCGAGCTGACTTCGGGCGCGATATGGAGGCGAATGGTTCCCCGCGGAGTGATGATGGGAGTGAAGCGCAGTTTGATACCAAATTCGCGAAACGAGATGGTGACCTGCCCGATTCCGCTACCACCGCCCTGCAGCGTGGGAAACGGAAACTCGCCGCCCGCCACGAAGGTGGCAAGATGTCCGTTCATCGCCAGCAGATTGGGCTCGGCCAGAATCTGCAGGACGTTTTCGGCTTCGAGCGCCTGCACGGTCGCCAGAATATTCGCGTGCGGATCGAACATCAGAATGTTCAGAGCGTCGGCCAGCGTAACAGTTGTAGCCGCGGCGCTGGAGCCCGTGCCCACCGTACCTCCCGTGATGCCGGTGATACGGGACGGGCTATTGACGCCGGTGGTCACGTTAAACGGAATGCCACCGGGCGCTCCGAGAATATTGACGCCCAGATTCATCGATTTCGACCGGTCCACATCGGCAAACCGAACCCTGAGAAGGATCTCCTGCTCCTGCGGCGGGAGTTCAACCTTGAGGAGATTGACCACCTTGCCGAACGAAGCGCCAATGGCCTGAGCGCGCTGGGAGGCGAAGATATTTTTGACGGTTCCGGTGAGATAGACGGCTGTGGCGTCGCCGGTGAGTTGAACGCTGTCGCCGAATTCGTTCTGGATTTGCTGTCTGGCCGCGTCCAGCTTTGCCGCCGAAAAAGATACGCTGACGTCGTACTCTTTTCTGCTGCCATCGCTGAGCCAGATAATGGCGCTGGTTTCACCGGGCGCTTTTCCATTGATCATCAGGCTGCGGGTATTGACGGGCACGGCTTCGGCGGTTTCGGGGGCCGCGATGGAGACGCGCTCAATATCGGCCGTGGTATCGAGAACGAAGGTCTTGCCGGAGCCCACAAGAATGCGCGCGGGCTGGGGATTGGCCTGCCCGCACAAAGGGCTGGCACAGGCAATCACAGCCGCCAGCAGCGCGATATCGACGATTCGAACGTTCATTGTGCCGTCTCCGCCGTACCGCTCGCGGTTCGGTTGATTGTGATTTGAGTTCTGGCTCCGCCCGACAACACTTCCACTACCGCGGTCCTTGGCGGGGCAGGCGGCGCCGGAGCGGCAACGAACAGCACTTCGGGTTTGTGTGCGGGTTTCGGAGCTGACGCGCTGGCCGCGCCGGCGTTCGATGTGGGCCGCGGAGGCTTCGGTGTGTGAATCGCGCCGCCTTCGAACAGGTTCGCGGTCTCCGCGCCGGAGGTCTCGGTAATGACGTTGTCGGTGGGATTTCGCAAGACCAGCTGAATCCGCTGGTCGGTGGCGAGATTTAGAATTTCGGCCTGGGTGGGTGTGACGAGAAGATTGACCACCTGCACCAGAACGGGCTTGCCTTCCGCGTCCTTCTGATAATTCTGTCCGGCGGAAAGTACGCTGATGTTCTGCAGGAGAGTCCGGCTGATGGAGCCCGCGCCCTGCGTTCCACCGGGCGGCGTGCCCGCCACCAGAACGTCCACATGCATACCCGCCACGGCGAAGCCCGCGACGCCGACGACTTCATTCACCCTGACGGTGAACGCGCGCATGCCCGACGGAATGATAGTGGCGAATCCTGCGCCTTCGCCCTGCTTCGCGAGGGTTCCATCGAAGAAGGGCGCATCCCTGTGAATGGCTGCGATCACGCCACGGTTGACGATTTCCTCTTTCTTTGTGATCGCTCCGTCGGGGACCGCGATGTAATCCTGCTTGCTGATGTCGCGTTCGGTGATCAGCGCTCCCGGCTGCAGATCCCGCGACGCCACGAATACCGTTTTCGTGGTCGGATGGCTCGCGGCTCCGGCCGTCACCTTGGAGGAAATCAACTGATACAGCACGAACGCGGCTCCCGCCGAAACGGTCAGGGCAAATACGAACACGCTTATCAATCTTTTATTCATATAGGTTTTTCCGTAAGAATCAATCCAGTGACGGTGAGAATTCCCGGAGCGCCACTGGCGTGCGCTCCGGGACTCCGTTAGCTCGCGGCGGTGGAAAGATTGTTGCTCGCGTTGCTCCAAATAGTGGTGACACTGCCGCCGGCGCTGATAAAGATTGCCGCCGATGCCAGGGCGATGAACGCCATCAGCAGCGTGTATTCGATCAAATCCTGTCCCGATTCCTCACGCACGAATTTCATGACGAAGTTTTTCATTTCCGCTCTCTCCTTTGATTTAAAAACCGTACCTATCTACGCCCGCAAACTGGACCTGTGTCGGCGGGTGGCCGACGGCCCGGTCAGGCCGTCGGCGCTCTCCGCGTTATGCGAAACCGGGTGGCTCACCACCTGAGGCTAGGAGGCCGCAGTGGACAGCTGGTTGCTGGCATTGCTCCAGATCTTGCTCACGCTGCTGCCGGCGTTGATGAAAATCGCGGCCGAAGCGAGGGCGATGAAGGCCATCAAAAGCGTGTATTCGATCAGGTCCTGACCACTTTCTTCCTTGACGAAGCGCATAAACATGTTTTTCATTTGGGTTGTCCTCTTCCTTAGTTGTTTGTTTAACTGCCAGGTTGCGTGATCGTACGATCACGGGTGTTGTTTTTCGTGATCGCGCGATCACGGTTACTTCCCTCGCCATCGGAGACGAAAGAATTCGGTACGGGACCGTTGCGGCGGAATACGACGGAGACATGATCGTCGTAAACCACCTTCCAGTCCCGGGAAACCTTGAGGGTTGAACTCAGCGCGAGTGTGGGCGCGAGGACAACGGTATCGATGCCATAGCGGTCGAGCGTCTTATCCCAGCCCACCTGGACGTCCAGCAGGCCCAGATACTCTTCGCCGAACTTATCGCCGTAAAAATCGCTGCGCCCGTCGATGAACACTTTGGTTCCGGGGTACAGACGGTAGATGAGATAATCGCCCCACTGATCCTGCGCCCAGATGCGGTGAGTTTCGGCCCGCGTGAGCACCGGCAGCGCGCCCTCCGGGAAGATCTTCGGATCGAAGTTGGAAACAAAACGCTCGTCGAGCGGCTTCGGCGCGAGCAAGAGGGCTGCGAGTACGATGAAGGCCGCTGCGCTCACCAGATGCACGCGTGCGATGCGGTCCGTGACATCGACGCTGGCGCTGGCGTTTTGAAACCAGTTGGCCACTTTGCCGATCTGGTCGGCCAGCCCGGCCGATTTGGCAGCGCGGATGAGGGCTATGGTCGCCTGAGCGATCAGCGGAGCACACGCAATCGAAAACAGCGGCACGTTGCGATGCACGGTCAGAGAAAGGTGCATCCAGCCGATGGCGAGAAAGACTTCGGCAAAGCGCCGTTGCCGGATCGCCCAGATGGACGCCGCCAGTGCGGCAATCATCATCGGCTCGAAATAGACGGCGACGGGCGCGTGGAAATCCAGGCCCTGGAACTCGGCAATGTGCTGCAGCAGATACGGGTCGTTCAGATAGCCGATGACATGGCGGTGCAGTTGCCAGCCGTACGGATTGATAAAGGTGACGGCCAGGCAGGCAGCGACGGTCGCGAGCCACGGAAGGGTACGCGATAAGTAGCCGCGGCGCGCCAGGGGGTCGGGTTCAATCAGCGCATTGAGCAGATCGGAGCCGATGTAACAGGCCAGGATCAGGAAAATGACGAAGAACCCGCCGTGAATGTTGGTCCAGACGAGAGTGAGCGGGACCAGCCACGCGAGGAGTCCGGTGCGGCCTTCCTGAGCACGTTCGGTAATATGTAGCGCGAGAACGAAGAAAAGGAAAGTAAAAAGATGGGGCCGCGCCAGCCAATGAACCGCGCAGCCCCCGGTTGCCAATAGGGTGACGGCTATGGCGACCAAACCGTTATCGCATTTCCGGCGGATCAGCCGGAACAGCGCAGCCGATGTCAGGCAAATCACCAGCGTGCTGGCGAGAACCACGGCGGCGAGGCCCGCGCTGCGGAACAGTAAAGCGAACAGTACATCCCACAACCACTCCCAGGCAAACCACGGTGCGCCGGGGCGCGAGAATGAGAACAGGTCGGCGTAAGGCACCTGGTGGTGGCTGAGAATCCATTCGCCGGTGCGAATGTGCCAGCCGGTATCGCCATCCCCCAGTAAGGTATGCGCGCCGGACAACTTGATAAAGATGAACAGAATCGGCATCAGAAAGGCGATGTCGGTCAGCGAGGGGAGAAAGCGCGCGATCAGCGGCGTCTGCGACGTCCCCGACAGCATGGGTGCTGTCTTTGCCTGCGAATTTGCCGGTTCCGATATCAGCATGGCGAAATCAATTCACTCGCTCGCGCACCTGTGTGGGGGCCCCGCTGTTTGCGTATTGAGTTTCGACGTCGCCCTGCCTTAGCCTGTCGGCATCTTCCACAAAACGCATCGTATGTACCTTTAACGCAATCTGCGAGCGGCCCTCCGCGCCCATAATGATGCGGACGACGGTGGATTCACACCGGATCAGGCGGGGAGCAAAACTGCCGTCCGAGGGCAGTTCCACTTCAACGCGCAAAGCCGACCCCGCTTCCGGCACAGGGGCATTCCGTGTCCAGCGAAGCAGCAGACCGTTTCTGCTGATGTTTTCCGTAGTCTCACCGGAATTTTCCGATACAAGACTGTCTCCATCGATCCGGCAGCTTAGCCGCAGCTCGACGCGCGATTTGGTTCTACGATCCATCGGCAATCACCTAAGCTCGAATCTATCGGTTCGCGGCTTAGGTAACAATACCCAATATGGGTTGCATTCTAATGCTATCTGTGGTGGGCAGTGAAACGTGCGTGCCCGGATGATTTCTTATGTAAGCACTGATTTGTATGCCTATAGTCGACGTTTGAAGCATGCGGCTGGCCCGTTCGTTTTATATTGTGTTCTAAACGATTTATGAAGATTCCGTTAACTGGATTTTTCCCTGCTCCCCTTAGATAACAGAAAAAATATGTTCGGTCAGGAGGCAAAAAGTACTAGAAGTCTCTGTTGTCGCATGTTAAGATTTATCCTATGTCGAACGTGCTGCTGTGCGCGGATGAACCGATTCTGGCCGAGGGACTTCGGCGGATTCTTGAAAATGTACCTGGCCTGGATCTGGTGGCATGCTGCCCCCGACTGGAGGATCTGAGAGGACAAATCGAGGCGCTTCAGCCCGATATCCTTCTCGTCGACCTGACAGCCGACGTGACATTCGCCGTGCTGAGCGGGTTACGGGAGGCAGTTTCCACCTCGCGGATCGTATTGTGGGTACATGCGATCTCAACCGAGCTGGCACTGCAGTCCATGAGTCTGGGGGTGCGCGGAATTCTGCGTCGAACGCTTCCGGTCGAGACTCTGGTGCGCTGCCTGATGCGCGTGAACGAGGGCGAACTATGGTTTGAAAAGGCCCTCACCGACAGCATTATGACGGCGCGCAGTTACTCGCTCACCCGTCGCGAAGGCCAGTTGGTCGCTTTGCTCTCGCAGGGGCTGAAGAATAAAGAGATTGCCACCGCCCTGAATATTTCCGAAGGGACCGTTAAGGTCTACATGTCGCGGTTATTTCAGAAACTGGGCGTGAAAGATCGCTTTGAACTGGCGCTGTACGGGCTCAGAAACCTTGCGCCCGGTTCGCGGGTCACGGAAGCGGCGAGCGTTTCAGCCGCCAAACGTCAGACGGCGCCTCTCTGGCAGCCGCCGCGATCTTTCTTTGTAGAGCGCATGCCGGCCGCTTCACAGCCCGCGGCCGCTCGCCCGCTTTCACAGCTGAAATTCTGAACTCTCTCTTACGCGGGTGTGCTTGTCGACTCGATGTTTTCGAGCACCTGCTCGAGAAGTTCATCGGTCCGCGCCACCATGGTTCGCAGCGATTGAACGGAGCGGTTCTGAATATCGAAACGGCGTTCGATATCTGTGTCGAGCGAACTCGAGAATTGTTCCATGGCCGCGTTCAGTTCGGCGCGAGTCACAAAGCTCTCGGTGCTGCGGGTGGCAGCCCGGTTCGACAGGCGCTCTACTGACGCCTGCAGAAGCTCGACGGAGTTTTCGAGGCGAGTCAGCCGTTCTTCCATACGGTCAAACACGGGGTTTTCGATGTTCACAGGATCGATTGGAGTGGGCACGGTGCTGGATTCCGGGGCCGGTTTCTCTGCGGAATCGTTCGATAACGGGCCGGGAGTGAGAACGTCCAGGGCTTTTGCAACCCCATATCCGACGCCCACAACGACGAGCAGGGCTTTTCCGGCAACGGTGAGGCCTTGTTTCAACAAGTCTTGATTATAAGGACAGATGCAGCCTGAAGTACATGCCTACGGGTACTCTTCTGATACAGTACTACCGGCCTACAGGCAAACCCGATTTATCGCACTAATAGTGTTAGGATATTCCCTATGGATTCGAGGACACATCCAGCCAGCCACTACCCCGACCACCGCGCGTGGGCGGAAATGCTGGCCGGTTTTGCCGAGAAGAACGCCCGGTTGAGCGACATTGTTGCCAAACGGTGCCCGGTTCGCTCGGGTCCGGCGCTGCTGACGGAACTTGAACGGGAACGATCGAGAATCGCCAGAGAGCTTCACGCCGGTGCGGGTCAGCCGCTGGCGGGAATCAAGCTGCACCTGGAAATACTGGACGAGTGCACCGCCGGACTGGCGGATTCGGCGTGGGGAAGCCCTGGCCGAGGTGAATCGGCACGGGTAGCCATCGGACGCCTTCAAACTTTGGCGGAACAGGCGCTGGGTCAGGTGCGCGCTCTTTCTCACCGGCTCCATCCGCCGGACTGGCAGGAAATGACCGTAGAGCAGGCCGTGGAATCTCTGGCCGAATCGAGCGGTTTAAGTGGAAGGCTGCTGCTGAAGCGGGATTTCCGGGCACTGCCCGAAGAACCGTCCCACGCGGTGAAAGTGCAGCTCTACCGCTGTGCGCAGGAATGTATATCGAACATTATTCGGCATTCCGGCGCCACCGAGGCGGCCATCGCGCTGGCGGCGGAAGACGGACGCCTTCTTTTGACAGTCACCGATAATGGACGTGGATTCGATACCGCCGCGCGCAACTCCGGCATTGGGTTGAGGGCGATCGGGGAGAACGCGGCGTCGATGGGCGGAAGTGCCAGCATTATCAGTGGAACGAATGGTACTAAGATAAGGGTGAGTCTTCCCTGTTCGGCGGACTAACGGACCGAACCCGGAGCTATCTAATGGAACCGATGCCCTTAACGCTGATACTCGCCGACGATCACGGGATTGTTCGCGAAGGCGTGGCTGCATTCTGTAAAGCCCGGCCCGACGTGTCGCTGCTCGGCCAGTGCTGCGACGGACTGGAGGCCGTGGAGATGATTCTGTCCAGAAATCCTGATTTCGCCATCCTGGATCTCGATATGCCAAAACTGACCGGTCTGGAGGTCATCCGGCGGGTGCGTGACGCGGGTTCGAAGACGCGCCTGATCGTGCTCTCCATCAATCGCGACCAGAATACAATTCGGGAATTATTTCGCAGCGGAGCGGACGGTTATGTATTAAAAGATGGGCCGTCCCGTCATATTTTTGACGCGATCAATTATGTGCGCGACGGCGGACAATATCTGACGCCGCTGCTTCGCCGGGAAATAACTGATAAAAAAGAAGAAAAGCCAGACCCTCTGGCGTCCCTGAGCAAACGGGAGTATGAAGTATTTTCTTTACTCGTGGACGGTGTCCGACCAAAAGACATCGCCAAATCATTAGAAATAAGCCCAAAAACAGTGGATACTTATCGCGCCAATGTCATGCGGAAGCTGGAGATCGACGGCGTCGCCGGACTGGTGCGCTTCGCTATTCAGCGCAACCTCCACGCGTCGGCGGGCAAGATTCCCAATTGATGCGACGGCACACTCAGGAACCACGCTCTGATCATTATGGCGAAACTCTTTAACATTCTGGCAGCTTCCGTAGGCAGCGGCCTCCTGCTGGGCGCCAGCATTCGGCTGGGCGAAGCCCTGGGCAACAAGCTCAAGGCCGGGGGAGTGGTACCGGCGCAGAGACGCCACGCCAATCCCGTGCCCGCGGAGTTGATCAACCGGCTGGATCAGCTGGAGGAAAAGCTGTCGCAGACACTTTCGGCGCGCGAGTCATCGGTGGCGGAGGCCGCTGCGGGTCCCGAATGGCAGTCTGCGGTGGCTGGCGTGGTGGCTGGCGTGGTGGCGCGGATCGACCGCCAGCAATCCGACGTGGAATCCATCCGGCAGCAGGTTTCGAGAGCCACAAGAGCTCTGGACTCGGTGGGCGACCTGGCGAACCATTTGCGCGGCGACTTACAAAAGGAGCTGAACCGCAGTCTGGACGAGCGGCTCGGAGCCGTGGAAGCGCGCGTACATCTGAATATGGAAGCGGCGCACGCGCAAACTCTCGACGCCATGGTGAGTGCGATGGAGAACCGCGTTACCCCTCGCATCGTCCGCATGGAAAGCCAGATTGCCGGCCAGACCGCGGCGGTTACCGAATTGCGGGAGTGCGCCCTGCAAAGCGAACGCAGCGTTCAGCGGCTGGTGGGGGTACTGGAACGCATGATGACGCCGACGCAAAATGGGTCGAAGCCAACGGGTCACGGCGCAGCGCCGCAGAACCGCCCGCAGCCGGGGAATTCTCCGGCCCAGGCGACCCAGCCGTTCCCCGCTGGCCAGGAAGCGCCCGCGCCTTCGTTTGCGCTTTTTAGTCCAATAAGTTGATTAGACTTCAGTTAGAATGTATTACGAACGAGATTTATCCACGTCATGCCCGATAACCAGAAAATAACGGTCCTGTTGGCCGACGAGGATGCGTTGCGGCGCGACGGTCTCGCCTCCGTTCTGCGGGAGAACGCCGATATCGAAGTGTTAGCGGGCTGCGCCGACGGCCAGACTGCGCTCGATGAGATTCGCGATTTGCGGCCCGATGTCGCGATTGTCGATCTGAACCTGCCGATATTGCATGGCATCGAACTGGTTCGCCGCGTGCGCGGTGAAGAACTGGGAACGAAGATAATCGTCCTCTCTGGCACCATGGATGAGGAGATCGTGCGCGAAGTGGTGCGCGCGGGAGCGGACGCTTACCTGCTCAAGAACGGCCCGGCACGCCATCTGACCGATGCCATCAGCTACGTTCGCGACGGGGGCCAGTACTTTTCCCCTCAACTGCGCCGGGACGGCCGGGACCGGCATCTTCTCGAAGAGCCGCCGCGCATCCCGCCCGACCGCGATTCCGAGGGCGACGAGCCGGGCACCTGGCGCGACACGGCCGGACGTCCGCGGCGCGACAGGCGAGCGAAACCGCGCACGGCAGATCCGGTACGGTTTCGCGAGCGTCTCCGCGAAGAAACTTCGCGCGAACTTCGGGACCGGGATTACGACATCATGGCCGAAATGGCCGATGGTATCCGGCCAATTCTGGACCGTCTGGATGAAATTGAAGAACGGGTCATGGAGATGGAGACGGGCGACGAGCCATTGCCGCCCGATCCGCGCGGCTGGCTGAGCGCTCAGCTGAACGACACGCTCACGGGTTCGCGCGCGACGCCGGAGAGAGCGGGCGGGCGCGTGAATTATCGCGACGTGGAAGCGCGGCTGCCGGAACTGATCGAAGAGGCGGTGACCAAGCGCTTCCAGTCCATGGCCGGGAAGCTGCAGGAAGAGATCGAAGAGCAGCACGTCAGAACACTGGAAACTTTCGTCAAGAATATTCAGGTGAAGCTGGTGCAGCGCGTGTCCGTGCTGGAGCAGAATATGCAGCATCAGGCCGACGCGATGCTGGAGTTGCGCGAGTATAACCAGCGCACGGAAAATAATCTGAGCCGGTTAATCTCCGGAGTCGATAAACTGGCGCACGAATTACCGAAACGGCTATTGGCGGCCCAGAAGCAGGAAGCGGATGGCCCGCCGGAACCGCCTGTGAAAGGCGGCGTTACGGAAGCAGGCACACGGGACGCCGGGCAGAAAGAGAAGCGTGGGGGCAAGCCTTCCGGTTTCCGGAAGCATCTGGCGCCCATTGCTTTCTGGGTACTGGTGTTGGCTGGCATCACGGCTGCCATCGTATTCGGGATCCGTTCGAAAAACGACGATGCCTCCACCACGAAGACACCCGCGATAGGCAAGGAAATTCAAACGGCTAACGCCAACGCCGCGGCCGCTGCCGCCAAACCACCGGTGCAAACACCGGTCGTTCCCGGCACCGACACAAAGACTAAACTCGACGCGGCCAAACAGTATATGGAGCGCAAGGAATATGCCACGGCGGAGGATATCTACAAGCAGGTGGTGCAGGCGGAACCACATAATGTGGATGCGTTAACGGGTCTGGCCAGCGTGCTGTATCGGGAAGACAAGATCGAGGAAAGCGCCGCGGTCCTCGATCGGATTCCGAAGAATTAACGACCGGCCGGCGCGCTCATCCGCCGCTTCCCGCGTTGTGCTCTTACCTTGATTTGCGATCCGCGCGAAGGGCTGTGAGAAACTAAGAAATTGCTGTAGCCCATCATGCGGATGTGGCGGAATTGGCAGACGCGCTAGATTCAGGTTCTAGTTTTCTCACGAAAGTGGAGGTTCAAGTCCTCTCATCCGCACCAGATTCTTGAAGTACTGACCGGCAATCAACCGAAACGGCTGATCGCCGGTTTTGTTTTTTCGACCTCGCGGGAACCGGAAGCGCCGAAACCGCGGCCGAATTGCCCGCGACTTACTTGCCTACCATTTTTTCGATCTTACCGAGCGTTTTCTGAACCTTGCCTGCAACTTTTTCCGTTCGGCCTTTCGATTCGAGGTCGGCGTTATTGGTGACTTTACCCGCCGCTTCCTTAGCGCTGCCCCGTGCTTCGTGCAACTTACCTTCTGCTTGCTGCCGTGTGCTGTTTGCCATTTTGTCCTTAGAGATACCTGAGTGGTAATGCCACCCGGTCGCTGGACACCTGTGCAGCACGTTCGCTGCCACCTAGGGCACCAGCGCCGTATTGGCGGGCAGATCCCCCGGAGGCAAAGAAGAAAATGCCGGGAACGCCTCGGCATTCAGCGACAGGCTGAGGATCGGGATCGTCGAAGTGATCTTGACGAAGCCCGTGAAGCTCGCTAAGCCGAGCGCCGGTCCCAGGTTCGCGGCTCCGTGGGCTAACGGGCCAAGCGTGATGACTTCGCTGCCAAGCTGCGTGCCCGCGGTGCTGTACACCTCCAGCGTAATGCTGGCCGATTGCGTCGACGAGGGATTCGCATAAGCCACTCCCGTAGCCGTCTGGGCGAAGGTAACGAATTCGGTGGTCGGCGATGTCTCCGCATTCACCCCGGCCTCGCCCACTGGCACCCCGGCACTGTAAAGCCGATAGAGCAAGCTGGCCTGCACCGGGCCGGTACAGGAAGCCTGCGCCCACCCCTGAGACACCGTCGCCGTCAGACTCGCGGTGGTCTGGTCGTGAACCGACCCTCCCGGCGCAAGCGTATCCGTGCGTGTCGAGATGGTTCCCTGACTGAAGGGAACGGACAGAGGACTTCCGCTATCGGCATAAAAATTGGTGGTGCAGGTCACCTGCTGCGGAGAGTAGTTCACATAGGTGAGAGTCGATTGCCAGCCGCCGCTCACCGCAAGTTGCGAAAGATAATAATTATTGCCCGCAATAAATGAGGCGCTGCCTGTCGGCTGCCCCGTAATCACCGCCCCGTTTACCAGTCCCACCGACCCCACCGAACAACTGGACACCGCCGCTCCGCTGCACGTTGCCGCGCCCGTGCCATAGACGAAGCTGAACGCCGCGCCCGAGGCGAACTGGCTCCCGCTCACCATCGGCACCACCGTGGTTCCAATGGCGGAAACCAGCGTCAGCGTAATCGTCGCGGTGGAGGGGATAGAGGAAAAAGCAAACAGGTCGGAACCAGCGGCCTGCTCAACTCCCTGTATCGGAGTAGTTCCTGTCCCCACATAGGTCGTCGCCAGACTGTAGGTGCCACTGATAAACCCTGAAGCAGTGCCGGTAAAAGAGCCGGAAAGTATGCAGGTTGTGCTGCCTCCGGATGCCGTGCAGGTGCCCAGGGTAACGTTGTACCGGCCCAGGCCGCTCGCATTCGCCCCGAGCCCGGCCAGCGTCAGATTCTGCGCGGTCTGGCCAAGATTCAGCGTGACCGATGAGGCTTGCGCCGTGAATGACGTCAGCAGCAATCCCGATACGCAGAAAGCGATCTGAGAGAGCACGATATTGCAACTTCTGTTTGCAACGTTCAAAATATGAATCCTCCGGGATATGAATTTGGCACAGTTCGTCGTTCGCGAACCGTTAACAGCATGTCACTAAACAGCTCAAAGCGCAATGCGGCGTGCTTTTCGTGCGGTTCATCACCACTCGAACCAGCCGTGCGGGTTCTCAGGAGAAAATCAAATCTGTATGCTGAGCGTCCAGATTTTCGGGGTGAAAAATTCGTCGGCGACACGCGCCGCCGAGAGGTTCTTCAAAGAACGCGGCATCGCGATTCACTTTGTCGATCTGAAGCGGAAGCCGATGTCGCCAGGCGAGATCCGGCGCTTCGTCGAACGCTTTACTCTTTCCGGTCTCGTGGATAACGACAGCAAAGCGTGGATAGACGCCGGCTTGAAGTACATGAAGCTGACGGATTCCGGGCTTCTCACTAAAATTGAGCGCGAACCCATGCTGCTGCGCCTGCCACTGGTCCGGTGCGCGAACCTTCTGAGCGTTGGCCCCGATCAGAGTGCGTGGAAAACCATGGCGCAGTCCGGTTAAGCTACTTGCCGTCGTTCGCCTGCACTTGCCACATCTCGTCGAAGAAACCTGCCGCCGCAATCTTACCGGGCCAGCGCGCATCGGGCGGCGTCGTCAGATCCACAATCGCGTAATCCGGCAAATAAGCCACCTGCAGCGCGTTGTTCGATTCCGCATACTCCCGCATGGTCATGCCGGAGTTGATCACCACATACTTTTTCGGGTTCAGCGGATTCGGATAAATCATCACCGGCGCGTTCGTAGCCGAGGGGAACGTGCGCGTACCCAGCGCGATCGAATCGGACGTCCACCGGATCGGCAGCTTATCGACTATACGCGCCAACACCTTATTGCTCTGCGGATCGCCCCACAGAACCAGGTTATTCGCAGCGATATCGGCATCTGTGACGGCTGTATCGTCCTTCACCCGCGCATCGCCGCGCATTTGCGTGCGCCATATTTTGATGGCGTGCTCCTGTTCGGATTTCGTCCATTTGCCAACCGTTTCATTCATCGGCGTACCGGTCGGGGTCACCATCAGGAAAGAATCGAAAAAGGCGTCGTCGATCGGCCCCTGCAAGTCGTGGCGCTTGCGAAGGGTGTTCGCGTCGTCATCAGCCACAGCCCACTTCGTGCCGCTCTGGCCGCCTATCTTGCGAAGATGCGCGGTCCACGATCCGTCGGTCAGAGGCCCATTCGCAGCGACGGTCTGTCCATCGATCACCACAGTCACTTTCATCGCGGGATTCAGCATGCGCGCGCCCGTGCCGAACTGAAAGCTGACGGCCGAAACATTCGAAGTCTTCGCCTGAATCGTGTGGTCGCCGTCAATCGCGGCGTCCACGCGCGCGCGGTCCCAGTGCTTCTCCATGCCATCCACCACCACCCAGCGCATGCGGTTGTATTTCAGAGTCCACGTAGTAAAGCGAATCTCTTTCGGCCACTGGTCGCGGCCCTTTTGCGCGATCGCGTCGATCATGCCATTGATCTGCACAATAGCCGCCGGCGTATAAGCGTGCCCGATATTCTTGCCGATCACGCGCGAGAGCGTGAGGCCTTCGGCCGCCATGTTCTTTTCCATGATGTCGGCCGCCTGTTTCTGCGCGTCCATATCGCCGTTATAGGCAACGACCGGAACGTTGAAAAAGTTCTCCGCGTAATCGGTGGCGTTGGTCAGGTGCTGCAGTTTGTCTTCAAACCAGGTGAGCTGAATGCCGCGCCGGGCCTGTCCGGTGAACTCCATCGTTTCGGTAAACCCCGCGCCGGGCGCAACCGCCGCGAAATCGCTGCCATAGTGTGCCCCGATGTGCCATGCGGACGCTCCGCCCATGCTGAAACCGCGAACCAGGATTCGGTTCTCATCGATGCTGTAATTCTTCCTCACGTCATCCAGCGCTTCGAACGTGTCCACCTCGCCGGCGAACGTGCTGGCATTGCAGAAGCGGCCGTAGAGGTGCAGCACGATCGTATCGGGCGGCTGGAACTGACCGGTATTGAAAATGCGATCCCAAAGAAAGTTGCCTTCGCTGAGCGTTTCCGTGCGCCCGTGGTACCAGAGATCGACGCGCCAGTGGTGCGGCTTATCGGGCGCGAACGTGGGCGGCACCACCAGCCCGTAAGGCTGAATGCTGCCGTCGATTTTCGAAACGTAGCCGCGCACCACCAGGCCCGTGGCGCGTGTCCACGGCGCGTCGCCGCGCGAGAGCTGGTCGGCCCGCTCATTGCCCATGCGGAGCAGCTCTTTGCCGTGAAACACTTCTTCCGGCGTGAAAAATTCGTTGCCATCGAGCCCGTAGCGGACGGCCTTTTCGAAGATCTGTACATCCGCCAGATGTGGATTGCCCTTCAGCGCGTCGATGCGGGCCGCAAGGCGGGTAAGACCGGTACGCAGAGCGCGCTGGTCGGCATCGGCGACGGCCACACCGGGACGCGGGATGAGCGCGATTTGGCCGCCTCGGCCCTGACCACCGGAGCGCCCACCCGCTCCCGAAGCGCCCGCGGGCACTGCCGCCGGCGATGCGGGCGGCGGAGCGGTTTGCTGAGCGATCAGGGCAGCTCCGCAGAGTGCCAGGACGAGGGCAAGGGTGCGTTTCATAGAGGTGACAATATCATACAAACTCGCGGACACGAAACAAGGTAATATGGACCATTCATGTATTCAAAATTACAGTGGGTGGTTTGTGTGCTTGCGGTCGCCGTCGTTACGCCGACTGCCTGGGCTCAGGCGCAACCCGCCGCACCTGCCAACACGCCCATCGACGGCCATGTGCGGCTGCAATGGCTCCTCGATGAAAATCTGGGCATAGAATCCGAACTCGATGATGTCGCCGTCGGCGGGGTCCAGACGCTCCTGAAGACGCCGAAGGAATATGGCACGCATTGGGACGGTTTCGGCGAGCGCATCGGCCTCGTGACCGCGGACTACGCGCTCAAGAGCACTATGGAAGTAAGCCTCGGCAGTATCTGGGGCGAAGATCCGCGGTACTTCAAAACCACCGGCCTTTCCATGAAGGGCCGCATGGCCTGCGTCGTCAAAATGACGTTCATGGCCCACAACCGCGATGGAAAGGACATGCCCGCTTATTCGCGCTTCATAGCGTTTCCCGCCGCTGGCTTCATAGCAAATTCCTGGACTCCCCGCAGCGAGAACTCGGCGGCCGATGCCGTTGTAAGGGTCGGGCTCGGATTCCTCAGCCGCATGGGCGAGAACGCGTGGAAAGAATTTATCGCGCGGCGGCACTGAGCGGCGCGCCACGTCGCCGAGCAGCGGGTAAACTACGCCGAATCGCCCGTGTGGTGCGAAAGAAACTCGCCGTCGATCAGCTTGCGGCCGGCAAAACCTTCCTGCGTTCCGTGCCAGAAATCGATATCGGTCTCATCCATCCGGTAGCACAAATAGACTTCCTGGCCGCGATACAGGGTGGGAAAATCGATCAGCCCGACATCCAGATCTTTCACCAGCACGCCCAGATCTTCAATGCGGCCGAGCGTTGCCTTCAGCGTCTGCGCGCCCGAATCGCGCTGCGATTTCCACGCTTCGGCCGCGGCCGTATCCACCATGATTCCGCCGCGCATCAGAATGCGCTGCCCCAGCGTCTGCAGCGCGCCGTCGGCTTCCTGATAACGGGTCTTCGCCGCCACGGCATCGCGGATATCGCGGCTCACCGCGGGCAGGGCGGCGCGTGCTTCCCGGAGCGTGAAGTATCGGGGCATCGCTCAGACCGCCACGGTCTCTTCGGCGTTCACGGCGGCGTAGTGGGAATCCACGTACTTGTTCAGAATGTCGATAAACTCGGCCACGATGGCATCGCCGCGCAGCGTGATGGCCAGCTTGCCATCAATGTAAACCGGCGCCACGGGCTCTTCAAACGTGCCCGGCAGCGAGATGCCCAGGTTCGCATGTTTCGATTCGCCCGGACCATTCACAATGCAGCCCATCACCGCGACTTTCATCGTTTCGACGCCCGTATACCGCTCTTTCCAGCCCGCCATGCTTTCGCGCAGGTAGGTCTGGATCTGATCCGCCATGTCCTGGAAGAACGTGCTCGTTGTTCGGCCGCAGCCAGGGCACGCGGTCACCTGCGGGGTGAAACTGCGGATGCCAAGCGATTGCAGAATCTGCTGGCTCACGATCACTTCCTCGGTGCGATCGCCATCGGGCAGCGGCGTGAGAGAAGCGCGGATCGTATCGCCAATGCCCTCCTGCAGCAGGATGGAAAGCGCGGCGGTCGTGGCCACGATTCCCTTCGCGCCCAGACCGGCTTCGGTGAGACCAAGATGCAAAGCGTAATCGCTGCGCGCGGCAAGCGAGCGATAGACATCCACCAGATCCTGCACGGCGCTGACTTTCGCGCTGAGAATGATGTGGTCTTTCGGCAGCCCGTGACGCTCCGCCGCTTCCGCCGATTGCAGCGCGCTCACCACGATCGCTTCGAGCGTGACTTCGCGCGCGGTCTTCGGCTCCGCCAGCTTGCTGTTTTCATCCATCATGCGAGTCAGCAGCGCGCCATCGAGCGAACCCCAGTTGACGCCGATGCGCACAGGCTTGTTGTACTCGATGGCAACTTCGATCATGGTGCGAAAATTGTCGTCGTGTTTTTTTCCGATATTGACGTTGCCCGGATTGATGCGATACTTGGCGAGCGCGCGAGCGCAGGCGGGATATTTTTTCAGCAGCAGATGCCCGTTGTAGTGGAAGTCGCCGACAATGGGCACGCGCACGCCGAACAGATCGAGCGTATCCACAATCTTCGGAACGGCGGCAGCGGCGGCCTCGGTATTGACGGTAACCCGCACCAGTTCGGAGCCGGCGCGCGCCAGCGCCATCGCCTGATTGACCGTGGATTGAACATCGGCAGTATCGGTATTCGTCATGGACTGCACGACGATGGGGTTCGTGCCGCCCACTTTGATACCGCCAACGCTCACCGCAACCGACTTACGCCGGATAATCTCTGCCATCTGGCCTCCTGAAAGGGGAAAACTCGATTTTATCAGGAGGGAGAAGGCGGCGTGCACGTCAATCGAGTACTTTGAGTGAGATCACCACAAAAATCGCGCCATCGTTCCCACCTCCGGAAACCTTGCCGAGCACGGTTTTCTGCCCCTCGAGGAAGTCGCCCGCCGTACTCAGACCGACATTCTGCCAGCTAATCTGCGTGTCGGCCTTACCGTCCTTATTGGCAAAAGTGCCGGTTACCGCGGGAATCCTGAAACTGAGATTCAGATCCGCGAAGCGCACAGACCAGCTCTGGCCCTTTCGTGTGACGGCGTCGGGCCGAATCCGGATACTCATGAAAGCGGACTGGCCGATGAAGCCCGCAGCGATTTCCGAATCCACGATGGGCAGTTGCATCTCCTCCGTCGCTATTTTCCCCTCCTGGAGCCGCAGCGGCACCACATCCCAAAGCTGAATATCTTTGTACTGAGTCGTCGCTCTCAGTTGCTTTGCCACCGGCTCGATATCGTCCGGCAGCGGTTTTGCCGCTGCCGCCGCTTTAGCCGAACATCGCAAAAGCGTCATGGTCATCTCAATGTTCCGGCCGATCGCCGCCTCGCTGCCCGGCGTGTCCAGTTCAGCCACCACGCGCCGCATTTGCGCAACAACGTCCTTGGGGGCATAAACAAGAATGGTGCGCAGCTGCTGGTCGGCCTGCACGCGGGCGTCGAATACGGCGAGCAGCTTAACCAGACGATCGAAGGAATCTCCGGTCAGCGTACTCACGTGAATGATTTCCGCCTCGAACGGTTGCGTGATCGCGTCGGGCTTAGGACTGGCGGGCGGATTCTGCCCATAGGCCAGACCTGCCGCCAGCGCGGCCGTAATGGCGGTAATAAAGATAGCGGATAAGCGCATATTCGTTCCTTTCATTTACTTTCTCTAGCCCCCGACAAGGAGGATGACAACGTCAGGATCCGCAGTTTCGATCCGAATCACGGTCGCGGAGTTTTGTTGGCGAACCGGTCGGCGAACCGCTTTGACAACGTGACGCGCCTGACTTACCCTCGGACGCGGCGCTTCCATCACGGGAACTATTGCCGGAACTTCGGCCTGCTTTGCAATCTCCGCCGGCCGAGCCGCGGGACTCTGAATGCGCGTTGATCCTCGCAACAGCATCGCAATCAGCACCACACAGGCAGGCAGCAGCACCGCAGCCGCAATCTTCCAATGTCTGCGGTATCTCTCGCGCCAGCTTTCGCTGCGCCCGGCCACCGCCAGCCGCACCCTTGCACGCGAATCCGGCGGAACAGGTTCGTCCCGCATCTCGCGGAAAAGCTCGCGCAATTGGTCTTCTGTCATCGCTCCTCCCCGCTCATCGTCGCCCGCAGCCGCGAAATCGCTTTCGCCACCTGACTGCGCACCGTCGCCTCAGCCGAGCCCATCACCGCCGCGACTTCGCTCGTCGATAATCCTTCAATCTCCCGCAACACGATCGCGGCCCGCTCTCTTGGCGGCAGCGTCGCCAGCGCAGCCATCAGCTTTCGCTTATCCTGTTCGCGAATGGCTGTCGTTTCCGCCGATTGATCCGCCGACTGCAAATCGGGCATCTCGGCCGAGGGCCGGATCGCGCGGACCCGATCCAGGCATAAATTCACCGTGACACGATAAAGCCACGAACCAAACGCGGCATCGTTTGGAAACGCGAGGCCATGCCTGTGCAGCCGGATAAAAACCTCCTGCGTCACGTCTTCGGCATCGGCCCAGTTACCGAGAATCCGGTACGCAGCGCGCAGCACCCGCGTTTCCCGCTCGATAACAATCCGATCGAATGAGTTGCTCACCTCGCACGGGATATCCAGCATCAGCGCCGTTTCCTGCATTCTTCTGAATAGTAAACGGATCGGATAGTGAAAGTGTTGATGGGAAATTTCGACAGGATTTTTCCCGGTTGCGCCTTGCAAGGCGAGTTTGTTGAGATAGTCCACAAGGGCCACCGCGTCTGCCTGGTCCCTCGAGACAAACCGAGCAAGATGTCTCGCCTCATCCCGCGAGCTACGGTCCACGGAACTCCCAGGGACCTCGAACGCGGCCAAAAGCAGTTAGCTACCGAAATGCTTACCTTATGGGAAGCGAAATGGGATCCCAAGCCGTTGCCCGATTAAGACCACGAGCGGCGGAGCAGATCGAAAGTGCCGACCTTCTGATCTCCGCCATGGTGATTGGCCTCTCCGTGTGCCAGCTTCCGATGGCGGTCGTCATGGGCAACGCCTTGCGAGTGAAATGGACTCGCGAGCCCGGCGATCACCTCGGATCGCCAGATCGGCCAACATTATCCCAACGCAATCTGGTGATCAGGGCCGCGCATTCTGCGCAGCAGCCACCAGGCCCCCAACGGCGTGACTCCCACCAGCCAGCATGCCGGCGCATAACCCCGGTGATCGACAATAAACCCAATCAGCGGCGAAATTGCCGTCTGCAGAATGCCATAGCCGAATACCAGCGCGGAAATCGCCGTGCCCGCGCGTTCCCCGCCCCAGATATCCACCGGAATCGTATATAAATTGACGCTCCCCGCCGTGGCCCAGAAGGAGCTGCCCGAAATGACCATCGTCGCGACCAACGGCGAGCCGCAAAATGGCAGCACCAGTATGATCAGCGCGCCGATCGCGCTGATCAGCACGGCGGAGATTCGCGCCTCCGCATGCGGCCGGCCACCCACAATGACCCGTCGCGAAAGCCAGCCACCGAAAAATGCTCCGAGCGTGGCCGCCACCGGCGGAATCCAGGCGAACGGCGCAACGGATTTGACCGTCAACGGAAACGCGTACGTCAGATAAGCGGTGGTCCAGTTGGTCCAGAGCGAATAACTTCCCATCCACAGCATATTGGCGATCACCAGGATTTGCAGACGCCGATCGCCGAGCAGTTTCAGTCCACCCTGTTCCCGCTGCCGTGGCATCGCTTCATAGGGAGGCACACGCCGCAGGATCAGCAGAAACAACGGCACCCACAGCAGCCCCAGCGCGGCGCAAACGAACAGCGGCTGCCGCCATCCGGGCAAAGCCGCCACCAGCCAGGGTGCGGCCAGTCCCGCGATACTGAGACCCACCTGAGTCATCGCTGCGCCAATCGCGCGGTTCTTCGGCTCCAGATAACTGGCGTTTAGCTTGCCCGCCGCCGGAACACCCGCCGATTCGAACGCCCCGAGCAACGTGCGCGCGCCCAGCAGTTGTCCAATGCCCCGGCTCAGGCCGCCCAGCGCGGACATGGCGGACCACAGCACCACCGCCCACGCCATCGCGATTTCCACGCCGAGCCTGTCGAGAAGCCACCCTGTTGCAGGCGACGCCAGCGCATAGGCCAGCGAAAACGCCGAGAGCACCCATCCATATTCGGTATTGCTCAAATGAAATTCGGCGCGAACGCGCGGGACCGCGGCCGCCAGGATGTTCCGGTCGAGGTAATTCCACGTGGAGGCCAGCGCAAAGACCAGAACTACGCCCCATCGTGCTGTCGATTTCTTCATGGAAACGGTCAACCCAGTGTAGCGGTTGCCCAAACTGCGATAAGCTCGTGAAGGTCCCTTTACCGCCTAATCATGTCCCCAACCCTGTCGGCCTCGCGTCGGACTCTGAAAATCCCTCTTACACGAGCTCAGTGGGTCATCCTGATCCTGCTCGTTCTCTCGGTCACGATCAACTATATCGATCGCGGCAGTCTTTCGGCCGCAGATAAATACCTGCAGCAGGATTTCGGCCTGGATACCGAACGCCGCGGCGAGATCTACTCGGCGTTCTTCGCGGGCTACGCCGGCCTGATGCTGCTGGCCGGCTGGCTGGTGGATCGCTTCGACGTGAATCGCGTGCTGGCCATCGGTTTCATGATCTGGACCACGGCGATTCTGCTCACCGGCGCAGCTTCCGGTTTCGCCATGCTGATCGTACTGCGCCTGGCGCTGGGCGCCGGCGAGAGCGTCGCGTATCCGGCATACTCGAAGATTCTCTCCGGCAGTTATCACGAACACCAGCGTGGTTTCGCCAATGCTGCCATCGATGCCGGCAGCAAATTTGGCCCCGCCATCAGCCTTCTCGCCGGCGGGTTGCTGATGGAGCGGTTCGGCTGGCGTTCGTTTTTCTACGCCATGGGCGGCCTGAGCTTCCTCTGGATGATCCCCTGGTTCGCCATGGTGCCCAGAGGCGAACGCCTGGTTCCCCACGCGGCGGGACGCGTACCCACCATGATGGAAATCTGCCGCAAACGCGCCGCCTGGGGAACCTATCTCGGCCTGTTCGGCGGCAACTACGCCTGGTATTTCCTGCTCACCTGGATCCCCGGCTACTTCCGGCTGGCGCGGCATTACACACAACACGAAGTGGCGATCTTCGCTTCCATTCCGCTATGGGTCACCGGTTTCTCCACCCTGACTGCCGGCCTGGTTTCCGACAGACTGATTGCGCGCGGCTACGATGCGGGCAAAGTGCGTAAGAGCTTTCTCGGCGTAGGTGTGCTGGGCGCAACCATCATGCTGCCGGCGGCCCTGGTGTCGAGTTCCATGTGGTCGCTGATTCTGATTTCGATCGCGAGCCTCGCCATCGGAATTGAATCGTCCAATGTGTGGGCCACGACGCAAAGGATGGCAGGTCCCTGGGCCTCCGGCCGCTGGACTGGAATGCAAAACCTGGCAGGGAATATCCCCGGGATCATAGCGCCCTGGTTTACAGGCTGGGTGGTGAAGGTAACCGGCAGTTTTAACGCGGCATTCGTTGCGGCCACGGTCATGCTGCTGGTGGCGTTCGTAGGCTATGTGATTGTGGTGCCGCGCGTGGAACCGATCGACTGGGAAGCGTAATCTTTGGAGGCAGGCAGGAGGGAGAAAAACCCCTCCTGCTGCAATCGCCTTGCGGAGGATAACGAAACCCTTTGTACTGCCAGCCATCCACCCCCGAAGGCAGATGACCTGAGTTCCGTTACCCCAATCGCCCACGTATTGCAGCAGAGGGCAGGTTAGAGTACTTCAAACGATTCGCCAACCATAGTAGCAAGTTGGGCACCGTGCGCGATAGCCCTAAAGTATTGATTTATTTCATTAATTTTGATTATCCTGGCGGGCATGTGTAGCCGGGTGCGTCACGGGCGTGTCAGGCCGACACAGTTGCGCCCGGACGGCCATTTCTGCGAAATTACGGTGCCGCAATTTGGCAAAACCTGGACAGCACCAAATGGTGAAATCGGTGCTAAAATGAGACCACGAATGAGACGGGCCACCATCACGATCGGCGACGATCTTGAAGCGCAACTCGATTCGTGGATGCGCCAGCAGGATGCCGCCCCTCCCCTGACAGCCGTAGTGCAGTCCGCTTTAAAGGAATTTCTGGCGCTCCGCGGGTTCGCAACGGCGCCCAGAAAACTGCGTATTACTCCAAGCAAGAAGGGAAGCGGTTCTCACGACGTCAGTATTGCCCATGATCGTTATCTGGCGGGCAATTGAGCGTCGCTGTACTGGCCGACACCGGTCCCTTGTACGCACTGGCCGATCCGTCGGACCAGTTCCACGAGCGCGCACACCGCGAACTGGAAGTTCTGGTCACCCGGAGTAGCTCCGTTCTGATAGCCTTTCCCGTTCTCTGCGAGTCGCACACGCTGGTCCTTCGCCGGCTGGGCAGCAAGTATGCGTCAGGCTGGCTGAGCGAAATACTATCCGGCAGTCTACCCATGAATCCGGAAGCGAGTGACTATCTGGAAGCGAGCAGCGACCTCCGAAAGTATTCAGACCACCCAATTACTCTTGTAGACGCTCTGCTCGCGCGCCTGACGCGCAAACTCGGCGCACCCGTCTGGACCTTCGACCGCCACTTCGTCACCATGCGGACCACGGTTTGGCGACCTGCCTCCAACTAAGAGAGTTCAAGCCAGGGCGACAATAAATTCCGCATTCCCCGATGCGATCTCAAACGCCGCCGTTCCGCCCGGAACCAGCCACCCCTCCCCAGCCCGGAACCGCTCGCCGGCAATCGTGCCCTCACCCCGGATCGCGACATAGATCGCAGGCCCACGGGGCGCCGGGCAGTGGAACAAACCAGCGACACTCACAAGCTCCGTGCGGAAATACTCGCATTCCGCCAAAAGCTCGCGACCCGCGGCCAAATCGACCGCGTGTCTCCGCCCATCCGCCGAAGCCAGTTTCGCCACCGCAAGCGACTCTTCCAGATGCAGCGGCCGCTTCGGTTCACGCTGGTAATCGAAGAGCCGGTAGGTCACGTCGGATAGCTGCTGAATCTCGCAAATCGCCAGGCCGCCGCCGATCGCGTGAACCGTGCCCGCCGGCACGAAAAATGTGTCCCCCGCCTGCACCGGAACCCATTGCAGCAGGTCGACGATATCGCCGCTCAGCGCCGCGGCCCGCACCTGTTCGCCGGTAGCGGGTTCGCGCAGGCCCAGAGCAATCGTCGCGCCCGGCTCCGCGCGAAGAATGTGCCACATTTCCGTCTTGCCGCGTTCGTATCCGTGGGCGTGCGCGTAAGCGTCGTCCGGATGCACCTGCACCGACAAACGGTCCGAGGTGAACATTAGCTTGACCAGCACAGGCAAGGCCTCCGGGGCCGAAAACCAGATCTCTCCGATTTTGCGGCCCTCGGAATTTGCCAGCCACGGTTCGGTCGCGGGCGATCCCCAGACTTTATCGAGAACGTCCGGGGTCAGTTTACGAATCGACATCAGCCGGACCGCGTTAGCCCAGCTTTTCGACGAATTTCTGGATGCGGTCGAGACCGCGCTCCAGTTCCGTCATCGATGTCGCGTACGAAATACGCACATGATGGTCGGTGCCGAATGCCTCGCCCGGAACGACGGCGACATTGGCCTCTTTGAGCAGGCGGTCGGCGAATTCGAGCGGCGTCTTAATGCCGCCTTTGTCCAGCGCGCCCCGCAGATTCGGATACGCATAGAACGCGCCCGCCGGCATCGAACAGGTCACTCCCGGGATCTGCCGCAGCCGCGGAATCACGAAATCGCGCCGTTTGCGGTACTCTTCGAGCATCTTCGGCACCGATTCCTGCGAACCCTTCAGCGCTTCAATGGCCGCCTTCTGGGCAATTGAAGTCGGATTCGAAGTCGAATGGCTCTGCAGCTTCATCATGGCCCCGATGATCGGCTCCGGAGCCAGGCCGTAGCCAATGCGCCAGCCGGTCATCGCGTAAGTCTTCGAAACCGTGCCGGCCACCAGCACCGTCTGTTTGGAATCCTTAATAGACGCCACCGAGTACGGCTTCGCGTCATAGAGGAAGTGCGAATAGCATTCGTCCGTCAGCAGATAGATGTTGCGCTTCGCCGTAATGTAGTACAGCTTCGCGAATTCCTCGTCGGTCATCACCGCGCCCGATGGATTGCTGGGCGAATTGATGATCACGATCTTCGTCTTCGGCGTGATCGCGCGCTCCACCATATCGGCGGTGAGCCGGAAGCCTTCCTGCTCGTCGGTTTCGACGAAAACGCACTTGCCGCCCGCGTAATTCACAATGTCTTTGTACGTCACCCAGTACGGCACCGGAATGATGACTTCGTCGCCCGGATTCACCAGCGCCTGCGTGTAATTGAACAACACATGCTTACCGCCCACCGTGGCGATACATTCCGACGGCTTGTAATCGGTGCCGAATTCGATCCTATGCCGTTCGACAACGGCCTGCTTGATCTCGGCCGTTCCGCCGGCGGGCGTGTACTTCGTGTAACCCGCGTGAATGGCGGCAATGGCGGCCTCGCAGATATTATCCGGCGTGATGAAGTCGGGCTCTCCCGCGCTGAAATCGACGACGTCGATGCCTTCGCGCCGAAGCTTATCGGCATCGGCCATCACTTTCATCGTCGAGGAAACGCTGATCAGCGAGATGCGATCCGCGATTGCTGGTTTGCTGAGTGTAGGTGTCATTTTATTAAGTGCTTCAGGTACTGGAAGTTCGTTTGTGGTGCGCAATACGTCGCCGCAGCCGGTCTTCCACCAGCGGCGGCACGAGTCCGGAAATATTGCCGCCCAGAGAGATGACTTCCTTCACCAGCTTCGAACTGATAAAGGAGAAAGTCTCGCTGGCGGGTAAAAAGATGGTCTCCAGACCCGGCTGCAGCCGTCTGTTCATAAGCGCCATCTGCAGTTCGTATTCATAATCGGAAATCGCGCGGATACCCCGCAGAATCACTCGCGCGCCCTTCGCCATCGCATAATCGGCCAGCAGCCCCTGAAAAGTATCCACCTCGACGCCAGGGAAACCGGCCAGACTCTCCCGCAGCATCTCCATCCGCTCGGCAACCGTGAACAGCGGCCGTTTGCCCTCGTTCTGCAAAATCGCCACAATCACCCGGCCAAACATCTTCGAACCGCGCTCAATCACGTCCAGGTGCCCGCTGGTGATCGGGTCGAACGAGCCTGGATAGATGGCCACTGCGCCGGACTGGGGCTGCGTCATGTCAATAGAGACGGAAGCTAAACCTTGATTCTAGCCGATAGCCTGTTGGCAGGAACCTCACCCCGAATTTGGTCAGCGTCTTGCATGGCCAGTAGCATGTCTGAACGCTACAACAATGGATCGCACTACGAGAACCACCCGCGGGCTGCCGAGTTGCAGAACGCCGCGTCGCACGCACATCGGACGGGAGAACAGCACGGCAAACAAGAGCACCTGACCCCGCATGAACAAACGCGACAGTCACACGAACATGTCGAGGAAGTCGCCCATCCGCATCCGGCGACCACCGGCCACGGCGTGACCGCATTTGGGCACGGGGATATCGAGATTCTCGCCCACTCACTTTGGGAAAAGCGCGGGTGTCCGGAAGGCTCTGCCGAGCAGGATTGGTTCGAGGCAGTGAAAGAACTGCGCGCCCAGGCCACTGCAGCCGCCCATGGTTAAGGTACCGAAACGCACACCTGCGATTGGATACCGGATTGCAACGCAGCATTGCGGAGAGAAAATATGACACAAAGCACAAAAGATCAGGTAGAAGGCGCCGTCCACGAAGTGAAGGGTGCTGTGAAGGAAAAAGCGGGGCAGTTGACCAATAAGCCCGACCTCGAGCAGGCAGGCGCCGGCGAAAAGCTCGGCGGAAAAGTTCAGCGCAAGGTCGGCGAAATCGAAAAAGTTTTGAATCAGTAGAGTCCGGGAAAAGGAAAGGAAACTATGTTGATACTGATTATTATTTTGCTCCTGGTTTTCGGCGGCGGCGGCGGCTATTACGGCTACGGCCGCTGGGGCTACGGCGGTGGCGCCGGCATTGGCTTGGGCACGATACTGCTGATCCTGCTGATTGCCTGGCTCATCGGTGGCTTCCGTTAGAACGCACGCGTCTGTCGACCGGCGGCATTCTTCGCGACAATCACGAATGTAATGTCGTCGGTCTGGGGCGTGCCTTCGGTGAAAGCCTCCACAGCTTTTAGAAGGGCCTGCTCAATAGCGGTACATCCGGCAGGCGCGTACTGCCGAATGACGTCGCGCAACCGTCCCTCACCGAAGTGCGCGCCCGCGGAATTCTCCGCGTCGGTTAATCCATCGGAATACACCACAAGAATGTCGCCGTCGTCCAGATGCAGCGGCCGGGATTGCCACGTCGCAAAGCTGAACATGCCGAGAAAGTAAGCGTCCGATACCAGATCCTCCATCTGCCCGGTAGCCGCGCGATACACGTAGGTGGGATTGTGTGCGGCGCTGATAAACCCGCCATCGCCGGCCGCATCCAGCAAAAATAAAAACAGCGTGACAAATTGCGCCGGCAGCGATTTTTCGCACAGCAGCCGGTTCACCCGGTCCATCACTTCATGAGCGGGCCGTCCCGCCTGGAACTCCAGATTGAACGCCCCCAGCACCATCGAACTCAACAGCGCCGCCGGCATTCCCTTGCCGGAAACATCGGCCAGAATGCCCATCCAGTTGCCCGATTCCAGCGCCATGAAGTCGTAGAAATCGCCGCCCACATAACGCGAAGCCTGGCTGAAGGCGCGAATCTCGTAATTGTCGAAAGAGGGTATGACTCCAGGAAGCAGGCTCTCCTGGGTCTGCTGCGCCATAGATAGCTCCTGCTCCCGCAAACGTTTCTCTTCGAGCGCGGTGACGCGCAGAGCCTCTCGCGTTGCCTCCAGTTCGCGCACCGTAGCCGCCAGCGCCTCGCTGAAAAGCCGCACTTCGAGAATGTTCCGCACCCGTGCCCGCAGTTCCGCGAGATCGAACGGCTTGCTGACGAAATCCCTTGCGCCCGCTTCGAGCGCACGCAGTCTGTGATCCGGCTGAGCGGTGATGACGAGAACCGGCAGGTAGCCATCGCCTTCGATCTGCTTCAGCGCCTGCATCACTTCGAACCCGTCCATCCCGGGCATCTGCAGATCGAGCAGGATCAGATCATAGCGGTTCGCGCGATAAAGTTCGCAGACTTCCCTTGGATTCGTCGTCGACTGCACGCGGGTGTACCCGGCGATGCGCAGCATCCCCTCGATGAGCAAGACGTTGGGCGCCATATCATCGACTACCAGTATCTTCGCGTTCAGAATATCCCTGGAGGAAATCATGCGATCCGAGTCTGATCGAGCGCGCATTGCAGAGTATCCATGAACTCATCCACGCGAATCGGTTTCGTGAGATAGCGGAAGAACCCCGCCTGCAGGCCCTTCTCGATGTCGCGCGGCATGGCATTCGCGCTCAGTGCCACCACGGGTATGTGCGCGGTGAGTGAATCTTCGCGCAGAATCTTCAGCGCTTCGATGCCGCTGATGCCGGGCAGATTGATATCCATGAGGATGACGTCCGGCAGGCTGGCGCGCGCCATCTGGATGCCGAGACTGCCATCGGTGGCCGTCAACAGGCGAATATTCGGGCAGCGCAGAATCAGTTGCTCGATCAGCTTCAGATTCGCGGGATTATCCTCCACATAGAGCAGCGTGCGCCGTATCGCATCCTTCTCAACCGGCACAGGTGGCAGAGCGGCGAAGGAAACTTCATCGAGTTCCAGACCTGGCTCCGCGGCGGCATTGAGTTCAAACCAGAAAACACTGCCCCGCCCCACAGCGCTCTCGACGCCGATCACGCCGCCCATCAGTTCCACCAGCCGCTTGCTCATCACCAGCCCGATGCCCGTGCCTTCTTCGGTGCTTCGTTCCTGCCCGAGACGATTGAACGGCTGGAACAACTGCACCACCATCTCCGGCGGCAAACCGGCGCCGGAATCCCTGACGCTGATGCGAATGAGATTCGGGCTCGTACAATTGCAATCGACAACCACGGTTCCGCCGGGCTTGTTGTACTTGATCGCGTTCGAAAGCAGGTTGATCAGCACCTGCTTGAGACGGGTGCGGTCCGCATCTACAAAGCAAGGCACGGCGAATGTGGGGAACGTCATCCGTATGCCGCGTTTCTGCGCCTGCGGCTCGATCATTGCCTGGCACTCCAGCATCACCTCTTCCAACGACGTCGGCTCCCGCGATAACGCCAGCTTCCCGGATTCAATCTGAGCGAGATCGAGAATTTCGTTGATCAGGTCGAGCAAATACCATCCGGCATGGAGAATCTGGTCGATGCTGGCCGTCTGCGCCGGCGTGGGCGGCGGTGTATCGGAGTTGATGAGCTGCGCGAAACCGAGAATCGCATTCAGCGGCGAACGAAGTTCGTGGCTCATGCTCGACAGAAAATCCGATTTCGCCAGGTTCGCCTTTTCCGCGGCCGCCATGGCGCGCTCCAGTTCGGCGTTCGTGGCCTGCAGTTCGTGTTCGAAGCGCTTTCGTTCCGTCACGTCGCGCGCGGCCGCAAATACGCCCTGCAGTTTGCGGTCGCGATCGTGGAACGTGGTGGCGTTATAAGAGACCACCGTTTCCTTGCCGTCGCGGGCGCGCGCGGTGAGCTCGTAATCGGTCACTCTGTTGCCGCTGAGTACGCGTTTGATGCCAGCTTCCGCCCGTTCGGGATCGGTGAAATAATTCTTGAACGGCGCGCCAATCAGTTCGTCGCGCGTGCAGCCGGTCAGGGCTTCCATCTGCTGATTGACGTCGGTAATGATGCCACGCGGATCGGTGGTCATCAGCGCGTCGATATTCGATTCGATGAGCGATCGCGTATAGAATTGCTGATCGCGCAGACGCTGATCGAGCAGCATCTGCTCCGCTTCCACCTGTTTGCGCGCCGTGTTGTCGGTGCCGATGAGCAGGTAGCCGATAATGCCGTCCTGCGCATCGCGCAGCGCCGTCACCGATACGACGGCGGGAAAGCGGCTGCCGTCCTTCCGGATGTAAGTCAGCTCGTAAATATCTTCGATCCCGCGCGAGGCCTTGAACGCCAGAGCGTTGAAGCCCGGCGTGATGGTGGTGGCCAGTTCGTGGCTCAACTCTCTCGCGCGCGCGATCACTTCCTGGGGATCGGAAATGTCGGCGGGCGTGATCTTATCCACCACCTCGATCGCTTCGTAGCCCAGCATCCGCTCAGCGCCCACGTTGAACAGCTGGATGACGCCTTTTTCGTCCGTGGCGATGCTGGAAAAATTTGCGCTGTTGAAGATCGCGTTCTGCAGCGCCCCTGCTTTGAGCAGCGCTTCTTCGGCCCTCTTACGCGCGGTGTTGTCGGTACCGATCAGCAGATACCCGATGATTCCGCCCAGATCGTCGCGCAACGCCGTAACCGATACAACCGCCGGGAAGCGGCTGCCATCCTTCCGGATGTAAGTCAGTTCGTAAATATCTTCGATCCCGCGCGAAGCCTTGAAAACCAGCGCTTCGAAACCGGGCGTGATCGGAGTGCCCAGTTCCATGCTCAGCGCCCGTGCGCGCGCGATCACTTCCTGAGGATCGGAAATGTCGGCGGGCGTGATCTTATCCACAACCTCGATCGCCTCATAGCCCAGCATTCGTTCCGCGCCGACGTTGAAGAGCTGTATGACACCTTTTTCGTCCGTCGCGATGCTGGAAAAATTGGCGCTGTTGAGGATCGCGCTTTGCAGCGCCCCGGTCTTGAGCAGAGCGACGTCGGCAGCCGTGCCGCCGCCTTCCGACGCGGGGGGATTGCGATATTTCGAAAACATGAGGAGAGTGCTGCACGGTGAGCGCCACTGTAGGGTGGAAAACGCGCAGAGCGCCCGCAGGGCAGTCACAACAAAGTGAAAAATATTTTTGCCGCCCGCATCTAACTCAAACAAAATCCTTTAACAAAATCTCCGGCCTCCGCAGCTCAGCCTTCCCCACCGCCCGCCCGCACCGCCCATGCTAATTTCCAATCAGGGAGCGGTCCTTCACCGGTCGCTCTCCGATCGCAGTTAAAAGTATCCAGTTGGCCCGCACGATGGGGCCGTTGCAAACCTGGGTACGCGGTCGACTGTATTTTTCC
>Ga0302319_10002113_pt1 | contig 43477 bp, 44 predicted proteins | sample Bog_T0_2_FD_203319 | JGI IMG/M metagenome (GOLD analysis project Ga0302319, IMG submission 203319) | Peat permafrost microbial communities from Stordalen Mire near Abisko, Sweden - Bog_T0_2 | ecosystem: Environmental > Terrestrial > Soil > Wetlands > Peat | place: Sweden: Abisko, Stordalen Mire...
GATTTTTGTTCGTCCACATCGGCGGCCCCTCCGAATCAGGCCCGCCACCCTTGAATCACAAATGATTCATATGATTCAACAACTCTTCGGACAGACACTTAGGCTCTCAGGATCACGGGTCATTATCTGGTGATTTGGAAGAAGACGTGTATGGCCGGGACGCTAGGCGCGAAGACGACGCTTCGCGTCTTTGGCCCGGCCATGACATAGTGACATACGCCATCCCCCGCCCCCCGAGGCACCCCCATGGGCCTTCTCAAGCAAATCACCGCGCCGGTCCGCTCCATTGTGCGGTTTCCGCTGTTTCAACTCGCCATCGTGGTGGCGATCATTTTGTTTTTGCAATCTGCCGAACCCAGTTCGGCGCTGGGGCGCATTTTCACCGGCCTCGACAATCTGGTGAGCGCGACCGTGGACATGTTTTCGGCGGTGTTCAACGTGCGCTCCTTCACCAAGTCGTGGCTCACCTCCGGTTTCTGGATCGCCTATGTCTATCTCGCCTGCCTGCTGATCCTGGCACTGGCGCGGTTCGCGCTGGCGCGCATCGTCGATCTTGCCGGGCGGCACAACGCGTTGTGGCTCCGCAACGCGATTGCGCGCGAGCGCGGCATCGCCGCCTACCGCGCGTGGCTGCCGTTCGAGCGCATCCGCCCGCCCAATATTCCGCAGCCGGTGTGGGAAGAAACCTTCGCCTGGCCGGCCGGCGATAAGCCGCCCTACCCGCCGCTGGCGCAACGCATGATCGTTGGCGCGCTCGTGAATGTCGCGGTGGTGCTGGCGATTGCGATTGTGCTGCAGGAATTCACGCCGTTTCCGGTGATCACCTGGCTCAAGCAACTGGTGCAGAAGCTGGCGGCCTAAAGCCGCGCAACGGCGAGCTAGCGTTGCTCCCTAGCCTTGCACCCTAGCCTTGCACCACCGTTACATGGGTGCCAACCGGCACGCGGTTGTACAGATCGATGATGTCCTGATTGAACAGGCGGATGCAGCCGGACGACACCGCCGTGCCGATGGTCTCCGGCTCGGTGGTGCCGTGCAGGCGGAAGAATGTGTCGTGGCCGTCACGGTAGAGATAGAGCGCGCGCGGACCGAGCGGATTGTCCGGCCCGCCATTCATGCCGCCGGCGAAATGGCGGTACATCGGAATCGCGGCTTGCATGTTTTCGGTCGGCGTCCAATGCGGCCATTTTTCCTTACGGCCGATGATGGCCTGGCCGCGGAAATTCATGCCCTCGCTGCGCCCGACACCGACGCCGTAACGCAGCGCCTTGCCGCCGGCCTCCACGAGATAGAGCCGGCGCTCCGGCACATTGACGACGATGCTGCCCGGCTTCTCGTTACCCCTCCACGCAACTTCCTGGCGCATCAGGCTGGGGTCGAGGGTTGTGATGTCCACCGCGGCAACATTGAAGCCGCCATCCTGGGTAGAACCGTAATTGGCTCCGCAACCGGCGAGCAATAGCGGCAAGCCAGCGAGCAGCGCGCGGCGGCTCAGCGCAAACGGGCGGGCGGGGTTTTTGGCATGCTTTGTCATTTGGCGCACTCGTGTCTACGGCTCATTTGCCTAGCTTAGCATCGCCCATCGGCGCAACAGGCCGGCGCCGTTAAGGCGACGTTTACCACAACACCTACAGATAAGACGGTGCCCTCGAGCGATGTGGCGGATAACCCCTCCCGGCAACATGAATTTCAGCCTCTTCAAACGCCGCGATCCGCCAGGTGCCACGGAACTTGTGGCAGCCCCGGACCTCGTACCCGGGCAGCCGGAACCCGCGGACTCCTCGTCTTACGAGAGCCGCGTCAACGCCATCCGCGAAACCATCGACCTGTTGGAAGCCGATCTCGCGGCCATGATCCGCGACGTGCACCACACCTCCGGCACGGTGCGCCAAGGCGTGCAGGCCTCGTCGCAAGCGCTCGCCACCATTCGCGAACGCAGCGAAGAACTCGCCAGCAAAACCCATAGCGCCAAGGAAGACGCGATCCAGCTGGCCGGCGCGACGGAGGAATTCGCGGCGTCGTCGAGCTATATCGTGCGCCAGGTTCACGAGGCCGGCACCTTGACGCAAGGCGCGACACAGGCCGCCGAAGCCGCCGGCGCCAGCGTGGACGGCTTGCGCAATTCCTCGGTCGAAATAGGCAAGGTCGTGCATCTCATTGCCTCGATCGCCAAGCAGACGAATTTGCTGGCGCTCAACGCCAAGATCGAGGCGGCGCGCGCCGGCGAAGCCGGCCGCGGTTTCGCGGTGGTGGCCGACGAGGTCAAGGCGCTGTCGGCGCAAACCGAAAAAGCCACCGTCGAAATCGCCAAGAAGGTCGAGATGCTGCAGCAAAACGCCGCGCAGTCGATCGACGCCATCAGCCAGATTGCCACCGCCATCGACGCCATCCGCCCGGTGTTCGAGGCGGTCACGCTTTCGGCGGACGAACAAAGCACCACCACCAATGAGTTGGCGCGCAGCGCCACCGAGACATCGCAATTTGTCGCCAGCGTCGCCGACGGCGCCACCAAAATCGCCGAATCCGCGATCGCGGCGGCGGCCCATGGCGAAGCCGCAGATCGATCAGGCCAAGAAGCCGTCCTGACGGTGGAAAAACTCAAAGCGCGTTTCGTCGTGCTGCTGCGGCAGACCGAATTCGGCGACCGCCGCCGCCACGACCGCCTGCCTTACGATCTCAAGGTGACCATTCAATCGCCAGCCGGCGAAATTCGCGGGCGCACGGTCGATCTGTCGCAAGGCGGTATGCTGGTGGCGACGCCGGACGCCGAAAAAATCGTCATGGGTGGATCGCTGCAAGCCACAATCGCCGGCATCGGGGCCTGCCGGGTGCGGCCGGTCAATCATTCGCATCTTGGCCTGCACCTCGAATTCACCGAAATGGGCGATACGCAACGCCAGGCGCTGCATGGCAAGCTTGAGGCCATCCGCGACGAGAACAAGATATTCATCGACCGCGCGATGGACGCCGCGCAACGCATCGCACAGGCGCTCGAACAGGCGGTCTCACGCGGCCGTATTTCGCGCGAGGCATTGTTCGACAATAATTACGTGCCGATCGAAGGCAGCAACCCGCCGCAATTCCGCACGCAATTCCTCGAAATTCTCGAGGAAATACTGCCGCCGATCCAGGAGCCGCTGCTGGCTTCCGACCCGCGTTTGATTTTTTGCGTGGCCATCGACCGCAACGGCTATCTCGGCGTGCACAATAAAGTCTATTCATACCCGCAGCGTCCCGGCGAGGTCGATTGGAATACCGCCAATTGCCGTAACCGGCGCATTTTCGACGATCGCGCGGGACTTTCCTGCGCACGCAACGTGCGGCCTTACCTGATTCAGAACTATCCGCGCGATATGGGCAACGGCGTCATCGTCCTCACACTTGAGATCGCGGTTCCGATCCGCGTGTTCGGTAAGCATTGGGGCGGGTTCCGCACCGCCTATAAAAGCTAACCATTCCCGGTTTGGCCGATCCGTGCGGCGCGCATTCTTAGGAGCGCCCGTGCTAGGCTGATTGTCATGCCATCATCCGACGACGACCGCCTGCCCGCCATCGGCGCCTATTGGATCGAGGAGGCCGATTATCCGGCGCTGCTCAAGATATCCAACGACGGCAACACCATGCCGCGCACGTGGAAGGAGTGGCTCAAGATCGCCGAAGAGATGGAGAAGGGTCTCAAAGCCTATGGCCATCCGGTAATGCGCGTGCGCATCGACCCCACCACGTTTCCGATCTGGTGCGCGGCGCATGGCACGACACCCGGCCGGCAGGGCCGCAAGTTGTTTATCGCCGCCGCGGTCAAGGAGCGTTACGGCGATCAGGATTGAGCTGCCATGAGCGCCTTGTTCGAAGAACTCGATTACCGCGACACGCCGATCGGAGCGCTGAGCCTGCGGCGGCGGCGCGAGCTCACGCTTGGCGTTGATGTGTTCGAGATCAAGCTCGGCGATGAATTCCTGATGTCGAGCCTGTTCACGGCGTCCGAGATCGCGCTGGCGCGGCTCGGTCTTGCCGGATTATCCGGCGAGCGCCTTGATGTCGTGGTCGGCGGGCTAGGACTTGGGTATACCGCGCAGGCCGTACTGGTACACAAGACGGTGTCGTCGCTGATCGTCGTCGATGCGCTTGCAGCGGTCATCGACTGGCACCGCCAAGGTCTGGTGCCGCTCGGCCGCGAACTCACCAGCGATGCCCGCTGCCGTTTTGTGCATGGCGATTTTTTCGCGCTGGCCGCGTCAAGCGCAGGCTTCGATCCCGAAAATCCCGCGCGCCAGTTTGACGCCGTGCTGGTGGACATCGACCATTCGCCCGACGCGCTGCTCGATGCGGGCAATGCCGCTTTCTATGGCGAGGTCGGGCTGACGCGGCTTTCCACACACCTGCGCCCCGGCGGCGTATTCGGCCTGTGGTCGAACGAGCGCCCCGATGACAGTTTCACCGCGCGGCTTGCCAGCGTGTTCGCCGATGCGCGCGCTGAGGAAGTGACGTTTCTTAATCCGTTGCAGGACCGGCCGTTCACCCAGTCCGTCTACCTCGCACATAAGCGGGCTTAAGCCTCAAAACTCCACGATTCAGTGCCTTAGTCTTGCCATCTGGTATGTTATATTGTTACACACCTGACCCGGCCAGGGGACCAAAACCATGAAGATTTTTTCCGCGCTTGTTTTCGCCCTGCTCGCAGGCCTCGCTGCCGCGCCCCAGGCGTATGCCGCCGACGGTAAGCTCGCGGTGGTGGCGGCGGAGAATTTCTACGGCGACATTGCGCGCCAAATCGGCGGCGACCGCATCGATGTCGTGAGCATCATGAACAATCCCGACCAGGACCCGCATCTGTTTGAAACGACGCCCGGCGTGGTGCGCCAGATTGCCGATGCGCAGATCGTGGTGCTCAACGGCGCCGACTACGATCCATGGATGGAAAAGCTGTTGAGCGCGGCGCCGCGGCCCGGCCGCGTCGTCATCAGTGCCGCCGAATTGACGGGCAAGAAGCCCGGCGACAATCCGCATCTATGGTACGCGCCAGCGACCATACCGGCCGTCGCCAAGGCGCTGGCCACGGCCTTCAGCAAAGCCGACCCGGCGCATGCCGGCGATTACGCCGCAAGGCTTGCAACGACGCTCGCCTCGCTCGAGCGCATCGGACAGCGCGCCGCGCAGATCAAAGCCAAGCACAAGGGCGAAGCGGTGACGGCCACCGAACCGGTGTTCGGCTTGATGGCCGAGGCGCTGGGCTTGACGGTGCGCAACCAGCGTTTTGCGCTCGCCGTGATGAACGATACCGAACCGAGCGCGCGCGACGTGGCGGCTTTCGAGAACGATCTCAAGCAGCGCAAGGTGAAATTGTTCCTCTACAACAATCAAGTGTCGAGCAAAATGACCGAGCACCTGCTCACCATCGCCAAGACCGCGAAAGTACCGGTGGTGGGCGTGACCGAAACCCAGCCGGCCAAAGTGTCGTTCCAGGATTGGATGCTGGGCGAACTCGATGCCGTCGACAAGGCGCTGATGGGACCGAGTTCGTGAATTCTGCCGTCGAGCTCGACCATGCCAGTATCAAGATCCGCAACCGCGCGGTTCTGGCGGATGCAAGCTTTGCGATAAAGCCCGGCGAATTCATCGGCGTGCTCGGGCCCAATGGCGCCGGCAAGACCACGCTGATGCGCGCCATTCTCGGCTTGCTGCCGCCGAGCGCCGGGACTTTGCGCGTGTTTGGACGCGCGCCGCAGCGCGGCCACGCCCATATCGGCTATCTGCCGCAATTGCGCACCGTGCTGCCGGACTTGCGCGTGCGCGGGCTCGATTTCATTGGCTCGTCGCTCCATGGCGAGCGCTGGGGCCTGCCATCGCTGAGCAAAGCCGAGCGCATCACGATCGAGGCAACGCTCGACTCCGTCGGCGCGCGCGAACTGGCCCGGCGGCCGCTGTCGGAAATGTCCGGCGGCGAGCGCCAGCGCCTGTTGCTGGCGCAGGCGCTCATCGGCAATCCGAAACTGCTGCTGCTCGACGAGCCGCTGATCAGCCTGGACGCCCGTCACCAGGAAGTCGTGATCGACGTGGTGCGGCAAGTTTGCCGCGAGCGCGGCATTACCGTCTTGTTCAGCGCGCATGAACTCAACCAATTGCTGGGCGCCATCGACCGCGTGCTTTATCTCGGCAATGGCCGGGCGGTGCTGGGCACCGTCGAGGAAGTCGTGACTGCGCCGGTGCTCTCGAAGCTCTATGGCACCGACATCGAAGTGGTGCGCGCCGGCGGGCATATTTTCGTCATGTCGCGCGGCCGCGACGTCGAGCGCGACGATCACACGCATGATCATGGACATGCACACGGACACGATCACGGGCATGGGCATGAGCATCATCATTGAGATGAAACCAATCATTCAATCGGAACAAGCGGAGGCCTCTCGCCTCCCCCTCCCCCCGCGAAGCGGCGGGGAGGGGTCGGGGGTGGGAGGAGATAAATCATCCTTTTCAAAAAACGCCCCCCACCCCTAACCCCTCCCCACCACTCGCAAGTGCTCGCGGGGAGAGGGGAAAAGAAGACTGACATGTTCGCCTATGAATTCATGAACAATGCCTTCGCCGCCGCCGGTATCGTGGCGGTGGTGTCAGGTGTTGTCGGTTTCTTTCTGGTGATGCGCGGGCAGACCTTCGCCGGCCACGCACTCTCGCATATCGGATTTGCGGGCGCGACCGGCGCCGGCTTGATCGGCTTGGCGCCGCTGTGGGGCCTGCTCGGCTTCACGCTCGCCGCCGGCATCGTGATGGGCTTGCTCTCGGACCGCATCAGCAACCGCGACGTCGCCATCGGCGTGGTGCTGGCACTGGCGCTCGGCTTTGGCTTGCTGTTCCTGCATTATTATACGTCGTTCGCGACGCAGGCGACCGCGCTGCTGTTCGGCAATGTGCTGGCGGTCGACCGCGGCATGATCGCGACGCTGGGCGTGCTCGGCCTCGTCACATTGGCGGCGCTGGCCTCCATCATGCGGCCGTTGATATTCGCCACGCTGCAACCGGAATTGGCCGAGGCCAAGGGCGTCAAGCTGCGCTTTATCGCCACGGCGTTTTTGGCGATCGTGGCGCTGGCGGTATCGGAATGCGCCCAGATCGTCGGCGTGCTGATGGTTTTCACGCTCATGGTCGGTCCGGCCGCCGCCGCCCAACGCGTGACCACGGGCCTGTGGAGCGGGCTTATTTTATCGGCCGCGCTGGCGCTGGCCGAGGCATGGCTCGGCATTACGATTGCCTATCACACCGACTGGCCGGTGAGCTTCTGCATCGCCATGCTCAGCGCGCTTGGCTATTTCGCCTGTCTCGGCCTGCCCGCGCTGTTTGCAAGGCAGCCCGGCGCCCCGGCCTGAGCGCCAAATAGCCGCGCCCGCCCGCTTCATCCGCGTTTGATCATGCTCTACAATAGAGCCAAGGCCGGCCATTTGGGACCGGCCAGATTCAACATGTGTGGAGGAACGATTCTCATGACCGTCACTTCGAAATTTGTCCGTTACGGCCTGATCGCCGCCGCCGTGACGCTGGCGCCGATTTCCGCCAATGCCGAGGAATTCATCAATATTCTCACCGGCGGCACCGGCGGCGTCTATTATCCGCTCGGCGTCGCGATGTCGAAAATCTATGCCGAAAAGATTCCCGGCGCTAAGCCCTCGGTGCAATCGACCAAGGCTTCGGTCGAGAACCTCAATCTGCTGCAAGCCGGCAAGGGCGAGATCGCCTTCACGCTCGGCGATTCATTGGCCGACGCCTGGAACGGCAATGCCGAAGTCGGCTTCAAGACCAAGCTCGACAAGTTGCGCACGGTCGCCGCGATTTATCCGAACTACATCCAGATCGCCGCGCTCAAGGATGCCAACATCAAGACGCTCACCGATCTCAAGGGCAAACGCCTGTCGGTCGGCGCGCCGAAATCGGGCACCGAACTCAATGCGCGCGCTATTCTTGCCGGCGCCGGCATGACCTACAAGGATCTCGGCCAGGTGCAGTATCTGCCGTTCAACGAGTCGGTCGAACTGATGAAGAACCGTCAGCTCGACGCCACGCTGATCTCGGCCGGACTCGGCGTGTCGGCGATCCGCGATCTGTGCGCTTCGGTCGACTGCACCATCGTGGAAATTCCGAAGTCGGTAGTGGCCAAAGTAGGCTCGCCCTACCAGTCCAAGCCGATTCCGGCCGGCACCTATAAGGGCCAAGACGTCGCCGTGGATGCCGCCATCGTGCCGAACTATCTGGTCACCCGCTCCGACCTGCCTGACACCGAGGTCTACGAGATGACCAAGACTTTCTTCGACAACCTGGCCGGAATCCAAGCCGCGCACGCGGCCGCCAAGGACATCAAACTGGATGAAGCGGCCAAGAATCCGCCGGTTCCGCTGCATCCGGGCGCCGCGAAATTCTACAAGGAAAAGGGCGTCATGTAGCTAGAACGGCGCCGGCTCGGGGCCGGCGCCGCACGACACGGATAATATGAGGGTGCCGCGCCGGCACCCTCATCTGCGTCCGGGTCACGACTAAACTCTGGGGAAATTCGTACATGACCGCCGTTGATATCGCCGCGCTCAAACCCGTCACGCCTATTCCCGGCCAGACCAAGACCGAGGCCCAGCTTGAAAAAGGCTGGAGCAACGACTTCGAGGGCCGCACGCTGTTCTGGATCGCGGTGGCGTTTTCGGCCTTCCAGATCGTCACCGCCACTTTCAGCCCGCTGGCGAGCCAGATCGTGCGCTCGGTCCATGTCGGCTTCCTGATGATCGTGGTTTTCGGCGTGACCGCCACGCTGACGGACCGGCGCGCGGCCAAACTGGCATTCTGGGCGATCGGCATTACCGGCTTTGCGCTCGGCTTCTATCACTGGGTATTCTACGAATCGCTCATTTTGCGCGCCGGAGATCCGAGCCACACCGACATCGTCGTCGGCATTATTGTCGTGCTGATCGTGTTCGAGGCAGGCCGGCGCATGATGGGCCCGATTCTGCCGATCATCTGCGCGATTTTCCTGTGCTATGGGCTGTTCGGCCAATATCTCCCGAGCCCGCTCAATACCCGCGGTTATGATTTCAGCCAGATCGTCGACCAGATGTTCCTCGGCACCGAGGGCATCTACGGCATCCCGGTTTACGTGTCGTCGACCTACATCTTCCTGTTCATTTTGTTCGGCGCCTTCCTGGAACGCGCCGGTATGATCGGCCTGTTCACCGACGTCGCCATGGGCCTCGTCGGCCACGCGCGCGGCGGACCGGCCAAGGTCGCGGTGATCGCGTCCGGCCTGATGGGCACGATCAACGGCTCCGGCATCGCCAATGTGGTGACGGTGGGTCAGTTCACGATTCCGCTGATGAAGCGCTACGGCTATCCGGCCTATTTTGCCGGCGCGGTGGAAGCGACCTCCTCGATGGGCGGGCAGATCATGCCGCCGGTGATGGGCGCGGTCGCCTTCATCATGGCGGAGACCATCAACGTGCCCTATTCCACCATCTGCATCGCCGCGATCGTGCCGGCGATCCTGTATTATTATTCGGCGTTCTGGGCGGTGCATCTGGAGGCCGGCAGGCGCGGCCTGGTCGGACTGAACAAGGACGAAGTGCCGAGCCCGATCAAGGCGCTGAAAAAAAGCTGGTATCTGCTGATGCCGCTCGCGGCCTTGGTGGTACTGCTGTTTGCCGGCTATACGCCGCTGTTTGCTGGCACCGTGGGTCTCGGCCTCACCGTAATGGTGATTTTCAGCCATCCGATCGTGGCGGCCATTCCGGCGCCGATGCTGCGCATCGTGTTTTGGATTCTGCTCGGCCTGTCGGCCGCGCTGTTCTTCGAATACGGCATCTGGCTGCTGATTTCGATGGTCTGCCTGCTGATGGCCGTTACGGTTTTCGTCAAAGGCGGCCGTGAAACACTCAGCGTCGCGCTTAACAGCCTGGCCGACGGCGCCCGTCATGCGCTGCCGGTGGGCGTCGCCTGCGCGCTGGTCGGCACCATCATCGGCACGCTCACGCTGACCGGCGCGGCCACCAATTTCGTGCGCGTGATCGTATCGGTGGGCGAGACCTCGATCTTTGCCTCGCTGGTGCTAACCGCGATTACATCGCTGATCCTCGGCATGGGCATTCCGACTATCCCGAACTACATCATTACGTCGTCGATCGCGGCGCCGGCGCTGTTGCATCTCGGCGTGCCGCTGATCGTGTCGCATATGTTCGTGTTCTATTTCGGCATCATGGCCGACTTGACACCGCCGGTGGCGCTAGCTGCCTTCGCCGCGGCGTCGATTGCCAAGGAGAGCGGATTCAAGATCGGCTGGACCGCGGTGAAAATCGCGCTGCCGGGATGGATCGTGCCGTTCATGGCGGTCTATGCGCCGGCCTTGATGCTGCAGCCGGTCGGAGACCGCGTGGCGGAATACGGCTTTGCCGCGTTCGCGGCCTATATGATCTTCAAGGCCGTACTGGCGGTGACGCTGTGGGGCGTGACCGCGACCGGCTTCTTTCTCACTTTTGTCGGCTGGCCGGAACGCATCATCGCCTTTCTGTCGGCGGCATTGCTGGTGGTCGATTATCCCTGGACCGATCCGGCCGGCTTTAGCGCCTGCGGCGCGTTCCTGGCCTATCAGTTCTACAAGCACTATCGCGCGCGCGGCGTGGCCGTGAAAGCCGCCGGGTAATGGAGCTTTGCCTCCTGGCCGCCGGCGCAACCGTCAAGCTTGGCACCGTTGCGCTCACGCTGGCCTGGACCCATTCGATCGAAAAAACCCGCTGGGAAGAGGACTACCGCGCCACGCCCGCGGGCGTCGTGCTGGTGCAGGACCGCGTGCAAGGCACCGGCGCCGGAATGAAGCCGCCGCCTGAAGCCAAATTCGACGGCACATGGTGGCGTTACGATCCGCATCTGGCGCCGCTGCGGCAGGTGATCCTGCGCCGCTCCGGCATGACCGTCGGCGATTGGCAGGTCTGCATCGGTGGCCAATGCAAGCCGATGGGCGATTATCTGCACGATAAAAAAGCCGACCCGGTGACGCTCACCACCTGTCCGTGATACCGGTGTCCCTGGCAAGGAAAGTTCGATGACCGATTCTTCCAAACGCACGATTTGCATCGGCGAAGCTATTGTCGAACTGGCGCGCGGCGGCGATGGGCGCTTCGCGCTGGCGAGTGCCGGCGACACCTTCAACACGGCGATCTATCTCGCGCGCGCCGGCATCAATACCGGCTTTGTCAGCGCGCTCGGCGACGATCCGTTTTCTGACGCGATAGTGTCGCTCGCCGCGGCCGAAGGAATCGCCAGTGATTTGATCCTGCGCGCACCTGGCCGCCTGCCGGGCCTTGCGCTTGTTGACGCGGACGGCAAAGGCGGCCGCCGCACGCATTATTGGCGTGAATCCGCGCCCGCCAATGAACTGTTCGAACTGCCGCAATGGAGCCGCGTCGCGCAAAGCCTGCTGGAGGCGCGGCTGATCTATTTCTCCGGCATCACGCTCTCGCTTTATTCCAATGTCGGGCTCGGCCGCTTCCTGGCGGCGGTGGAACTGGCGCGTAATAGCGGCGCCAAGATCGTGTTCGACGGAAATTTCCGCCCCGGCGCATGGCGCGGCGATCTCACGCGCGCCCGGACTGTTTTCGCCGAGGCGCTCAAGCGAGTCGACATCGCGCTACCGGCCTATGACGACGAAGCTGTACTGTGGGGCGATCCCTCGCCCGAGGCGACTATCGAGCGGCTGCAAGCCTTCGGCGTCGCCGAAATCGCGGTCAAGAACGGGCCCAACAGCGCGCTGGTCGCGGCTTCCGGCACGCGCGACAGCGTTCCGGTGCCGGATGTCGTAACGCCGGTCGATCCAACCGCCGCGGGCGATGGATTCAACGCCGGCTATCTCGCCGCCAGGCTTTCCGGATCTGGGCCGATCGAAGCGGCCGGCGCCGCGCACAGACTCGCCGGCCAGGTGATCCGGCATCGCGGGTCGATCGTGCCACGCGCCGGAGCGGCCGTTCATTAAGCGGGAGAATTCGCAGCCATGACTGGAAAATCGAAATATTTGCTGGCCGCCGGGTTATTTTTGCTCGCCGCCCAGGCCGGGCGCGCCGAGCCGATGAAATGCAGCGGCGAAAACAAAACCTGCCTGTCGGTTTGCTCTAAAATGACCGTTCCCGCCGTGCTCGCAGCTTGCCTGGATAATTGCCGCTCGGTTCAGAAGAGCTGCTTGCAGACAGGCTGTTGGAATAACGGCAGCAGCCGCTATTGCGGGCTGATGAAGCAATAAATGCCAAAGGCGCCCGCGTTGGCGGACGCCTCAAGACATCAGGCGATTGGAGCGCGATGGCGCTTAGGCGACCGCTTCCGGCGCCGACCGCGGCGACAAGGAAGGCGCGATCTCGTCGCTCTTGAGCTGGGCGCCTGAGGGCGCGGCAACCGCTTTGTCGAGCCGGCGCGCGACGCCTTCGAACTGGGCGTTTTCCTCAATGGTCAGCGACTTGTTGAAAATCTCGCCTTCGACCGCCGCGGTGCTTTGCAACTTGACGCTATTGCCGTGAATGGTGCCGTTGAAGGTGCCCTGAATGATGGTTTCCGGCGCGATGACCTTGCCCTCGACCTTGGCGCCCTGGCAGATCACGAGCTGCGAGGCGTGGATGTCGCCGACCACCCGGCCGAAAATCTGCACCGACCCCGCGCAGACAATGTTGCCGGTGATCAGCATGCCGTGGCCGAGCGTTGAGACCATGTCATTGGGCTTGCCGGATGCGGTGTCGAGTTTGGAGTCGGGCTCGCCCGCCTTGACGATTTTCATGTCACGCTCGCCTTTCGATTGGGAAAAATAGCTCAATTCTATTCTCCATCTGCGATGGCACCGACGGCCACGGACGAAATTCAGCGCCCAATTGATAATTCCTCGCCGGTTTGCGCGCCAGCGAAAACCGGAAATATCGCTAACGCGTGCGCCGCGTCATTCGTTAACGCGCAGCGTTAACTACTGGCGCTGTCGGCGCTTGAATAGGCCCGCTAGCGCGCGTTTAGATGCCGGTCATGAACGACCAGGCATTGAAAGCAGCGGTTGGCCGCTTCCTGAAGAATGTCAATTTCACCGCGCAGCGTGAAATTGAAAAAGTCGTTCGTAGCGCGGTGGCCAGCGGAAAACTCCAAGACGGCGAGAACTTTACCGCCGCGGTGACGCTTTCGAGCGAAAAGCTCGATCTCAACGTCACCATCTTCAGCAAAATCGAACTGCAATAGTTTCGACAGCGCTTCAAAGCGAGAGGCCACCGGCCCCGGTTAAGGGGTCGATGGCCTGCGGGGTCGACTCGTTTCCTCGCCCAGTGTCCTATTCGGCAGGTACCGCCTTCGGCGCGCTGACCATGGCCGGCTGCTTGGACAGGGCGAACAAGAAGACCGATACGACCAGATAGGCGAAACAGACCGAGGGCGTCACACCCCAGCCGCCGCCGATGCCGATCGCATCGCCATGCATGAAGCCGAAGTAAGTGAGCACCGCGCCGGCGAACGCGAAGGCCGAAGCGTTGATGAACTTCTTGTCGATCACGAATACGGCGATGGCGCCGAGCACCAAGCCGGTCAGGATCGAGCCGCCGCCCATCACTTCAAGGCCGTGGAACAAGACGCCGTTCTGCGCCATCTTGCCGACGAATTCTGGCGAGTGCATAGCGACGTAATTCATACCCGCCGCGCCAAGCGCGCCGCCAAGCAAAGTGGCCGCCCAGGCCGCAAGGTGCGGCGTGAGCGCCAGTGCAATGGCGGGAGCGTGCTCTTTTGGCGTCGTCTGGAACGCCTGGGCGCAGATCAGCATGCCGATATACAACAGGATCGGCGATATCGCGACCACGGGGATGACAGCCAGCATCAAGGAGATGATGCCGAACCATGACAGCACGATCACCATCACGCCGACCGCGGCCGAGTAGCCGATACGGCCGCCCATCGCCTTCCAACCGGGCTGGCCGATGTAAACCGCGTTGATGAAGGGGTTGCCCATCAGGCAGCCGATCAAACTGACGACGCCGTCGGCGGTCAGCACGCGGGTGGTCGGATAGTGGTCGCCCGCCGCTTCCGCGGATTCGACGTTATCCATCGCTTCGACCAGGTCGTAAATGCCGTACGGTATGGCCGTGATCAGGATGACGCCTAAATACTGGAAGCCGGAGAACACATGCCCTACCGCCGGTAACGGGATCGAGAAGCCAAAGCTCGTGAAGGCCGACTTGACACCGCCAAGCGACAGACCGCCGAGGTTAAGACCGAACAGGTTCGAACCCCATGCGATGATCATGCCGACGGCAATCGCGATCAGGCCCGCCGGAATCCCCATCGGGTAGCGCACGCCAGAGAACCAGCTCACCATGATGATGGCAAAGCAGACCAGACCGATTTGCGGCGTCATGAACATTTCGAGCGCCGGGCGCATCGAGATGAAGGTGACCGAGACGCCCGCCAGCGTACCGAGCAAAGCGGCGCGCGGCGTGATCTTGCGCACGATGGGCGCGACGAAGCCGCCGATCATCAGGATGAAGCTCTGGAAGAACACCCAAACGAGGCCGGCTTCCCAGCCCTTGATGGGGTCGCCGGTGGTTATCGCGATCGGCAGCATGATCACGAAAGTGACGATGAACATATGCGGCACGCTGATGCCGGACGGCATCGCGCACACGTCGCTGCGGCCGGTTTTCTTCGCAAGCTGATAAGCCAGGTATGCGTAGTAAAATGTGCTCAGGCACATCATCAAGCCCATCGCCGGCAGGATGCGGCCAAACACGATGTTGTCGGGCATCTTGATGACGAAGCGCAACAGGCCGGTAAGCACCAGCATATTCACCAGGATGTTGGTGCCGAAGCCGAAGAACGCGTTCCAGTCGCCTGGCGTCCATAGTGCCGGTTTGAAATCAGCCTTTGTCATAGCCATCTGCTTAACTCCCCCGTTTGAGTTGAGTTGAAATCAGCCCCAAAGTTTCCGTTACACGCGTCACGCCGCCTTTTGCGCCGAAGCCATGGCGGCAAGTACCTGTTGAGATCCCGTCACCCAGCCGAAAATGCCGCCCTGGGCCTTGATCATGGCGAGGCCCATTTTATGGAATTCCGGAAAATAAGAACCGGTGCAGTCCGACAGCACGATGCAGCGAAAGCCGCGATCGTTGGCTTCGCGCACCGTGGTGTTGACGCAGACCTCAGTGGTGACGCCGGCGACCAGCAGGTTCTCGATGCCGCGATTGGCCAGGATCAGTCCGAGATTGGTGGCGTAGAACGCGCCCTTGCCGGGCTTGTCCACGACCGGCTCCCCGGCGATCGGATAGAGCTCTTTGATGATGTCGTGGCCCGGCTCGCCTTGGATCAGGATACGGCCCATCGGACCCGGATCGCCGATACGCTTGCTCGGTTCGCCGCGTTCGACCTTGGCTGGCGGCGCGTCGTTCATATCGGGGCTGTGACCCTCGCGGGTGTGAATAACCAGAATGCCGGCCTTGCGCGCCGCCGCCAGAACTTGGCGGCACGGCTCGACGGCGGACTTGAGCAGACTGACATTGTTGCCGAGCGTTTCACCAAAGCCGCCAGGCTCAAGGAAATCGCGCTGCATGTCGATGATGATGAGAGCGGTACGGGAAAGATCGATAGCGATCGGCGTAGGTTCGGCGCTAATCTGGGTCATCATGGTGTCCCCTTGACCGGCACGAAGTGGGGCAAACCAAATTCGCGCAAATACGCGGACGTCATTGCCCATAGGCTATCTCAGCAAGTCGCGTGCCACTGCACACAATGGCCGTTAAATGCCTAGTTCTTAGCCAAATTTCGCGATTCAGCTAGAATTCCATCGGGTTATCAAATCGCTCGCTGCGCCAAGAAATTAGGCAGTTCCACGAATGGGTTGTCCGAATATGCTGAAATAATGGCGGGTGCGCTCAAACCTGCGGCGAATCGGTTTTCGAGGGCGTTATGGCCTGACGCGCTGGAATCGGCGGCGCAGCCGATTTGACGCTTTTTAGAATCATGCGCTAGGGCGATAGGGTGTTGTCCGCCAAAGACTGAGGACGAGGCTTGTTATGGTCTATTTGATTGTGTTTCTCGGCGGCGGTATCGGCGCGGCTTTGCGCCATGGCGTCAATCTGACCGCTGCGCGCATGCTCGGCACTTCGTTTCCCTACGGCACGTTCCTGGTCAATGTTACTGGCTCGTTCGCCATGGGATTGATCGCCGCCTATTTCGCCTTCAAGGGCGACGCCACCCAGCACTGGCGGCTGTTTCTGACGACCGGCATCCTAGGCGGCTTCACGACGTTTTCGGCATTCTCACTCGACGCCATGCTGCTCTATGAGCGCAGCGAGACGGGCCTCGCCGCGCTCTATGTCGTCGCATCGGTAGGGGTGTCGATCGCCGCGCTGTTTGCCGGCTTTGCGCTGGTGCGGAACTTCACGTAAGAGGCCGGCGGAATTATTCCATCTTCCTCATGCCGAGATTTTCCAAGAGCGCCATATCCTTGTCGCGGCCGGGGTTCGGCGTGGTCAAGAGTTTCGGTCCGTAAAAGATCGAATTGGCGCCGGCGAGGAAACATAAAGCCTGCGTCTCTTCGCTCATGTCCTCGCGACCGGCCGAAAGCCGCACCATCGACGCCGGCATGCAAATGCGCGCGACCGCGATCGTGCGCACGAAATCGAGCGGATCGAGCTTGCCCGCCACCGCTAACGGAGTGCCTTCCACCTGCACCAGCATGTTGATCGGAACGCTTTCCGGATGCACCGGCAGACTGGCCAGGGTCGCGATCATGCCGACACGATCCTCCAGCCCCTCGCCCATGCCGACAATGCCGCCGCAGCAAACATTGATGCCGGCCTCGCGCACATGCGAAAGCGTATCGAGCCGGTCCTGATAGGTGCGCGTGGTGATGATCTCGCTGTAATATTCCGGCGAGGTGTCGAGGTTGTGATTGTAATAGTCGAGACCGGAATCTTTCAGCCGTTTGGCTTGCTGCGCCTCCAGCATGCCGAGCGTGACGCAGGTCTCCAACCCCAGCGCCTTCACTCCTTCCACCATGGCACAGACATTATCGAGATCGCGGTCCTTGGGCGAACGCCAGGCCGCCCCCATGCAAAAACGCGAGGCGCCGCCGTCTTTGGCGGCGCGCGCCTCGGCGAGCACCGCGTCGAGGCTCATGAGTTTTTCGGCCTTGACGCCGGTATCGTAGCGCGCGGCCTGCGGGCAATAGGCGCAATCTTCCGGGCAGCCGCCGGTCTTGATCGATAGCAAGGTCGAAATCTGCACTTCGGCGGGGTCGAAATTCTCCCGGTGCGTCTGCGCCGCGCGGAACATCAATTCCGGGAATGGCAGGGCGAACAAGTCCCGCACTTGCGCGCGAGTCCAGTCGTGACGGGGGCCCCCCAAATGCGGCATCGGCCTATTGTCTTGCGCAAGCGACATTTCCGGACCTTTCGGGGGCGGCTAACCCGCCAACCCGGCCTTTATATCAAGTTTGGCGGCTATTTTGGCAGAAATTGCGCCACATTGAGAGCCACATAGTGGCATGATAGCTTTGCGGCTTGCAAAAAACCGGGTGCATTCATGGCAGCGATGCGAAGTTTACTCATTGCGGCGGTCTCGCTGGGCTTTGTGACGGCATGCCTCGCCGGGACCGCTCACGCTCAAGGAAAAAAGGGGGGGCCAACTCCGATGCAGCAAGACGAAATCCAGAAGAAAAAGGACGCCGAGGCGATCGACGCGCAATATAGGAAAGCGCTCAAGCAGACCGAAGGAAATACACCCGAGGTCCGCCTCGATCCCTGGTCGAACATGCGCGGCACCGACGACACAAAAGTAAAGCGCTAGCGCATGCAATTTACCCGGCGCGGAATTACCCGGCTTGTTTCGGTGCTGACCGGTGCCGTGGTCTTGTTCGGATTGGAACAAGGCTATGGCGTGCAATTTTACATCGCCGTACCGGCCGCCATCCTCACTTATACCGCCAGCCTGATCGGCGTCGGTCTGTTGCTGGGAACGGACGCGGCGGAATAGTCTACCAGCGGGACCGCCAGCCCCAGCCGCCGCGGTAATAGGGGCCGGAGCCATAATAATAAGGCCGCGTCTCGTAATAGACCGGCGGCGGACCGACCACGACTTCCTCTGGACCATCCTCATAGAGCGGCTGGCGCGCGGCACGCCTTTGCTGCTGCGGCACGCGCCCGCTCAGGTCGAGCGCGGTTTCGATCGCGAAACCAGTTTTGTCCTGCCAGGTGACCGCGCACCAGCCTTCCGTGCAATTGTCGGCATCGATCAGGCTGCCGCCCGGAATCTTGGCGACGACCTCGCTTTTGGTGCCGGGGGCCGCGCGCAAGTTGACGGTCGATGCCACATAAGCGGGCTTGGCGAGCGCCGCCGTGGTTGCGCTCAATACAACGCCCAGACCTAAAAGAAGCGGGAAATATCTCATGGGCCGGCTCGCTCCCCTGGTTTTCGCTGTCGGCGGATCATCGCCGGAAAGCACCCACAACTTCAACCCGTAAAAGCGGCGGGATCGGGGCAGCAAGTCCGGCGACAAGCCCGGGACGGGTTTCCGGCACCTTGCGTAGGGCCTTCTTGCCATGGGAAAAGGCCGCATGAGCGAGCCAGAAACCGATGATATCCCGCCCGATCACCTCTGCAACGACCCGCGCAGCCCATATTTCAATGCCGAGGCGCTGGCGCGCGATGTCGGCATCCGTTTCAAGGGCGCCGAAAAGACCAATGTCGAGGAATATTGCGTGAGCGAGGGCTGGATCCGGGCCACCGTCGGCAACGCCAAGGACCGCTACGGTAATCCGCTGACCCTCAAATTCGCCGGCAAGGTCGAGCCCTATTACAAGACCAAAAAGCCGGGCTGAGGCGGCGGCACGGCGCGAAAGCGGATAAAGGCGCGGGCCATGAATGTTTCGATCTTGGACGATTATTTCGACACGGTGCGCACCCTTCCCTGTTTCGGCAAGCTCGCTGGCCACGCCGTCACCGTCTGGAACGACCACGTGCAGGATGTCGATGCGCTGTCCGCGCGGCTGCGCGATACGCAGGCGCTGGTGCTGATCCGCGAGCGTACGAAAATCCGCACGCCCTTGCTCGAACGCCTGCCCAAGCTCAAGCTCATCAGCCAGCGCAGCGTCTATCCGCATATCGATGTCGATACCTGCACGCGGCTCGGCGTCATCGTTTCGTCGAGCCAGCATCCCGGTACGCCGTCTTACGCCACCGCGGAATTGACCTGGGGCCTTGTGATCGCCGCCATGCGGCAAATTCCGCAGCAGATGGCTTCGCTCAAAGCGGGCCACTGGCAAAACGGTGTCGGCGCGACGCTGCGCGGCAAGACGCTGGGGATTTACGGCTATGGCCGCATCGGCAGCGTTGTTGCCGGCTACGGGCGCGGCTTCGGAATGAAGGTGCTGGTCTGGGCGCGCGAACCGGCCCGCGCGCAAGTGCGCGCCGACGGTTTTGCGACGGCCGCGAGCAAAGCCGAATTCTTCGAGCAGTGCGATGTCATTTCGCTGCACATGCGTCTGGTCGAAGCCACGCGTCACATCGTCACCGCGCAAGATCTCGGCCGCATGAAGCCGACCGCGCTGTTGGTCAATACCAGCCGTGCGCCGCTGATCGAACCCGACGCGCTAGTTAATGCATTGCGTTCGGGCCGGCCGAAAATGGCGGCGATCGACGTTTTCGAGGACGAGCCGATGCGCGACACCAAGCATCCGTTGCTCAACATGCCCAATGTCGTGGTGACGCCACATATCGGCTATGTGTCACGCGACGAATATGAAATCCAATTCGCCGATATTTTCGACCAGATCAACGCCTATGCCGCCGGCGCGCCGATCAATGTGGTGAACCCGGACGTGCTGGCGAATTTGCCCGCCGCGCGCCATGGATGACAGCACGGCCCGCGACCAGATCGCGCAACTCGAAATCCGCATCGAGGCGTTGAGCGAGTCGATCGCGCGCTGCCGCAAGATCGCGCTCGGCGCCAAGATCGCGGCCGGTGCCGGCGCCGCCTGGTTTTTGGTTGCCTTATTGTGGATTCTGCCGTTCGACGTGACCGGCTTTGTGGCGGCCACGACCGCTTTGCTCGGCGGCTTCGTTCTGCTCGGCTCGAATGCCACCACCTGGGCGCAAACGGAACTGGACCTTCACAACGCCGAGGCGATGCGCACGGATTTGATCGCCAGTATCGAATTACGCGTGGTGGGCGAGCGCACGCCGACGATTCACTGATTGCGCGGAATTATGGCAAGCTGCCCGGGTTAGGCTTTGGCGCCATTTCAAGAGGTTTCCTCCCGTGTTTTTGCTGTCCGGCCTGCTCGATAAATTCATCAAGAACGGCACGCTTCGGCTCTATGACGCGTCCGGCAAGCTGCACGTATTCGGCGGCAAATTGCCGGGCCCGTCGGTAACCGCGCGCATCAACCGCGCCAGCCTGGAGACCACGCTGTTCCTGAACCCGGAATTGCGCGCCGGCGAAGCCTATATGAACGGCGACCTCACTTTCGAGGACGGCTCGACCATCGCCGATTTGCTGATGGTTTTTTCGGTCAACCGCTCGACGCTCAAATCGCACGGCTCGCAAAAATTGCTGCGCCGGATTTGGCGCTGGCTACGGCGCTGGCACCAGGCCAATCCGGTCGGCCAGGCGGCCAAGAACGCGCGGCATCATTACGATGTGTCGACGGAACTGTACCGGCTGTTTCTCGACGACCAGATGCAATATTCCTGCGCCTATTTTCGCGATCCGGAAAACGATACGCTGGAACAGGCGCAAAATTACAAACTCGTGCATGCGACGGCCAAGCTCAATCTCAAACCCGGCTTGACGGTGATCGAAATCGGCTCCGGCTGGGGCGGATTTGCCATTCACATCGCCAAGCACACCGGCGCCAAAGTACTGGCGATCAACGTCTCGCCCGAACAAATACGCGCCGCGCGCGAGCACGCGCAAGCCGCCGGCGTTTCGGATCTCGTGGAGTTTCGCGAGATCGATTACCGCAATGTCGAGGGCAAGTTCGACCGCGTCGTTTCGGTCGGTATGATGGAGCATGTCGGCATCGGGCATTTCGACGAATATTTCGGCAAAATCCGTTCACTGCTCAAGGACGACGGCTTTGCCTTCATCCATTGCATCGGCCGCATGTCGATGCCCGGCACCACCGGCCCGTTCATCAGAAAATATATTTTCCCCGGCGCCTATGTGCCGGCGATTTCGGAGGTCTCCGCCGCGATCGAGCGCAACGGCCTGTGGAACGCCGACACCGAATTCCTGCGGCTGCATTATTATTACACGATCAAGCACTGGCGTCAGCGCTTTGCGCAAAACCGCGACAAGGCGGTGAAAATCTACGACGAGCGCTTCTGCCGCATGTGGGAGTTCTATCTCGCCGCGGTCGAGCTGGAATTTTTGCACGGCTCACACATGGTGTTCCAGCTTCTGTTGTCGATCACGCGCGACGCCGTGCCGATCCGGCGCGACTATATGATCGAAGCCGAGCGCGCCGAAAACGCCAAGTAGCATTACGCGCGGCCTATCGCGATGGCGGCACGTCAATGGTCGTGCAATTGCGCCGTCCGGACTCGAAGCATTCCTGGCTATGGCGCGCGTCCACCATCGCATTGGCCAGCCATATGCCACCGCCGATGAAGATGACCGCGGCGACCACCAGAAAGATATTGGCGGCGCGGCGGTCGCTCTCGCTCTCATCGCCGTCTGGCGGCTGTTGCGGGTCAGGCATTGCGCTATCCGTGCGGCGGCCGCGCCCCTACTCCGCCGCTTCCATGCGCGACTTGGCGGCCTCGACCTTGGCGGCGCAGAACTTGAATTCCGGGATCTTGCCAAAGGGATCGAGCGCCGGGTTGGTCAGGATATTGGCAGCCGCCTCGACATAGGCGAACGGGATGAAGATGACTCCGTCGGGAATGGCGTCGTCCTGCTTGGCCGGCAATTCGACTTCGCCGCGCCGCGTCGTGACGCGCAGCATGTCGCCGGGGCGCAGCCCCAATTTCTCAAGTGTGCCGCGCGAAACGGCGGCGCTCGCCGACGGCTCGATGGCGTCGAGCACGCTGGCGCGGCGCGTCATCGAGCCGGTGTGCCAATGCTCGAGCTGACGGCCGGTGGTGAGGATGAAAGGATATTCGTGATCCGGCGATTCGTTGGGCGGTGTGAGTTTGGCCGCAACAAGCTTGGCCATGCCGTTGGGGCGCGGATAGCCCTTGTCGAACACCACGTCACGGCCCGGCACGTCGGGCGAATCGACGGGATAAGTGACGTGGTCTTCGCGCTCGACGCGGTCCCAGGTGATGTTGTCGAGCGCCGGCATCAACCGCGCCATCTCCTCGAACACTTCGCTGACATGCTTGTAATTCCAGTTCTCACCCATGCGCTGCGCGAGATCCTGGATGATCCACAAATCCTGGCGCGTATCGCCCGGCAGCGGCAGCGCGGCGCGGCCCATCTGCACCTGGCGATTGGTGTTGGTGACGGTGCCGTCCTTTTCCGGCCAGGCCGAGGCCGGCAGAATGACGTCCGCATAGGAACAGGTTTCAGTGAGGAAAATGTCCTGCACGACGAGGCATTCGAGATGCGCCAGCGCGGCACGCGCGTGGTTCAAATCCGGGTCCGACATCGCGGGATTTTCGCCCATGATATACATGCCCTTGATCTCGTCGGCATGCACGGCGTCCATGATCTCGACCACGGTCTTGCCGCGCTTGGGATCGAGTTTCTTGCCCCAGGCCTTTTCGTATTTCGCGATCATCTCCGGGCTCTCGACCGATTTGTAATCGGGGTAGAACATCGGAATGAGACCGGCATCCGACGCGCCCTGCACGTTATTCTGGCCGCGCAGCGGATGCAGGCCCGTGCCGGGACGGCCGACCTGGCCGGTGATCAAAGCGAGCGCGATCAAACAGCGCGCATTGTCAGTGCCGTGGGTGTGTTGCGACACGCCCATGCCCCAGAAGATGATGGCGCTTTCGGCGCGGGCATAGGCGCGTGCGACTTCGCGGATGGTGTCGGCCGGAAGGCCGCAGATCGGCTCCATTTCCTCCGGCGTGAAATCCTTGACGTGCTCTTTGAGCTGTTCGAAGCCCTCGACATAGGTCTGCACATATTGCTGGTCGTAGAGCTTCTCTCCGACGATGACGTTGAGCATGCCGTTGAGCATGGCGACGTCGGTGCCGTTCTTGAATTGCATCATTTTCCAGGCGTGGCGCTTGAGCGCCTGGCCGCGCGGGTCCATGACGACCAGCTTAGCGCCGCGCTTGGCGGCCTGCTTGAAGAAAGTGGCGGCCACGGGGTGGTTCTCGGTCGGGTTGGCGCCGATCACGATGATGAGGTCGGAATTCTTGCATTCGTTGAAGGTCGCGGTCACCGCCGCCGAGCCGACGCCTTCCAGCAGCGCCGCCACCGACGAGGCGTGGCAAAGCCTGGTGCAGTGATCGACATTGTTGGAGCCAAAGCCGGTACGCACCAGCTTCTGAAAGAGATAAGCCTCTTCGTTCGAGCCTTTGGCCGAACCGAAGCCGGCGAGCGCGCGTGAACCGTCGCGGTCGCGGATTTTCTTCAAGCCGGAAGCGGCGCGCTCCATGGCCTCTTCCCAGCTCGCTTCGCGGAAATGCGTAAAGGGATTTTGCGGATCGACCAGATCGTCGGCGGATTTGGCGACGCCGTCCTTGCGCACCATCGGCTTCATCAGGCGCTGCGGATTTGACACATAGTCGAAGCCGAAGCGGCCCTTGACGCAAAGCCGGTTCTGGTTGGCCGGACCGTTACGGCCGGTCACGGCAATAAGCTTGTCGTCCTTGATCTGGTAGGTGAGCTGGCAGCCAACGCCGCAATAGGGGCAGACGCTGTTGACTTCGCGGTCGGGAAATTGCGTGCGCACGTTCTCAGCATTGACCAGCGAGGACGGCATCAGCGCGCCGGTCGGACAGGCCTGCACGCATTCGCCGCAGGCAACGCAAGTCGAGTTGCCCATCGGATCGTCGAAATCAAACACGATCTTTTCCATGAAGCCGCGGCCGGCCATGCCGATGACGTCATTGACCTGCACTTCGCGGCAGGCGCGCACACACAAATTGCACTGGATGCAGGCGTCGAGATTGACCGCCATGGCGGCATGGCTGCGGTCGGGCGCGGGAATTTCGATGCGCTCGCGCTTGGGGAAACGGCCGGCGGCAACGCCCTGGCGCTTGGCGGTTTTCCAGAATTCGGATTGCGGATCATGCGCGACTTCGATCGCGGGCTGGTCGGTAACCAGGAGCTCGGCCACCATCTTGCGCGCGGTCTTGGCGCGCTTGGTGGAGGTTTTCACCTTCATGCCGGGCGAAGGTGTGCGGATGCAGGACGCAGCGAGTACGCGCTCGCCCTCGATTTCGACCATGCAGACGCGGCAATTGCCGTCGGCGCGGTAGCCGGGCTTGGGCAAATAGCACAGATGAGGCAGCTTGATGTCGAGCCTTCGCGCGGCGCGGAAGATCGACTCGCCTTCGCGGATGTCGATTTCGCGGTCGTCGATGAAGAAGGTCTTGGGCTTGGAGTTCGGTTCAGTCATGGTTCACCAACGGCCCATCGGCTTTGCCAGTTCCTCGGGAAAAAATTTCAGCACGCATAATAGCGGGTTCGGCGCCGCCTGGCCGAGACCGCAAATGGAAGCGTCGCGCATGGCGGTCGAAAGTTCGGTCAGCAGCGAAGCGTCCCACGGGCCTTGGGCCATCAGCTTGGCGGCTTTTTCGGAGCCGACGCGGCAGGGCGTGCACTGGCCGCAGCTTTCGTCCTCGAAGAACTTCATCAAGTTCAACGCCACGGCTTTCATGTCGTCCTTCTCGGACAAAATCACCACCGCGTGGGAACCCACGAAACAGCCGTGTTTTTCCAGCATGCCGAAATCGAGCGGGATGTCGGCCATCGAAGCCGGCAATATGCCGCCCGACGCGCCGCCGGGCAGGTAAGCCTTGAATTCATGACCCTCCGTCATGCCCCCGCAGAATTCGTCGATTAGTTCGCGCGCCGTGATACCGGCGGGCGCCAACTTCACCCCGGGATTTTTCACACGGCCGGAAACCGAGAAGCTGCGGAAACCCTTGCGCTCGTGGCGGCCCTGCGAGGTCGCCCATTCCGGGCCGCGTTCGATAAGATCGCGGATCCAGAACAAGGTCTCGACGTTCTGCTCCAATGTGGGGCGGCCGAACAGGCCTACTTGTGCGAGATAAGGCGGGCGATGGCGCGGCAGGCCGCGCTTGCCCTCGATCGATTCGATCATCGCCGACTCTTCGCCGCAGATATAGGCGCCGGCGCCGCGGCGCAGATGCAGCTTAGTATGCGGCGTGAGACCGGCCTCCTCAAGCTTGGCGATTTCCTCGGCCAGCATGAGGCGCAGTTCGGGATATTCGTCGCGGATGTAAATGTAGGTTTCGGGCGCCTCGACGACATAGGCCGCGATCAGCATGCCTTCGAGAAAACGATGCGGGTCGCGTTCGAGATAATAGCGGTCCTTGAAGGTGCCGGGCTCACCCTCATCGGCATTTACTGCAAAGAGTCGCGGCGCGGGTTCGGCGCGCACCAGCGACCATTTGCGCCCGGTCGGAAATCCGGCGCCGCCCATACCGCGCAAACCTGCGTCGCTCACGATCTTGATCAGCTCATCGGGCGTGCGTTTGCCCGAAAGGCATTCCTTCAGGATCGCGTAGCCGCCTGACTTTTGATAGGCGGCGAAATCGGTCGTGGGGTGCCAGGCATGGGCATGCGGCACATTTTTCGCAGCTTGCGCGACCGTGTCGAGCGTGCACTGAAAGGTTTGCATATGGCCGACCGCGACCACCGGCGCGCGATCGCAGGCGCCCATGCAAGGCGCGCGCACAACGCGCACATCCTTGCCTAATTTTCCCGGCAATTGCGCCAGCAATTTTTCGGCGCCGGCCATGGCGCAGGATAATGAGTCGCATACGCGCACGGTGACCGGCGGCGGCGCGGGGCCGTCTTTGACGACGTCAAAATGCGCGTAGAACGTCGCGACCTCGTAGACTTCAGTTAGCGCCATCTTCATCTCGAACGCCAGCGCGGTGAGATGGGCGGCGGAGAGATGACCGTAATGATCCTGGATGAGATGTAGATGCTCGATCAACAGGTCGCGGCGGCGCGGCTGGTCGGTCAGCAATGCCTGCACTTCAGCGAGCGCCTGCGGATCGACCTGGCGGCCCTTGGGCGTACGCGGTGGCTTGCGGCGCTTGCCAACGCCGGCGCCGCTCACCCGCGACGGCGACAAGGTCGCGCCCTGGTCTGAAGCACTCATTTTTCCTCCGAACGTCCAGCAAGCCGCTGATTTTCGATCGAAACAAGGCCCACCCCCCAATGGCATGATAGAATTTATCTATCAATTCATTCGCTGTCCTTGTAAATTCCGATTATGGTGGACTGGCAGGCATCGGAGTGTGCGCCGTTCCCGGGAACGAAAAAACCAGAATACGGCACATTTTGACGCAAAACGGGGGCAGACTTGATCGATAAACTCGAATTCCTGCTCGCTTTGGCGCGCGAAAAGCATTTTGGGCGGGCGGCCGAGGCTTGCGGCGTCACTCAGCCGACCCTGTCTGCCGGGGTTAAGCAGTTGGAAGAGACCTTCGGTGTCCTGCTGGTCAACCGCGGTTCGCGTTTTCAGAGTTTCACGCCGGAAGGTGAGCGCGTGCTCGACTGGGCGCGCCGTATTGTCGGCGACGCGCGTGCCATGCGCCAGGAAGTCCATGCGCTCAAACACGGCCTCGTGGGACGCTTGCGGCTGGCGGCGATCCCGACCGCCTTGGCGATGGTGGAAACGCTCACCACGCCGTTTCGCGCGCGCCACCCATCGGTGCAATTCACGATCCTGTCGCGCACTTCGGTGGAAATTCTCACGCATCTCGATAATCTCGAGATCGACGCAGGGTTGACCTATCTCGACAACGAACCGCTTGGCCGAGTCACTTCCGTGCCGCTGTATCGCGAACGTTATCGCCTGCTGGTCGCGGCCGACGCACCGCTCGGCGACCGCGAGACGGTGACCTGGGCGGAAGTCGCCAAGGTGCCGCTCTGCCTCCTGACCCCCGACATGCAGAACCGCCGCATCATCGAACGGCTGCTGCGCGACACCGGCGCCGATCCCGACATCACGCTCGAATCGGACTCGATGGTCCTGCTCTATTCGCATGTGCGCACCGGGCGCTGGGCCAGCGTCATGCCGGCGCGGCTGGCTGCGTCACTTGGTCTCACCGACAGCAATATGCTGCGCGCGATCCCGATCATCGAGCCGGAGGCGAGCCACACCATCGGGCTGGTGGCGCCGGCGCGCGAGCCGATGACGCCGTTGACGGCGGCGCTGGTGGCGGAAGCGCGCCGCGTCGCTCCGCTATTGTCCGATTGAAATCACGCGCTTGAATTTATCACATGTTCTTTAGTCGCATGCCGCGCGCATGGGCCATCGCCCGCAATGCCTGCCTTTTCAAAATGCGACACGCGGCAAGCTGTTTTGTAGGCCTATAGTTGTTCGCTATTGCGAGATTTGAATTTTCTATTGGATAATAGAAAAACTTTTATTGATTCAACCAATGCCGATCCGCACTCTGCAACTGCCAGACTTGGGGGGCAATGACGCTTTTCCGCGGTCTGTAAAAAAGAATCGAAACTAGGGAAACCGAGGAGGACGGCGCGATGAGCTTTCTCGACCGCAGTCATACGATTGCAGAACCAGGATTTAGCCGGTGGCTGGTGCCGCCGGCGGCGCTTTGTATTCATCTATGCATCGGCCAGGCCTACGCCTTCAGCGTATTCAACCTACCGATGACCAAGCTGATCGGCATCACCGCGTCGGCGCCGAACGACTGGAAACTCACCGATCTCGGCTGGATTTTCTCGATCGCGATCGTCGTGCTTGGCCTTTCGGCGGCGTTTCTCGGCCGCTGGGTGGAAGAAGGCGGACCGCGCCGCGCGATGTTCACGGCGGCCTGCTGCTTCGGCGGCGGCTTCCTGGTTTCGGCGGCCGGCGTTTACGCGCATAATCTTTGGATCGTCTATCTCGGCTATGGCCTGCTCGGCGGCATCGGCCTCGGTCTCGGCTATATCTCGCCGGTCTCGACGCTGATCAAGTGGTTCCCCGACCGGCCCGGCATGGCGACCGGCATGGCCATCATGGGTTTCGGCGGCGCCGCTTTCATTGCTTCGCCGCTGTCGGTTTGGCTGATGGCTAAGTTCTCGACACCGACCCATGTCGGCGTCGCCGAGACCTTCATCGTCCTCGGCTGCGTCTACTTCGTGTTCATGATGGTCGGCGCCGCGATTGTGCGCGTGCCGGCGCCGGGCTGGAAGCCGGAAGGCTACACGGCTCCGGTGGTGGCGCAGCGCCTGATCACCAAGAACGACGTCTTCGTCTATGACGCGATCAAGACGCCGCAGTTCTGGCTGATCTGGTGGGTGCTCTGCCTCAACGTGACCGCCGGCATCGGCGTGCTCGGACAGGCCTCCGCCATGAGCCAGGAAATGTTCCCCGGCCATGTCACGGCAATCGCAGCCGCCGGCTTCGTCGGTCTGCTCAGTCTGTTCAACATGATCGGGCGTTTCTTCTGGGCTTCGACCTCCGACATCATCGGGCGCAAGAGCACTTATTTCTGCTTCTTCGCCATCGGAACGGTGCTCTATTGTCTGGTGCCGTGGACCGGCTCGATCGGCAGCGTGGCGCTGTTCGTGCTTTGCTTCGTGGTCATCATGAGCATGTATGGCGGCGGCTTCGCCACCGTGCCGGCTTATCTGAAGGACATGTTCGGCACCCGCTATGTGGGCGCCATTCACGGCTGGCTGATCACGGCCTGGTCGGCGGCGGGCATATTCGGCCCGGTGCTGGTGAACTACATCCGCCAGTATCAAATCGATCACGGCGTGCCGAAGGCGCAGGCCTACAACACCACCATGTACATCATGGCGGGGCTGTTGGTGGTCGGCTTCATCTGCAACTTCATGATCAAGGCAGTAAGCGAGCGCTATCATATGAAAGCCAATGACGCCCGCGCTGCGGCAACGGCATAGGGAGAAATGACCATGGCAAACCAAACGCAAGACTCTTCGATGAAGCTCAAGCTGATTCTGGCTTGGGGCTTTGTCGGCATTCCCCTGGCCTGGGGCGTGGTGCAGACCATCGAAAACGCGATGAAGCTTTTCCAATAGTTTCACCGCGAAGGACGGGCGCCGCTTCCCTGCCCCCAAAATCGGAAGCGGCGCCCGTTCATTTATTCGGGGGCGACAAGCATGCGCAGCTATGTCTACGGCACGGTGCGCGAAACGGCCCGGACCGCGATCTATGTGATCCGCGTCCAGGACGACCTCATCGACCAGGTCGAAGCCCACGAAATCGCCGAGCTGATGCGCGAGAAGCTGCAAGCGCGCGGCTATTCCGTGGCCGACGTGGCGGCGGTGCAAGGCGAGCGCAAGGAAAACCTGCGGCTATACGGTGTGCCCTTTTCGGTGGGGCGCGTGCGCACGGCCAAGTTCAATGCCGCGATCAACTGGCGGCCGATCGAATTGGACTAGATTTGTCGGCATTAAAGTGTCGGTTTGCGGACAGTGGAACAGACTGGCGGGCTTGGCCGTTAGGGTTGGCAAGTTTCCAGTATGTACGCAGGACGCCGATGATTACCCAACTTAATCCACCACTGCCGCTTGAGACCGCCAAAGGCTCCGGGGTGGCGCATTTCGTCATCGATTACGGGCCGGAAGCCGATCTGATTTGGGTGGTATTTTTGGACAAAAACGGCGCCTGCTGGTCCGTGCCAAACCCCGAAGTGCGCATGCAATGCAACTGGACCATGGGCCGGCGCAAGCCCGAGACGAAAATGGGCGAGCCCATGGCTGCCGAACAGGGCGCCAGCGTGCACCGGGTTTTTCCGCGGCCCGCCGAGTAGCGCGCAATGGCTTTCAAACAAAGAGCGGCTGCAAAAGAAACCGGCTTGCTGACGGCGTTTGGCTTCAATTGCAGCCTGAAAAGCTCCAAGGACAAGGAGACGTCCTCGACCGACGTGCTCATGCGCCAGTTCTTCGATGCGCTTGGCGAATTAGGCGTCGCGGGCAAATTCGTGCGCGCCGCCGACTACAACATCAAGCCCGGCGTCAAATCCGACGAAGGCCGCGGCGACGATTGGCCGAAATTGCGCAAGCGCATGCTGGCGGCTGACATCCTGGTGATCGGCTCACCGATCTGGCTCGGCCAGCCGTCGAGCGTCGCCAAGCGGGTGCTGGAGCGCATGGACGCCTTCCTAGATGAGAAAGACGAGCGCGGCCGCATGCCGTCTTACGGCAAGGTCGCGGTGACCTGTATCGTTGGCAACGAGGACGGCGCGCATCACAGCGCCGCGGAAATTTTGAGCGCGCTGCTCGAAGTCGGTTTCACGGTGCCGTCCGGCGGGCCGACTTATTGGGTCGGCGAGGCCATGGGTTCGAAGGAATACAAGGAGTTCAAGAAACCGCCCAAAGTTATCGGCAAGTGGAACAAGATGCTGGCGTCCAACACCGCGCATCTGGCGGAACTGCTGAAGGCGCGGCCTTATCTTGGGATCAAAGGCGGCAGGTAGCCTCTCCCCACCAAAGCGGGGAGAGGAAAATAAATTACGCCACCTTCTCGACTTGATGGCGGAACATGGCTTTGCGGGCTTCGTCATCGAACTCGGTCTTGAACTTGTGCTTGTCCTTGATCGCGATGGCGCGCGCCGCCGCCGGCCGCGCGCTAATCTCGTCAACAAGCCGCTTGAGGTTGGGGAATTTCGCGAAAGCGCTCTCGCCCAGCACCATCGGGATCAGCCGCGCCCAGCCCCAGAGCGCCATGTCGACGATGGTGTAGCTATCGCCCAGCAGGTATTTCTGCTTGGCGAGCCGCGCATCGGCGATGCCAAAATGACGCGTGGCTTCGTAGACATAGCGGTTGATGGCGTATTCGTTTTTCTCCGGCGCGTAATTGCGGAAATGTACCGACTGGCCGGCGTAAGGACCGACGCCGGACGCGACGAAGAACAGCCACGACAGCAATTCGCCGCGCGCCTTGTCGGTTTTGGCCGGCATGAATTTTCCGGTCTTGTCGCCGAGATAGAGCAAGATGGCGCCGGAATCGAACACGGTGACGTCGCCGTCGACGATCGCCGGCACCTTGGCGTTGGGATTGATCGCCAGATAGTCCGGCTTGTGCTGGTCGCCTTTGCGGGTATCGACCGGCACGGCCTCGTAAGGCAGGCCGGCTTCTTCCAGAAACAGCGCGACCTTCATCGGATTTGGCGCGCCGGAATAGTAGAATCTCAACATGGTGTCTCTCTCCGCTGTTCGGTTGCAGGAAACCTGCAATTACCATTACATGCCTGTGATTAAGAAGCGCCCGCTCCCGCACATTTTTTTATACGGAAATGTTCGGCGCTATCCTTTTTATAATGAAATAATCGGCGTTATCCTTTAAAGTCGTAATCGTATATGTCAACAACGACGCACATGCAGGGGAGGAATTCATCGTGAAAGTACTGTCCATCCTATCGGCGGTTCTATTCCTGGCTTCGGCAACGGCAACCTTGATCGCTACGCCAACCGGCGCATTTGCCCAGGCGAAGCCTGCCAAAGAGACGGTTCCTCAAAAAAACGCCGAAGCTCCCGCCGCCTCCGGCTCCAAAAAAAGTCGCTCCGGTGGCAACTCCGGCGAAGCCGTAACTCCGATATAAAAAGAAACGTGTGCTCGATTTGCAAGCCCCCGGCGTTGCCGGGGGCTTTTTTATACGGGCGCGACGGTGCGTACCAAAGGCTTTAGAACAACCCGACAATCCGGCCGTCGGGGCCGACATCGATGGTGTTGGCCGCCGGCACCTTGGGTAGCCCCGGCATGGTCATGACCTCGCCGCAGATCGCCACCACGAACTCGGCGCCCGCCGACAGGCGGACTTCGCGCACTGGGATATTGAAGCCGGTGGGCGCGCCCTTGGCGTCGCCATTGGTGGAGAACGAATACTGCGTCTTGGCGATGCAGATCGGCAGCTTGCCGTAGCCCATCTCTTCCCAAGCCTTGAGCTGATCCTTCACCGCCTTGTCAGCGGTGGCGTCATCGGCGCGGTAGATTTCCTTGGCGATGGTGCGGATCTTCTCGAACAGCGGCATGTCATCGGGATAGAGGAACTTGAGCTTGGCGGTGCCGCCATCGATGAGCTTGACCACCGCCTTGGCAACATCGGCCGCGCCCTCGCCGCCCATGGCCCAATGATCGGCCATGATCGCTTCGGTGCCGAGCGCCTTGCACTTTTCCTTGACGAGCGCGATTTCGGCGTCGGTATCGGCCGAGAAACGGTTGATCGACACCACCACCGGCAGGCCGAACTTCTTCAGGTTCTCCAGATGGCGCTGCAGATTGGCCATGCCGGCTTCGAGCGACTTGAGATCCTCTTTCTTGAGGTCCTCTTTCTTGACGCCGCCATGCATCTTGAGCGCGCGGATGGTGGCGACGATGACCACGCAATCGGGCGCAAGACCGGCCTTGCGGCATTTGATGTCGAGGAATTTCTCGGCGCCCAGATCGGCGCCGAAACCGGCTTCCGTCACGACGTAATCGGCGAGCTTGAGCGCGGTGGTCGTAGCCGACACCGAGTTGCAGCCGTGCGCGATATTGGCGAAGGGGCCGCCATGGATGAAGGCCGGCGTACCCTCGAGAGTCTGAACCATGTTGGGCGCGATCGCGTCCTTCAACAGCGCGGCCATGGCGCCATTGGCGTTGAGCTCCTTGGCGCGCACGGGTTTACGCTCGCGGGTATAGGCGACAATGATATTGCCGAGCCGTTCGCGCAGGTCGTCGAGGTTTTTCGCCAGGCAGAAGATCGCCATGACCTCGGAGGCGACGGTGATGTCGAAGCCGGCCTCGCGCGGATAGCCATTGGCGGCGCCGCCGAGCGAGCAGACGATCTCGCGCAGCGCGCGGTCGTTCATGTCCAGGACACGGCGCCAGGCGACGCGGCGCGAATCGATGCCGAGCGCATTGCCCCAATAGATGTGATTGTCGATCAGCGCCGAGAGCAGATTATGCGCCGAGGTGATGGCGTGGAAATCGCCGGTGAAATGGAGGTTGATGTCTTCCATCGGCACGACCTGGGCATAACCGCCGCCGGCAGCGCCGCCTTTGACGCCGAAGCAGGGACCCAGCGAGGCTTCGCGCAGGCACAGCATGGCCTTCTTGCCGATGAAATTGAGCGCGTCGGTCAAACCCACGGTGGTCGTGGTCTTGCCCTCGCCCGCAGGCGTCGGATTGATCGCGGTGACCAGGATCAGCTTGCCGTTCGGCTTGCCTTCCAGCGACTTGACGTAATCCATCGATACCTTGGCCTTGTAGTGGCCGTAAGGTTCGAGGTTCTTGGCTTCGATACCAAGCTTTTCCTTGGCGAGCTCCATGATCGGACGCATCTTGGCGGCTTGCGCGATGTCGATGTCGGATTTGGGCTTCTGGTGCTGTTCGGCGGGCATGGTGATGGGTCCGTTATTTGGAAATGACGATCAGGCGAACTTCGCCCCGACGGCGAGCTTCGCGGTGGTGGCAAATTCGCCGGCGTCGATTTTCTTGCCGTCGGCGGGTTGAACGCGGGTGACTTTGAAGCGGCCGTCGGCGCAGACGACGGTAAATCCGTCGGCCTCAACCGCGACGATTTCGCCGAGCTTGCCGGCGATGCCCTTGGGGTCCTTGGCCGGCAGCGGCTTGGCGTCGAAGATTTTGACGACCTTGTTGTCGAGCATGCACCAGGCGCCGGGCGCCGGATTGCAGCCGCGGATCAGGCGGTCGATCTGCTCCCAGGGCTTGCCCCAGTCGATCTTGGCATTGCCGGGACCGCAGCGGCCTTCGTAAGTGGCTTTCGATTCGTCCTGCTTGATGCGCGGCGCTTTGCCGGCCTTCACCAGATCGACCGACTCCATCATGGCGTCGACGCCTTGCGGAAAAAGGCGGTCGAAATAGACGGTGCCGAGCGTGTCGCTGGGGCCGATCGGCGTTTTCTTCTGAATCAGCACGTCGCCGGTATCGAGCCCGTTGTCGGGCCAGAAGATCGACAGGCCGGTTTCCTTTTCGCCCTTGATGATCGGCCAATTGATGGCCGAAGCGCCGCGGTAAGCCGGCAGCAGCGAGGGGTGGTACTGGATCGAACCATGGATCGGCGCGTTGAGAAATTCCTCAGGCACGAACAGCGTCACGAATGCCATGACCTGCAGGTCGGGCTTGAGCGCCTTGAACTCGGCCAGCACTTCCGGAGTTTTATACGAGGCCGGCTGCATCACCTTCAGGCCCGCGGCGAGCGCCGCTTCCTTCAAGGGATCGGCCTTGGCGCCCTCTTTTTCCGGCGCGACATAGACGGCGACGACGTTCTCGCCGCGCTTGATCAGCGCCTCCAAGACGGCCTTGCCGAAGGCCTGCTGGCCGTGGACCACGATACGCATAGTGACACTCCCCAAAACTTCGGCTGTCATGCCCGCGAAAGCTGGCATCCAGTAAACACCGACGGCCCAGTGATTACTGGGTCCCCGCCTTCGCGGGGACGACAGCTCAAATTAATTACGCCGCCTTCTCTTCCTTCTTCGGCGCGCTCAAGGCGCCGGAGTTTTTGATTTCCGCGATCTCGTTGGCCTTGAAGCCGAGCACATCCGACAAAATCTCGTCAGTATGTTCGCCCAGAAGCGGCGAGCGCTTCACTTCCGAGATCGAGTCCGACAATTTGATCGGATTGCCGACGGTGAGATATTTGCCGCGCGCGGGATGATCGACCTCGACGATGGTGCCGGTCTTGCGCAGGCTCTCGTCTTCCGAGATTTCCTTCATCGACAGAATCGGGCCGCACGGAATGTCGAACTTGTTGAGGATGTCCATGGCCTCGAACTTGGTCTTGGTCATGGTCCACTCCTCGATCCGCGCAAAGATCGCCTTGAGCTTGGGCAGGCGCGCGCGCGGCGTGGCGTATTCCGGATCGGTTTTCCAAGTCGGCTCGCCGATCACGTCGCAGATCGGGCCCCAGACCGGCGCCTGGGTGATGAAATAGATGTAGGCGTCCGGGTCTTCCGGCGCGCCCTTGCACTTGAGGATCCAGCCGGGCTGGCCGCCGCCCGAGTCGTTGCCGGCACGCGGCACGGTCGGACCGAAAGCAACGCCCTCGCCGTATTGGCTGTATTCGCTGAGCGGGCCGGCCTTGAGACGCTGTTGATCGCGCAGTTTGACGCGGCAGAGGTTCAAGACGCCATCCTGCATGGCGGCGAGCACCTTCTGGCCGCGGCCGGTGCGGGTGCGCTGATAAAGCGCCGAGACAATGCCGAGCGCGAGATGCAATCCTGTGCCGCTATCGCCGATCTGCGCGCCGGTGACCAGCGGCGGACCTTCGCGAAAGCCCGTGGTGGAAGCAGCGCCGCCGGTGCATTGCGCGACGTTTTCGTAGACCTTGCAGTCTTCATACGGTCCGGGGCCGAAGCCCTTTACCGAGGCGACGATCATGCGCGGGTTGGTCTTGTGGATGTGCTCCCAGGTCAGGCCCATGCGATCGAGCGCGCCGGGCGCGAAATTCTCGACAAGCACGTCGCATTTGCGGATCAGCGCTTCGAGCACGCGCTTGCCCTGCGGGTTCTTGGAGTCGATGGTGATCGAGCGCTTGTTGTGGTTGAGCATGGTGAAGTAGAGCGAATCGGCGCCCTTCACATCGACAAGCTGGTTGCGCGTCGCATCGCCGACGCCGGGGCGCTCCACCTTGATCACGTCGGCGCCAAACCAGGCGAGCAACTGCGTGCAGGTCGGACCCGATTGCACATGGGTGAAGTCGAGAATGCGCACGCCGGTCAGCGCTTTGCCGTCCAGGCCGTAAGGCTTGGACGAGGGCTTCGGCAGATGGCTGGATTTGCCGTTGCCGTTCGACTTTTTCGCCGCCAGCTTCACCACCTTGCGGGCGGATTTTTTTGCGGCGGGCTTGGACGCGGATTTCTTGGTGTTCTTTTTGGCCATTTCATTTCCTCCATCTTGTCTCTGTCTTGTCCCGGGCGCTGCGCAACGCGTTAGCGGTGCGCTGCAGAACCGAGACCGTTAAGCATTCCGAACTTTGCGCGATCCCGGATCGCGGCTACGCCGCGTCCGGGATGACGCTTCGCGTCATTTCTTCTTAATCTTGCTTTGCGGATTGAGATTGCCGATGCGGCCGCTTTCGCTGCCGGCGGCAGGGTCGAGCACCGCGTTGATCAGTGTCGGCTTGCCGCTATCCATCGCCGCGTTGACGGCACGCTTGAGTTCGTCGGGCGATGTCGCGTTGACGCCGACGCCGCCGAAGGCCTCGATCATCTTGTCGTAGCGCGAGCCCTTGACGAAAACGGTCGGCGCCGGATCGGCGCTGCCGCTGGCATTGACGTCGGTGCCGCGATAAATGCCGTCATTATTAAAGATGACGATGCAGACCGGCAGGTTATAACGGCAGATGGTCTCGATCTCCATGCCGGAGAAACCAAAGGCCGAGTCGCCCTCGACGCAAAGCACCGGGTTGCCGGTCTCGATGGCCGCGGCGATGGCATAGCCCATGCCGATGCCCATGATGCCCCAGGTGCCGACATCGAGCCGCTTGCGCGGCTTGTACATATCGATGATGCCGCGCGCGAGATCGAGCGTGTTGGCGCCTTCATTGACCAGGATGGCGTCCGGCCGTTCCTTGACGATGGTGCGCAGCACGCCAAGCGCGCCGTGATAGTCCATCGGCACGTTGTTGTTCATCAGGCGCGGCGCCATTTTGGCGACGTTCTCTTCGCGCTTTTTGCTCACCGCGCCGGTCCAATCGGCCGACGGGGCCGGCCAATTGCCGCCCATGCCCGCGAGCAACGCCGCAACGCAGGAACCGATATCGCCGACTACCGGTGCGACGATTTCGACATTCGAATCCATTTCCTTGGGTTCGATGTCGATCTGAATGAATTTCTTGGGCGCTTCGCCCCAGGCTTTGCCCTTGCCGTGCGACAACAGCCAATTGAGCCGCGCGCCGATCAGCATCACAACATCGGAATCCTTGAGCACCGTCGAGCGCGCCGCGCCGGCGCATTGCGGATGGGTATCGGGCAACAAGCCTTTGGCCATGCTCATCGGCAGGAACGGAATGCCGCTCTTTTCAACGAGCGACTTGATGGCGTCGTCGGCCTGCGCATAGGCCGCGCCCTTGCCGAGAATGATCAGCGGGCGCTTGGCGCTTTTGAGCACATCGAGCGCGCGCTTAACCGCGTCGGACGCCGGAATTTGCGCAGGCGCCGCATCGATCACCTTGACCAGCGAATTCGCGCCGGCCTTTGCATCCATGACCTGGCCGAAAAGCTTGGCCGGCAAATCGAGATAGACGCCTCCCGGGCGGCCCGATACGGCGGCACGGATCGCGCGGGCGAGGCCGATGCCGATATCGGCGGCATTCAGCACGCGGAACGCCGCCTTGCACAGCGGCTTCGCTATGGCGAGTTGGTCCATCTCCTCGTAATCGCCCTGCTGCAAATCGACGACTTCGCGCTCGGATGAGCCCGACATCAGGATCATCGGGAAGCAGTTGGTGGTGGCATGCGCCAGCGCCGTCAGGCCGTTGAGGAAGCCGGGCGCTGAAACCGTGAGGCAAATACCGGGCTTTTTGGTGAGGAAACCGGCGATGGAAGCGGCATAGCCGGCATTCTGTTCGTGCCGGAACGACAGCACGCGAATTCCCGCGGCTTGCGCCATACGGCCGAAATCCGTGATCGGGATGCCGGGCACGCCGTAGATCGTGGCGAGGCCGTTGAGCTTGAGCGCATCGATGATGAGGTTGAAGCCGTCGGTGAGTTCCGCCTCGGCCTCGATTTTCACTGCTGCATCAGCCATGGGGACCTCCCGTTTCTTTGTTTTTAATCGAGATAATCGGCGAATTTCGCCACGTGATCGGCGAGACCAAGCGCGTGGTCGCGCACTAATTCTTCGGCGCGATCGGTGGCGCGCGCTTCCAAGGCTTCGATGATGTTCATGTGGTCGCGGATCGAGCGGTCGGCGCGATCCTGCTCGCCGATGGTCTTGCGCCGGATCATGCGCATATGGGTGAAGAGATTTTCCGCCAGATCGATGAGCACGGCGTTACGGCTGAGCTTGATGATGCTCTGGTGGAATTCGATATTGGCGTCGGAATATTCGTCGAGATGGGCGCGCAATTCGCCGTTCTCGAATGTCGTAAACAGGCCGCGCAAGCCGGCGATTTCGTCGCCGGTCGCGGTCTGCGTGATCAGCCGCGCCGCCATGCTTTCAAGCGCCGCCCAGGCGGTGATCATCTCGATCACCTCGCGCTTGGTCTTGCGCACCACATAGATGCCGCGGCGCGGCACCAGACGCACGAAACCTTCGCTCTCGAGCTGCGCCATGGCCTCGCGGACTGGCGTGCGGCTGATGCCGAAATCCTGCGCCAGCTTGCGCTCGTCCAGGCGGATGTCGTCGCGGCTGCGATAGATGTCCATCGCCACGATGGCGTTCTTGAGCGCGGCGTAAGCCTTGTGTTTAAAGCTGGGCGTGGCGTCGATCGGCGCCATCGCGGGCTGCAACGCAGATAGAGCGCGGGCGGAGGATGATCCGCGGACACTCACATTGACGCTACGGGGGCTACGAACTCGAATACTCATGACTGGTATACAATATGCCAGGTGCGCGGGTATGCGCAACACGGAATTAGATCGAACTAATTAGAGAAAGGGCCCCGTCCGTTTAAAACGGACGGGGTTTATGCCGTGTCAGGTTTTGTTGCTTTGGGCCATGAGCCGCTTGCGCATCGGCTTGAGGACGAACAAAGCGAGCGCCACCACCACGACGTTCATCAAAGCGGTAACAGCAAACACCGCATGCCAGCTGCCGGTTGAAGTCTTGATCAGATTTGCGACCGGCACGAGGAAGGCCGAAGTTCCCTTCGCCGTATAGAGCAGACTGAGATTGACGGTCGCGAATTTCGCTCCAAAGCTGTCGGTGCAGGTGGATGGAAACAGGCTGAAAATCTCACCCCAGGTCAGGAAGATCAGCGCGGCAAAGAGCACGAATGCCCATGGCGCCGTGCCCAACGAGCCCAGCAGCCAATAAGCGACCGCACCCAAGCCGAACGCGATCGCCATCGTATATTCACGACCGATATTGTCCGAGATCCACCCGAACAGCGGGCGCGCCGCGCCGTTGGCGAGATTGTCGATGATGAGCGCGGCGGTCAGCGTCGTCGCGCCAAAGAACACGATGGAGTTGCCGACGTCGAAATCCTTCGCAATCGGCGCGATTTGCGCGGTGGCCATCAGGCCGCTGGCCGACACCATCACGAACATGATGTAGAGCAGCCAGAAAACCGGTGTCGACAGCACTTCCTTGGGCGTGAAGTTGCGCGCCGATTGAATCACCTTCGGGGCCGGCGCGCCGGCCATCTCGCCAGGCGCCGGTCCGCGCAGGAAGAACGCCATGAGCAAAATAATGCCGCCCTGCACCAGACCGAACCAAAGGAACGCCGCCTCGTAGCCATAGTCGGCGATCACATAACGAATCGGAATAACGGTGATCGCCGCGCCGGCGCCGTATCCGGCCGCCGTCAGACCGACTGCGAGTCCGCGCCTGTCAGGAAACCATTTCACCGCTTGACCGACGCAAGTGGCGTAGATCGCGCCGCCGCCGACGCCCGAAATAACAGCGGCGAAATACAGCATTTCCAACGACTCGGCACGCGAATTAAGAACCCAGCCAAGGGCGACCATGATGCCGCCGAAGCCCACCATGAGCTTTGGTCCGCGCTGGGTGCCGAGCAAATCGACGATCCAACCTTCGATCGGCGTGAGCCAGGTCTCGAGCGCAATGAATATCGCGAAGGCAACTTGGATCGAGGCGATCGACCAGCCATGTGCCTTGTTGATCGGATTGACGAACAGGGTCCATCCGTATTGCAGATTGGCGATCATCACCATGCAGATGACGCAGAATGCAAGTTGGGCCCAGCGCGTATTCGTGAGCACGCGCGGAGTCGCCACTGATCCCGTTGCCGTTGTTGTTGTTGTTGTTGTTGACATTCCGTCCCTCCCAAGAGTTCTTTGTTTTTGATTTCAACGCCAACAATTGCCGACTTGTCTTCGGTCACATCGACGCGAGTCTCCAATAGACACGATAGGCCATCGCACGCCGGCTTGGCTAGATAGCTTTTGCGTAAAGAATGTAAAATTCGCCCGTAGGATCAAATAGAAAGCCGCCGCGACAAATTGCTTTTGTATAATGTGCAGCACGGGACGAATGACGCAGCGCAGCATTCGGCGGCACCGCTTAGCGCGTAAGTGGGACACCGTATTACTTATTTCCCGGGATTGTTTCGCTTGCACTGCGCCACGATGGTTGCGCGGTGCAAAGTTCCGCCCCGGCAAGATTAACGATAGTGGGGGCCGGACCTGCCGGTATCGGCGTGCTGATCGCCGCCTGCAATTCCGGACATCTGCGCGCTTTGCTCGCTAAGGGTGTCGTCGTCCTGGAAAAAGGCAGTCGGGCGGGCTGCGGGCAGATCGGCGATTACAACATCAATTCCGACAGTCACGCCGAAAGCTTTCTGCGCTGCCTTTCGGCGGGCTTGAGCGAGCGATTTCCTGAATTGCTGACGCATCCGGCGACCCTAGCGCTTAGAGGGTATCACGGCCGCGCCGCGCCGCTGCCTTTGGTCGGCAATTTCCTCAAAGCCATCGCGCGGCGGATTCAATCATTCACGGCCAGCAACGGCTTGCCGCTATTGACCGGCGTCGAGGCGCTCGATGCAAGCCGCACCGGCGATGACCGATGGCTCATTCGTACGCGCCGGGTCGCCGACGGCGCCGAAGACAGTGCGACCTCGCAATGCCTGGTGATCGCCACCGGCGCCGAACAATCGGCGGCCGAACTTCGCGCATTGTCGGTCGGCGGCGCGCGATTGTGGCCGCGCTACGAAGACAGACTAGTGCCCTCGTCCGCCATCTTGACCAAAGCCGGATTGGAAGCGGCGCGCCAACGCGTAGCTCCTTTGTGCCATCCAAAAGTTGCTATTATCGGCGGCTCGCACAGCGCCATGTCGGCAGCGAATGCGCTGCTAAATATCTCCCCCGCCATCGCTTGGCCGCCGGGATCGATCGCCATTTTGCATCGCAAGCCGATGCGGCCGATGTATCAAACGCCGGCGCTGGCGCGCGCCGATGGCTTTGACGCGTTCAATGACGACGATATCTGCGCCAAGACCGGCCGGTTTTTTCCTCTGGCGGGCTTTCGCTCCGATTCACGCGAACTGCTGATCCGCGTGCTGGGGTTGGGCAGCCTGCCGCGCGAACTACGCATCGAACTCATCGACCTCCCACGCGCACGCGTGGCTGATGTTGCAGCGACCCTGGAGCAAGCCGACATCATCATTGTCGCCACCGGATATCGGCCGCGCGATTTGCCTTTATTCGACTGCAAGGGCCGGCGCATCGAATTGAGCGGCGAAAACGGTGGTTATGCTATGGTTGATGGCAATTCGCGAGTGATTGATGTGTCGGGACGCGCGGTGCCGGGCGTGTTCCGGCTCGGCTTGTCAGCCGGTTTTCCGCTCGCCAAGACGCATGGCGAGGCCAGCTTCCATGGCGTCGCCAATGGGCTGTCATTATGGAACGCCGACATTGGCGACGCGATCGTTCGCGCCGTGCTCGACGAGACAAGCAATCGCGCCGGTGCGCGACGCCAACCGGCAGCGCGCTCCGCGCTTGAGCAGCATCCATGAAACGGGCCGGCAGCGCCGACGGCGTTGCCGTCGAAGTGCTGGAAGGCGCGGCACTTGCCGTGCGGGCCGCAGCCTTGATCGCATCAACCCTGAACAAAGCTATTCGGGAGCGGGGCCACGCCGTCTTCGTGCCCTCAGCCGGACGCACGGCAACGCCGGCCTACAAAATTTTGCGCACGGTCTATGGGCACGCCGTCGATTGGCAACGCGTGCATATTGTGCAGATGGATGAATATGTAGGTCTTGGCGCCACGGACCCGTTGAGCTTTGCTTTTTATTTGTCGCGCGAGTTCGTCACGCCGCTTCGGGCCGGGATATTCACGCATTTCAACGACGAGCGCGGCGCCTTGATGCGCCCACTCGACGCTTAGGAAGGCGCGTTCGGCCAAATCGACCTGGTGGTTCACGGCATCGGGCGTAACGGCCATATCGGTTTCAACGAACCGGGCTCGCCGGCCGATTCCGATTGCCGCCAAGTTGTTTTGGCGCGCTCGACGCTGTGCGCCAATTTTCCAGGCGAGCCGGAACGGCGGCGGTTTCGCAACGGCCTGACGCTCGGCCTCAGGCAATTGCGCCGCGCGAAATTCGCTGCTGGTGGCGACAGGCGTCGAAAAGGCGGCGGCAATCGAACGCGCCTGTCACGCGCCGGCTTCGGTCCGATGCCCGGCATCGATCCTGCGGACATGCGCGAATGTGACGGTGCTGACGGATCCGGCGGCGGCGGGCGAAGCCGTAATCGCCGCATCGGGCTCGGTGCCAGTTATTGCCACATCGCCATAAAGCCTGGGTCCCCGCTTTCGCGGGGACAAATTTCGCACCAGAACGATTTAGGCCCGACCAAGGGGTCGGGCCTAAATGCGTGCGCTCAATTTGGTTGGGGGGGTAGGATCTGCAACCAAATTTCATAAAATCTCCTAATCTCCTTTAGAAACAATGAGTTCGCCCGCAGCAGGGTGCGCCTAACGCGGTGAATCATCACACCATGATGATTCACCGGCACGCGCGCCCGGAACAGGCGACCTGTGGCTAGGCCCTCATATCTCTCCCGCCGCGACGGCGGGCGCTACTTTTTGCAAATAAGGTTGGGGACAGCGGCGAAAGCGCTTTACGGAAAGCCAATTCTGCGCGCGAACTTAAGGACAGCAAATTTTGACGAGGCACGGAGGCGTCTAGTGGACAATCTTGCATGGGCGAACGAGATCATCGCAGCGCCCGATCTCGAAGCGGTCGGCACGGTCATCGACCGCCGGCTGCGGAGCTACACGGCTGCCGGCAGCCCGCAAAACGAGCGCAGCCTGGCAGAGCGCATCGCGTTCGAGCACCACGCGCGCCACTATATAGCGCGCGCCAACGAGCGCGGTTACGCCTTCGCGCAACGCTTCGAATTCTTCGCCAGCCGCTGGGTCGACTTCGTCAATCAGAACAAGGCCGCCGAAGCCGAGCTTGCCCAGCTTGGCCGGCACCGTGACTACGAACGCGGCCGCTCAGACGCGACGGCGGCCGTCGCACAAGGCTGGAGGCCGGCACCCCCGCCACCGGCCGCCGGCCCCGTGGTTCTATCCGACGCCGTACATTCGACGATCGACGCCATCATTAAGAGCGAGATCGGCAAGCAGGTCGCCACCCTCGGCACCCCGGCGCATAGCGCCCCTAACGGCACCAGCCCGCCGCTGGCGCCGGTCCCGCCCACCGCCGGGCTCCGGCCATCCGAGGCGCTGGCGATGTTTCTGGC
>Ga0302319_10002115_pt1 | contig 43456 bp, 42 predicted proteins | sample Bog_T0_2_FD_203319 | JGI IMG/M metagenome (GOLD analysis project Ga0302319, IMG submission 203319) | Peat permafrost microbial communities from Stordalen Mire near Abisko, Sweden - Bog_T0_2 | ecosystem: Environmental > Terrestrial > Soil > Wetlands > Peat | place: Sweden: Abisko, Stordalen Mire...
GCTGGTGCTGTTCAACATGCACAAATCCTTGGGCGTCAGCGTGTTCGTGTTGACTCTGCTGCGCCTTGCCTGGCGTCTGACGCACCGTCCGCCGCCGCTGCCCGACACCATGCCGGATTGGGAGAAACGGGTCGCGCATCTGACCCATTGGGCGTTCTACGGGTTGTTGCTGGGCGTGCCGCTGCTCGGCTGGGTGATGGTATCGGCGGCGCCGCGTTCGGTCCCCACCCTGTTGTTCGGCAGCGCGCTGCTGCCGCATCTCCCCGGTCTGGTGGATTTGGATCTGGAGACCAAGAAGGACTACAAAGAGCTGTTCGAGACCGCGCATGCCGCGGCGGCCTATTGCATGGCCGGTCTTATTCTGTTGCATGTCGGCGCCGTGCTGCGTCATCGCTTTCTGCTCAAGGATCGGGTGGCAAGCCGGATGTTGCCGCGCTTCCTGCCGATGCTGGCGCTGGCGGCCTGGGTGGGCGCCGCGCCGGTCGCGGCGGCGGAATGGAGCGTGGACTCGGCGGCCAGCAGCCTCGGTTTCATCGGCAGCCAAAGCGGCAAGAGCTTCGAGGGGCGGTTCAAGAACTGGCAAGCCGATATCGCCTTCGATCCGGCCAACCCCGCCGCCGGTCACGCCCGCGTGGTGATCGACATGACGAGCGCGGTTACCGGCGACCGCCAGAAGGACATTTCCCTGCCGGAGTCGGATTGGTTCGACGCCAAAAGGACCCCGCAGGCGATTTTCGCCGCCACCGGCTTCACCGCCAAGGGCGGCAACCGGTTCGAGGCGGTCGGCAGCCTGTCGATCCGCGGCATGACGAAAACGGTCACCCTGCCCTTCAGTCTGGAGATCGTCAACGATGTCGCGCGCGCCAAAGGCCGGCTCGACCTGGTGCGCACCGATTTCGGGGTCGGCCAGGGCGAATGGGCTGATGGAACCTATGTGGCGTTGGCGGTCGCCGTGGTATTCGACCTGACCGCCCGCAAAAAAAGCTGATAGAAACCGCCATGCCCTGGCCGGTCGATCCCGAACGATATTTCGCTTTTCTGACGGTGCTGGTGGTGATGGCGATGATGCCGGGCCCGGCAATCCTGTTTGCCGTGGCGGCCGGCATGACCAAAGGCAGACGCGGCGTACTACTCGCCACGCTCGGCATGAATCTGGCGGCGATGATGTGGTTCGTCGGCTCCGCGCTTGGGCTGCTGATCATCGCCGCGACATTTCCCTGGATCTTTACCGGGGTCGGCTGGCTGGGCGTCGCCTATATCGGCTGGTTGGGCGGAGACGCGCTCAAGGGGGCTTTCGCGAACCAGGTTCCGGCGCCGCGCGCCATGAAGACACCGGGTCTTTCGGTATTTCGCGACGGTTTTCTGGTGCAGGCGACCAACCCCAAGCTGATGTTGTTTTTCACCGCCATTTTGCCGCCTTTCGTCGATCTTGGTCGCCCGGTCTGGGCGCAGATGGGGGCGTTTGCACTGGCGTTGCTGCTGTTCGACAGCCTGTTCATGATCGGCTATGGCCTGCTCGGCGCGGCCTTCTCCCATCGCTTCGAAGAAGCCCGCTTCCGGCGCGGCTTCAGCCTGTTCGTCGGATCTGTACTGCTGGTGGTGGCGGCGCTGATGGCAAAACGTCTGTTGGCGTGATCCCGCCCGGGTCAATCGCTCGGCAATAGCGCCTGGTCCGGGAAGAGCGCTCGCAAGCGCGGCAATTGCCGGGTAATTGCCGCATTGAGGCTGGCGATCACCGCCGCCGGCACTGCCGCACCGCACAGAAACGCCATCTCGGAGTTCCGGTGCATGTCGGGATAGCTGACCAGGATGAAATCGTCGCGGTCCGACCGCACGGACAGCAGACTGGCGCCGACGCTCTGTGTCACCAACCCGTAATCGGCGCGGCCGGCGCGCAGCATGTCATAGACTTGGCCCGTGCTGTGCGGCCCGTAGGAAATGCGGTCACCCAATTGCTTGAGCAGAGGCGCGGTCGGGCGGCCATAATTCAATTCGCCGATCGCGACGAAGGAAGATCCTTCAATTGCGATGAGTTCTGCCAGGCTGTGCGCCTGTTTCAATTGCGAGGCGTGCGCCTTGGTGCCGACCACGGCCAGCATCCGGTCGATGGCAAAGGGCCGGCTGAACTGGCCCAGTTTCTCTCGCTCGGCAGTGATGCTGACGGCGGCGACGCAAAAATCATTCGGGTTGGTTTGCAAGGTGCGGAACATCCGCCTCGGCGGCAGCGCCTGCCATGTGACGGTAAGGCCGCTATCCAGCAGGACCATTTCGGCGGCGCGAAAATTGTTGTTGGTGAAGTGCCCCGGTCCGCTGCCGATCGCCGGCTCGTCCGGAAATCCCAATTCCAGCTTTTCGGTCCGCGCCGAGGCGGCAGCCGTAATGATCCCGATAACCAGCAAAATCTTGGCGCTTGACAGCCTCACGGGCGGAAATCCTCATCGACGGCGCGCCGCACTGAACCGTCAATTTCTTAGCCGGCAAACATTAAATAAGACTTACGCGGCCAGCCCAGCGCCCGACGCTGTGCGGCCTCACTCGGTGTCTTGGCGAAAGGGGCTTTGTCCTTTCAGCGCTTCGATCTGCTGCAGCATGGCGGATCGCTCGCGCGCGACAAATTGGGCCACCGCATCCTTGAACGGCTTTTCCCGAATCCAATGCACACTGTAGGTCGGCACCGGCAAATAGCCGCGGCTGATCTTGTGCTCGCCCTGGGCGCCAGCTTCGACGCGTTGCAGGCCGCGCTCGATGGCGAAGTCGATGGCGCGGTAATAGCACATCTCGAAATGCAGGGTGCGGAATTCGCCGAGCGCTCCCCAATTGCGGCCATAGAGCGTGTCGGTGCCGAGGAAATTGAGGGCGCCGGCAACCCAGCGGTCTTGCTGTCGCGCCATGATCAGCACCACCCTTTCCGCCAAGGGTCCGCTGAGCCGGCTGAAGAAGTCGCGGCTGAGATAGGCCTGCGCCCATTTTCTCTCCACCGTATCGAGATAGAAGCGATAGAAGGCGTCGCAATGCTCCGGGCGCAGCTGGTCGCCGGTGAGGCAATGCAGTGTGATGTCCTGCTGGTTGGCGCGCTCGCGTTCCTTGCGGATCGCCTTGCGTTTGCGTGACGACAGGGCGCCGAGGAAATCGTCGAAACTGCGATAGCCGTCATTTTGCCAATGAAACTGCTCGCCGATGCGCAGCATCCATCCCTGGTCGGCCAGCAACCCCGCCTCGGCCTCGCTGAGAAAAGTAATATGCGCCCCTGACAATTGCGCGCGCTCGACGATCTGCACCATGGCGGCGGCCAGCGCGCAGCGCAGGCGGTCGGCCTCCTGGCCCGGCCTCACCAGCAGCCGCTGGCCAGTGGCGGGCGTGAACGGCACCGCGCATTGCAGTTTCGGATAATAGTCGCGGCCGCTGCGTTGCCAGGCCTCGGCCCAGCCCCAGTCGAAGACATATTCGCCATAGGAATGGCTTTTGACATAGAGCGGCGCCGCCGCCACCAGCTGTCCGCCGGCATCCTCGGCCAGCAAGTGGCAGGCTTGCCAGCCGCTGCGCTTGGCGGCGGAGCCGGATTGTTCCAGCGCGAGCAAAAAGCCATGCAACAAGAAGGGGTTGTCGACGCCGGCGCAAGCGTCCCAGGCGGCGGCATCGATCTTGCCAATCGAATCGATGGTGCGTATCTGTGTCACGGCGCCTCAAGCCATTGGGTGAGCGCGAACAGCAGCAGCCCGACCAATCCTCCCACCAGGGTGCCATTGATGCGAATGCTTTGCAAATCGGCGCCGACCTCCGTCTCCAGCCGCGCCACCAAGGTCCGATCGTCCCAGCCGCCGATCAGTCCGGCAATGAAATCGCTGATCGCCTGCCGGCGTGGCAACAAGAGAGGTGCTGCGATGCGTATCAGCCAATCCTCGGCCGTCGCTTGCCAGGCCGGCTGATCGGCCAGTTGCCGCCCGGCCCGGCCCAGCAAATCGGCGAGCTCGGCAGTTTGCAAGCGTTTCAGACCGCGTTTCGCCATTGCCAGCAAGGCGTTGCGCAGGGCCGGATCTTGCAACAGGGCGCGCTGCGCAAGGGCGCCGGCCTGTTGCCAATCCGGATGGTCTGCCAGACGGGCCGGCAAGTTCGCCAAAGTCGAATCCAGTTCCGTTCGCCAAGGGTGCGTCGGCGACTGCAATTCGCGCAGCAAAGCCAGGACTTCATCACTCAACCGATCCGCCAGACGCTCGTCGATCCACCCCGGGATCCAGCGCGCAGTGCGGGCGCCGACCACGCGTTTGAGATCGGGCCGGCGCTGATCCACGAATTCGGCCAGCGCCGTCAAGGAAGCCGCCAGCCAAGGCCGATGCAGCCCGGCCAGGGCGACGCGGGACACGGTCTCGGCCAGGAGCGTGGTCAGCGGCAGTGTCTCGAGCGCGGCCAGCACTGGCGCCGGCCATTGCGTTCCGCGCGCAAAATGCCCGATTCGCCTGATCTGTTGCAACAGGGCTGCCGCCACCTGATTGGCATTGGCCGGTTGCGCCAGCCAATCCCCCAGCTGGGCTGGCACAGCCAAACGGCGCAGCAAAGCCGTCAGAGTGTCGGCTTCGAGAAGATGCCAACTGACGAAATCACCGAAGCCCCGGCCGATTCTCTGTTTATTGCGCGGGATGATGGCAGTATGCGGGATCGGCAAACCGAGCGGACGCCGGAACAGCGCGACGACGGCAAACCAGTCGGCCAGGCCGCCGATCAGCGCCGCCTCGGCGAAGGCTTTGAGATAGGGCAGCGCCGGGTGGGCAGCCCGCCAGCGCCAGGACAGCAGGAAAGTGACTGCCATCAGCAGCATTAACAGGTTGGCGACGGTGCGACGCCGGCGGAACCCTGCGACCCGAGCAATGGCCGCCGGATTCGAGAGGGGCGAAGAGGCGGTCGCGGACATCGGACGATAATATCCCAAGGCGAGGCAGGGCGTATAGCAGCGCAGTTGCGTCAATTGCGGCGACGTGGCAGAACTGCGTTACCACAGAATTGCGATAACATCGGCGCGTCTTTGGCGCATTTTTTCCAGGGACCGATCTTACATAAATAAAGGAATCTCTTTCGATGTCGCGTCGTGTGAGAAAATGCGTTTTTCCGGTCGGCGGTCTGGGTACGCGATTCCTTCCTGCCACCAAGGCGATGCCGAAGGAAATGCTCCCGGTAGTCGACAAGCCACTGATCCAATACGCGGTGGAAGAGGCCGCCGCCGCCGGCATCGAACATTTCATTTTCGTCACCGGACGCGGCAAGACGACCCTTGAGGATCATTTCGATCACGCCCCCGACCTGGAACGCACGCTGCGCGAACGCAACAAGACGGTCGAATTGGAGGCGGTCACCTCCTGGATGCCGAAGTCGGGACAGGTGTCCTACACACGCCAGCAGGAACCGCTTGGGTTGGGACACGCCGTCTGGTGCGCCCGCGACCTGGTCGACAATGAACCCTTCGCGGTGATTCTGCCGGACGATCTGATTCTGGCGACGATTCCCTGTCTGCGACAACTGGTCGACGCTCATACCGAGGTTGGCGGTCATGTGGTGGCGGTAACCGACGTGCCGCGGGAACACACCAGCCGCTACGGCATCCTTGACGTCAAGAAGGATGACGGGCGCCTGGTCCGCGCCCGTGGGTTGGTCGAAAAGCCGCACCCTGATTCGGCGCCGTCGACTTTGTCGATCATCGGGCGTTATATCTTGCATCCACGCGTGTTCGAACATCTCGACCGCAAGATGAAGGGCGCCGGTAACGAAATCCAGCTGACCGACGCGATTGCGCGGACGCTTGACACCGTTCCGTTCCATGGTCTGCGCTTCGAGGGCAGACGTTTCGATTGCGGTGACAAGGTCGGATGGCTGCACGCCAACATTTCCTTCGCCCTGGCGCGGCCCGATCTGGCCCAGCAAGTTGCCTCGGTCATCAAGGAATTCCAGTAACGACCCAGCGGGAGAGCAGCTATGCGAATCGCAATGATCGGAACAGGCTATGTCGGCTTGGTGTCCGGCGCCTGCTTCTCCGAATTCGGCGTCGACGTCGTCTGTGTCGACAAGGACGACGCCAAAATCGATGGCTTGAAACAGAATCGCATGCCAATTTTCGAGCCTGGCCTCGAAGCGCTGGTGGCCGATAACGTCAAGGCCGGACGGCTTTCCTTCACCAGCGATCTGGCTCACGCGGTATCCGGTGCCGATGCCATCTTCATTGCCGTCGGTACGCCGTCGCGACGCGGCGATGGTCACGCCGACCTCACCTTCGTCTATGACGCGGCGCGCGAGATCGCCCGATCGCTGACACGCTACGCGGTGGTGGTGACCAAATCGACGGTACCGGTCGGCACCGGCCGCGAGGTCGCCCGTATCATCCGTGAAACCCGGCCGGACGCCGATTTCGACGTGGTGTCCAATCCCGAATTTCTCCGCGAGGGTTCGGCCATCAATGATTTCATGCGCCCGGACCGCGTCGTCATCGGTGCCGAATCAGAGCGCGCGCGGATCGTGATGAAGCAGATCTACCGCGTTCTCTATCTGATCGAGACGCCGATCGTGTTCACCGCGCTGGAAACCTCCGAGCTGATCAAATATGCCGCCAACAGCTTCCTTGCCGTCAAGGTTACCTTCATCAACGAAATCGCCGATCTGTGCGAAGCGGTCGGCGCCGACGTGCATGACGTGGCCCGTGGCATCGGCCTCGACGGTCGTATCGGCAGGAAATTTCTGCACCCCGGACCGGGCTATGGCGGATCCTGCTTTCCCAAGGATACTTTGGCACTGGTGCGAACCGCGCGCGATCGGGGCTCACCCTTGCGGATCATCGAGACGGTGGTGGCGATCAATGAAGAACGCAAACGCCACATGGCCGATAAGATCATAGAAGCCTGCGGCGGCAGTGTGGCCGGCAAGACCATCGCCGTGCTGGGGCTCACCTTCAAGCCCAACACCGACGACATGCGCGATTCTCCCAGCCTGGAAATCGTTCCGGCATTGCAGCGGGCTGGCGCCGCTGTACGCGCCTTCGATCCCGAAGGGATGGTCGAGGCTCGGCCATTGCTGGCCGGCGTGACCTTTTGCGAAGGGGCCTACGACACGCTGCAAGGCGCCGACGCATTGACCATCCTGACCGAATGGAATGAGTTCCGGGCGCTCGATATGGCGCGCGTCAAGTCCCTGCTCAAAGCCCCGGTCGTGGTCGATCTGCGCAATATCTACAATCCCGAAGAGATGGCCGCCGCCGGCTTTCACTACAGCTCGATCGGCCGGCCGACCCTGCCCGCGATTCCCTGATGACGGCGCTCGTCGCCGGCACCATCCCGGCGATCACACGGCGCTGACCCCCCCTATCACGCCGACGGCGCGGGTCAGCCGAGACTGACGCTGCGGCAGGGATGATGGCGCTTGGCCATGGCACGACAGGCTTTTTGCGCGGCGTCGTGGCTAAGGCCGACGATGCGGGCGCGATAGACAGCGTGGTGGCCGTTTTTGTGCGCGGCGGCCATCGCTTCGCCGTCCTGGAGCACGGGACCAAGTGTCGCCTGAACCGTGGCCGCAACTTGCTGCGCCCGGGCGGCTTGGGGGAAAGCGCCGACCTCGATCGCCCAATTGTCTTCATCGGCATCGCCGGCAGATTGTTGCGCGCTGGCCCGTCCCGCCAGACGGACGCGATTGCCCGACGCCATCGCCCGGAGCACTGCCCGGGTCTTGACCGGTGTGTCGTCCGCTTCCTGTTGTTCAGGCAATTCGGCCAGGGTCGTGCCAGCCGATCCCGGCAAGCGTTCGAAGGCGGCGTCGAGCAGCTTGGCCATCTGGTGATCGCGGGCATCGGCACTGGGACCGCCGAACACAACGCCGATCAAACGGCGGCCCTGGCGTTTGGCGGAGGCCACCAGATTGAAGCCGGATGCATCGATATAGCCGGTCTTGATGCCGTCGGCACCGTCATACCATTCCAACAGATGGTTGTGATTGGTCATCACCTCGCCCTGATAGATGAATTGGCGCGTGGAGAAATAGTGATATTGCTTGGCATGGTTGTGGATCAGGGCGCGCGCCAGGGTGGCCATGTCGCGCGCCGTGCTTTTCTGCCCGGGGTTGGGCACGCCATTGGCATTCTTGAAGGTGGTTTTGTTCATCCCGAGTTCGTGGGCCTTGAGCGTCATGCGTTGGGCGAACGCGGATTCCGTGCCGGCCAGATGTTCCGCGACGATGACGGCGGCGTCATTGGCAGATTTGGTCACCAGCCCCAAAAGCGCGTTCTCCACGCTCAAGGTTTGTCCCGGCGAAACGCCAAGTTTGGAGGGAATTTGGCTGGCGGCATGGCGCGACACCGGCATGCGGTCGGTCAAATGCACCCTGCCGGTGTCGAGATCGTCGAACAGCAGGTACAGCGTCATCATTTTGGTCAGTGATGCCGGAAAATTGCGGCTGTCGATATCGGTGGCGTGCAGCACTTCGCCGCTGTCGGCGTCCACCACGATGTCGGCATATCTGGCGTGCGCCTTGCCGGGCGCCGCCGCCAGAAAAACCAGCGCGCTCAGCATCGCTATCGCGGCGCGGCGCAACGAAATGGTGAGGAGCAGGGGATGAGTCAACGCTGTGCGCGTCGTTTGAGGTGAGATCGTCCTGCACGTCAGCGCCACTTCTTGCTATCCCCTAGCTTGAGTGCCCATAGCTGCACCATAAAAAATTCGTCGGGTCCTGTCCACCCTTGGCTTAATGGCTCTTTATATAGCGGCGCGACATTAGAATTAGGTTAACGCCGCTGTCGCACCGGTTGCCATGACAGGCGTTCGACAAAAATGTTGCGCTGCACAAAAATCGCCTTGACGCATGGGACGCAGAAGGCTCATAAGCAGTCTCGCTCCGTGCCGCGCCAGCTTGGCGCCGAGTGCCTGAGCACCCCAATCCGTCACCCCGTCGTGGGAGTACCATCATGGCCAATGCCAAAACACCGAAGAGTGGCGCAACCGCCACAACCCTAAAGAGTGCTTCAGCACCGGCAGCGGAAAAAGTCGCTGCAGCACCCGCGATAATCGCCGTTCCGGAGTTGGACTCTCCAGTCCCTCCGGTCGCCGACAGCGTTCCGCCGCAAGAAGTCAGTCTCCTTGCCGCGCCGGTTGCGCTGCAGTCCCCGCCGCCGGCCGCCGAACCGGTTCCGCCCGCGCTGGTCGAAAGCGTGCCGGCCGGTACCGAGTTGTCCCACCTTGCCGTCGCCGTCGAACCGGTGCCCTTGAGCCTCGATGAATTGCTCGATTTCGGCAAGCAAAACGCCGAGGCGCTGATCGCCGCCGGCCATGGGTTCAGTCTGGCTCTGTCGGAATTGGCCCATTCTGCGCTGTCCTGGTCGCAGCAGAACATCGAGCATGGCATCGCCAGCGGTCAGGCTCTGATCGACGCCAAATCTGTCCAGGATTTGGTCGATCTGTCGCAAAACCTCTCCCAGAAAAGTCTCGACAAGATACTAACCGAGAGCGAGCAGCTCTACAGCCTGTCGACCAATTTGCTGAAAAAGGCTTACTCTCCGCTGCAAGACCTTGTCGCGGCAGCGGTCGAAAAATATACCAGGCAGGCAGCCTGACGCTTGCTTGCATTTGACGAAACCCTCGTCAGGCGCAGGCCTGGCATCATGACCGACAAGGCCCGCGCCGATTGCGCGGGCCTTGTTTTTTTGCGGTCCAAGTGCTGCAATCCTCATCTTGAGGGCAAATCGCGTGACCAAATGCAAATGAGGGCTTTCCCCGGCGCGGCCCAGACCAATATAGTTAGGGGGTCTCGAACCCATCCTTGATCGTGTGATTGGCGGACATGAGCGGAGACGACAACAAAAACAACGACGACGGCTTGCAAAACGGCGTGGTGATCAAAACCCGGCCTAAGACCAAGCGTCCGGCGATGTTCAAAGTTCTGATGCTCAACGACGACTACACTCCGATGGAATTCGTGGTGCATGTGTTGGAGCGCTTCTTCGCAAAGAACCGGGAGGAAGCGACGCGGATCATGATGCATGTGCATCAACGGGGTGTTGGTGTTTGTGGCGTATACACCTATGAAGTGGCGGAAACGAAAGTCACCCAGGTCATGGACCTGGCGCGACAGAATCAGCACCCGCTGCAATGCACGATCGAGAAGGAGTGAACCGATGCTGTCGCGAAATCTCGAAGGAAGTCTGCACCGTGCCTTGGGCCTGGCTTCCGAACGGCACCATGAATATGCCACCTTGGAACATTTGCTGCTGTCCTTGACCGAGGATCAGGAAGCGGTTTCGGTGCTGCGTGCCTGCAATGTCGATATCGACCGCCTGCGCAGCGATCTGACTGAATTCGTCGACAGCGCGCTCGCCGATCTGGTCACGTCGCGCGCCGGCGACCCCAAACCGACCGCCGGTTTCCAACGCGTCGTGCAGCGCGCCGCGATCCATGTGCAATCGTCCGGCCGCGAGGAAGTGACCGGCGCCAATGTCGTGGTGGCCCTGTTTTCCGAGCGCGAAAGCCATGCCGTCTATTTCCTGCAATTGCAGGACATGACCAGGCTGGACGCCGTCAACTATATTTCGCACGGCATTGCCAAGGCGCCCGGCCGCGGCCAGAGCCGGCCGGTGCACGGCGCCGACGAAGACGCCAAGAGCGAAACCATGGTGAAGAAGGGGCAGGAAGCCCTGACCGCCTATTGCGTCAATCTCAACCGCAAGGCGCAGCAGGGCAAGATCGATCCGCTGATCGGGCGCGAGCCTGAGATCGAGCGCACCATCCAGATCTTGTGCCGGAGGTCGAAGAACAATCCGCTCTATGTCGGCGATCCGGGCGTCGGCAAGACCGCCATCGCCGAGGGTTTGGCGCGCCGCATCGTCAAGCACGAGGTTCCCGAAGTGTTGGCCAACGCGACCATCTATTCGCTTGATATGGGCGCCTTGCTGGCCGGCACGCGCTATCGCGGCGATTTCGAGGAAAGACTGAAGGCGGTGGTGTCGGAGTTGGAGGCGATCGAAGGATCGATTCTGTTCATCGACGAAATCCACACCGTGATCGGCGCCGGCGCCACCTCGGGTGGCTCGATGGACGCCTCCAACTTGCTTAAACCGGCCCTGGCCGCCGGTTTGCTGCGCTGCATCGGCTCGACCACCTACAAGGAGTACCGCAATCACTTCGAGAAGGACCGTGCTCTGGTGCGCCGCTTCCAGAAGATCGACGTGAATGAGCCGTCGGTCGATGATTCGATCAAGATCCTGCAGGGGCTGAAGCCCTATTACGAGGCGCATCATCGCGTGCGCTACACCAATGACGCGATCAAGGCGGCGGTCGAACTGTCGGCGCGCTATATCGGCGACCGTAAATTACCCGACAAGGCGATCGACGTGATCGACGAGGTCGGCGCCGCCCGCATGCTGCTGCCCGAGTCAAAACGGCGCAAGACGGTGACGGTCAGGGATGTCGAGGATATCGTTGCCAAGATCGCTCGCGTCCCGCCGAAAAGCGTCTCGACCAACGACATGGCGGTGCTGAAGACGCTGGAGCGCGATCTGCGGACGCTGGTGTTCGGCCAGGACAAGGCGATCACGGCGCTGGCCTCGGCCATCAAGCTGGCCCGTGCCGGTCTGCGCGAGCCGGAAAAACCGATCGGTTGCTACCTGTTCTCCGGCCCGACCGGCGTCGGTAAGACCGAAGTGGCACGACAGCTGAGCCGCATCCTCGCCATCGAACTGATCCGTTTCGACATGTCGGAATATATGGAACGCCACTCGATATCGCGGCTGATCGGCGCGCCGCCCGGCTATGTCGGCTTCGACCAGGGCGGCCTGCTGACCGATTCGGTCGACCAGCACCCGCATTGCGTGCTGCTGCTCGACGAAATCGAAAAGGCGCACCCGGATCTGTTCAATATACTGCTTCAGGTGATGGACCACGGCAAACTGACCGATCACAACGGCAAGAATGTCGATTTCCGCAATGTCATCCTGATCATGACGACCAATGCCGGAGCCGCCGACATGGCCAAGGCGGCGATCGGATTCAACCGCGAATCCCGCGAAGGCGAGGATCAGGAGGCTATCCAGCGGCTGTTCACCCCGGAATTCCGCAATCGCCTCGATGCCATCATTCCCTTCGCGGCACTGACGCCGGAAGTGGTCTCGCGCGTCGTCGACAAGTTCATCATCCAGCTGGAAACCCAATTGGACGACCGCGACGTCTCGATCCTGCTCACCGACGAAGCACGCGCCTGGCTGGCCGAGAAAGGCTACGACAAGAATTACGGCGCGCGGCCGCTTGCTCGGGTCATTCAGGAATACATCAAGAAGCCTCTGGCCGAGGAACTCCTGTTTGGCCGTCTGGCCAAGGGCGGCGTGGTCAAGGTCGATGTCGCGCTCGACCAGGCCAAACTCACTTTCATCTTCGAGGAAGGCGGCAAGACCGCCAGCAAGGAACCGGAAATGGCGGAGTAGGGGGGCGGTGCCGGCGCAAATGCTGAAAGCGGAAGTTCATCGCAGGACGCCCTCGCTCCGTATCTGCTTGCACAGTTCCAGGAACTTGGCCGTCACCTGAGCGTATAAGCTGGGCGGAATAAATCCGTCGCTGAAGACTCGCGGGCGACCGGGAACCGTCGCCAAACCGCCATTAGGCCATTCATCGACATTGTGTTCTGACACGATCACCCAATTTGGCGCGTCATCGAGGCCGAGGGCTGCCCCTACCTTCGCAGGAATCTCGACGCCGACCGTGTTCTGGTCGGGCGGCGTGTGCGTGATCGCCAGTATGACAACGAAGCGCGGCGAGGCGACCGAATCCATGGCGGCGACCAGACAGGCCGGGCGCTGCTTGCTCTGGTCACGAACCGCGGCGGTTTCATGGGACCAGAGATAGTCGTAACGAATGACCAGCCCGGGTTTCGGCTCCGGGAGAGACATGGCAGTCGCCTCACTTCAGAAGATCGTCAAGTTTAGCATGCTCCGGATCCATTTCCGCGCGCCGCACTGCATCCACCACGACTGACGCGGCCTCCACCGTCCGGTGGGTACGTCGGCCAGCTGCGACCAGCCAGTCATAGTGATCCGCAGACATTAAAACCAATTCACGCCGCCCATGCCGGGTGATCTCGATCGGTTCTCGTTGCGCCTTATGCTGGAACTCGCCAAACTTGCGTTGAAACTCCACGGCTGTCGTTTGCGTCATGGCTTCCTCAAAATCAAAGAACAGACTATTTGAATTATCCGTATTATTCGAGAAATGTCAATAATCCGCAGGAGACGCGGGAAAAGCGGCGGGCACCGTCTTCGCGTGCCCTGTCTGGAGGAAGGAAGCCATGCGAATACTGTTAACGGGTCTGGTGGGGCTCGCCATGCTTGCGGGAGCAAGTCGCGCGGACGAACTGCCGATGGATCCCTTGCGGCCGGACCAAACGACTTTCCGCGCGCTGTACCGCGAATTGGTCGAGACCAACACCACTCTGTCGGCCGGCAGTTGCACCTTGGCGGCGGAAAGGATGGCGGCGCATTTGAAAAAGGCCGGTCTTGCCGCGGCGGACATAAATCTGTTCGCGGTGCCCGATCACCCCAAGGAAGGCGGTGTGACGGCGATCCTGCGGGGAACCTCGAAGACGGCCGCGCCGATCCTGCTGCTCGGCCATCTCGACGTGGTCGAAGCCAAGCGCGCCGATTGGACCCGCGATCCCTTTACCCTGATCGAAGAGAACAACTATTTTTATGGTCGAGGCAGCGCGGATATGAAGGCGCTCGACGCCATCTGGGTCGACATGCTGTCGCGTTTCAAGGGCGACGGATATCGCCCGAAGCGCTCTCTCAAGCTGGCCCTGACGTGTGGCGAAGAAACGACCAACGCCTTCAATGGCGCCGATTGGTTGGCCAGGAATCGGCCCGACTTGGTATCGGCGGCCTTCGCCCTGAACGAAGGCGGCGGCGGACGCACCGATGGCAAAGGCAAACTGGTGGTGGAGAACATCCAGGTCGGCGAGAAGGCGGCGCAGAATTACCGCATCGAGACGACCAATCCCGGCGGCCACAGTTCGATTCCGATTCGCGACAATGCCATCTATCGGCTGGCCGACGCCATTGCCAAAATCCGTGACTATGAGTTTCCGGTCAGGATGACCGATACCACGCGGACCTACTTTGCCGAGGTTGGCACGTCACGTGGGGACGAGATGGGCCAGGCGATGGTGGCGCTGGCCAAAGACCCGACCGACCAGGCGGCCGACGGCATCGTCTCGACCGACCGCGCTTATCACAGTATGCTGCGCACCACCTGCGTCGCCACCCTGCTCGACGGCGGCCATGCCGAGAATGCACTGCCGCAGCGGGCGGGCGCCAATATAAATTGCCGCATCTTCCCCGGCGAGACGGTGAAAGGCACGCAGGCAGCGCTAACCCTGGCCGTCAATGACCCCGCCGTCACCATCACGCCGAACGAGCCGATCCGCCCGATCGCGATACCGCCGCCGCTCGATCCCAAGGTGGTCGAGCCGGCCCGCCAGATGGTGGCGAAATATTATCCCGGCGTGCCTTTGGTGCCAGTGATGTCGACAGGCGCCACCGACGGTATCTTCCTTGAAGCCATCGGCATTCCAGTCTATGGCGTCCCAGGCAGTTGGGGCGATCCCGACGGCAACGGCACCCATGGCTTGAACGAACGCAAAGGCGTCCGCTCGGTCTATATCGCACGGGATTTCCTCACGGATCTCGTCAAACTTTATGCCGACTCCGACTGAGACAACCCTGCCGGTCCTTGGGCTCAGCGCGGATAGACGTGAACCGACACGCGGCGGTTGATCGCCTGATTGGCCGGAATCGGTTTGCCGTTGAGATCGAGATTGGCGACCCGCGGCCTTGTGTCGGCATAGCCGACCGCACCCAGCCGGGACGGTTCCACGCCATCGGCGACCAGAATGCGCACCACCGCGGTGGCACGCGCCGCCGACAGATCCCAGTTGGAGGGAAAAGTCGGCGTATTGATCGGTACATTGTCGGTATGGCCCTGCACTTCCACTTGAAAAGCCGAAAATTTGGCTGAGTCCAGCAGTTCGGCCATTTTGCCAAGCGCCGGCAGGAATTCGTCCTTCAGATGGGCCGAGGCAGGGTCGAAGAAGCTGTTGCCATCGAGATCGAGCACCAGCCCGCGATCGTCGCTACCGATGCTGACTTGTGATTGGTCGATCTTGATGCCGCGCAAGGCCTGGGCCATTTCGCTCTTGAATTGCTGCATCGGCTCGACGACGGCGTGGCGACCGATCGCCTTGGCCATGCCGCCCTCCACTTCCTCATAGCGTACCGGGTCGAGGTGCGACATGGCGATGATCAGGACGAAGAAGGCCAGCAACAGGGTAATCATGTCCGCATAGGACATCAGCCAATCTTCGGTTTCTTCCTTTTTCGGCGGCAGGGTCGGAATCATCGGCGTCACACCTGTTTGCCACGCGCCATCTGATCAATGTCGAAATGCAGCGCCGGGTCGAGGAAACTGTTCATCTTGTCCTGGATATAGCGTGGATTGCGCCGCTCCGCCAACAGGGCCAAGCCTTCCGCCACCAGGAATTTACGGAAGCGAACGATTTCCTCGCGCTGTTGTACCTTGCTTGCGGTCGGCATCAGAACCACCCGCGCGAACAGCACGCCGTACAAGGTCCCCATCAGCCCGACCGACATGCCGGGGCCGATTTGCGACGGATCCGTCATATGGTCCAGCATGATCACCAAACCGACCAGGGTGGCGATCATGCCGAAGGCCGGCGCATTGCTGGCCATGCTGCGCAAAATGTCGGCCGGCACCAGATTGCGGTGATAGGTGGTGTCGATGGTGTTGGCGAGGATTTCCCGAACTTCCGGACCGGTATAGCCGGAGATCACCAGATCGATGCCGAAGGCCAGAAATTTGTCTTGTTCCTTAAGCTTCCTGGCATCCGTCTCGAGCGCCGGCAAGCCAGACTTTTGCACCATATAGCCCCAGCGGATCATGCGGCCGACCTCGCCGGTCAGGATGGCGCGTCCGACCTTGTGCTGGAAGAAGATGGAAACGCTTACTTTCATCGCCTGCAGCACATAGCGCGGCTCGAATGCCACGAAGGTGGCGGCAATCGTGCCGCCCAGCACCATGATCAGACCGGTGGCATGCAGAAAGATCCAATAATTGTCGGTGCTGATGGCGATCGAAAAGAGGAATAAGGCAATGCCGATGACAAAGCCCAGTATCGTCGGTAGGGACATTGCCGACTTACCCTTTCCTGCCGATCAAACGGGCCCGGCGTGGCCAAAGTCAGCCGCCGCTTTGGCCTTTCACCATGTCGGTCACGGTGACGCCGAGACGGTCTTCCACCACCACCACCTCACCGCGTCCGACCAGCGTCTTGTTGACCACCAGATCGATTGGCTCGTTGATCTTGCGGTCCAATTCGACCACCGCGCCACGACCCAGTTTCAGGAGTTGCTTGACCTGCACCAGCGCGGAACCCAGCACCGCGGAAACCTCGACTGTAATATCGTAGGCGGCTTCCCGATTGTCGCTGTTCAGTCCGTCGTCCGGAATCTTGTCGTCGGCCATCAGAATGTGCTCCAGCTACGATGATGTGCTTGACAATCAATATATTGTAGTTTTTTGGCAGGAAAGTCACGATATACATTGTCATTGCCGGTGCTAGCCGCCGACCGGCACCGCCAGCAGGAAGCGGCTGCCATGGCCGATGCGGCTCTCCAAGGAGATGTTGCCGCCCATCACTTGCGCGGTCCGCCGGGCGATCGCCAATCCGAGACCGACGCCGCCATGGACTCGGCTGGTGCTGTCATCGACTTGGGTAAAGGCCTCGAAGATCGTGCTTTGCGCCGCCGCCGGTATGCCCGGACCGGTATCGGTGACGCTGACATAGAGGGTCAGCCGGCCCTCGATGCGATCGCACCACAGCGCCGTGTCGATGGTGCCGGCCAGGGTGAACTTGACGGCATTGCCGATCAGCACGGTCAGAATATTGGCAATCTCCTTTGGTGCCGACCAGATGGCATCGGGCAGCCCGGCGGCAATTTCACAGCGCAACTCTAGCCCTTTGAGATGGGCTGCCGCCGCAAACATCTGCACCACGGTGCGCAAAATGGCAGCCGGCGCGCAGCGCACCTGGCTGATCTGGTGGCGGCCGGCCTCGAGTTCGGTGAAATCGAGAATCTGGTTCAGCACCTCCATCATCGACCGGCCGGACTTGTCGAGAATGTCCAGCAATTCGCTTTGGCCGGGGTCAAGCACACCCGACCGCATCACTTCGGCGATGCCCAACAAGCCGTTCATCGGCGTGCGGATTTCGTGGCTCATATTGGCGAGAAAAGCGCTCTTGGCGCGGGATGCCTCGAGGGCATGGTCGCGCGCTTCGGCCAATTCCGCCTCGCGCTCTATCTCATTGATCAGCGCGCTGGAAAAGCGGCGCGCGCTCGAGATCAGCGTGAGCCAGAAGAAGCCGGCCATCGCGGCCATCGCCCAAGTATATTGGCTGGGTGGCAATAAAATGATGGTGAACAAGGTCGGCGCCAGCAAAGCCGAGGAATAGAGCGCATAAATCTCGATTTGCGCCGACAGCAGCGGCACGGCACCCGCCGCCATGCCGGAAATGGTGATGGCGGCGACGATGATCATCCATTCGTTGCCGGAGCTCAGCATGATCGTAGCACCGTAACCCCAGATTGCGCCGGACAGCAGCGCTGCCGCGCCTTTGACTCGCAGCCAGATGCGGTCGTCGAGCGCATCGCGACGGCGGCGGAACACCGCGACGACGCACAGGCGGACCACAGACGCAAGCATCGCCAGCAACCACCACAGCAACATCGGACGGGGGCGTTCGGAATACAGCAACAGGGTCAAAAAGCTGGCATTGGTCATGGAAAAGCCCTGGCTGATCAGAACATTCTCGAACAGCAAATCGACTTTTCGTCGGGTGATTCTCTGTTTGAGCGAGGCCTGGCTCACCGGTGATGTTCCTATCAGGGCAATCCCAGCCACGCCGCGTTCAAACAGAAGTTATCAAGATTGGCTCGCCGCTGCCATCAAGGCGCGCAGGATTGCCAAAGGCACGGTGGGAGCCTCGGCCGCGACCCGCCGGTCGCCCTTGCTCAGCGCCGCATAGGGCAACAACCCGGTCGCCGTGAAACCGGTATGCAATTGCCAGTCCGGCAGCACGCTGTTGGCCAGCCGCCAGCAATCCGGCACCGACTGCGTGTAGTCAACCAGGGCGACGCCGAAATGTCCGGCAATGTCCGCATCGAGGGCGGTGTCGGCACCGGTGGCGCGTGCGACGCGGGTGGCAAGGGACTGAGACATGGGGTGCGTTATCCCGGCTGCAAAGTGAGTGACCATGATGCGGTGATGCGGATCTTCCATCAAGGGCGACAATTTTAATGTCTCACTCCCCCTCGCGGGATCAGGCTGATATCCTGGGCCGTCGCGGGGTGGTACAGCTGCGGCGGGTTTCGGTTTCACCGAGGAAAAAAGCCGCCGCCGCCGCCGCGCCTACTATCGGGAAACCGTCATGATCGTCAATTTCGCGCAGCGGGCGCACAATCACAATTTCGAGGCCGACTGGATCGTTCGCAGCCTGCTCGACACGGATTTCTACAAGTTGCTCATGCTCCAGTTCATCTGGAAGCATTACGCCCGGTTGCCGGTTACCTTCAGTCTTATCAACCGGACGACCAGGATCTCGCTGGCCGCGCAAATCGACGAGGCCGAACTGCGGCGGCAGCTTGACCACGCACGCTCATTGCGGTTTCGCCGGTCGGAACTGACCTGGCTCGCCGGCAATAGTTTCTATGGCAGGCGGGGGATTTTCGAGCCAGCCTTCATCGACTGGCTGAGTGGATTTCACCTGCCGGAATACCGTCTGGACTATCGCGACGGACAAGTAGCGCTCTGCTTCGAAGGGGTGTGGAGTGAAACGACGATGTGGGAAGTCCCCGCTTTGTCGATCGTCAACGAGTTGCGCACCAGAACGAATCTGGCGCGCATGAGCGAATTCGAACTCGATCTCTTTTATGCCCATGCCAAAGCGAAACTGTGGAGCAAGATCAATACTCTGCGTGGCATCGGCGATCTCGCCGTCTCGGATTTCGGCACGCGACGGCGCCACTCCTTCCTGTGGCAGGAATATGTGGTGGGGGCGATGGCGGCGGAACTCGGAAAATCATTCACCGGAACATCGAATGTCTTTCTGGCCCTCAAGCATGATCTGGAGGCGATCGGCACCAACGCCCATGAGTTACCGATGGTGCTGGCGGCACTGGAGAGCGATCGCGGCGGCCTCAGAGACGCGCAATATCGGGTGCTCGAACTCTGGCAGCAAACCTATGGCGGCGCCCTGCTGGTGATGTTGCCCGATACCTTCGGCAGCGCACAGTTTCTCGCCAATGCGCCCTCATGGGCGACGGACTGGACCGGCATACGAATCGACAGCAAGGATCCGTTCCTGGCCGGCGAAGAATATATCGATTGGCTGCAAGCGCGCGGCGCCGATCCCGGCACCAAACGTGTTCTGTTCAGCGACGGCCTGGATGTGGACGATATCGTCGCTTTGCATCGGCAGTTCGGCGGACGGATCAAGGACGGTTATGGCTGGGGGACCTTGCTGACCAACGATTTTCGTGGCTTCCACCCGCGCGGCGCGTCGGATTTCGAGCCGATCAGTCTGGTCTGCAAGGTGACAGAGGCGGCCGGTCGCCCGGTCGTCAAGCTGAGCGACAATTCCGGCAAGGCAACCGGCTCCGCCGCCGAAATCGCGCGCTATCGCAAGGTTTTCGGCCAGGCGGGTATCGCGCGGGCCCCGGTATTGGTGTGACGGCGACAAAGTAGGGGTGGCACGATGGCCAAGATTGCCGTCAATCAGGCGACCGACATTCTCGGTCTGATCGATATTCAGCCGACATTCATGCCGGGCGGCGAGCTTGCGGTGCCGGACGGCGAGGCCGTGGTGGCGCTCGTCAACCATCTGATGCAGGAGCGGTTCGACCATGCCTTCGCCACCCAGGACTGGCATCCGCGCGGGCATAGTTCGTTTGCCAGCAGCCATCCCGGTCGGCGGCCCTTCGAGGCGATCGACCTTGCCTACGGCGCCCAGACACTGTGGCCGGACCATGCGCTGCAAACCAGTGCCGGGGCACAACTGCATCCTGGACTCGACAGCACGACGATCGAACTGGTCATTCGCAAGGGATACCGTCCGGCGATCGACAGCTACTCGGCCTTCTTCGAAAACGACAGGAAAACCACCACCGGTCTTGCCGCACTGCTCGCCGCGCGCGACATTCGCCGAATTTTTTTTGCCGGTCTGGCGACTGATTTCTGCGTCGCCTACTCGGCGGAAGACGCGGTCGCCCTGGGATTTGAGAGCTATGTGATCCTCGATGCCTGCCGGGGAATCGGCATGCAGCTGGCCGGCGGCGGCAATTCGATCGATGCCGCGCGGGCGCGGCTGGAGGGGAAAGGCGTCGGCTTCGTGCTGTCATCGGATATCCGGCGCGACCAATTGTGACACTCATGGCTGAACCGACACTCAAATTCCTGGGAGCCTGTCGGACTTAAGAACAAAATGGAGAAATATTTTAAAACAAGGCTAAAATATGGTATATAATGACGTATTAAACGGATAAAACGTTATATTATTACCGAAATTCACTCACTCTGACAGGCTCCTAGGCGAGCAGATCGCTTACATTCAGGCTGAACTGCGCGACCTGCGCGGTGCGCGGACAGATGTCGCGCACCTCAGAGCTGACATCGTCGACATCTAGCAGCGCCTGGGTTTCCGCCTAGACGGCCTGGAAGAAGCATCGGATTCAATCGCATCCAACTTGGCACGCGGTAGGTTCGCCGTGATCGCCGCCCACGGTGAGCCTGGCAAATGGTTCGCCGCAGCCAAGGACGCCGGTTTTTTTGAATTGGCGATCGACTGCGCCAGATCGTACGACGCCGATCCCGTTATCCTGGGGCGCGCGAGCCGAGACTTTGCGACGCGTCAGCCGGCGTTTGCTCTTGAAACAGGGCTTCTGGCCGTTGACGGAATTCTGCATGGCCGCGGGTCGGGACCCAACCTCCATCGATCTCACCATGGCGCTCGATGCCGTGGTGGCTGCTGCATCGGCGGCTAATTGCTCGGATTGGGCCATGGGCCAGATCCGGCGCTTGGGTTCATGGGCTGCGCTTGGTCGGGAACACTTGCAGGGTCTCCTTTGCTACCGATGTGGACCGATCGAGCAGGCCCCGGAACAACTCACTGAAAGTTGACACGCCATGACCATGGACTTCGCGATCGATGCGAAGAAACTTGCCAATTTGGGGGCGGAACGCCTTGCAAAAGTCCTGGTCGGCGCGGGCGAACGCCTTTCTCCGGTGAGGTTGATCGTCGATATCGTCTTGTGCATGATGACGGACCCGGCGGACGCGGCGGACCTCATCAATGGTGAATTAGACCGGCTGCAAAGGGCTGATCGATACCTCGGTTGGCGGCAGCTCTCCTCTTTTTCCAGCGAACTCGACTTGCTCCTGGATGCCATTGGAGCCTAAGACAAAAAACAGGCCAGTCCCGAGGTTAACGACTGGCCGCTTCTGACCCAGTGCTGACGTTCTCCGATTTGCGGGACTCGTGCCCAGAAAGCTATTCTACTCCCCTGCTGATTGAGGACCAACATTACCCATAACCTGAGGAAATCTCTGGTGGCAGGGCATTGCAAAGCCCTTGATAGCTCGATTATAACGATCGTAACGTGCATGGGCGATGGTATGAGGATTTAAGATGCGCGAATGGTTAAAAAAAGTGCGCATCCCCATGATTTTCCTAATTGTCACCATCATTCAGGCCCGGGAAGTCGCAATCGACGTTTTTGACGGTATACCGGTGGCTAACATGCATATTGTCTGGCCGCTTTTCTTCATGGGGTGTGGGGTCGCTTGTTTTATTACGGAGCGGCGCGCAACCAGCAAGGATTGACGGGAAGAATCGCGGCCAAGCCAAGCTCGAAGGGGCTGTGGGTCGCGGAGCTCCTGCTGTCGTCCGCCAGTCACGCTGCCGTCCTGGCAGATCGGGGCCTCGGCAAGTCAATTGTAAGTTCGGCATTCATCTTGGCGAGCGCCTCGTCGATGATCCACATATGTGAGCTATGCCGCAAATTGAGCAGCCGGCGTACTGAATTTTCGGGCACCCCCATTTCTTGCGCGAGTTTCACCTTGGTCCATCCTCGCTTGCGCATCGTTTCGAAAACGGCCAGTTTGGCCGTGACCAGCGAGGGCAAGACCGCACGATCGCGACCTGAAGGACTCGCGCCTTCGCGAGGAAGGGGCTTGCCCGCTTTCATATAGCCTTCCAAAGCAGCAATGACGCAATCGACCGCGTTCTCACGGGCCGCCTCCTCTGTTTCTCCTTCGGTTAATGCCTCAGGAATGCTTGGAAACCGGACCAACCACCAACCATTTTCCTGCTTATCCAAGCAATAATGATATCCGAATGCCACGATCAATCCTCCAAATCCGCTTTGGACAAGCCCAATTGGCCGAGCATCGCCTTCAAAAGGCCAGGACCAATCTCTTTTTTCCGGTCCTTCAGCGTGGTGAAGCGGTCACCGTAATAAAGCCGCCCATGGCTGCCCTTGCCGTGGCCGCCATCGAACGAAACCGGCACTTCGCGCCTTCGCCCAAGCTGCCTAATCTTCCGTTCGAATTCACTGCCGTCCATGCGCAAATATCGTACAGATATGTGCGATCATCAAGCCCGTAGCGCAAAGCTGCGAATTTGGCTCTGCCTGAGTACGGCACAGCATGTTACAGGCGCTATTTCTTCCAAGAGTTGTGCCCGACATACGCTGGCGAACGACTGGTTATGGCCCAAAGTGACGGTAGCTGGCGCCATCAAGAATGTCGGCCCTCCCCAGAAAGCTGTCATAGCCGAAAGCCAAGTTTACGCTCTCTTGCAGAGACGTGAAGCCATGATTTCAGTTGCAGATAATTCTAGCAGATGTCGGATGATTGCAGGTGGTTGGCGGGGGTGGCGGCGTGAGCTGCCATTCCCTTTTTGAACGCACTTTGTACTGGCGCCGCGCGCCTTGTAGTCGCGATCTAACTGCAGACGCAGATAGTGCGCTGCAAATTTCACTCGTTTTAATTCGTTTTTATGTCCGATCCGTGCCGATCTAAGCCGATATTGACCGATTGCTAGTCGTAAAAGTGGCGGAAAACTGAGCATTTCAGGCCTGAAGCCCAGGCGCCATGGTAGCTGATGCACTGTCTTCGGGAGGCAGGGGCCGGTTGGGCGTTCAAGGTTGTCGCCAGGCTTGACGAACGACCGCGCGAAATCTGTCGATTGTAGCCCCAGATGCAGCCCCAAAACGATCAAGGGGTTAACCGTTTCCGGCTAACCCCTTGATTTATCTGGCCAGGGAGGGATTCGAAGGAAATTCGTAATATATTGATAAAATAAGATTGTTTTCCCTATTCATTTTAACGGTACCAACAAAAATGCCAACAAAACAGGTCGTTGGACCAAATACGACCACATAGCCTTTGATCCGTTCGGTGCATCATTCACAAAAGGACGCCCTTGTCGCGGGCATACTTGCATTGCGTGTCAGACTTGACCATGCTCCGTCTGTGCGGTGCTGGAATTGGTAGGTTCACAATGACAGAACAAAATCGTATCACGCTTGCCCCCGAGATTCTCGCCGGAAAGCCAGTCATCCGCGGCACGCGGCTGTCGGTCGAGTTTGTGATCGGCCTCATGGCGGATGGTTGGGGCGAGGCCGACATTCTGGAGAATTATCCCGGTATTGAGCATGACGATATCCTCGCATGCCTCGCCTATGCGCGCGATACCTTGAGTTCGGAGAGAACATTCCCGAGCGCGGCCTGATACGCGATTTCTCGCCGGCGAGAATTTTCCCGGTTCGGCGGTCGATGGGCTTTTGGCGGCGGGCCAAGATGTCATTTGGGTGAGGACTGTGGCGCCGGGAATGCCAGACCACCAAGTCCTCGACTGGGCGGTGCGAGAAGAACGGATCCTTTTGACCTTCGACAAAGATTTCGGCGAATTGGCGAGGGGATCATCACTGCCGCCGTCCTGCGGCGTCATTTTGCTACGCACCCCGACGCCGAAGCCCAGCGATGCCGGCCGGCAGATTGCCAACCTGATCCTTGTCCGCGACGATTGGGCGGGTTGTTTTTCGGTCATCGAACCAGGTCGTGTTCGGATGCGACCATTCGCGCCGCCATGACATGACACCGCCGGCGACACCATGAGCGGCATTGAGGAAAATCGGGCGTCGCCTGCATTGCGTCGTCTATACCGGGCAAGAGATCGTCGGTGAGCGCAAATGGGACGGAAGGTCGATCAATGTCGCCGTAAGGCAAGTTAAAGCAGTGGCGCCATCCTCCAGAGGGATGGCCGCAAGTCCTTGTCTGTACATCATTTTTTTGCCTCTTGATTGGTGCCATGGATGAATCGGGCGGCGCCGGAGGACGCATAAGCCATTGATTTTACTGTGAGCGTATGGCGCTGCAACTCGGCTCAGCCGACCGGTACCCTGGCCAGTTCAACCCTTTAATCTTGCCATCACATATGGGCTGAAAGCGGCGTGACGGCATTGGGCGATAGGAATAAGCGGACAACCTCTTGGCGCGATTCTGCGCACGCGATATGAATCTGCGCGGGACCCATAGTGCCATCGCGGCGCGGCAGGGCCTACAATTGCCTCAGCCATAGGCGTCTCCAACCATGTCGCCAAGCCACTCCGCCGCGTCTCCGCTCGGACTCCTCAACGACTTCCTATCGTCTGATCGCGTTCCAGAAACCGCCCTGAGCATTGTAGCGCTCGATGGCTTTCTCACCGGCATCGCCGTTGGCCCGCAAGTGATTTCGCCGAACGAATGGCTGCCGTTGATCTGGGGCGGGCAAGCGCCGAAGTTTGACGGCGAGGCCGAAGGCACCGTCATCCTCTCGGCGATCATGCTGTTGTACAACGATATCGTCCACCGTTTGGCACTGTTGCCGGAGACTTTCAACCCGATCAAGCTGAAGGGCGCGCGAGGCGAAAACATTGCGGGACAGTGGGCACAAGGCTTCGTCAAAGCCATGCGCATGCATCCGAAAGCTTGGACCGCCTTGACCGAAGACGAAGCGGGCATCGCGCTGATTCCGATCCTCTATTTTGGCGCCGACGAAAGTGAAATTCCGCCCGAGTTCACGAACGCGCTCGACGCGGAATTGGTCGATCGAATGCTTTCGGATATTCCCGCATCGATCTTGGCCATCGCCACATTCTGGCGGATGCGGCGGGAATCCACGGCTTTAGACGGCGATTTTGGCCGTCGGGGTGACAAAATCGGCCGGAACGATGCTTGTCCCTGTGGCAGCGGGAAGAAATTCAAGAAGTGCTGCGGACGCCCGGCTTGACCGGCATCACTCCAGTCGAAAGGATTAGCGTTGAATTTCCCGGTCTGGCCTGCCACGAGTGAGCCCACTCCTTATGCCGAGTTCTCGATGACACAGCCTTCCGACAAACCTCCGAAAATCGCACGATGGGCCTTCACGGCCCGCTTCCGGTCGCGCGCCTATGGCTGGCGCGGGTCCGATCTTGCGGCGCAACGCTTGAAAGAAGCTGTCGGTGAAATTCGCCGCGTCGCCAAGGCGGACCCGCTCCATGCCGGCGCCGGCGCGGTGTCGTTGCTGGAACGCCTTTGGCCGGCCCTGCAGGATATCGATACGTCGTCGGGCCGCCTGGGCCGCGCCGTTTACGACACCACCGATGCGTTGATCCCGATCATCGCCAACGCGCCGGCGGATTGTCCGACCCGTGCCAAATGGCTGCAGCGCCTGTTCGACGCCATCCAGGAGGATGGCGTCGACTATTTGTGGACGGTGGCTGACCGATGGGGCGAGATCGCCGTCTATCCGGAACTCCTGTTCAAGTATGCCGACGACTTCCTCCCCTTGCTCAATCGGGTTTGGAAAGAGGGGCGGCCCGGCGAACATGTCAAAGGCGCCCCGATCTGTCTGTCGTCGCTGCTGGCCGCCGGACGGGATGACGCGTTGTTCTCGCTCCTCGCCCATTCAAGACATAAGATTTGGCACTATCACCAGTTCGGCGCCGAAGCTTTGGCGCGGAAGGGCCTGCCCGATGCGGCGATCGCCTATGCCGATGCGTGCCGCGATGCCAATTCCGATCGGCGGATTGACGGGTTTTGCGAGCGTATTCTGATCGCGGACGGACGTTCGGACGAAGCCTATGACCGTTACGGAATTCACCAAGTTTTGCGTTCGACCTATCTCGCCACCTACCGTGCATTGACCGATCGATATCCGAACCGCGAACCGCGTTCGATCCTCCAGGACCTGATCGCTACCCACGGTGAGCCCGGCAAATGGTTCGCCGCGGCCAAGGACGCCGGGTTTTTTGATTTGGCGATCGACTGCGCCAGATCCTACGACGCCGATCCCGTCACCCTGGCGCGCGCGAGCCGAGACTTTGCGGCGCGTCAGCCGGCGTTTGCGCTCGAAACAGGGCTTCTGGCGGTCGACGGAATTCTGCATGGTCGCGGTCGGGACCCAACCTCGATCGACCTCACCATGGCGCTCGATGCCGTGGTGGCTGCGGCATCGGCGGCCAATTGCTCGGATTGGGCCATGGGCCAGATCCGGCGCTTGGGTTCATGGGCCGCGCCTGGTCGGGAATACTTGCAGGGCCTCCTTTGCCACCGATATGGACCAATCGAGCAGGCCCCGGAACAACCCACTGAAAGCTGACGCGCCATGACCATGGACTCCGCGGTCGATGCCAAGAAACTTGCCGCGTTGGGGCCGGAACGCCTTGCCAAAATCCTGGTCAGCGCGGGCGAACGCCTTTCTCCGGTGATGTTGATCGTCGATATCGTCTTGTGCATGATGACGGACCCGGCGGACGCGGCGGACCTCATCAATGGTGAATTAGACCGGCTGCAAAGGGCTGGTCGATACCTCGATTGGCGGCAGCTCTCCTCTTTTTCCAGCGAACTCGACTTGCTCCTGGATGCCATCGTCGAGCATCTCGCCGATGTCGATCCGGCACGCGCCTTCGATTGTCTCTGCAATTTCATGGATATCGCCGCAGAGATCATCGAGCACAGCGATGATGACGGCTATCTGTCCGATACGTTCGAGCATGCCGGCACCTATGCCAGTGAAATCCTCGCGCGGATTTCCAACTCGGATGGCCGCGCAGCGGCCATTGCACGGGGCGAAATGACCTGCAGGGACGACCGTGTCGGCGTTACCGACGAATTGGCCAAGGCACTCGCCTCGGCGCGCAACGGAAATCTGTAGAGCTGGTGGTCGAAACCTGGAAGTTATCCGTTGGGCCGATTGCGGATTGGCGGGTATCTATAACAAAATGCAGATAGCGGACATTCGGCGATTGGCGCCATCGGGCTCTTCATGACCCCAAGCGGCCATCGCGAGCGAGGGTTTCAAAGACCTGCTACCGCTGAACTTCCAACTTGCGCCAGCACTACGCCAGTCGATGTTTTGGTGGCTTCATATCCGACGATTGGAAGTGTGCAAGAGGCTATTTCAGTGCAAACATCATGCGCAATCTCTTGCGCTATTAGTATCCCGAAAATATTACCGTTTAACTCCTGGGATTTGCGTACAATATCTGGATGTTCCATGTAGCGACACAACTGCTGCACCGGCGTCTCTCCGCTTTTACCTTTCGCCATGTCTTTAAGTTCAATAACAAACAAGTTCTCGTATTCATCTATAGCCAAAATATCAATCTCTCCTTGCCGATGAGCAATATTGTTCAACAAAACTTTACTGCCGAGAAGCTTCATGCTCGAAAGCGGACTAGGACACATCGGCCATTTATTTACTAGAAAGCTATGAAGGTCCTCCTCATCGACAAAAAAATTGCGCGATCCTCGGTGAATTCTAGCACCCTTCATTTTGCTAAATTCCGGCACGTATGGCATTACCGACTGTAGAGAGGCTTTCAAATCGACGGCGTCTACTAGCAGATTCTGCGGAGTGCGCCACTCAGGCGGGCATTTGATATTGTTTTCGCGAAGGATGTGACGATAGATTTTCTTGAATTTAACCCGTTTCGGGTTGCAGCGCTGGCCCGCCACGCCGCAGGAATCCATATCGAGCGCAAACACCCAATAATCCTCTCGTGAAATGCTGAAAGAAATATAATCCAATACGCCACCAATCCGCGAGTCGGTCGGATGCCCATGTTGCATCATGCATGTTAAACCAAAAGAAAAGGCGTCTTGACATATAGATAAAAATTTGTCAGATAGGCTCCAATTTTTGGCAATATACATCCGTCCATCTTGTTCTATTTTTATGCCAAGACGCCCCTCTTGAGATAGTTTCAATTTATATTCAGACCATTCCGGCATATTTCACCCATATTTTGGAAAGACAAACAATACCACGCAACGAAAAATACGTATCTCGCAAGGATTCGCGTGAAATACAATTACAGCGGGTGACCGGTTTTGGCACAAAGTGTGAGCAGCGGACGGTCGCGCCAATGACCGCTTTCGATAAGCAAACCACTTCGACCATGTGTCCGCCATGGGCGCAATGCGGAAACCTGGCAACTCCCTGATCGTGGGACGTCCTTTACGCCGCGTCCCTATGCGGCGCTATGCCTGCCAGCTCACTGCCGATCTGGCGTCGCCGCTCCATTAGATCGTAATCGGCCTGTACGCCGAGCCAGAAACCTTCCGATACGCCGAAATATCGGGCGAGGCGAAGGTCGGTGTCCGCCGTTATCGACCGTTTTCCGAGCACGATTTCATTGATGCGCCGTGGCGGCACACCAATCGCGCGTGCCAACCTGTTTTGGCTTAGCCCCATCGGATCAATGAAGTCGGTCAACAGCATTTCCCCCGGTGTCGGATTGGGAATGTCGTCAGTGGTAATCGATAATTTCGACATGTGCTGGTCCTCCTTCCGTCCAAACGAAGCATATTCGCCACTGTCCATTGATTCGGATGCTGTGCTGCCCAACGCGATCGTTCTTCAGCGCCTCAAGGTGATTGTTCGGGGGCACCTTGAGATCGTTCAGCACTCTTGCGTTGTTTAGCATCCGCAATTTTCGCAGCGCCGTCTTCTGAATGTCCTGCGGCAGTTTACGGCTGAAATTGCCGTGCCAGATAAGTTCAGTCTCTTTGCAGCGGAAATCCGAAATCATGCGCCAGTATAACGCTGTACGTTATATAACGCAACACGTTACAGTCGCTATTGGCGAACGATGTCATTTTCCGAGCCGACCAACGCATCCTGACGCTGGGATCGGGCCTCACGCATGCAACCCAAGTCGATGACCGCCTTCGGGCGCCGCGATCAAGTCCCCGGACGACGTACATGGGCGCAAAGCGGCCAGAACTAAGCTTGCTCAAATCGCCACCACCAGCGAGTGTCGCTCTCGGCCATTGCCTGCACCCGCGACCACTTTGGTTACCTCTTTCTCAGCTCATCAAGATAATCTGCCCACCATTGCATCATCTTTACGCGCTCATCCCAGTACTCGCCACGGGCATAGGCGCGGCGCACGTCGTTGTTTTCGACGTGGGCGAGTTGGCGTTCGATGGCATCCGGATGCCATTTTCCGCGTTCATTCAGCAAGCTGGCCGCCGTTGCCCGGAAACCGTGCGGAGTGACCTCCTCCCTCGTGAAGCCGAGGCGCCGCAACGCTGCATTGAGGGTGCCGTCGGAAATCGGGCGCGCGGCTGTTCGGATACCGGGGAACACCAACATCCCATTCGCTGTCATTTCATGGTGCTGCCGGAGTATGGTGATCGCTTGCTTCGGCAGGGGCACGCGATGGGGACGGCGCATTTTCATCCGGGTCGCCGGGATGTCCCAGATGGCTTTGTCGAAATCGAACTCTGCCCATTCGGCGGCGCGCAATTCACCCGGGCGTGGAAAAAGAAGCGCCATCAGTTGCAGCGCGACCAGGATGCCCGATTGTCCGTCATACGAGTCGATCGCCCGGAGGAGTCCGCCGAAACCCTTCGGATCGGTAATCGCCGCCCGCGGGGTCACGGTTGGCGAGATGAGGGCGCCCTTGATGGGGAGGGTGGGGTCGGACTGCGCGCGGGCGGTGGCGATCGCATAGCGAAAGATGGCGCCGATGGTCGACCGCAGGCGGCGAGCCGTTTCGTAATGTCCGCGCTCCTCTACGCGGCGGAGCACCTTGAGGACGGTCGATACGTCGATGCCGTCGATGGCGAGATCGCCCAGGCTCGGATAGGCGAGGTCCAACAGCCGCTTTGTCCGGGTTATGGTCGCGTCGGCGCGGGCCTCTTTACCAAGCCGGGTGACAAATTCCCCGGCGATGGCGCGGAAGGTCCTGTCCTCGCCGCCCGCCTTCCGGTCTTTCTTGTCTTGCGTGGGATCGACGCCCGCCTTTAGCAATCGCTTCGCTTCGTCCCGGGCCTGCCGGGCGTCGGCCAGCGACACCGTCGGATAGGCGCCCAGCGCCAAAAGCTTCTGTTTGCCGCCGAACCGAAAGGCGAGGCGCCACAAACGGCCGCCCGTCGGCTGCACCCAAAGCTGAAGCCCACCGCCATCGGAAAGCTTCTGGAGCTTGGAGCCCGGCCGGACAGTCTTGCACTTCATATCGGTGAGCGTCATCGTCTTCACCCATCGTTGGGTGGACGGATACCAACATCATTCCAACAGGCAGGTCGAGATACCATCAAAAATACCAACAAATCAGGTCGCCGAACCAAATGCGATCATATGCGCCGACTTGCGTTCCAGTGCGATCAGCGAGCGGAAAATACTTGTTTATCAGCGATATGTGACAATTTCGGCAACGAAAAACCCCCGGAACCTTTCGGCTCCAGGGGTCTCTATTGGCTCCCAGGGAGGGATTCGAACCCCCGACCAAGCGGTTAACAGCCGCTTGCTCTACCGCTGAGCTACCTGGGAAAAACGGCCCCCCAACGGGGGAGGCCGATTCCGTTGCACGCGTCCTGCACGGTCTCTGGCAGAATTTGTCGAACAGGGCCCGCCTTATAACGAGGTCGAGAAGACATCGGCAAATCCTTTATCGAGGACGCAGCCAACATCCTCCGCAAATCGGCGGAATAATGGAGGCCGAGGCCGGAATCGAACCGACGTACAAGGATTTGCAGTCCTCTGCATAGCCACTCTGCCACCCGGCCCCTGTTCGACCGGAAGCGGCCGAAAACCACGCCAGGTCAGGGGGGCGGTTATAGACATTCCATAAGGTACGGTCAAGCGCATGCCGGCCAGGGTGGAGGGTGCACAAGAAATGTCCGGAATATGGCGCACAAGTTCAGGCCGATGACGCGGCGGCGCATCAATCATGGACTTTCGGCCCCGCCGCTGGGTATAACCCGACTGGAATAGGGGATTGCGCATTTTGGACTTCTTGACTGGATCGGCGGGTCCAAGGCCTTTGACGGTAAGGGAATAGGAACGATGGACTACAGTGCCGCCCGGCATATGATGGTGGAGGCGCAGCTCCGCACCAATCGGGTGGTCGACCCGGCCCTGCTCGCCGCGCTCGAATCGGTGCCGCGCGAGATATTCGTGCCGCGTGCGCTGGTCGGCGGCGCTTATGTCGATGGCGCGATCCCGATCGGCAAGGGCCGAGCCATGATGGAACCGATGGTGCTGGCACGACTGCTGCAAGAATCCAAAATCAAGTCCCAAGACGTCGTCCTGGATCTTGGCTGCGGTTCCGGCTATGCGGCTGCGGTGCTGTCGCATGTTGCGTCGACCGTGGTGGCGCTCGAGGTCGATGTCGAGCTGGCGGCCCTCGCCAACGCGGCGCTGGCGTCGCTGGCGGTCGACAATGTCGCCGTGGTGACAGGTTCGCTGTGCGACGGCGACGCCGCGCATGGTCCCTACGATGTGATTATCGTCGAAGGCCAAATCGCCGCCATCCCAGCCGCACTCTTCGACCAACTGGCGGATGGCGGTCGTCTGGCGGTCGTCGAAGACAATGGCGATGGTCCGGGTCGCGCCAAGCTCTATAGCCGTTTCGGTGCCACCCTGTCGCATCGGGTGCTCTTCGAGGCCAGCGCACCGCGTCTGCCGGGATTTGCGACGCCGGCGCGATTCGAATTTTAGATCAGTGTTTTCGAGTTGATTGAACATGCAAAAGAACTCTTGGCATCTGTTCGGTGTTATGCTTGCCGGCGTCTTCATCGCCCCTCATGTCGCGGCCGAGTCGCTGCTGCAGGCGTTGGCCGCGGCCTATATCGACAATCCGACCCTGCAGGCGGAGCGGGCCAGACTGCGGTCGACCGACGAACTGGTGCCGCAAGCCTTGGCCAACTGGCGGCCGCAAGTCAGTGTGTCGGGCGGCGCCACGCGCTCGCTGGTCAATCAAATCATCAGTAATGGCAATACGGTGGGCGCGGGCCAGACCCCGACCGGGGGCCAGGCGCCAGGCAACACCTTGGCGCTGTCAGGCAGCTCCAACTTCACCACCGTCTATAGCAATGAGAATGTCGGCGTCACGGTAACCGAAGCGCTATATCGCGGTGGCCGTACGACCGCACAGACGCGACAGGCGGAAGCCCAAATCGAGGCGGAACGCGCGCAATTGCTGGTGACCGAGCAACAGGTTCTGCTGAATGTGGCCACTTCTTATATGAATTTAGTGCAGGCCCAGGCTGTCTTGCAGCTCAGCATCAATAACGAACAGGTGCTGCAGCGGCAATTGGAGGCGGTCGAGGACCGCTTCCGGGTCGGCGAAGTCACCCGTACCGACCAGGCACAGGCGCAGTCGCGGCTGTCGGCGGCGCATGCCGATCGTACCCAGGCCGAGGGCAATCTGCGCACGGCACGGGCCGCCTATGTTCAGACGGTGGGTCATCCGCCGGATCAGCCCGAGGCTCCGGCACTATTGCCGGTCGTGGTCGACAGCGTAGCGGTGGCGACCGCCTTGGCGGAGCAGCAGAATCCGTCCCTGCAGAACGCCCGCTACAACTACCGGGCGGCGCTCGCGGGGATCGACCTGATCGCCGGCGAATTGCTGCCGACCGTCTCGGTCAGCGCTTCGGCCAGCCGGTTCTATAATTTCGATGGTCCCGGGTCGCTCGAGAATGCGGCGCAGGCTGCCGTCAATGTCACTGTGCCGATCTATCAGCAGGGACAGGAATATGCCCGCCTGCGCGGTCAGAAAGAGACCGCGTCGCAATTGCGCAGCACCATCGATCAAACCGAACGCGACGTGGCGGAAGCGGCGATCGCCGCCTGGGAAGCTTTGGAGACCAGCCAGGCGCGCCGGCATTCCTACCAGGACCAGACACGCGCCGCAGAGATCGCTCTCGAGGGAGTGCAGCGCGAATCACAGGTCGGCTCGCGTACCGTGCTCGATGTCCTCAATGCCGAGCAGGAACTTCTCAACGCTCAGGTCAATGCGGTGCAGGCGCAGCATGACGAAATCGTTGCCGCCTATCAGGTGCTGAGCGCCACCGGTCAATTGAACGCGCAATTTCTGGCGCTGCCGGTCGACCTCTACGATCCCGGCCTGCATTACGAGGAAGTGCATGACAAATGGATAGGCTTCGGCAATTCGCCGGAGTCCGAGAAAAACGCTAAATGACGTTGCGTTACCGCACACTGGAAGCGATGCTGGCCAGCGTAACGCCACCAACGGGCGGATTGAGCGATGAGTGACGAAAAGTCCCAGCAAGAACCTTCGATGGAAGACATCCTCGCCTCCATTCGGCGAATCCTGTCGGAGGATGATGCCGAAGAGGCGGCCAAGGCGCCGTTGCCGGCGCCGACCGCTGCCCCCGAACCGGAACCCCCGCCGCCCCCAAAAGCGGTGCCAAAGCCCGAACCCACAGCCGCCCCCAAACCCGAGCCGGTGGCGGTGCTGCCGGAACCGGTGATCGAAGCCGAGCCCGAGGACGACATTCTCGAACTGACCGACGACATGGTCGAAGAGGAACCGCCGGCAATCGTCGAAGCCGCGCCGAAGATGCCCGAACCGGCCGCGCGCCCGGCGCCGCCCGATTATGACATCGAGGAGGATGTGGAAAGCATCCTGGCGGCGCCGGTGCAAGTGGCGTCGACCAGCGCCCTGGCGGAATTGGCGCATGCCGTGGCACGCGAGCGCGGCGTCGGTCTGGGCCGCGGCGGCATCACGCTCGAAGAAATCGTGCGGGAGATATTGCGCAGTCTGATCAAGGATTGGCTGGATCAGAACCTGCCCTACATGATCGAGCGGATCGTCAAAAAAGAAATCGAGAAAATGGTCAACCGGGCGGAAAAGCTTTAGGAGTCTGTCCGCGTGATCGACAAAACCTATCGGCCCGCCGAAGTCGAGCCGAGGCAGTACCGCAAGTGGGAGGCGAGCGGCGCCTTCGCCGCCGGGCGCGGTAACCAGCCGCCTTACAGCATCATGATGCCGCCGCCCAATGTGACCGGCAGCCTGCATATGGGGCATGCGCTGACCTTCACCTTGCAAGATATCCTGACCCGGTTCGCCCGCATGCGCGGCTGCGACACTTTGTGGCAGCCCGGCACCGACCACGCCGGCATCGCCACGCAAATGGTGGTCGAGCGGCAATTGGCGGCGCAAGGGTTGACGCGGCTGGGTGTCGGTCGCGAAGAATTCGTTGCCCTCGTATGGCGCTGGAAGGCCGAATCGGGCGACAACATCACCCGCCAATTGCGCCGCCTCGGCGCCTCACCCGACTGGGAACGCGAACGCTTCACCCTGGATGACGGGCTGTCGGCAGCGGTCCGCCATGTCTTCGTCGCGCTCTACCGCGAGGGGCTGATCTACCGCGACAAAAGACTGGTCAATTGGGACCCGCAGCTGCACACGGCGATTTCCGATCTCGAGGTCGAACAAAGACCGCAGATGGGGTCCTTGTGGTATCTGATCTATCCGATCGAGGGCGAATCCGACCTGTCGATCACGGTCGCCACCACGCGTCCTGAAACCATGCTGGCCGATACCGGCGTGGCGGTGCATCCCGACGACCCGCGCTATCGGGCGCTGATCGGCAAACAGGTGAGGCTGCCGATCAGCGGCCGGCTGATCCCGATCATAGCCGATCTGCATTCGGACCCGGAAAAAGGCAGCGGCGCCGTCAAGATCACGCCGGCCCATGATTTCAACGACTTCGAGGTGGGACGCCGCCATGGTCTGGCGATGATCAATCTATTCGACCGCGACGCCCGGCTGAATGACATGGCGCCACCCGACTATCGTGGCCTTGACCGCTTTGCGGCGCGCGACAAGATCATTGCCGAACTCGACGGTCTGGGCCGGCTTGCCAAAATCGAGCCGCACAGCATGACGGTCCCCTATGGCGACCGGTCCGGTGTGGTGATCGAACCCTGGCTCACCGAACAGTGGTTTCTCGATGCCGCCACCCTGGCCGGGCCGGCCATCCTCGCTGTAGAACAGGGCCGCACCCGTTTCGTGCCGCGGCAATGGGAAAACACCTATTTCGACTGGATGCGCAACATCCAGCCCTGGTGCATTTCACGGCAATTGTGGTGGGGCCACCAGCTGCCGGTTTGGTATGGGCCGGACGGCAAGATCTTCGTGGCCGCCGACGAAGCCGAAGCGGCGGCGGCGGCTCTGGCGCATTACGGTACGGAACCCTTGCTGCGGCGCGACGCGGACGTGCTCGATACCTGGTTCTCCTCCGCGCTGTGGCCGTTCTCGACGCTCGGCTGGCCGGAGCAGACCGCCGCGCTGGCGCGCTATTACCCCACCTCGGTGCTGGTCACCGGCTTCGACATCATCTTCTTCTGGGTCGCCCGCATGATCATGATGGGCCTGCATTTTACCGGCGAGGCACCGTTCAAGGAGATCTATATCCACGCCCTGGTGCGGGACGAAAAAGGCCAGAAGATGTCGAAATCGAAGGGCAACATCATCGACCCGCTGTCGGTGATCGACAAATATGGCTGCGACGCGCTGCGCTTCACGCTGACGTGGATGGCGGCGCAGGGACGCGATCTCAAGCTGGCGGAATCGCGCGTCGAAGGGTTTCGCAATTTCGTCACCAAATTGTGGAATGCGGCGCGATTCTGCGAAATCAACCAGTGTGTGCCACCGACCGACTTCGATCCAGCATCGTGCGCGCAGGTGATCAATCGCTGGATCGCCGGAAAGCTGACGGAATCCGAAGGCAGGGTCGCCGAGGCGCTGGCCGACTATCGCTTCAACGATGCGGCGCAAACGCTCTACCAGTTGGTGCGGAACGTCTTTTGCGACTGGTATCTGGAATTTGCCAAGCCGATCTTGCAGGGGGACGACAGCGCCGCCCAGGCCGAAACCCGCGCCTGCGCGGCCTGGAGCCAGCAGCAGATCCTCAAGCTGCTGCACCCGGTCATTCCGTTCGTCACCGAGGAATTGTGGGAACAGTTCGGCGACGGCAAGGCGCTGATCGAGATCGCCTGGCCGCAACTCGACTTCCGCGACAGGGCGGCCGAGGCCGAGATCGATTGGCTGGTGCGGCTGATCTCGGAAATCCGGGCCGTGCGGGCCGAAATGAACGTGCCGCCGGCGGCACGGCTGGCGCTGCTGGTGGCCGGCGCCGCCGCCGCGACCTGCGCCCGGCTCGAGCGCTACGGCGCCATCCTGCGGACCCTGGCGCGGGTCGACGGCATCAGCCACGCCGATGGCGGCGGCAAAGGTGCCGTTCAATTGGTGGTGGATGAAGCGAGCTATTTTCTGCCCTTGGCCGAAATCATCGATTTGGCCGCCGAGCGCAACCGTCTGGTCAAGGAAATCGGCAAATTGGCGGGCGAGATCGGCAAACTCGACGCCAAGCTCGACAACCCGGCTTTCATCGCCCGGGCGCCGGCTGAAATCGTCCTGGATCAGCGCGACCGGCGTGCCGAAGCGCTGGCACTGCAGCAAAAGCTGGAAGACGCGGTCAAGCGGATCGCCGGCTAGACGACCTCGAGCGCCCGACGCTTGAGGGCGATTTGGTATTAACGCGGTGCGGCGCGGGATGCGGCTATGGCGCCCAGTTTGGACAAGGCGCGGTCGGCGGCGAGGCGTTGCTGCGTCTGGCTGATCCAAGGCGTTGCGGTGGCCAGAAACGGACCGGGCAAAGCGCGCATTTCCGCCAGTGCACCGTCCCAATCGTCATGCGCCAGCGCCGCTTCGGCGCGACCCAACACCGCTTCGGCGTCATTGCCTTGGCCATCCATGCGCCGCACCCTTACCAGCTTGCCGAGATTGGCACGAATTTCTTCCCACAGGCCCGGTCCGCGCGCGCTCTGTTCCTGGGACAAGAGCTGGATGGCAAGCGGCGCGAACGCGAGTTTCAGCGCTTCCTTGCGGGGTATACCCGTCTCGGCGGCAGTGACGACGCCGGCCAGCAGCGCAGTTTCATCGGCCTGCAGCAGCGGGTGCAAGGCCGCCCATTCGAGGGTGAACGGGTCGCCGCGGTCGATAGCGTCCTTCAACTGACCGATGGTCAGCAAAACCGCTTGCGACGTCGCTTGCTGCCGCGCGAAGTCGTGCATAGTGCGTTCGGCCGCCTCGGTGCGCTCGGTCAGTTGCAGAATCATGGCTTCCGGCGGGATCGTGCGGCGCAGCCGGTCGATGTCGGCGGCCAAATCTGCCAGCCGCTCATTGACCGCAGCCGGCGGCGCGGCGGCGGTGCGGCTTTCGCTTTGGCGCAAATCCAGGGCCAGCTGGTCGACCTGACGGGCAAGCGCGGCGTGGTCCTGCGCGACCTGCTCGAGGCGGACGCGCTCGTCGCCCAGCAGCCAGTCCAGCAAAGCGAGGCGCCAATGCCAGCCGCCGGCGCCGGCCAGCGTCAGCGCAAACAGCGCGCCCAATAGGCCGGCCGCCAACAACCCCGGCAGGCGTGCTTTATGTTTGGCGGGAGCGCCGCTGTCCTGGTCAGCCATCGAGTAACGGTCGCACCAGGGCCAGGAAGCGAGCCGGTTGCTCGGCATGCGGCCAATGCCCTGAATCGGCGACTTCCTGCAATCGGGCGGTGGGGAAATGAGTTACGATCGGCTCCTGATCGCGCGGACGGATGTAATTGGAACGGTCACCGGCGAGAAACGTCGTCGGGCCAGGGTAGACTTCATCGCTGGCGGGAAAGCCGATCAGCGCCGGCATGTTGGCATCGATGCCGGGCAGATTGATGCGCCAGCGAAAATGATCCCCGTCGCGAACCAGATTTTGCAAAAGGAAGGCACGCAAAATGTCATCTTCGATGACCGGCTTCAACAGTCTGTCGGCTTCGTCACGCCGCTCCAGCCGGTCGAGCGGCAACTGCAGCATGGCGGCTATAAAGCCGGAATAATGGTCATTATGGTAGGGCACCGGAGCGATGTCGACAACGATCAGCCGGGCCACCAGCTCCGGCCGCAGCAAGGCCAGCCGCATGGCGACCTTGCCGCCCATCGAATGGCCCAGCAGTCTGACGCCGGCGAGCGCCCGGTCCTCGATATAGCGCGTCACGTCGGCGGCCATATCGTCATAGCTCATTTTCGCGTTCCAAGGCGATAAGCCATGGTTGCGCATGTCCAGTCCATGCACCTCGGCCTGATCCGACAAGGCGCGCGCGATGCCGGCCCAATTGCGCTGCGAGCCGAACAATCCGTGCAATATCAGCAATGGCGGCCCATCGCCGATCACCTGAGCGGCCAGGTCGAGTGCGTCCATCGCGCAAACCAAGCGGGATTTTGCCGTGCGCGTCAAGCAGGCTTTTGCGGGTCCCGTCTTGCCGGCTTTCCCTTGACGATAAACACAAAGCCATGTGACGATATGTTCTGGAATAACAAATAAAAATTGTATTATTTTGAGGATACTGATGGCCGTGTGGTTTGTACGCTTTGTCCTTCTGATGGTCTGCCTGCTGCCGCAACTGGCGGCGCGCGCCGGCGATCTGCTCAACGTTTCCTATGACCCGACGCGGGAATTCTACCAGGATTACAACCAGCTGTTCGTCCGGTTGTGGAAGCAGCGGACCGGACAAACTCTGAAGATCGATCAGAGCCATGGTGGATCCGGGACCCAAGCCCGCGCGGTTATCGATGGTCTCGAGGCCGATGTGGTGACGCTGGCGCTGGCTTATGACATCGACGCCATCGCACGCCAGGCGGGTTTGCTGCCGCTCGATTGGCAAAGCCACTTTCCCTACAACAGCGCGCCCTACCGATCGACGGTGGTTTTCCTGGTGCGCAAAGGCAACCCCAAACAGATCAAGGACTGGAGCGATCTGGTGCGGCCGGGCATCGGCGTGATCACACCCAATCCGAAGACATCGGGCGGGGCGCGCTGGAATTATCTCGCCGCCTGGGCCTGGGCGGAAACCCGTTTCGGTCATGACGACGACAAGGCCAAGGCCTTCATGACGGCGTTGTTCAAAAATGTCCCGCTGCTGGATTCCGGCGCACGCGGCGCCACCACCAGTTTCGTCCAGCGCGGCCTGGGCGACGTGCTGCTGGCCTGGGAAAACGAGGCAATGCTGGCGGTCGATCAATTGGGCAAGGACGGCTTCGAGATCGTGTTACCGTCTCTGTCGATTCTGGCGGAGCCGCCGGTGGCGCTGGTTGACAAGGTGGTCGACGAACATCATAACCGGGCGATGGCGGAGGATTATCTGCGTACCCTTTACAGTCCGGAAGCGCAGGAGCTGGTGGCCCGGCATTTCTATCGTCCTACCGATCCGGCGGTCGCCGCCCGCTATGCCGATCGCTTCCCGGCGCTTGCGCTGGTGACCATAGATTCGCTGGGCGGCTGGCAAAAAGCGCAGCAGACCCATTTTGCCGATGGTGCATTGTTCGACCAGATCATGGCGGCGGCACGGTAGCGCATGGCGGCAGCCAAATCCCGGGTCATTCCCGGTTTCGCACCAACGCTGGGAGTCACCCTGTTCGCCGTCAGCCTGATCGTGCTGGTGCCGATCATCGCCCTGTTCGTCCGCGCCGCCGGACTGAGCCCGGCACAATTCGCCGCCGAAGCCTTCAGTCCGCGGGTGTGGGCAGCCTACCGCCTCAGTTTCGGGGGCGCTCTGGCAGCGGCCTGCTTCAACGCGGTCGCCGGACTGGTGGTGGCGTGGGTGCTGGTGCGCTACGATTTTCCGTTACGCCGCCTGCTGGACGCACTGGTCGATCTGCCCTTCGCCCTGCCCACCGCGGTTGCCGGCGTGGCGTTGACGGCGCTCTACGCCCCCACCGGCCCGTTGGGCGGTTTGCTGTTGTCGGTTGGCATCAAGATCGCCTTCACCCCGGCCGGCGTGGTGGTGGCGATGATCTTCATCGGCTTGCCGTTCGTGGTGCGCACGGTGCAGCCCGTGCTCCAGGACCTCGCCGTCGAGCATGAGGAAGCCGCCGCAAGTCTGGGCGCCAATCGCCTGCAGGTGTTCCGCCTGGTGATATTGCCGGCCATCCTGCCGGCGCTGGTGACCGGCTTCGCTCTGGCCTTCTCGCGCGGGCTCGGTGAATATGGATCGGTGATCTTCATCGCCGGCAATATGCCCGGGCTGACCGAGATCGCGCCCTTGATGATCGTCACCAAACTCGAGCAATATGATTACGCCGGCGCCGCGGCGATCGCCACAGTGATGCTGTTGACCGCATTCGTCCTGCTGCTGGTGATCAACGGCGCTCAGAAATGGCGGCAATTGCGCTTCGGCAGGGCGTGACCGATGCGGTCGGCGCCCTTGCGCGAGGCCACTCCGGTACGGCTGGCACTGATCGCCTTGGCGCTGTTGCTGCTCGGCCTGTTTTTGCTGGCGCCGCTGGTCGTGGTGTTCGGCGAGGCGTTCAAAGCCGGAATCGACGCCTATTTCGCGGCGCTGGGTGACGAAGATACCTTGTCATCGATCCGTCTCACCCTGGCGGTAGCGGTTTGCACGGTGCCGATCAATCTGCTGGTCGGGGTGGCCGCCGCCTGGTGTGTCGCCAAGTTCGATTTTCCCGGCAAGACCCTGTTGACCACCCTGATCGATCTGCCTTTCTCGGTCTCGCCGGTGATCGCCGGCCTGGTCTATGTGCTGATGTTCGGCCTGCAGGGGTGGCTGGGACCCTATTTACATGCGCATCACATCAAGGTCATCTTCGCCTTGCCGGGAATCCTGCTGGCCACTTTGTTCGTCACTTTTCCCTTTGTCGCCCTCGAACTGATTCCGCTGATGGAGGAACAGGGTACCGAGGAGGAAGAAGCCGCAGTGGTGCTGGGGGCCGGCGGCTGGCAGATTTTTCGCCATGTCACCCTGCCCAACGTAAAATGGGGCCTGCTCTATGGCGTGTTGCTGTGCAATGCCCGCGCCATGGGTGAGTTCGGCGCCGTTTCAGTGGTCTCGGGCCATATTCGCGGCCGTACCACCACCATGCCGCTGCAGGTCGAGATTCTCTACGACGAATATAATTTCGTTGCCGCCTTTGCCGTGGCTTCGGTGCTGGCTCTCCTCGCGCTGGTCACCCTGGCGGTAAAATCCTTCTTCGAATGGCGCTATGCGCGCGAATTGGCCGCCGACGGGCGCGCTTGAGAGATCCGAAGGCGCCATGATCGACATCAAACAGCTCTTCAAGTCGTTCAACGGCTTTCAAGCGCTGAGCGACGTTTCGCTGCAGATCGGCGAAGGCGAACTGGTGGCCTTGCTGGGACCCAGCGGCTCCGGCAAGACGACATTGCTGAGGGTTCTTGCCGGGCTGGAGTTCCCCGATTCCGGCCAGGTGCTGTTCGACAGTATGGATTCCACCCATATCGCCGCACGCGATCGCAAAGTCGGCTTCGTGTTTCAGCATTACGCGCTGTTCCGCCACATGACGGTATTTGACAATATTGCCTTCGGCCTGACGGTGCGCCGTGGTCCTGATCGCCTGAGCCGGGCCGAGATCGGCGAGCGGGTCGGCCATTTGCTGGGGATGGTACAGCTTTCGGGGCTGGCGCAGCGTTACCCGACGCAACTGTCGGGGGGTCAGCGGCAACGCGTGGCGCTGGCCCGCGCCCTGGCAATTCAACCCCGCGTGCTGCTGCTCGACGAACCGTTCGGCGCGCTCGACGCGCAGGTTCGCAAGGATCTGCGCCGCTGGCTGCGCAGCTTGCATGACGAGTTGAAGATCACCGGAGTCTTCGTGACGCACGACCAGGAAGAGGCTCTCGAAGTCGCGGATCGGGTGGTGGTGATGAATCGCGGGCGTATCGAACAGGTTGGTACGCCGATGCAGATCTATGACAGCCCGGCCACGCCGTTCGTCTTTCAGTTCCTCGGCAATATCAATGCCCTGCCCTGCCGTATCCAAAGCGGCAGCGCCGAGATCGGCAGCCTCATTTTACCGGCGCCGGCCTATGGCGGCGTGCAGGATGCCGCCGGCATCGCCTTTGTGCGGCCCCATGACATCCTGCTGCAACGTCCCGGCGAAGGTCAGGGCGCCGCCGCTGAGATCCGCCATGTCAGCATTCTGGGGCCAATCGTGCGAATCGAGTTGTCCTTCGAGGGCATCACGCTCGAAGCCGAGACTTCACGCCAGCGCCATGCCGAACTGGCACTCGCGGTCGGTCAAAGCATTCTCATCTGGCCGCGCCAGGCACGCTTCTTTCTGCGCGATTCTTGGCAGGGCACCGTGTTGGATTACCCGGAAGTGGCGATCGATCCGGGCATTTGAGACGGCGACAGTGCCTGCGGCAATCCCGAAACTGGAGGACGTAGCGAGCTATTTAGTATATAAATATAGTATACTGTACAGATTATAAAAAGTGCCGCTTACCATTGACCTAGATGGAATTATGCACTATCTAACGGGGGACAAATAACTAATACACCGAATTTTGTGTAAATAAGAGGGACTTTCTCTCGTGAATATCGCCGTGCCGCCGAGCCCTGTCCCGGAACCGCTGGTCAGCCTGTCCGATCTCGACGAATATCGCGTCGGCCTGGCGCATCGTCTGAGCGGTGACTGGGACGAGGAGAAATGGACCGGCTTTCGCACCCGGTTCGGCGTCTATGGCCAAAAGCAGCCTGGCGTACAGATGCTGCGCATCAAAATTCCCGGCGGCATCCTGCCCTTGGATTGGCTTACCACGCTGGCGGAATTCAACCGCCGCTTTTGTCAGGGCGATGTCCACATCACCACCCGGCAAGACATCCAGACCTACCATGTGCCGCTGGAAAGAAGCGCCGAGGCGCTGGAGTTCCTGTATCGCCATGGCATGACGACGCGCGAGGCGTGCGGCAATACGTTCCGCAATATCAGCGCCTGCGCGCTTTCGGGTCATTGCCCGCGCGAGCATGTCGATGCCGGCGCGGTGGCCGGTCAATTGGCCACCAGTTGGATCCGGCAGCCCTTGGTGCAGAACATGCCGCGCAAGGTGAAGGTGGCGGTATCGGGGTGCGCCACCGATTGCGCCGGGGTAACTTTCCACGATCTGGGTTTCGTCGCCACCGAGCGCGATGGTTGCCCGGGCTTTCGCGTCTTCGCCGGCGGCGGTCTCGGCAGTCAGCCGCGGCCGTCGGCCCTCGTGCTCGATTTC
>Ga0302319_10002116_pt1 | contig 43452 bp, 29 predicted proteins | sample Bog_T0_2_FD_203319 | JGI IMG/M metagenome (GOLD analysis project Ga0302319, IMG submission 203319) | Peat permafrost microbial communities from Stordalen Mire near Abisko, Sweden - Bog_T0_2 | ecosystem: Environmental > Terrestrial > Soil > Wetlands > Peat | place: Sweden: Abisko, Stordalen Mire...
TGTTCGAGGCCACGAGGGTCGAGCCCGAGTACACCTGAAGCGCCGTAGCCGCGATCGCGCTGGAGAGGCCGAAGGATTCAAGTGTGGGGCCGACGGCGCGGACAAGGAGCTGCTTGGCGGTGGTTCCGCCAACGACGAACCCAGCGATCATCACGTTTGAGCCCGTGCCCACCTGGCCGCGGGTCGAGATGTTCTTTATCACGCCGTCGCTGAATGTGCCGCCGGAGACCCGTGCCGCCGCGATGGTGCCTCCCGAGGGGCCTGAAAGGGTGCCCGTGAAGAAGCCCGTCGTGGGATCAATCTTGCCGGTCAGCGTGTTGTTGCCGGTGGTCGTGATCGAGAGGGCGCCCGTCGAATCGACGGATCCGTCCGCGACATCCGTGTACGAACCCGAGCTAAAGTAGACCATGAGCTCCCCGTCGTTGCCGAGAATCCCGGTGACCTGGCTTCCCGACTGGCCCTCAATGTTACCGGTGTAATACCCGGCGGCGACCGTGATGCTCCCGGCCTGCGTGGCGGCTCCAATCAGCAGGTCATTGCTCGGCACGAGGCTGCCGGACACCCCCGTCGAGGAGACGACACCACCCGTGATAAACTTGCTCGACAATGCCCCTCCCGGGCTCACCGCAATGTCCGAATAGAACGCGGTCGTGGGGGTCGTCCCGGAGGTCGAGTGCCCGATGTAGGTCCCCAGCGTGCCGTCGAGCGTGATGAAGGCAAACCGCCCCCCATCCGCTATGCCCTGGTACTGGCCAAAATAGCTGGTCGTGCCCAGGCCGCTGGTCGCGGGGAACACCTCGACAATGACCGGGGAGGTCGTGGTCGTTTCCCCGGCGCCGTCGGTCGCGATGGCGGTGAAGGTATAGATGCCCGCGGAGAGCGGCGTGAATGACTCCGTGTAAGGGGGCGTTGTCGCAGTCCCTATCGAGATGCCGTTCTCGAAGAACTGGACCTGCGCGATGGTCCCTGACAGGGACGACGCGTTGGCCGACACCGTGACGCTCGCGCCCGTTGTCAGGATCCCTCCGGTCGTGGGGGTCGTGATGTTGACCGTGGGCGGAGGCTCGATCCCCACGATCACGACCGTCGGCGACGGAGGCGTGTAGGTATCGCCGACGTTGTCGGTCACCGTTGCCGAAACGTTGTACGTTCCGAGGTTCGCGAACGTGTAGGTGTACTGGTACGGGTACTTCGTGAGGGTCGCTACCACGGCTCCATCAACCGCGAAGGCCACGGAGGCGATGTTCCCGTTCGGCGCACTCCCGGTGGCCGAGAACGTCACGGGAGTGTTCACGATGACCGTGGAGTCGTTTGCCGGGGCCGTTATCGTGATCGTGGGGGGAGTCCCGATAATGGTCGGGGTCGTCGACGAACCGCCTGAGTTGACATTCACGTTCACCGAGGACGACGTACCCTGGAATCCGTCGGCGTCGGTCGCGATCGCAGTCAGCTGGCTTTGTTCAACCACACCATTGACGATATTCTGGGTCGGCTTGAACGAGACCTGGTACAGGTCGCCCGAAACCGGCGTCTTGGCGGCACCCACGAAGGTCCCGTCCTGGTAGAATTGCACCTGGGAGATCGGGATCGGGTTTCCACTCGCGTCGAGATTCGTGTCCACGGCAACGGCCTGCACCGACGTCAGTGCGCCGGCGGAGATGGTCGCCCCGGGCCCCGGGGCCGTTATCGCAATGGCCGGTGCCGCTTCTATGATGACGTTGTCGGGCCCGGCCACGGGCGTTGCTGAGGTCGGCGTAATCGACGCGGATGGCACAACGTTTCCATTGGTGTCATAGGCCAGGGCCAGCAGGGCGAACGCCCCCGTGGACTTCGGGGTCCACGTGAAGGTGTAGGGGTAGGAATTGTCCGTCGCGTAGAGGATGCCATTGACGTAGAGTTCCACCTTCTCGATCCCCGCGCCCCCCTGTGCTCCGGCCGTCACAATCACGGGAATGGTGGCGGCGGGGTCGGCGACATAGTTGGGAATTTGCACCAACGACCCGGAGGCCGGGCTTACGATCGTCGCGGTCGGCAGGCCCGCCGAATTTGCGGCCGACATTGTGAGCAGTATCTCGTCCTGGTTGGGGTTCGTCGGCACTGCGGCAGACGGAACGATCGCCCCGTTGTTGTCATATCCAATAGCCTTGATGAGGTGGGTGGCCCCTGCGGGTCCCGCAGGCTGGTAAATGACCGAATAGGGATAATTATTGGCCGATCCGATGAGGGTGCCCGTGGTCCCGTTCCAGTCGGTGTAGAAAACCACCTTGGAAATGAACCCGTCCTTCGAGGTGGATGTTGCCTGGATCACCACGGTTGACCCCACGGTGACGATGCTTCCGGGGGAGGCGATGGGGGGAATCGAAGCGGGACTGACGCCTCCCGCCTCGGGACTGACGATCACAGTGCCCTCCGCAAAATAACGGATCGGCGCGGACGTTGCGCTGTTGCCGTTACCATCGGTGGTGGTTGCGACAATCGAGTAAATGCCCGGCAAGGGAGGGGTCCAGTAGATACCCGCAGGCTGGCCCGGTGTGGAAGACTCCGCGGTTTCGCCGACGGAAAGGCCATTGACGGTAAAGGAATAGATGAATCCAGACTCCGGCTGGGTGCCCGATGCCACCGCGATCATTCCAATCGTGTCACCCGCGGGACCATACCCCTCGTTCTGATTGGGTGTGGGGAAATCCTGCTGAATATTTAGGAACGCCTCCCCGGTGGCCTCGGTCGGAGGCGATGCCCCAACACCTGAGAGACCGCCTCCAATGAACGCAACCGTCGGGGGCCCAACGTAACCGGAGCCACCGGAACCAAACGGGACGTTCAGGTTAACCGAGCCCACGGCGTTTCCCCCTCCGACCAAGTTCACCGTGCCGAATGCGCCTGTGCCGCCACCGCCCGTGAATGTAACCGCGGGCGCTACGCCCGAATAACCGGCACCACCGGTCAGTATCTTTACGCTGCCAACGGTGTCGTCGGTAACCTGGATTTCGACGATGTTGATCGTAAGCACCGGAGGTGTCGTCTGCGCAACCGCAGTGGACGCCGCGAGGCCCAGGGCTAGCACTGTCAGAGAGAGGTATCCTGTTTTCATGGTGTCTCCAGTTACGGGACGGTCGGTTTGGAAGGGATCAATGGTCGACTGACTTTGCTGACTCGTCGATGAACGGTTCGGAGCCATCCCTGTACCCGGGGAGGTCGGACCTCTTCAGCTTGAACTTGCGGATCTCCTCGGAATTGAACACCTGCTCAACCGGGGCGCCCTCGGCGCTGATCGTCTTTGCGGTGATGAAGATCACCAGGTTGTCGACCACGTTGTTGCGGGACTCCTGCTTGAAGAGGTAGCCGATGATCGGGATGTCGCCAAGGATCGGGATCTTGTTCGTCCCCGTGTTGAAATTGGTGCTGATCAGGCCGCCGATGCCCATCGTGTAGCCGTCCTTCAGGGACACCTGGGTCACGGCCTTGCGCGTGCCGATGATCGGGATCGATGCGCCGCTCGCGCCGCCGAAGCTCGTCGTGCCCTGGTTCTGGCTCACCTCGGGGGCGAGCGTCAGCTTGATGAAGCCGCGCGCGTTCACCTGGGGCGTCACCTTCAGGATGATGCCGATGTCCTTGTAGATGAAGCCCGACACCTCGAAAGTGCCCGTCTGCTGGTTGAAGGTGTAGCTCGGGATCGGGTACTGCTGGCCGACGTTGATCGAGGCCTCGGTGTTGTTGAGGGTCACGATCGTCGGGTTGGACACGATCTTCGCGTTGTTGAGCTGCTGGAGGGCCGAGAGGACGAGCTTGAACTGGTCCGCCGAGAAGACCGCGGAAAGGACGTTGTTCGAGGTCCCGATCCCTGTCGTCGCGGCGGCGATGTTCGTCGCATTCGTGACGGCCGTCGTGATGTTGTTGGCGATGGTGGTGCCGCTCGAGGTGGAGCTTCCCGTGTTGCCGGTGTTCGTGTTTGCGATCGCCGAGTTAGTCCCCGTGGTGGACGTGGTCGAGGGCGTGCCGTTGGTGGTCGTGTTGGTGGTCGAGTTGTTCGACCCGCTCGTCAGGCTCGTCGTGCCGCTCGTGCCGTTCGACAGGCTGGTCGCGCTGTTGGTCCCGTTGCTCCCGTTCGTGCCGTTGTTCGACGTGCTCGAGGTGCCGTTGGCGTTGTTCACGGTCGAACCGTAGGAGTTGTTGTAGGAGTAGATGCCGCTGCCGCCCGGGGACGCCGTCACGTTGTACCCGCTCAGGGAGCTCCAGTTGACGCCGATGTTGCGGATGTCGTTGTTCGAGATCTCGACAAACTTCGACTCGATCATCACCTGGTCGGTCGGGTGGTCGAGCTGCTCGATCACCGGGCGGATGCGCTTCATGCGGGAGGGGCGCTCCGTGATGACCAGGCTGTTCGTGCGCGCGTCGATCACGATCTTGCCGCCCGCGGCCGCGTCGATCAGGGACGCAAGCGTCGGCTGGATGTCGGAGGCCTTGGCGTAGTTGATGACGAAGATCTCGGTCGAGACGGGCTCCTGGGTGAGGCTCTCGTTGCTCACGATCTTGATGATGTTGCCGTCCTCGACAAAGGTGTAGCCCACCGGGGTCAGCACGACCTGGAAGATCTGGTGCCAGGTGACGTCGTGGAGCTTGACCGAGGTCTTGCCCTGGAGGGTGTCCGGGACGACGATGTTCAGGTCGAAGAGCTCGGCCACGTTGCGCAGGATGTTTCGGATCTCCTCGTCGGGAAAGTCGACCGAGAGGGTGTCATGGCCCGCGGCGTCCTTGGTCTTGGACGGGGTGGCGCCCGTGGTGTCCTTGATGGACACGTCCGGCGCGGGCGCGGGCGCCTGGGCGGCAGCGGCCTTCTGCTGGGGGTTGTCGTCCGCGACGGGGGCGCTCGCCTTGGTGGTCACCTTCGCCTGGGCGTAAGCGTGCGAGGGCGCGGCCAGCAGGGCCAATGAAGCAAGGAGGAGAATAAGGCGTGTTCTCATGGGGACTTTCCGGATTGTATTGGCCTGGTGATTTCGTCGCTTTTGTAACGCAGTGTGAAGTTTGTGCCGTCTATCTGTGTCAACTCAAGATCGTAGTCCACGCCCTTATACGTAACCGTGAAGTGGGCGCCTGTTTTAACGAATCTTTTCCCAAACATGAGGAGCGGCTTCCCGCCGAGGTAAACGGTCCCGGAGGGCCGCACCTTCGCCACGATCTCCTCGAGGATCTGGTGGTCGGTCTGGAGCACGGGGGCGGGGCCGTTGCCTTGGTTCGCGAGCCGGGCGGCAGCGGCGGCGGCGGCCGCCTCCTCCTCGTCGGTCAGGTCGAAGGAAGGCGGGGCGAAGGGCTGGTTAAGGGTCGACGCTAGGGGCGCCACCTTGGCCTGTTTTGCGAGCGAGGCTGCCATCTCCACCGACGGGCGCCGCTTCTCCGCCGGGAGGATCTCGGACTCGACGCGCGCGCTCGCGCGGGTCGCCATCATGCCAAGCAGGGCGCCGATCGCGAGGAGGGCCTGGAAGAGCGTGGTGAGGTGCCGCTTCATGGGAGCGCCAGGATTTCGACGTTGAGCGACATGGCCAGCTGCCCGCCGCGGATGTCGGTGGACATCGGCCTGAGGTTGCAGGTCATGATGCGGCAGTAGTGCTCGCCGCTTTCGAGCTTCCTGAGGAGGTCAAGGAGCTGGCCGTAGTCCCCCTGCGCCGCGAATGAAAAGGGAACGGCGACATAGTTCGTCTTCGGGGCGTTCCGCACCGGCGGCGGCAGCGGCACCTGGCGCACACTGGTGAGCTTGGTGTTCGTGTCGCTCTCAAGGCGGTAGAAGTACTGGTAGTTCTCGGCCAGCTGGCCGACCCGGATCACCCGGTTCTCGATCGCGTCGTTCGCGGCGGTGATCGCGGCGTGCTGCTCCTTGAGCTGGGCCGAATCCTCGATGTTGGCGGCCAGGAGCTCGCCCTGCCCCGTCCTGGCCGCGAGGACCTTCTCGGCCTCCGGCAACAGGTCGCTCCTGTAGTAGATGGCCAGCCCGATCAGGATGCTCACGATCACGCACCCGACCGAAATCGCGTTCTTCTTCAGGAAGGCTATGAGTTCCTCGTTGCTCATGACTTCTTGGCCCCCTTGTACTCGCAGAAGATCTCGATCACCAGGCGCCCGTTGGTCGTGTTCCGGTTCATCGTGAGCAGGTTCACCTCGCCAAACATGGGGCCGAGCACCTTGTCGGTGCGCAGCTGCTTCTCATACGCGGAGGCGTCGCCGCTGGCGCGGTCGGGCGCCCCCTTCACCGTCGCCTTGATCGAAAACCCGTTGTCCTTGAAGTCGAGCATGTCCAGGGCGATCTTCTTGGGCGTCACCTGGCCGAGCCTGAGGATGATGGCGGATATGATCGGCTTTGACGCCACGAAGTCCGCCACCTCCTTTGTCTTGGCCTCCTGAAGCTTGAAATCCTGGTAGAGCGCGACGGCGTCTGCGCTCTGCTTGGTGTCGCGGTCTATCTGGCGCTGCCAGTCGGCGATCTGCTTGTTCACCTCGTGGAGCTTCCATTCCTGGATTCCCAGGTAGAGGGCGAGGGCGATCACAATCAGCATGGCCGCCCCGTTCACGAAGAACGCGGTGCGCACGACCTTCGTGTCGGGAAGGCTCTCGACAATCCTGAGGTTCGGGTGCCAGGGCGGCGCCGGAATCACCTCATTTTTTTTCGTCTGTGAGAGGGCCATTTTGATTGTTGTACTGGACCATCAGGCTCATGAGCCCAAACCAGCGGAAATCACCCGCGGTCTTGGACAGGGCGTCGGGGACGACCACGTTGCGCGACCTCAGCCACGGAATCGGGTCCACCTTCATCGCGGTGATCCCGAGCGAGGAGGCCAGGGCGCCCTCCAGCCACGCGAGCTTCGGCGAGAGCTGGATGCAGAGGACCTGCCCCACGGATTGGCCCGTCTGCACCTCGTAGAAACCGATCGAGGACTGCAGCTCCTTCAGGAGGCGCTTGATCAGCAGGGGGCCCATGCCGGTGAAGTCGAATGTGTTGGAGCGGAAAAGCTTCCGGGCCGACTCCTCGTCCTTTAACCCCAGCTCCTTCTGGACCACGGGCACCATCGCCTCGAGGCCCTGCGGGATCGGCCGGGAGGCCTCGACGCCGCCCGGGGAGACGATGAAGCTGTGCGTCGTGTCGTTGCCCACGTCCAGGACGAGCGTCGGGGTCCTCGACTTCTCGAACGTGAGGCAGTCGACCAGGGCACCAAGGGTCGAGACGCTGCCGAGCTCCAGGCGCTCGGGGAAGATGCCGAGGTTCAGCAGGGTCTGCTGCGCGGCATTGATGTCGTCATTGGGGGCCCCGCAGAAGACGACCTCCTTTTGGGTGGCGCGGGTCAGGTCGTAGTCGCTGCCGTCGCTCGCGTTCACCATGGCCAGCGTGAACTTGTCGTGCTCGATGCGGAGCTGCTGGCTGAAGACGTCGGCCATGTAGCTCGGCTCCTTCAGCTTCTTGAGTTCGAGGGTGTGCTTGCGGACGACGCGCTTCGGCGGATAGATGCCGACGACGGCATGGAGGTAGCCGCTCGGCTGCTTCCTCGGCTGCAAGGCCTTAAGTGCCTCAGCAATGCCAGCTTCGTCCTCCACCGCGCATTCCCGAAGATCCTCAACCTCCAATGGAGTGTTCTCCGAGGTCGTCCGGGCCATTAGGACCGAACTCTCGTTTATCTCGACGAAGTACCCCTTCGTCTTTTTCGAGAAAAACATTGGGTGGGTAGGTGAAGGTTTCCTCAAATGCACCCCAGGGGGGCCATATTGAGAGCGGTTTGCGGAGAATGGTTCTAAATAACAGTAGGTTATGACCCCATTTACAAGGCCAAAACAGGTATTAATAGCGCGCCCTTAGCCATTTACCCTTTATTGAAACAAAAAACCCGCCGCGGGATGCGGCGGGCTTGTCTCATTTCTGCCACGTGCGCTTTTTGTGGCGATTCGACTTCAAGCGCTTCCTGCGCTTGTGCTTGTTCATCTTGAGGCGGCGCTTCTTCTTGAGATTTCCCATGGTGAATTAGTCCGTTGAACGTGCGATTCCCACGGAGGGCTGTCGAGTGCAATCTTCCCGGGGCCCGCGCGCCTAAGCCCCGGTGCCCAGCTCCGTCCATTGGCCTGCAACGGTCGAGTAAACCCACAGGCGCACCCGTGACCCCGGGAAAAAGCCCCCGGCGCAGGCCCCGTAGGCGGAGAGCTGGCTGTCGTACTCGGCGGACAGCCGGGCCAGGAGGCCAGGGTCGTCCTCCCCCTCGAGACGCCGGTTCGTCTTCCAGTCGACGATCCAGACCTCTCCGGTTGACGGGTCGTGGAGCACGAGGTCGATCACCCCGTCAATCCAGCCGTCCGGAGCCAGGGGGGCGAAGATGCCCGCCTCCGCAAGCCGCGTCCAGCGCGCCTCCCTCATCCTGTGCCAGGGATCGCTGTCCAGAAGGCGGCCCCATTCCCCGGCCGCTCGCTCGCCAAAACCCTTCTCCCCCGCCCTCTTGAGCGCTTCGGCCCCGTATTCCGCAACCACGGGGTCGCTTCCGGTCCACGGAACAAACTCGAGCGTCTGGTGCCACCACACCCCGTATTCGAGGGGGTCTATGCCGGGCTTCACCGGCGCTGGCTGGTAGAGCGAGGCCTCATGGAGCGCCGCCCGGGGCCCGTCCGCGATTGCCGAGAGCTGGTGCGGCAGTACCCGGCGCGGAAACGCAGGTGCAGGGGCGCCCGCACCTGCCTCCGGGACACCCTGGGTCCGCTCCCCGGATTCCGGGGCGGCGGGGGCCGCTTCGCCCCCGGCCTGTACCCCCGACGGCTCGGGGGCGCGATCCAGGAGCAAGGGATCAACCCTCCAAAGGTCGGCGAAGCTTCCGTCCTCGAACGGTTCGGCGGACCATGGGACCACAAGCGTCCGAAGGGCTCGGGTGAGCGTCACATAGAGAAGCCTCACGTTTTCCCTGAGCCTCTCGCGCTCGTGCGACTCGCGCGTCTCGGCTGAAATCCCCTCGTTGTCGAAGACGACCTCGGACTGGCCCGCCCGACCCGGGATGACTCGCAGGCCGGAGGGCCCCCGTGAGCCGATTTTCCGCCACATGCCGGCCGGGATCACGACGGGCCACTCCAGGCCCTTGGCCGAGTGCGAGGTCAGGAGCGAAAGGGCGTCGTCCGCGGGCCGGCCGTAGGCCCGGTTCTCGTCCACGCCCGCAAGGAGCTCGCGGAGCCAAGCCCGCGGGCCCGCACCCTCCACGCCCAGCTCCGCGGCGCGCGCATGAAGCCGCGCGAGCTCGTCCTCAAGGCCGCCCTCGGGGTCGACCCAGCGGGCCTTCTCGGGGAGGCCGCACGCCTCGGCCAACTCGCTACTGAAGCGCTCGAGCGACTCGCCCTCCAGGTCGACCCTGTCGACGAAGGGCATGAGGGTCTCCACGGCGTCGGCGATCGGACCGGGGTAAGCGCCCGGCTCGTCCCACCTGAAGGGCTCCCGGGCACCGAGGACGGACGCGATCATCGCGTCACTCACGGCAAAAACCTCGCGGAGCACCCCCACCCACTCGAAGGTGTTCTCGGGGTCGCACACCACCGAAAGCAGGCCGCAGGTCCAGGCGTAGGCCGGGTTGTCGCCGCTTCGGTTGCGCCGAATCTGGAGTGCCGTCTTCAGGCCCGCCGCCAGGAGCTGGTCGCGGATGATCAAGAGCCACGAGGTGCGGGGTGCGAGGATTGCGACCTCGCCCCAGCACGCGGCACCGACCGCGGCGGGGCCGCCCGCGGCCAGGAATTGGGCCAATTGGCGCGCCTCATGCGCAAGCTTCCTGTCCGAGGCCTTCCTCCCGTCGCCGGAGGCAAACGTGGGGAGCGGCAGGAGCCACGCAGCGCCCTCCGCGTTTCCGGGGCCCTCCACCAGGGTCTCGTAGGTCACCTGCAGGCACCGGGCCTCGGCGCCGTCCGCGGGCGGAAGGCCGAGGTTGTGCTCGCGGCCGGGCCCGAATGCCTCGGGAAGCGTGGCATTGAGCAGCCGCACGACCCGCGTCGGCGCGCGGAAGGTGACCCCAAAGGTCAGGCGCTCGCCTCCGTCCCCGCCGGCAAAAGCGTCCACGTGCCTCTGGAAGTTCTTGATGTCGGCACGCGCCGAGTAGATCCCCTGCTGGGCGTCGCCCACCATGCAGAAATGCCCGGGCCTGGGACCGCGCCCCCCGGCGCCCGGCCAATCGCCACGCGTGGCCCCCGGCGACCGCGTGATCTCGACCAGGACAGCAAACTGCTTGGGGTCGGTGTCCTGGGCCTCGTCCAGGATGACCCTCCAGCCCTCCGCGCGGATGCGCTCGAGCATCGCGTTGTCCCCCAGGATCGAGAGGGCTGTCTCCACCTGGTCGGCATAGGTCTGCACACCCCGGTCCAGGCGCCATGAGCGGTAGCGCAGCGAGAGCTCACCCGCCAGGGCGCCTCCCGCCGCGGCGAGCCACGCCTTGAGCGGCGAGAAAAGCCTGCGGTAGAGCTCCTTGATGCCGCCCGCCGTCCCCTCGGGCTTGGCGATCGCGAGCGGGCCCTCCTCCTCCCGGAAGCGCCGCTCCCAGGCCCGGGCGGTCTCCTTGTTGCGGGAAAGTGCCTCCGCGGACTTTCCCTTCCGGGAGGGCGCGCTCTCGAGGATCTCCGAGAGTGCGGCCCGATCCGGCCCGGGGGGGCGTGCGGCGACGGGGGCCGACCCCAGCCTCGCCGCCGTCGCCCCGTCCAGGGTGCGCGCAAGCTCGAAGATGTCGTCCAGGGAGGCGTGCCTGAGGAAGGCGTCGACCTGCCCCGGGGCCAGCGAGCCGAACGTCATCGGGTCCTGCTCAATGAACTCCTGCCAGTGGGAATCCTCCCCCTCATCGATCAGTGTAGGGTTTAGGTGGATACCCAGCGTGCTCCCGTGGCGCCGGGCAAGGAGCAGGCAGAAGCTGTGGATCGTCCCGAAGAAGACCCGGTCGAGCCGGGCCAGCGCGTCACCGTTCGCGCTCCCGCTTTCGGCCATCTGCCTCAGGAGCGCCGAGCGCGCGCGCTGGCCGATCTGCGCCGCGGCCTTCTTCGTGTAAGTGACGACCGCCGTCCGGGCGAGCATCGCCGCGCCGGGCTCCGACATCGCCATGGCCGCGAGCCGGTTCGAGATCGCGGTGGTCTTGCCGGAGCCGGCGTTGGCGACCACGGCGAAGTTGACGCCCCACTCGCGGGTGAACCGCTCGCGCTCGCGCTGGTCCGAGGGGAGCCTAGTCATCGGGGTCCTCCTCGGGCGCGGCGCCGAACGTCGCATGAAACTTGCTCTCCAGGATGGCATGGGGCACCGGCGGGCAGGCCAGGGGCCACTCGAAGATGTGCGTGTACTCGTCGCGGTCGGCCGTCCTCGCGCCGTAGATGCCGGTCGAGAGGTGCCTGCCTATCATGCGGAGCTTGGCGGTCGCCTTCCCCAGCTCGTCCATCCCGACCCGCGCGGGCCGGTCGTCGGGCTTGAGCATCCACACGGCCCCCGAGGCGCCCACAGAGCGCGCGGCCTGGAGGTAGACTCCGAGCTGGAGCGAAGACCCGCTCGACTCCATCCGCGTCGTCGAGAGCCGCGGGTCGCCGCCGGTCTTGTAGTCCACGATATCGACCCGGGCACCGCCCCAGCCGGGCCGGTCCGATAGCACCAGGTCCATCTGGCCGCTAACGCCAATCACTGCGGAATCCGAGACGGGCACCGTCGCCCCGGCTGGAAGGCGCACCTCGACCGCGCCAAACGGGGACCTCGGAACCTCGTAGACGCGCGCGAGGAGCGCGCGCGAGGCCTCCGCCACGTCCCCATGGAAGGAGTCCCAGTAACGGTCCGCGGGCCACGACCCGCGCAGGCGCACCAGCTCGGCCTCCAGCCTGCCCCAGGCCGCGGGGGCTTCCGGCAGGACCGAAAAGCTCCCCTCGGCGGGCGCCCCGCGGAGGGCCGCGGCGAGCACCCGGTGCACGGCCGTGCCCACGGCCTTCCCGCGCATGCGCGCAAAGGGCCGCCACTCGATGCGCCTCACGCCGAGGACCACGTCAAACCAAAGGCTCGCCGGGTCCCTGATGCCGCGCTCGATCTGGCTGGCCGAGAGCCGGGCGGGAGCGGAGGAGCCGCCCGGGTCCCCGAGGAAGAACGCGTCAAAGGGCGCCGCCGGGTCGCGCCTTCGGGCCCAGACCTGCCCCCATGCGGCAGCGGCCGCGGAGCCCGGCCTCGGCAGAATGCGGGGCGAGGCGAGCCTCTCAAAGGCCCCCGAGCCGCCATCGCTCGCCGAGAAGAGGCCCTGGGCCCACATGACGCGCTCAAGCCAGACATTGGGCCCAAGCCGCACCTCGGGCTCCTCCTCGCTGAAGAGGGCCGCCGTGAAGACAATCCCGCGACGCGTGTCGCGGGCGATCGAGCAGTAAAGCCGCTTCTCCTGCGCGGCCCGGTCGTCGCTCGTCGGGAGCGCAACCTGGAGCCCGGCCTCCGAGGAGGCGAGCTGGCGCCGCTCCTCGTCGGCCAGCCAGCAGCTCGGCTCCCTCCGCTCGGGCCAGACGCCCGCGTTAGATTCTGCAAAAATGCAGTCGGACCACGCCACGCCCGCGGCGCGCCGGCACGTGGTGAGCGTGACGCGGGCGAAGCCGTTCCTGCGGGACGCGCCGGAGAGCGGGCCCTTCTCCGGAAGAAAGGCCAGGATCGCCTCAAGGAGCGCCGCGGCCGGCATCGGCCCGGAGGCCCTGCCCGCAAAATCCCGGAGGACCGACCAACCCTCGGGCTCGGCTAGGCCAAGCTTCCCGAGCGTGGCGGAGAATCGCTCCAGGGCCTCGGCCGGGCCAAGCGACGGGGGCCACGGCGGCAGGAGCATCGCCGCCACCCGGCCCACCTCCTTTGAGTCGGGGTCCTCGGAAGCCGCCAGGCGCCCGAGGTGGGGCTCCAGGGAGTGGGACTGCGCCTCGTCAAAGAGCTTCTGGCAGGCGGCGCGGGCCCGGCCGGGCTCCAGCTGCGTGAGGCTCACGGAGCGAAGGAGTGGCCAGAGGGAGAGGAGTTCCTCGAGCCTGCAGCCCCGCCTGTAGAATTCCGCAAGCGCCCGCTCGATTCGCGTGTCGACCGGCGGCGTCCCCGCGACGCCGATCAGGTCGGCGAAGGGCACGCCCCGCTCCTCGAGCAGGCGGGCGAGGCGCGCCTGTCCCGACCCGGCCCCGGGGAAGACGACCGCCACCGACTCCGAGCCCTGGGACAGGCGGCGCACGACCTCCTCCGCGACGAGCTCCATCTCCTCGGACCGCGACCGCGCCACGATCGTCCGGGCGAGGTCGGCCGAGCCCTCCCCTCCCGTCCAGAGCTCGGCCACCGGGGCGCAGGACTTTTCGGGGTCCGGGACGTCGTCCACCGCCGCGTCGACCCCGAGGGCCTTTTCCCAGAGATCGACCCACTCCTCGCCCCCGGCGCCCTTCCCTCCGAACTCGGGTTCGGCCAGGAGGACGCAGGCCTTGGGGCAGCGCCGCGCGAGCGCCAGGAGCCCCAGGAACTCGGGCCAGCCCTCGGGGCCGCCCGCAAGGATGAGCAGCCGGTCCGCGAGCAGCGGACGATCGGCCGCCCCGGCAAGGGCCTGCCGGTCGACGAGGGGACCGAGGGAAAACCCGTGCCGGCCGAGCCACTTGATGAAGCTCCCGAAGAGCTCGCGGAGCTCGGGCAGCCGGAAACGCTCCGGGCCGAACCCGGCGCGAAGAAGGTCCTCAAACTCGGCGATCGCCGATTCAAGGTCGCTCGCGAGGCTCTTCCACAGGCCCCGGGAGGGGTCCTCGGCGGGAAGCACGGCAAGGCGCTCCCCGATGAGGGTCCGGAGGACGAGGACCTGCAGGCTTCGGCCAAGGCCTGACTCCACGCCGCACTTCCTGCGCGCAAGGCCCGGGGTCAGGAATTCGACGCCGAGGAGGGACACGCCCTCGTCCACGCACCGCTGCTTCAGGGCCTGGGTCTGGCCGCGCGTGGGGGCGACGACGATCGAGCGCTCCAGCCTTCCCCGGCACGATTCGAGCCAGGGACGGATGATTCCCCGCCAATCGCCGTCGGCGAAGCGCGAAAGGAAAAGTTCTGCGCCGGGGTGTGTCTTCAACTTGGGATGGCACGGAGCCATCCCAAAATCGCGATCACTTCGCGAGCACGTACTTCGCCGCGTGCGATTTCGCGCGCGAGGCCGCGTTCCTGTGAACGACGCCCGACTTAACGGCCTTGTCCATGGCGGACAGGTAGGCCTTGCCGGCTGCCTTGGCAGCGGCGGCGTCGCCAGACTTAACCGCAGCGTCAAACCCCTTGTGGAGGGTCTTAAGACGGGTCTTTAAGGCCTTGTTGCGGAGGGTCAGGCGCACCGCTTTGCGGGCGGCTTTGATGGCAGATTGGGTGTTGGCCATGGTCGTTGTGAAGTTCGAAGCCTGCCAGAGACTCAAACGGACAGGGTCGAGTCAAGGGCATTGTGGGACGAGGGCCCCAAAAGCCCCCCGTCCAGCGGGGGCCCCTTGGCCGGAACCGCCGGGGGAAACCACGCCCAAGGGGGCCTCATGGCACCTCGTAAACCTCGATCAGGGCAACACCCTGATCCCCGCTGGCACCGGAAACCTCGGCCGTGTAGGAGCCCGGGGGGAGCGAGACAAGGATCGCCGAATCCGGCGTGGCAAAACCGCCCCATGAAAAGGCGCCGACGGACGTCGCGACCGACGCCACCTGCGGGTCGCCGGCCCAACCCGTGTCGGTGGCGACCAGGGTCGATGTCCCGTTGTTGTTGCCACTGAAGAGCTCGAGCTCGGGGTCGGCCAGGACGCCCCCCACCCCGAAGGCGGACAGGGCGGGGCCCGAGGCCCGGATCAGGACCGCCTTGGAGGTGGTCCCACCGATCACGAACCCCGCGATGAGGACATTGCCGCCGGAGCCTACCTGGGCCCGGGCGGAGATGTTGATGAGCCGCGGCGCGCCGGTCATCACGCTGCCCGGCGGGGTTGCATCATAGACCTCGGCCAGGGCGATGCCGGAATCGCCGCTAGCGCCGGCGATCTGGGCCGTGTACGGCCCGGCGGCAAGGGCCTCCACAAGGGCCGAGTCATCGCTCGTGGGGCTTGTCCATGCGAACGCGCCCACGGAAGCGGCCAAGGATCCCACGACCGAGTTTCCGGCCCAGCCGCTGTTGCTGGCGATCGCGCCGGCGGTGCCGGAGAGAGTCAGCTTGGGATCGGGAAGGAATCCCGTGACCCCGAACGGTGCCAGGGCGGGGCCCGATGCCCGCACGAGGACGGGGTCGGTGCCCAGGGTGCCCTGGGGGCCCACGACGAGCCCGACGATCAGCTCACCGGAGCCCGCACCGACTTGGGCCCGGCACGAAATGTTGGTGAGGCGACCCGGGCTCACGCCCCCGATGACGCTCAGCGTAGCCTGGCCGCTCAGCACCGCGCCGGAGGAATTCATCGCGGCGCAGCTGTAGGTGCCCGAATTCGAGGCGCCGGCCCCGTGGATCACCAGCTCCGGGTAGTTGGTGCCCGGAATCGCGATGCCGTTCAGGAACCATTGGTAGGTCGTGGGCGGCCCCCCGTCGGACCCGGCGGTGAGCGCCGAGAAGACGACCGTGCTGCCGCCCGCCACCGACTGCGAAATCGGCTGGCTCACGAAGTGGAGCGGATTGCCGGACCCGGCTGAGCTCAGGGAAAGCACCGCCGCTGAGCTCGACAGGGACCCCGCGGTGTTGGTGACCGTGACCGAGAAGCTTCCCGCCCCGAGGGACCCGACCGCCACGTCCTGCAGGACCGCGCTCGTCGCCCCGGGGATGGGAACCCCGTTCAGGTACCACTGGTAGGTGAGCGGCGCCGAGCCGCTAGCCACCGCCCAGAAAACGGCATTGGCGCCCAGGTTGACCGTCTCGGACAGCGGCTGGATGCTAAAGGACGGGAAGACCGCGTGGATCACGCTGATCGAGGCCGTCGTGCCGGTGACCGTGGGGATCACGGTGTCGGCCGCGGTGAGTGTCTGGGAGCCGGTTGTCGCGAGCGTGATGGTAAACGTCGCCGTCCCGTTAGTGAGAAGGCTGTTGGACGGGAGCACGGCGGCCGGGTCGGTGCTCGTGAGCTTCACGATACCGCCGTAGGTCGTCGCCACGTTGCCGCTCCCGTCGATTGCGGTCACGGTCACGCTAAACGAAGAGTTTTGGTTCACGGAGGATGGGGCGCTGACGGTCAGGTGGACGGCCGTCGGAGTAAGGAGGTAGGCCCTGCCGTCCGAGCCGGTTGCGGCGATCTGACCCAGGTCGTTTATTGAGACGCTGCCAGAGGTTCCCGTTAGCGTGACTCCTGGGAGGTTCACCAGCGTGTTCAGGTCGGTCATCTTGCCGTTGGCATACACGAACGCATCACTTACCGCGCTCCCCGTTACGACCGAGTAGCCTACGATCACTCCCGAGCTGTTGATCCCTTTGGCAGAGCTGTTTCCTGTCGCACCCCCGATGGTGCCCAAGTCGGTCATCGTGCCGCCGCTTGCGAGGCTGAAGGCGTGGACGGCACCCGAGCTGGTCGACGCACCCCCAACAATCGTGCCTGAGTCGTTGATCGCAAACGCGGTGCTGTTCAACCCTCCCGCCAAGATGCCCAGGTCGGTCATTTTTCCGTTCAAGTAGCTGAAGGCGTGATGCGACGCGTCCCCGGTCACGTTCGCATTCCCGACAATCGTGCCGGCAGTATTAATTGCGTAGGCCACGCTGGCAACGCCACCGAGAGTTCCAAGGTCCGTCAACGTACCCAGACTGTAGCTGAAGGCACGGTAGTTCCCCAAGCTGTTGGCCGCCTCACCTACAACGGTTCCGGAAACATTGACGCCAAAAGCATAGCTGGTGGTCCCGCCCAACGTTCCCAGGTTTGAAAGGACGGCATAGGTGCTCTCGAATGCATTTGGCAGCGTAATTCCAACCGTGTCGGAGTTTCCCACCACGTTCCCATAGACGTTGGAGCCGTTGGCGTAACTGTTTGTGCCTCCTGTAAGCGCTCCGATATCGACGACCGTCCCATTCAAGTAAGTCATGGCATGGGTCGTTACGCCGTCAGAGAGCAGGGAATCCCCCGCAACGGTCCCATTGTTGTCGATCGCCAGAGCCGTGTTCTGGCTTCCGCCGAGCGTCGGAATACGGGTCACCGTATAAGTCTGCCCCGGCGCACTCGGCATGAGGAGAACGCCAGCCACGGCGGTTAGGAGCGCGCGCAGGAGTCCTGCTTGTCTTAGGTATGGGGTATTCAAGACGTGAAGGTGCTGGTTCGTAAATCCGCCCACAATTGACGTTTGCTGCTTATGCCCGAGATTTGCACGGAGGTCGACCGTGTTTTATGGCACACGGTCCTCGGGTCCATCCCCTTATGTAAAAATGAACGCAGGGAAGCAATAGGCTCCTGCGGGACCACGGCTAAGGACTTGTAAATCTGGGGCACTAAAGAGCAGGCATCCCAATCGAACGGACAAGCAGGCTGCCGCGCACAGCGAAAGCGCTAATTGGACCGGGGCGAAAACGATCCGTTTCCCTCGTCCAGGTAGCGGACGCCGTTCACCTCGCTCACCTGGAGGTATTGGCGCCAGTCGCCCCCCTGCGTCCTGCGGGAGGCCTCCAGCCGCCTGACCTCGTACGACCGGAGCGGGGGCGCCTCCCCTGAAAGCGCCTCCCCGAGGACCCTCCCGTCCATCCTGGCCGCCTCATCCCTTAGTCCCAAGATCCAGAGGACCGTCGGGGCGATGTCCGTGTTTCCCGAGGGCAGCGTGTCCTGGACGCCCCGCCGGAGGTCCGGCCCGGCGGCAACCAGGGTGTTGTGCATGTCAAAGGGGGACAAGCTCGCGTGGTTGCCGGCCTTCCTTGCCGTGGGCGCCAGGTCCGAGGTCTGGAGGCCGGGAGTCCCGTTCGCGCTTTTGCCCCTGGTCCAACGGAGCGAAACCACGAGGTCCGGGGACTCGGGCGAGTCGATCCGGGCCTCGGAGAGGGGGAAGGTTCCCTCAAGCGGTAGCCTCGAGAAGACGACGCCCGCCCAGTCCTGGAGCTGGATATAGGCCGCGAGGCGGCGGGCCACCTCGGGGTCGTGCCCTCCCACGTAGAGGAGGGAGCTTCCCCCGTTGCTGACCACCATCACGTCGCCGGGCTTGAGCCCCCCGAGGGCCACGCGCTCCGTCCTAAACCCCGCCTGGGAGAGCTCGGCGGCGACATCGCTCTTCCAGGCGACAGTCGAGAACCCGTGGTCGGAGACGACGAAGACGTCGGTCGTGGACCTCTGGCCACGCCGGTCGAGCTCGGCGAGCACCCTTCCCAGGTTGTCGTCGCTCAACCGGATCGCATCGAGCGACTGGGCCGAGCCGGGCCCGGTCGAGTGCTGCGAGAAGTCGGGCTCGGAGAGCCACAGGAGCGTGTACGGCGGAAGGCCGTCCTTCCAGAGGTCCTCGATCAGGGCCCGGGTAGTCCACGCGTCGCGGGCAATCTTGTCCTCGCGCGGGGACACCGGCGGAAAATCCCCCAGGAGGCCGGGGAGCGGGAGCTCCGCCGACGGGGGCAGCGTCGCCCCCTCGAAAAGGACCGGGGAGGATCCCGCCTCGTTGGGCCTCCTCGAGCGGTCGTGCAGGAGCGCCACCTGCTTTGAGCCTGCGATCACGGTCCTTAGCCCGCGGGCGTGCAGGATCTCGGCGACTGTAGGCGACCCGATGTAGTGCCCCCCGCTCACCTCGTCCCCCTTCCTCACTGCGGGCGGCGTCTCGATCCCGACCACCATCTGCGGGTCGATCCGCGGGCGGAAATCGATGTTGGCGATCACGGTGCTGCGCGACGGGTAGGCCCCGGTCGCGATCGCGGTCCCGTTCACCTCGGTGGAGCTCAGGTAGACCGGGTGGTGGTGGGCGAAGAACACGCCCTCGGAGGCGAGCCTCCACAGGTGGGGCGTGGTCTCCTCCGAGATGAAGTCGGGCCTCATGCCGTCGAAGACCACGACCAGCACGCGGTGCGCCGGAACCGGTGCGGGCTCCCCTGCCCGCGTGCCGTGGCTCGACGCGAGGCACAGCGCCAGAACGAGCAGGGCTCGGGTTTCGTGCCGGATTCTCATATGGAAATTGGCTGGGGAACCCCCGTGTTTGACGGAGCGGGGCCCCAGGGGAGATTCAACACGCCTAGGGGCCGCGCTGCAAGAATCCCCGGGGCCTTCACATGCCACGGATCAGAACTCCGTGGAAACCGTGACGAAATAATTGGTGGTCGGCAGAACGTTGTACGCGTTGGCAGCCGGGGTCGCCCCCACCGCGCTCAGGACCTGGACGTCGCGGTTAAGCACGTTGTCGAGCTGGAGCTTGATCTTGACCGAGTGGACGTGGGTCCAGCGCGGCATCTTGTAGGCGTACCCCACGGCGATGTCCGACATCCAGAAACCCGGGCTCTCACCCGAGGCCACGGCCACCGGCTTGCCGCCCAGTTGGCCGGTCGTGGTCTGCCCGAAGAGACCCAGGTCGGGGTTAACGAGCGCGCTCGAATACACGACGAACTGGCCGACGTACTTGTTCTCAAGGGAGGCAAACCAGCCCGAGTGGTTGTAGATCAGCCCCACCGAGGCCGTCGATTCCGGGACGCCGTTGGCACCGAACGCGCCGAGCGAGGCGACGTTGAACTTCGGCACGCCCGGGTCGGTCTTGTACACCGCGCGGTTGAGCGAGCCATTCGCGTAGACGCTCAGGCCGTTACCGATGTAGAAGGTGGCCTCGGCCTCGAGCCCGCTCACCCACGCCCCCTTGGACTGGAAGAACAGCGTGTTGGTGGGGTCGTTGGGGTCGGTCACCGACGAGACCAGGTTGTCGATGTTGATCAGGTAGACGTCGGCGTCGGCGTTGAAGCGGTTCGTCTTATAAACGGTCCCGAGCTGGTAGTTGATCGTGGTCTCCTCCTTCAGGTTCGCCGGGTTGTAGCTCGATCCGGTCTTGGCGATGTCGAGGGGGTCCTGCGGCACGTTCTCCTCGTCGGTGACGATCGGGTAGGCGATGCCCTTTGCGAGCTGCACGTACGCGGACCAGTCGGGGGTCAACTGGAGGTTGGCGGAGAAGTGCGGCTCCACGTTGGTGTACGTGTAGTTCGAGAAATCGGGCTTCTCCGTGCCCTGGTTGACCGGGGCCTCCAGGTCTATCGTGAAGTTCGAGTCCTTCACGCCGGCCTCGATCGTCAGGTTCTTGATGGGCTTCCAGATCACGTCGGCGTAGGGCTGAAACGTCTTGTTGTAGACATGCATGTACCACTGGTAGCCGGGCTGGAAGGGCGATCCCTTCGAGTTGGCCGTGTCGATGTAGCCGAAGAAGTAGCTGTCCTGCGGGTTGGCGGCGGCGTACGCGGGGCTGTAGTCGAGGAGGTAGGCGTAGCGGTCGGCCACGGTGTACTCGGCCCAGACGCCGACCTTCTCCTCCAGGGAGGTGTCCTCGCCGTGCGAGAGGGCCAGGTAGTCTCCCAGCGCGCGGTAGGAGTTCACCTTGATGCGGCCGCCCGGGTCGTCGTCGTTCACGATGCCGCTGGCCTTGGTCTGGCCCTCGCCCGTGTTGGGAAGGGTGTTGTTCGAGTCATTCACGTAGGCGGGCCCGGCGTAGGCCGTGCCCGGATATTTTGTGACCGACCCGCCGACGGTCGGGTCAACTGAGTTCTCGTGGCTGTCGTTGTTGTAGGCGTAGGTGTAGGCCTTGTCCTCAATGCTGATCTCCCCGAACCTTGACTTGAGGGCGATGTACTCGAAGTCCGCCTGCTTCTGCTGGTAGTTGTAGGGGTAGTAGTTGTTGTTCGGGTCGAAGGGATTGGCGTCCAGCCCGTAGTTGCGGCCGTAGGCGTTGATCTGCGCCTGCGTCACCGTTCCCGGGTTGTTGAACTTGATGTTGTTGTAGTTGGCCACGATCGTGAGCGTCGTGTTCTTGCCGATCGGTTGAATGTATTTCACGTAGTAGGTGTTGCGCTGGAGGTACGAGAAGGTCCGGTAGCCGTCGGAGCTCATGTACTGGTAGGTGAAGACGATCGAGGCGTCGTTCAGCTTCGGGATGAGGCCCGTGTTGACCTCGACGTTGCCGAGAAAGGTGTTCCACGAGCCATCCGAGAAGGTGAGCACCGTCGCCTCGTCAGGGCGGGGATCCTTGGACAGGAGGCCGATCGTGCCGCCAAAGGTGTTCTCGCCGATGTCCGCGGCCGTGCCGGGACCGCGCTCAATATCCTCGCCACCGAGGACCTTCGCGGGGAAGTAGCTGGTCGTGTGGTGGGTCTGGCCGTTCGCATCGCCAAAGGGGATGCCATCGTAGGTCACGTTGAACTGGCCGTCCTGGAATCCGCGCATCGAGAGCATCTTTGACTCGCTCAGGCCCGGACCCTCGGTCTCGATGTTCACGATGCTCGGGGCGATGTTCGCGATGGTCGCGTAGTCGTCCGTGGGCGCCATCGTGTTGTTGATCGTCTGCGCGCTGATCACCGACTGGGGCTCGGAAATGTCGAGCTTGGCGTCGGTGAGCGCCTGGGTGAGCGCGGAGGTCCGCCCCTCGTTGACCTCCACTTCGGTCAGGCGGATGGCCTTGTCCGAGGAGGTGTCGGTTCCCGATGGAGTCGATGGGGCATCCGGCGCTGTCTGGGCACCAAGGCCCTGGATCAGGAGGCAGGCGACCGCGAGGGCCGCTGCGCGTTTCATGTTACGGACGGTGTGGGTCAGGTTGGTTGGGCTCACGAGGGCCCATATTATCCACCTTCTGTAACAGCCCGGAAAAATCCGGGTGACGATTTTGAAAAACTTAGCTTTGGGGCCGTTAAGCCGGATTCTGTTCCACGCCTTGCGGCGCTTCGGCCGTCATTTCTCTCGGGCCCCTTGCGAGGCCCGCCCATACGCCCCCCAAGGCGGCAAGCCGCCCGGGGCAACGCACGGATGCGACATACCCGAGACTCTGGGACGGGCCGTCCAGTCTCCTATTTTGTCTTGCACCGGAAGGGGTTTTTCGTGCCGCCCGCCTCGCGGCGGGGCGCGGTGGGCTCTTACCCCACCTTTTCACCCTTACCCTGCGGACCCCAAGGGGGGCCGCGGGGCGGTATATTCTCTGTGACACTGTCCGTCGCCGCGGCTTAACCCGCGGCGCCTGCGCTTGCCTTTTGGGCTCGAGCAGCATCCTGCCCAGCGGTGTCCGGACTTTCCTCTCCAAACTTCTATCGGGCGCGGCGTTACCCGCGCCTTGGGATCAAAGAACTTGGAGCGACGACCAGGCCCCAAAGCTAAGGGGACAAGCGTTGGGCCCGAAGGGCCGGCCGGCAAGCTTCTTAGGACTCCCAATAGACCATCTGGCCGCACTGGTCGCAGTGGGCGAACTCCAGGTCCGTCGCCCTGCCGCGAGCCGCGGACTCGACCTCGCTGGAGACCTTGAGGTGGCATCCGCCGCACTTGCCGCCCCGGATCGGGACCACGGCCGGCATGCGCCTCTTGGCGGCCTGCTCGTAGGCCTCGAGGGCCGCCTCGGACAGGGGCTTCCGGGCCTCGGCCACGGCCGCCGTGGCCTCCTTAAGCTCCTCGGCAAGGCTCGTCTCCTTCTCCTTCAAATTCCGGATGCGCGCCTCGTGCCCGGCGATGTTCTGCTTGAGGGTCGCCTCCGCCGTGGCGAAGCGCTTCTTCGCCTCGTCGATCGCGTACATGGCCTCCAGTTCCTTGCCCTCGAGCTCGCCGATCTGCCTCTGGACCTCCTGGATCTGGTGGCCAAGGGCCTGGTACTCGTCGTTCTTTTTGACCGAAAGCTGCTGGAGCTGGTACTTGCCCCGCTGGGTCTCGGCGGAGCCTATCTCGGTCTCCAGGAGCTTCTTCTTCGACTCGTACTCGCGCAACTCGTTCTTGGCCGCCTCTATCGCCGCCTTCTCGGCCGCGATCCGCTGCTCGACCGCGGAAACCTCCCTGGGGGCGCCCTTCAGCTGGGCTTCGATCCCAAGCCTCCTGGTGTCGCGATCTTGGAGGATGAGGAGCAGGTCGATCGTCGGACTACGCATGGAGCATCCACAGTGCACCCGGCAAAAACAGGGTCAATCCCATCCTCCGGAAGGCCCCTGCCTGGCCAAAAAGGGATTCGAAGGGGCGCTTGGGAGGCATGGGGATAGCGGGTGGCAGGCGCGCGGGCCTAGGAGGGCCCTTAGAATGGCCAAAAAAGCCAAATTTTTCCCAAAAAAACCCTCGCGTGACCGGTCCATATCGGAACAGAATCCGGGCTTCTTTTCCGCCCCGAACCGAACCGTACATGGCCGACACAAACGACCCGCAGAAACCCTCCAATTCACAGGCCGGCGCCGACGCTTACGACGCCTCCAAGATACAAAAACTCGAAGGGCTCGAGGGGGTGCGCAAGCGCCCCGACATGTACATCGGCGACACGAATGAGCGGGGTCTGCACCACTGCGTCTTCGAGGTCGTGGACAACTCGGTGGATGAGGCGCTGGCGGGGTTTGCCACCACGATCAAGGTGACGATCCACCTGGACGGCTCCTGCTCGGTCGAGGACGACGGCCGCGGGATCCCCGTGGACCCCCACCCGATCTACAAGATACCGGCGCTCGAGCTGGTCCTCACCAACCTGCACGCCGGCGGCAAGTTCGGCAAGGGGGCCTACCAGGTCTCGGGCGGCCTCCACGGCGTGGGCGCCAAGTGCGTGAACGCCGTCTCCGAATGGCTCGAGGCAGAGGTGCGCCGCGGCGGCAAGGTCTACCAGATGCGCTTCGCCCAGGGCAAGACGACCCAGAAGATGATGGTGATCGGCGACACCCGGAAGACGGGCACGAAGATCACCTTCAAGCCCGACCCGGAGATCTTCCTTTCGACCCGCGAGTTCCAGTACGAGATCCTCGCCAAGCGCCTGCGCGAACTCGCCTTCCTCAACCCCGGGATCAAGATCGAGCTCGCCGACGAGCGCTCCCAGAAGGGCGACGTCTTCTTCTTCAAGGACGGGATCACCGAGTTCGTCCGCTTCCTCAACCAGAACAAGAACGTCCTCCACGAAAAGCCGATCACCTTCTCGGACTCGGTGCCCAACGACGACCCCTCGAAGGCGGCGACGGTCGTCGACGTGTCAATGCAGTACAACGACAGCTACAACGACCAGGTTTTCGCCTACGCCAACTCGATCTACAACCTCGAGGGCGGCACGCACCTGTCGGGCTTCAAGACGGCGCTCACCCGCGTCATCAACAATTTCGCCAGGGGCAACAACCTGATCAAGGAGAAGGACCCAGCGATCACGGGCGACGACGTGCGCGAGGGGCTGGTCGCGGTGGTGTCGGTCAAGGTCTCGGAGCCCCGCTTCGAGGGCCAGACAAAGACCAAGCTCTCCAACTCCGAGGTCGACGGCATCGTCCAGAAGGTCGTGGGAGAGAAGCTCAAGTTTTTCCTGGAGAGCAACACGGCCGTCTCCAAGCGGATCATCGACAAGACGCTGAACGCGGCCCGGGCCCGCGAGGCGGCCCGGAAGGCCCGCGAGACCGTGCGAAAGGGCGCGCTCTCGGGCGGCGGCCTGCCCGGCAAGCTCGCCGACTGCTCCGAGCGCGACCCCGCGCTCGGCGAGCTCTACATCGTCGAGGGCGACTCGGCCGGCGGGTCCGCCAAGCAGGGACGGGACCGCCGCTACCAGGCGATCCTCCCGCTTCGGGGAAAGCTGATCAACACCGAGAAGGCCCGCCTCGACAAGGTGCTCTCCAACGAGGAAATCCGAACGCTGATAACGGCCATCGGCACCGGGATCGGCGACTCCGAGGGCGAGGGCGCCTTCAACGTGGAGAAGGCGCGCTACCACAAGGTGATCATCATGACCGACGCCGACGTGGACGGCTCGCACATCCGGACGCTCCTCCTCACGTTCCTCTACAGGCAGATGCGCGGCCTCCTGGACCGGGGCTATGTCTACATCGCCCAGCCGCCCCTCTACCGGATCAAGCGCAAGAAGCGCGAGCAGTACATCGACAACGACGAGCAGCTTAACCGGATCCTCCTGGAGCTCGGCTCCGAGGACGTGGTCCTCACGCGCCTCTCGGACAAGCACGTCTTCTCCCCGCAGCAGATCGACCGGATCGTCGAGTCGCTGGCGGCGCTCGAGAAGCTCGGGGCGGGCGTTACCCGCTACGGGGTGGAGCTGAGCGACTACCTCGACCGGCACGACAAGGAGACCCATGCCCTGCCCCGCTACATAGCAAGGATCCGCCAGGGCAACAAGGAGTCCCACGAGTTCCTGCAGGACGAGACGGCGAGGGCCGCGTTCATCCTGAGGAACGGCCTGGACGCGGACCTCTTCGAGCAGACGGACGGGACCGTGCCGAAGGCGGATGCAAAGCCCGCCGCGGCCCCGAAGCGCGTCACCCTCCACGAGATCTTCGAGAGCAGCGAGATGATGAAGATCCTGAAGGTCGTGGCCTCGATCGGCCTCGACGTCAGGCAGTTCAGCGCCACCGAGGCGCCGCGCTACACGATCACGGAGAACCTGGGCCAGAAGAGCGAGACCACGACGGAGCTCAAGGCCCCGCTCGAGATCGTCTCCCAGATCCGGGCCAACGGGCGCAAGGGCCTCACGATCCAGCGCTACAAGGGCCTGGGTGAGATGAACCCGAAGCAGCTCTTTGAGACCACGATGGACCCCGAGAAGCGCAGGCTGCTCAAGGTCGCCGTGAACGACGCCGCGAAGGCCGACGCCCTGTTCACGCTCCTTATGGGCGACGAGGTGCCCCCGAGGCGCCAGTTCATCGAGGACAACGCCCTGAACGTGCAGTACCTGGACGTCTAGGAGGCCGAGCCAGAAGCAGACTATAACCCCCCCTTAATCCCTTGTACACCGGTTCCGAAAAACTCCTGTCGGCGAACATCACCGACATCATGCAGACGGCCTACATCGACTACTCGATGTCGGTCATCATCGCCCGCGCGCTCCCCGACGCCCGCGACGGCCTTAAGCCCGTGCAGCGGCGGATCCTCTACGCGATGCTTCGGGAGGGCCTGGTCCACAACCGGCCCTTCGACAAGTGCGCCGGCGTCGTGGGCGAGGTTCTGAAGAACTACCACCCGCACGGCGACGCCTCCGTCTACGACACGCTCGTGCGCCTGGCCCAGACCTGGGTCATGCGCTACCCGCTGATCGACCCGCAGGGCAACTTCGGCTCCGTCGACGGCGACCCTCCTGCCGCCTACCGCTACACCGAGTGCCGCCTGAACGAGGCGGCCGAGGAGCTCCTCAAGGACATCGAGGAGGAGACGGTCGACTTTGTCCCGAACTACAAGGAGTCGACGACGGAGCCGACGGTCCTGCCGGCGGCGCTCCCCAACCTGCTGATGAACGGCTCCACGGGGATCGCGGTCGGCATGGCGACCAACATCCCGCCGCACAACCTGAGCGAGATCATTGACGCGGCCTGCGCGATCCTAGACCGGCCCAGTGTTAGCGTGGACGAGCTCTGCGGGATCATCCAGGGGCCCGATTTCCCGACCGGGGGCGTCATCTCCGGCCGCGAGGCGATCCTGAGCTACCTGAAGACCGGCAAGGGCATCGTCCGCATCCGGGGCAAGGCCCACACCGAGGAGATGAAGGGCGGCATGGAGCAGATCGTCATCACCGAGATCCCGTACAACGTGAACCGGGCCAACCTGGTGACGCGCATCGCCGAGCTCGTCTCCGAGAAGGAGCTCGACGGCATCAGGGACCTGCGGGACGAGTCCGACGAGAACACCCGCATCGTGATCGAGCTGAAGCGCGGCGAGCAGGCGAAGGTCGTCATCAACCAGCTCTTCCAGAAGACGGCGCTTGAGTCGTCCTTCGGCGTCACGCTCCTGGCCCTCGACCGGAAGCGGCCGAAGCAGATGAACATCAAGGAGCTGCTCGAGTGCTACATCGAGCACCGGCGCGACGTGGTCACCCGCCGCACCCGCTTCCGCCTGCGTGAGGCCGAGGACCGCGCCCACATCCTGGAGGGCTACATCATCGCCCTCGATAACCTGGACGACTTCGTGAGGATCATCCGGGCCTCCGCCAACCGCGACGAGGCCAAGGTGAAGCTGATGGCGAAGTACCCGCTCTCCGAGCGGCAGACCGACGCCATCCTGGAGCTCCGGCTCTACCAGCTGACGGGCCTGGAGCGCGGCAAGATCGAGGCCGAGTACCTGGGGCTGATGAAGCTGATCGAGGAGCTCCGCGGCATCCTGGAGTCCGAGGCGAAGCTCCTGGCGCTGATCAAGAGCGAGCTGCTCGAGATGAGGGCCAAGTACCTCTCCCCCCGAAGGACCGAGATCATCGCCGCGGCAGGCGAGTTCCGGATGGAGGACGTGATCCCCAACGAGGGCTGCGTCATCACGGTCTCCCACCTGGGCTTCATCAAGCGCACCCGCGTGGCCGACTACCGCTCCCAGAAGCGTGGCGGCAAGGGCATCATCGGGACGGAGACCTACGACGAGGACTTCGTGGAGCACCTGTTCACCGCGAGCACCCACGACTTCATTCTGTTCTTCACGAACACGGGCCAATGCCACGCGAAGAAGGTCTACGACGTGCCGGAGGGCACGCGCGCGTCCAAGGGCAAGTCGGTGTCGAGCTTCCTGAGGCTGGCCGAGGGCGAGAAGATCGCCGCCATGCTCTGCGTGAAGGACTTCGAGGGCACGCTCCACCTGGTGATGGCGACCAAGGCCGGCGTCACCAAGAAGACGAACCTCTCCGACTACACGAACGCCTCCCGCGAGGGGGGCCTGCGCGGCATCAAGCTGGAGGAGGGCGACACGCTCGTCGGCTGCGTGCTCACGACCGGCCAGAACGAGATCGTCCTCGTAAGCTGCAAGGGCCAGGCCGTGCGCTTCAACGAGGAGGACCTCCGCGACCAGGGCCGCGACACCGTGGGCGTCACCGGGATGCGCTTTAAGATCGACGGGGACTACGTGAAGGCCATCGAGGTCTGCGACCCGCTGGACCGGCTCCTGATCGCGCGCGAGGACGGCATCGGCAAGCGGACCCCGTTCGAGGACTACCGCCTGATCAGCCGCGGCGGCACGGGCGTCATCGCGATCGAGCTCCCCGAGGACGGCTCCGTGAACGTTGCGGGCGCCCTGAGCGTCCGCGACGGTTCCGAGGTCATGCTGCTCACGGCCAAGGGCCAGAGCATCCGCACGCGCGTGAGCGAGATCCGCGAGACCGGCCGCGGCGCGAAGGGCGTGAAGCTCCTCACGCTCGCCGAGGGCGACAAGCTGCTCTCGATCGCCCGGATCGTCGAGACCGAGGAGGAGAGCAATTCCCCGGTGGAGGAGACCGCCCCCCCTCCGGCCTAGTGGCCGGCGGGCGGCGCCTCCGCCGGCGTCGGGACGTTCCCGTAGAACCGGACGCGCACCCGCGCGCTGTTCTCGATCTCCATGAAGAAGCTGCCGAGTGCGCCCGGGACGATCCGCACATGGACGGGCTTGCGCGTCGGCGGGTCATATTCCTCGCCGCTGTCGGTCACGATCCAGCGCTGGCCGTTGGTGAGCGTCAGCACCTGGCCCTTGGTCCAGCCGCTGTAGCCGGCGGGCAGCATCGCGTCCAGGGTCGTGTAGTCGACCTCGGTGCCGGGTTTGAGGATCACCTTCATCTTGTCGATGAAGCCTGCCGATGCCGCCTCCTTCTTGGCTGCGGCGCGCTCCTCCTCCCGCACCGTGAGGGTCACCGCCTTCTTCGTCTCCTCGGCCGCCTTCTGGACGGCCCCGGCCTGGTGCGCGAGGATCAGGGCGTCCAGCCTTGCGATCTCCTCGGGCGTCAATTTCCCGAGGCCCGCGGCCTTGAAGTCCGCCGGGTCGAGGCTCTTCGTGAAGGAGTCGTCGGCCCTCGCCAGGACCGCGCTGAACAGGACAAGGACCAGCAGGAGGCGCTTTATCATCGGTGGGACACGGTCAACGCTTGCATCGGCCCGGGCGCAACGAAAAAGTCTCCGCCCCTTGATCGCATGATACGCGCCCTCATCTTTGACTTTGACGGACTGATCCTCGACACGGAGACGGCGCTGATCGACGCCTACGGGGACGTCCACGCCGCCCACGGCGTGCCGTTTGACCGGCCGCTCTTTGCTCGGAGCGTGGGCCACGCCGACTACGCCTTCGACCCCTGGAAGGCCTTTGGCGCCCAGGCGGACCGGGCTCGGCTCGAGGACGAGCGGCTCGTGTTCAAGAAGGCCCGGATAGCGAGCCAGAGGGTCCTGCCGGGCTTCATGGACCTGACGGCCGAGGCGAGGGCCGCCGGCCTCCGGATAGGCCTGGCATCCAATTCGGGCCACGAGCATGTCGGGGGGCACCTCGCGGCGCTCGGCATCGCGGACCGCTTCGACTTTGTCGCGTGCCGGGAGGACGTGCCCTCGCCCAAGCCCGAGCCGGACCTCTACCGGCTGGTCCTTAACCAGTTCGGCCTCCGCGGCCACGAGGCGGTTGCCTTCGAGGACTCCCACACCGGGACCCTCGCCGCAAAGAGGGCGGGCCTATGGGTCGTGGCCGTCCCCAATGCCTCGACGAGCCACCATGACTTCGGGCACGTGGACCTCGAGGTGGGCTCGCTCGCGGATTGCCGACTCGGGGAGCTTCAGGCTAGGTTTGGCAGATGAGCCCGCCCCCCTTGCCGCGATTCAACGTGCTCGGCGTGGGGATTTCGGCAACCGACATGGGGGCGGTCACGCTCCGCATCATCGATGCCGCGACGTCGGGGTCGCCGCTTGGCGTGTCGGCGCTCGCCGTCCACGCGGTCATGGAGGCGTCCGGGGATCCCGACTACCGCGCCCGGCTGAACGCGCTCGATATCGCGACCCCGGACGGCCAGCCCGTGCGCTGGGCCCTGAACCTGCTCCACGGGACGGCGCTTCGCGAGCGCGTCTACGGGCCCTTCCTGATGCAGAGCGTCTGCGCGGCCGCGGCCCGGGAGGACCTGCCCGTGTTCCTTTTCGGGACGACCCCTGAAACCCTGGGCCGGCTCAAGGCCAGCCTCATGGCGGCGCACCCCGGGCTGCGCGTGGCCGGCGAGCGCGCGTCGCGCTTCCGCAGGGCCACGGAGACGGAGGCCGGGGACGACGCCCGGGCTATCAATGAGAGCGGGGCGCGCATCGTGTTCTGCGGGCTCGGCTGCCCCAGGCAGGAGGCCTGGATCCACTCCATGAGGCCCCGGGTCGGGGCGCCCCTGGTCGGGGTCGGGGCGGCCTTTGCGCTCTGGGCCGGGGACCGGGGCATGGCTCCCCGGTGGATGCAGGACCGGGGCTTGGAGTGGCTTTACCGCCTGGGCCAGGAGCCAAGGCGCCTGGCGGGGCGCTACCTCGTCCAGGGTCCCGGGTTCTTTGTCCGGGTCGCCCTCCAGAAGGCCGGAAAGAGGCCCCCGGAGGCGGGCGCCCGGGCCGTGGAGCCGGATTATTGGGGATAAGGGCTCCGCGCCCTAGAAGAGTTCCCGCTGCAGGATCGAGTCCCGCTTTTCCGGGTCGAGCGTGCTAAGCGCCAGCAGCTGCGTGACCGTGAGGGAGGCCAGCTGGGGCTGGCGGGCCAGGGAGGCCAGGAGGAGCGCCCCGGCAAGGGCGTCGTAGAGGGCGGCGTGGTAGAAACGCCGGGCCACCGGGCAGTAGCGCGCGGCCAGCCTGTCGAGCTCCCCCTGGAGCCGGCTCGCCGCGACCAGGGACTCCAGGCGCGTGGACTCGAGCTTCGCGTAGAGCTGCGCGTAGATGCGCGCCGTGTCGATCCAGGGCCCCCAGTCGATCGCCCGGGAGCCCGGCCGGGCGAAGTCGGGCGAGTTCCGGGGATAGGGCCAGGTCGAGCGGATGAGGGAGTTCTCGGCGCCGGCGTGGTGGGCGCAAAGCGGGCCGTTCTCGCGGTACCGCGCAAAAAGCTCCCAGTCGGCCGAGAAGGGCTCCAGGCGGGCGAGCGTGTCCTCGCGCAGGCGGTGGATCTCCGTGTCCTCGGGGCGGATGCGCCCCGTGGGCCCGCAGAGCCGGGTCGCCGCGGCGGTCACCTTGCCGCCGAGGAGCGTCACGACCCCGTACTCGAGGACCCCCGACGACACGCTGCCCTCAAAATCGATGAAGAACACCTGCTGCTCAGTCCATGTCATGCCGCGATGTTTCTGGAAATCCGGCCGGCTCCGAGCTCAATTTTTCGTGTCTTTCGTCCTATTCGCGGATTCAACGTTGGGTGTGAACCTCGATCCCCTACGCGACTTCATGGTCGAGCTGGCCAAGCTGAGCGGCCACTTCATCACGCCGTTCTTCGGGCGCGCCGACGTGGAGGTCGAGATCAAGGCCGACCTCTCGCCGGTCACGGCGGCGGACCGAGGGGCCGAGGAGATCATGCGCGGTCTGATCCACAAGCGCTATCCCGGCCATGGCATCGTGGGCGAGGAGTTCGGGACCGAGAACCCCGGCGCCGAGTTCGTGTGGGTGCTCGACCCGATCGACGGGACAAAGTCCTTCGTTTCGGCGGTCCCGCTCTTTGGGACCCTGATCGGCCTCCTCCACCAGGGCCAGCCCGTGCTCGGCTGCATCCACCAGCCGATCCTCGGCCAGCTGATGATCGGGGACAACCAGACGACGACCCTCAACCGAAAGCAGGTGCGAACCCGCTCCGTGGAGCGGGTCGAAAAGGCGACGCTCCTTACGAGCGACCCGGCCATGATCGCGCGGCTCCCCGCGAGCCGGGGGTTTGCCGGCCTCATGGACCGGGCGGCGCTCACCCGCAGCTGGGGCGACTGCTACGGCTACCTGCTGGTGGCCTCCGGGAAGGCCGACGTGATGTACGACCCCCTGATGCACCTTTGGGACATCGCGGCCCTGGTGCCCATCATCCGGGGCGCCGGGGGCGTCATTACGGACGCCAAGGGCGGCCCCGCCTATCCCGCCGAGGCGATCGTGGCGTCGGGGAGCGCCGCCCTGCACAGGCAGGTGATCGACGCCCTCGGGTCCTAGGGGGCCCTAGTTTGCGGGGGCCCCAGCCGTCACCCAGGCGGCGATCACCGCCCGCTCCTCATCGGTGATCTGGGTCGCGTTGCCAAGCGGCATGATGCGGGTCACGACCACCTGCTGGTAGATCCTCTGCGCGTTCTGGATGATGCCCGCGGGGCTCGTGAGGATGACGCCGGCCGGGGGCTGCGTGATCCCGGTGAAGGTGGGGGACTGCGAGTGGCAGGCGACGCACCGCTGGCCGACGATCGTCCGGACGCGGTTGAGCGTCACCGGGCCGTTCACGGGGGGAAGCGGCTGGATGTGCGGGGCGGTCCAGACGGCGACGACCCCGAGGAGCACCGCGCCCCCGACCAGGTACTGCCAGGCAAAGACCCCCTTGTGCTCCCGGTTGAAGAAGTGGCGGATCAGGACGCCCGCGGCGCAGATCAGCGCCAGCACGGCCCAGGCCTGGGGATGGCTGTAGGTGGCCGCATAGTGGTTGCTGATCATGATGAACACGACCGGCAGCGTGAAATAGTTGTTGTGGACGCTCCGCTGCTTGCCGCGGATGCCGTCGAGCGGGTTGGGCTTCTGCCCGGCGCGCATCGCGGCCACCATCCGCCTCTGGCCCGGGATGATCAGGAAGAAGACGTTGGCGGCCATGATCGTGCCGATCGAGGCCCCCACGTGGATGAACGCGGCCCTTCCGCCCAAAAGGCGCGTAAGCTCCCATGCAAGGAGCGTCAGGAGCCCGAACACGATCACGGCCACGATCCCGTCGTGGCGGCCGATCGGCGAGCGCAGCAGGAGGTCATAGACGAACCAGGACACCACCATGCTCGCCAGGCCGATGCCGATCGACTGGGCCGACGTGAGCGCCGCGATCGAGGGGTCGACCATCATCGACTGGGCGTTCATCCAGTAGACCAGCACCAGGAGCGCCGTGCCCGTGAGCCAGGTGGTGTAGGCCTCCCACATGAACCAGTGGAGCTTCTCCGGGAGCTTGGCCGGGGCCACGGCGTACTTCTGGGGATTGTAGAACCCGCCCCCGTGGACCGCCCAGAGCTCGCCCGCCACGCCCTTCTTGGCCTCCTCCGAGTCGGGCTCGGGGGGGTCCAGGCTGTGGTCAAGCCACACGAAGTAGAACGACGACCCGATCCAGCAGATGCCCGCAATCACGTGGAGCCAGCGCACCAGCATTCCGAGGATCTCAATGAGGTGCGCTTCCATGTATAGGTGGTGTCGGCTAGGTTGCGGTTTCGGTGAAGCGGGACTCCCGGATGACGGTGATCTTGATGGTGCTCGGGTACTGGAGCTCGGCCTCGATCCGGTGCCGGAGCTCCTTCGCGATCTCGCGGGCGCGGTCGTCCGTCACCCCCTGCGGCGAGACGACCACGCGGATCTCGCGGCCGGCCTGGATCGCGAAGGCCTGTTGGACGCCGTCCACGCTGATGGCGAGCTCCTCGAGGCGTTTGAGCCTCTGGATGTAGCTCTCCATGGACTCGGCGCGGGCGCCGGGCCTTGTGGCCGAGATCGTGTCGGCGAGGATGACCAGGCCCGCGTAGATCGTCTCGGGCTTCACCTCCTCGTGGTGGGCCGCGACGGCGTTCACAACGATCGGCGTCTCGCCGTGGCGCTTGATGAATTCCGCGCCGATCCCCGCGTGGCTTCCCTCCATCTCGCCCGAGACGGCCTTGCCGATGTCGTGCAGGAGCCCGGCGCGCTTGGCCAGGTTCGGGTCCAGGCCGATCTCGCTCGCGATCAGCGAGGCCAGGAACGCCGTCTCCACCGAGTGGTCGAGCACGTTCTGGTTGTAGGAGAAGCGGTACCGGAGCTTGCCGAGGAGCTTGATGATCTCCGGATGGAGACCGTTCACGTTGAGCTTGTTCACGGCGTCCTCCCCGGCCTGGGTCGTCGACAGGTCGATCTCGTCCTGGGCCCGCTTCACGTACTCCTCGATGCTCGCCGGGTGGATCCTGCCGTCTTTCACGAGCGCCTCGAGCGCATTGCGCGCGATCTCGCGGCGGACGGGATCGAACGAGGAGAGGAGGACCAGCTGCGGGGACTCGTCGATCAGGAGCGTCACCCCGGTGGCGGCCTCGAACGACTTGATGTTGCGCCCCTCCCTCCCGATCAGCCTCCCCTTCATGTCCTCGCTTGGCAGGTGGACAAGCGACGCGGTCAGGTCCGTGTTCGGCTTGCTGGCGAGCCTCTGCATGGACGCGATCAGGATCCGTCGCGACTGGGTCTGGAGCTCCTGCTCGCTCTTCTCAAGCATGTCCCGGCGCATCGCGCGGAGCTCGTCCTGGCACTCCAGGAGCACCTCCTCCCGGAGCTGCTTTCGGACCTCCTCGCCGTCGAGCTGCGAGACGCCCTCAAGGCGCTTGCGCACATTCTTGGAAAGGTCCCGGATCGCGTCGCGCGCCTGGCGGATCGCCGCGTTCTCGCGGTTCAGGCGCTCCTGGCGCTGCTCGAGCTGGAAGTCCAGGAGGCCGAGCGACTCCTCGTGCGCCTTGATCTCCCGCAGCCGGACATCGGCCTCGATCTCGCGCCGGTCGAACTCCCGGTTGAGCTCGGCCCTCTTGTCATGGATCTCGGCCTCGGCCTTCTGCTTGACCTCGCCCGCGGCCACGGCGGCCTCGCGCCGCGCCACCTCGATAAGCTCCGCCGCCTGCTCGTGGGCGGTCCTTCGGGAGTAACGAGTTACAAACCAGACTACGACAAAGCCGGCCAGCGCTCCCAGGAATAGGGAAACGGGAAAGGCCGCGTCATTAAATCCGCCTGACAGGCTTGATGTGGTTTCGGCTACGGTTTCTAAGGCCAAGTATTAGGTCTGCCAAGAATGGGGCCCCTGAAACAAATCTCAAGACTCTTTACCGGCTCAGGGCGGCGCACGTCCCCTTCGATTTTCTCCACGCCTTGCCCCAAGCGAGTAATTGCCAATCGCCTGCGACACTGCCAGCTTGCCGATTCTAGCCCGGGCTTCGCCGGCGGCATGATGCCACTTCCCTTCTTATGCTGAATCCCATGAAGCGTTTGGCAAAGCGCGTCCTTGACGACGCGCGTTGCGCCCCTGTGCGGCTACATCGTCCAGCGCATCCCGGTGACAACGGTGCTCCGGGAGCTCGAGAGGCGCACAGCGCAGGAATGCGCCGCATACGCCGAGGCAAGGATGCCGTCCGCCCTCCAGTTCTCCCGGAGGAAGGACCTGTGGGACTACGCCGCGGGAAAGGCGCCCGCCTCCGGCATCGTCGCCGAGTTCGGGGTGTGGAAGGGCCAGTCGATAAACCACATTGCCAAGCGGGTGAGCCCGGCGACCGTGTACGGCTTTGACAGCTTCGAGGGCCTTCGGGAGGACTGGGCGGGTTGGACCGAGGCCAAGGGGACCTTCAGCCTGGGGGGCAGGCTTCCCCGTGTGGCGCCAAACGTGAAGCTCGTGAAGGGGTGGTTCGACCAGACCATCCCGGCCTTCCTGCAGGGCACCGAATCGGCGTTCTCCCTGGTCCACATGGACAGCGACACCTATGAGTCGACAAAGACGGTCCTCGACTTGATCGGCCCGCGCATTGCCGTCGGGACGGTGGTCATCTTCGACGAGTATTTCGGGTACCGGGGATGGAGGATCGGCGAATACCGGGCATGGCAGGAATACGTTCAGCTTCGCGGAATCCGGTACGAGTACCTCGCGTTCTCGACACAGGCGGTTGCCATCCGGGTGGCGGGAAAATGATGCCCTTGGCCCGCTTCGCGCCTTGAACAAGCGCGTCCTCAGCTTCCTTCATCCCGGCGCCTTCCGCCTCTTCCTGGCGGTCACCGTGCTGGTGTCCCACTCGTGCCGCTTCGATCCGGGCGATTGGGCGGTCTACACCTTTTTCATATTGAGCGGATATTGGATCAGCCGGATGTGGGAGAATAAATACTCCCGGACGGACAATCCGGCCGTCGTGTTTTTCATCTCGCGGCTGGTCCGGCTCCTGCCCGTATTCCTACTGGCAAACGTGGTCGCCGCGATCGTCCAACGCCTTGTCGACCCCAATTTCCTCGGCCCGAATGCCCAGGCGTGGAACTGGGTTCCATCCCTTGCGTCCAACCTATTGATACTCGGGTACTCCAGCCTCCCCCACTCCCAGGGCGCACTCAATGTCGCGTGGTCGCTGGACGTGGAGATGCAATTCTACATCGCCTTCCCCGTTTTCGTGGCCCTTCTCAGCCGCGGCCGCTCGGCCGCCTTCTGGACGGCCTTTCTGGGGGCCGCATGCGTTGCCGGCCTGTCGATATTTCTCGTGCAGCTCTACCCCAGCCCGCGGAACCTGGGATGCTGCGGGCTTTATTTTTTCCTGGGACTGATGGCCGCCCGTGCAAATTGGAGACCCTCGGAAGGCACGGTCTCGGTTGTCGCGTGCGCGGCCGTGGCGTTCGTCGCCATCTGCTGGTTCGTGCCCGAATGGCGCTTCCTCTTTGAGAACGAGAAGCACGGGGCGACCGCGTTGGATTACCACCACAAGCGCATCGCGCAGGCCGCGCTCGCGGTCTTCACCGCGCCCGTCGCCTTGTTCTCGGTGACACAGCCTTCCGGCGCCCGGGACCGCGCCCTTGGGGAATTCACCTACGTGATGTACCTCCTGCACTGGCCGGTGATCGTGCTGCACTCCCATTACTTTGCAGGTTTGGCGCCCCTTACGCGCGTCCCCTCCCTGCTGGTAGCGTGGCTCGCGATAGGCGCCCTGTCGCTGGTGGTGTTCCGTTACTTCGACCAACCCATCGAGCGCGTCCGAAAGCGCTGGGTCTCGTCGCGCCGGGCGGCCTAATTCGGCCGCTCCGCCGAGGGCGGCTGGAAGGCGGGAAGCGCCTTGTCGAGCACCGCCTGCATCCGGTCGAGCCCGGCTCCCAAGCCGTCCTCCGCCCCAGTCTGGAGGAACACATAGGCCCATCTCGGCGACCTGCCGCGGGCCACGCGGCTCCATGCGTCGTCCACCATGCGCCCCGCCTGGGTGGCGACGACGCGGTCGTCACCCACGAACCAATAGACGACGATCTCCGGGATCGAGTGCCGCCCCTCGGCGCCAGTCACCTCGCGGTGCACGCTCAGAACGGTGGCATCGAAACCCCCTCCCGGCTGCGCCGGGTAGGCGAAACGGTGGGTCGAGGATCGGTCGATCGTCCACCCCTGACCGACCAGGCAAAGCTCCGGCCTGTGGATGGACGTCCTATCCCTGCCGCTCAGCACGACCGACAGCAGCACATGGCGCCTTGGATCTTCGAGGTTCACATAGAGCTTCCTCGAAAACCCCGTGTCGGGCGGCAGGATCGTGCGCTCGATCGGCTCGGGCTCAACGCGGCGCCCCATCCAGTCGGTTCCCAGGTAGGTTGGAAGCTCGGCCGGATTCGCCCCGTCAGCGGCCAGAACGACGCCGGCAGTGCCGTCGGTTGGACGCGAGGCCCTGTGGGACAGGAATGCGGCGTCGGCGATTGTTGCGAGAAGGAGAATGCACACGAACGGAATCATCCCGCCCCCGGGCCCATCGGCAGTCCCTTTCGAGGGTTGCGGCGCGTGGTCGCTCGTCCATCCGGGCCTGAGCCGGGCGATCACCTCCGCAGCCCCGATCACGCCCCCAAGGACGATCATAAACACGCCGAATCCCATGACGTCGTGCACCCGGTCGCCCCACGCCTGCCCGCGCCACTGCGCGGCGAAGACAATCGAGGAGATCCTCACTACGTTTCCGATGTAGACCAGCGGGAAGCTCAGCAGGAACACCGCCGCGCGCAGCCAGAACGGCCTGAACCAAAGGTAGCCCACGAAAAGGGAGAGCGCCATGAGGGCCACCAGCGAGCGGATGCCCGAGCACGCGGCCACGACGTCATACTGGTACCGCCCGTCGGGGCCGAACAGCTGGGTCCCGTTGCGGACCACGCCGATGCCGGCCAGGTGCGCGATGCGCTCACCGGCCTGCACGACCCACATCTGCAGCCAGAATCCCACCGTATCTAGCGCGTTGACCGGTATCGCGAACACCATGAACGCCAGCGGAAACACGGAGGCAGTCCCCCATCGGCGCCCGCCGAAGGACGCCAGAACACCCCAGGTGTAGATCAGCAAGCCGAGAATCGAGATGCGCGGCTGCTGTGCGACGAAGCCGACCGTGTGGACCGCAAGGCCCGACACGATCGCCGCGAGGGACCTCGCGTCCTCGGCGCGGTACCCCCGGGGAGTCCTCATCAGGTTTCGCCGCAGGAGGAACAGGCTGAGCGCTAGGACGAGCCATGCGTGCTCTGTCTCCGACTGGGGATTAACCCACTGGTAAACCCACCAGTAGAACAGGGAGTTTGATGCGATGTAGCCGTGTGTGGCGTTTCCCCAGACCTGGAAGATGGCAACACCCGCGGCTGCCGCTAGGACCGCAGGGAACACGCGGGTCTGCCTCTGCGAAACAGTCACGACGGGCCCTCTCCTATCGCGGCAAGGACGGCGCCGACCCGCTCCCGCGCCAGCCGCTCAAAGCTAAAGGTCCTCGAGCGTTCCACACCGGCGGCCCTCATCCGGGCCTGGAGCTCCCCGTCCGAGCACGCCTGAGCGAGCGCCGCCGTCGCCGCGGGCGCCGCCGCAAAATCCACGTACGTGGCGCACTCGCCGGCGACCTCCCGGAGCACGGGCAGGTCCTGAAGCACGCTGGGGCAGCCGCAGGCCATCGATTCCAGGACGCTCCTGCCAAAGGTCTCGTGCGCGGTGGAAAGGACGTGCACCTGGGCCCCGCGGTAGAGCTCGGGAAGGAGCAGGTCGCTCACCCAACCGAGGAACCGGACATCCTCGATGATCCCCAGCCGCACCGCCGCGGCCTGGGCGCGGGCGCGCCCTCCCGCCCAGTCGCCCCCGGCCACCACGAAGGGAAGCCTCGCTCTCGTCTCCTTGGGAAGACCCGCATACGCGGCAAGGGCAAGCTCGACGCGCTTGTAGGGGTACAGGTTCGATGCCCAGAGGACGTAGCGCCCGGCGACACCCGGCGCCCCCCGTGCCCCCTCTGGATTGAACAGGTCATGCCTGAGGCCCTCCGGGCTCACGATGACCCTGCCCCTGGCCGTTCCCAGCTGCGCCCTGGTCCATTCGGAATTGGCGATGACGAGCCGGGCTCGCTCGAGCCCGCGCGCGACGGCCCAATCGCGGTACGCGGACCTTAGCCCCCCTCGGCGGCCGGGCTCCCCGAGGGCAAAGACATGCATGGCAACCGGAAGCCCCTCGTCCTCGACGGGGTGAAACCCGACAGTCAGGAGCGCCGCGGCGCCGCGCCTCCGGGCCTCGCCGGCCACGCGGAAATGGTCGGCCGCGAGCCGTCGGAGCGGGTGCTCGTTGGAAGGGAATTTGCGGCAGACCTCGACCCCGGGGTCCTCGATTTCCCAGGGTGAATCCGCCCCCGCAAAGACGACCCATGACACGCCGGGGAAGAGACGCCGCGCGCCGCGGACAAATTCCGTGAAAAGCGTGGTCAGGCCCGTCCTCCGACCTGGGTTTTCGCACAGCGTCGAGAGGGCGAGCTTCACGGACATGGGCCCATTCCAACCTCTCCCGGGCGTTCGCCAAGCGAAATTGGCCCTTGTCTCGCGAAGTATTGTCACCCGCTCCGAACCTCGCCACCCTCGCAAGGAGTGTCCGTTCTGCCCCCAACCTCCGTTGTTCGCCGTGAACGGGCGATTCGGCTGACCGTCGCCGCCTCGGTCGGCGCAAAGGCCTTCTCGATGCTGTGCACCTTCGCCCAGGTGCCAGTGGCCCTGCACTACCTCGGGACCGAGGCCTACGGGCTTTGGATCACGCTCCTGAGCATCGTCCTGGTGCTCAGCTCGGTGGACTTTGGCCTTGGCGTCGGCATGCAGCACGCGATGGCGAGGGCGTTTGGAAACGACGACATGGAGTCGATGAGGCGCACGTTCTGGACGGGGGGCGCGGCCCTCCTGGCCCTGGGGCTCGCGGTGCTCCTTGTCGGGATCCCCATTGCACGCTACGGCGCGTGGCAGGACATCCTTCGGATCAGCGAGCCCGGCCTTCGGGCCGACGCGGCAAACGGCCTTTCGCTTGCCATCGCGGCCTTTGTCGTGGGCCTGCCGCTCAACGCCGCGACGCGGCTCGCGGCTGCGCTCCAGCGCGGCTGGATGAACGCGGGGTGGATCGCCTTCGGCAGCGCCCTCTCGCTTGGCCTGGTCGTGTCCGCCGCGGCCGGGCACTGGGGCTTCCTGTGGTTTCTAGCGGCAAGCCTTCTCGTCCCGACGGTCCAGGGAATCGGGATGGCCGTGCACCTGCTCCTGTCGCTCGGGTGGTCCCTGCTTCCCACCCGCCTCGCCCCCGGTTCCGAGATACGCCGCATGCTCCGCTCAAGCCTCTACTACGCCATTCCCCAGTTTGGCATGGCGCTCCTGCAGTCGGCGCCCGCGGTCGCGATCTCGATGGCCGCGGGCTCGTCGGCCGTGACCGGCTACAACCTCCTGCTGCGCCTCTTCAGCCCCTTCCAGCAGGGCCAGGTCATCCTGCTGACCCCCGTGTGGCCGGCCTACACGGAGGCGCACGAGAGGGCGGACCATGCCTGGAACGAGCGCACCCTGCGCAGGACGCTCGGCGCCTTTGCGACGCTCTCGGCGGGGGTCGCCCTGGTGGCGTGGCAATCGCATGCCCTCCTCTCGATCTGGGTCGGGGTTTCGGCGGACAAGGTGCCAAAGGGGCTCGCGGCGCTCGTGGCCGCGTGGATCATCCTCCAGATGGCCGCCCAGCCCTTCCTCTATTACCTTATCGGCGTGGGCCGGCTCCGCGAGCTCGCATGGCTCGCAACCCCGGGGCTGCTGCTGGCCTCGGCCGCCCTGTTCTTCGAGCGCGGCTCGGGCTCCGTGTCGGGTGTTCTCGGGGCCGGCTCGGTCGTCCTCGGACTCGCGCTCCTTCCGCCCCTTGCCTGGGATTCGTTCCGGACGGCGCGGCGGCTGGTTGGGACGGAGGCAGGCGCGTGAGGATCGTCGTCTTCAAGTTCAACCATCTTGGAGACAACGTCGTCTTTGTTCCGGCGGTCCAGGCCTTGAGGCGGGCCCACCCGGACTGGCACTTGACGGTCCTCACGACACCCAACGAGGCGGCGCTCTACGGCGGGCCCCTTGGGCCTCAGGAGATCCTCGTGGCGCACAAGGAGGATTTCGACAAATCCTACCGCAGGCCCTGGGTGCTCGCGCACTGGATGTGGCGCGTCCGCCGCCTGCGGCCCGACGCCTGCCTCATCTCCTTCGACCAGGCCACGGCCGCCCACCTGGTGGCCAAGCACAGCGGCGCCCGCATACGCATCGGGGGAAACCTCCAGCACATTCGCGTGGCCGGGTCGCTGACGCAGGAGGTTTCGATGCCGCCAGACGCGTGCCCGGCGACATGGCACTGGCACATGGCGCGATCCCTGGAAAGGGCCCTCTGCAAGGGCTGCCTCCTGCCGGAGTCCGCACCGCCGCCCGACCTCGGCTTCCTTGCACCCAGGGAGACACCTGCTCGAATCGGCCGGCGCCGGGTCGTTGTCCATGCGGGCGCCAGCCGGTACCTCAACCAGTGGCCGCGGGAGCGCTTTGCAGCCGTGGCGACGTCGCTCTCCAGGGACCATGAGGTGGTCTGGATCACCCATGGTGGAACGACGGGGGACGCGCCGCAAGGAACGGTCGCCGCCCCCGTGGGCTCCATCCAGGAGCTCGCGGTCCGCCTTTTGGAAGGCGACCTGTTCCTCGGCAACAATTCCGGGCCGATGCACCTGGCGAACGCCTTGGGACGGCCGGGGGTCGTTGTGACCGGGCCCTCCGCCATGGGATGGAACCCGTACTGGAACAGGGAAAAATGGACCGTGCTGCGGCACCCGAGCCTGTCCTGCGCGCCCTGCGAGAGGCCCAACAAGGCGCTGGAGGGCTGCGTGAACGCCGGGGAGCCGATGGCCTGCCTGAACTACTGGACCGCCGGGAGGGTCGAGGCGGCCTGTCGGGAGAGGCTCGCGCCGGCGGCGGCGGGACCGTCATGAACCCCAGGCTTCGCCTCACCCTTTTTCTGGCGGCCGGCGTCGCGCTCGGAATCACGATCGGCGTCGAGATCGCCGACGAGAGCTATGGATTCTCCTCGCTCATCCTGGTCGCCGCGGGATGGCTCATGATCAAGCGCTCAAGCAAGGCGGTCCCCGAGGCGTGGCTGCTCTCCGTGCTCCTTGTGGGCTACATCGTGGGCAACCGCGGCTTTGCGCAGCTCCAGCCCGCAAGAAACATCCCCCTGCTGCCGGCGGAGGCCGTCCTCCTAGTCGGAATCCCCGGCCTCCTGTTCAGGATGGCGCTCAAGCAGTCCAGGGGCGTCCAAAGGGACGCGCTCAATTACTCGGTCCTGGCGTGGATCATCGTGGGCACGCTCCGGCTTCCCAAGGACATGCACACGTTCGGCGTCATGGCGCTCCGCGACTACGCGACCATCTACTACGCCTGCTTTTTCTTCATCGCCCAGGACGTCGCAAGCCGCGACGAGTCCGTGAGGCTGATGAAACGGGCGATCACCCTGTCGTTCCTGCTCCTCCTGCCCGTCGTGGTGAGCATCATCGTTTCGCCCGACTTCCTCGTCGACCATCTCACGTTCAGGGGAATACCGCTGATTTTTCACAAGAGCGACCTGATAGCATCATCCTTGTCGGCGGGGTTCTTCTGGCTCTGGACCCGATGGGAGAAATCGGGACGGAGACCGTGGCTGGCGGCAGCCGGCACAAGCCTGGTCCTCATCGGGGCCATGAGTTCGCCCAGGGCCGGTATGTTTTCCGTGGGCGTGACAACCGCCCTGTGGCTGCTGACCGGCCGCTGGCGCATCGCGGTCGCCGAGGCCTGCTTTGTCGCCACGGCGCTCGCCGTCGCGGTCGCCGCGATCGTGCTCACCGGCAGGGACCTGAAAACCTCGGCGCCCTACTCGGTGTACGAGCACGCCGTCTCCATTTTCGATCCGACCGGCGCGGGCACGTACATCAACGGCGACAGCGGCGACCCCGGCGGCAACAATCGCTTCCGGCTCATCTGGTGGCGCGACGTGATCGAGGACACGATGGCGACAAGCCCCGTGTTGGGCCTCGGGTTTGGAAGCGACCTGTCGACGCGCTTCCTGGCGGACTACGACCTGCTCTCTGACGAGAACTTTGCGGCGAGGAGTCCGCACAGCATCATCGTCACCGTCTTTGGCCGGATGGGGCTGGTTGGCCTTGCTGCCTGGCTCGCCGTCACGGCCAGCATGGCGGCGCTCGTCTGGAAGTTGCTACGGCGCGGGGAGCCCGACGGCATGGGCCTGGCGTGCATTGCCATCTCCGTCTTCCTGAGCGCCTGCTTCGGCGTCGTGCTCGAGGGGCCGATGGGGGCCACCGTCTTCTGGATCACCCTCGGGATGGCAAGCGCCGCAGCCCGGACGGAACGGCCTAGCGGCCCGGCTTCACCCCAAACGCATTGTACCTCGACTGCGTCGGGCGAATGGCCAGTTGCAAACGGTGCTTCGTTGGGTTCTGAATCGGCTGCACGGTGAACTTACGCTTACCCGTCGATTCCTTCAGTCTTTTTAATACTTCCACCCGCGAACGGTGGGATC
>Ga0302319_10002118_pt1 | contig 43447 bp, 39 predicted proteins | sample Bog_T0_2_FD_203319 | JGI IMG/M metagenome (GOLD analysis project Ga0302319, IMG submission 203319) | Peat permafrost microbial communities from Stordalen Mire near Abisko, Sweden - Bog_T0_2 | ecosystem: Environmental > Terrestrial > Soil > Wetlands > Peat | place: Sweden: Abisko, Stordalen Mire...
GAAGCCTCCGAGAAGGTGCTCAAAGCGTGTGCCAAGAAGGGGGTCGACGCCATCGGCCACCGGGTGGTCCAAGGAGGCACCCTTTTCCGAGAACCCACGCGAGTCTCGCCGGATTTACTGAAGGGGCTCCACGAACTGCGTGACCTGGACCCAACCCACAATCCGACCGAAACGGCGATGATTGAAGCTGGCTCGCGTTTGCTCCCTGGGGTCCCGGCATTTGCGCTCTTCGACACCTCGTTCCATCGAACACTTCCCGAAGTGGCTTGGCGGTATGCACTCCCTCGCGACCTGTCAGATCGTTGGCATCTGCGCCGCTATGGCTTCCATGGTCTTTCCCACCAATACGTCGCGGAAGCATTGCTCCGTCTCCTCAAACGCAAGCCAGAAGGAACAAGGCTGATTGTCTGCCACCTTGGGAATGGAGCGAGCGTCTGCGCCTTGAAGGACGGTCGAAGTGTGGATACGAGCATGGGGATGACCCCTCTTGAGGGATTGGTGATGGGCACGCGTTCTGGGGACGTCGATCCGGGCCTTTTGATGTATTTGTTACGGACGGCCCACATGACCGCGAAGGCGGTCGACGACGCTTTGAACCTAAGAAGCGGCCTTCTTGGGCTCTCGGGGAAATCGGCAGATGTGCGGCAGCTAGTAATCCTTTCTGACAAAGGCAGTGAGGACGCACGGCTTGCGCTTCAAATCTTTGCCTACCGGGTGCGCAAGTACATTGGCGCCTACGCGGCCGTTTTGGGGGGCGTTGATGCGGTGGCATTTACGGGTGGCATCGGTGAACATTCGGCCCAAATGCGCGGACGCATCTGCGAGGGACTGAGTTTCCTTGGCATTCACCTGGACCAGGCCGCCAACGACCGCGTGGGCACCGAGGAGGCCTGCATCAGTGCAGCCCATGCGAGCACCCAAATCTGGGTCATCCCGACCGATGAGGAACGCGAAATGGCCCGGCAGGTCTGGAAGCTACTCGGTGGCAAACCACTTTGAAATGACCCACGGTCCATCAAGTGCCCGGTTTCCTTATTCACTCTGCCAGGAGGGCTCTTCAGCATTCGCAGTCATACTGAGGGTGTCCCCCCGCAGCAGACACGCATCGGCGCTCGCGTGTCGAGATCGGAAACCTTATGAAAGCAACTCAAAAACTCTATGACATGGGCCAGAGCATCTGGCTTGACAACCTCACTCGCGGCCTTCTCAACAGCGGAACGCTCGGTCGCTACATCCAGGAGTTCTCGGTTACCGGTCTCACGTCCAATCTGGCAAATCTTGAGTGTGCGATCAGGGAAGGGAATGAGTACGACCGTGCCTTTGAGCTGTTGCCCACCCCACCCCCCGGCGCCGAGGAGCAATTCACCGCTCTTGCGCTGGAAGACGTCAAGGAGGGGGCAGATCTATTGCGGCCAGTATTCGAGCTGACGGATGGGGTGGACGGATGGGTGTCGTTAGAGCTATCGCCGCTTCTGGCGAACGACACCGCCGGAGCGGTTGCGGAGGCAAGACGCATGCACGAGATGGCGAATCGACCAAACGTCTATATCAAGATTCCCGGCACGAAGGCTGGTCTTCCCGCCGTCGAGGAGGCGATCTTTCTTGGCATCCCGGTCAACGTCACCCTACTGTATTCTCGGGAGCAGTATCTCGCCGCCTCCGAGGCCTACTTGCGGGGGCAATTGCGACGTCTTGACGCGGGCTTGAAGCCGGACGTCAGTTCGGTCGCCTCAGTCGCTATCGGTCAGTGGGATGTGGCGACGAGCGGCCGACTGCCGGCCCACCTTCGGCATCAACTTGGCATCGCGATTGCGGGCCGGGCCTACGCAGCATACCGGGCCCTCATCGATTCGCCGAGGTGCCAGCAGGTCATTGAGGCGGGTGGACGCACACAGCGCCTACTTTGGACCGAGACGGGCATCAAGGAGCCTGCTTCAGGCGATCTGCTCTACATAAAGGCGCTTGCCGCACCGTTCACCGTGAATGCGATGCCGGAGGCCGCCCTTACTGCCCTAGCGGACCATGGCGACCTCGGAGGCATTCTGTCCACGAATGGCGCTCATGGCGAGGAGGTCATTGCGAACGTTGCGAAGGCCGGCATCAGCGTCCTCAGCCTGGCCGCCCGTCTCCAGGACGAGGGCCTAAAGGCGCAAATCAAGACGTGGCATGAGCTAATGGCCTGCATCACAGAGAAGGGCGCGGCGGTGATATAGCCGAGAGACGCGCTATTGAGCTCGCGAGAGGGGTGACGCCGCGAGGATGCGGGCTTCACTCGTCTCAAGGAGAAGCACGTCCTCCAAAGGGCTTTGGTCAGGCGCATCAACAAAGTTCTCACTGTGCTCGTAGCCGTACGGAACCAAGCCACCGTTTCGGATGCTGCCGGAATGCCACTCCCGCTCATGGAGTTTGGCGGCAACCATCTTAAGCGCGAAGATCAAGGCAATGAAGACACCCAGCGCGAGACCATTTTGGAATAACACGAGCCGACTCCTTTAGTGCTTCAATGATCGGACAATCCAGGGTCAAGAACCGAGTCAGAATCATGCCGGTAGCGTCAGGAAAAGGTCAGGTTTGTTGATGGTCTCGTCGGCCAGGGCGGGCGACCTCTGTCCAAGATCAAACAGGCTCCCGATAATAGGGTAGAATTGCAAGTGCCTGGGCGCGTGTGTTTCGGCCCCGGCTTTATTTATGTCTGACTCTCCTAACAATCCAGGCTTCAACAGCCTAGGAATTCCGCCAAGCATCGAGCAAAAAATCTCGCGTCTTGGCTTTACCGTTCCGACCCCCATACAAGCCCAAGCGATTCCGCCTGCGCTTGAGCGTCGGGACCTCATCGGCATTGCCCAAACGGGCACTGGCAAGACGCTCGCATTCGCGGTACCGATGATCGCGAACCTGCGCAATATCCAACTGGGCCTCGTTTTGGTGCCCACGCGCGAATTGGCTATCCAGATTGAAGAGGTTTTTCGTCAGCTTGGCGTGAAGACTGCGGTCCTGATCGGCGGTGCGCCGATGGGTCGTCAAGTTGCCCAGCTTCGAGGCCGCCCCGCCGTCATCGTCGCCACCCCTGGTCGTCTTATGGACCACCTGGAGCAGCGCACCCTTAGCCTTCAACTGGCCGGGGTCGTGGTACTCGACGAAGCGGATCGAATGCTCGATATGGGATTTGCTCCCATCATTCGGCGCATTTTGGACCTCACACCCAAGGACCGGCAGACGATGCTGTTCTCGGCTACGATGCCCAAGGAAATCGCCGATCTGGCCAACACCTATCTAAAGTCGCCGGTGCGAATCGAGATCACTCGTTCGGGCACGGTGGCCGACCACGTGGAGCAAGAGCTCTTCGTTGTCGAGCGCGAAGACAAAGCCGCGTTGCTTGGAGACGTACTCCGTTCTCACAAGGGCACCGCACTGGTCTTTACCCGCACTCGCCATGGCGCCCGGAAACTGGCGACCACGGTACGAGCCCACGGGCATTCGACCGCCGAACTGCACTCCGATCGCACGATGGCCCAACGCACCGCAGCCCTGCACGACTTCAAGTCGGGCGGAGTTCGGATCCTGATCGCCACCGACATTGCCGCTCGAGGAATCGACGTCAAGGAGATCGGGCTGATCGTCAACTACGACATTCCTGAGAATCCGGAAGACTACGTGCACCGAATCGGTCGCACCGGTCGCGCCGGCGCCTCCGGGAAAGCCATCACCTTCGCCTGTCCTGACCAACATCGAGACGTGCGAGACATCGAAAAGCTGATGAAGGCCGAGCTTCGGCTCTCGCCCGATTCACGGCTCACCCTTGCGGTACGACCGCCGGCGCCGATGCGCTCGCGCCCCGGCTCAGGTTCCTTCCAAGGCAACCGTGGTCGTAACAACAACAGCCGCCCCGCGCGGTTCCGCTAAGAATCATTGCAAGGCGGCGAATTTCCATCGCCGCCCCTGCATGAAGGGCCGCCTCCCCTTCGGGGTCAATCAGGCGGCCACCCACCTTACAAGCATGGGGTGCAACTTTCTGCAGATTCCACCGACAATTTCTGTGGAGGCGGGAAGACCCGCTCTACTCGGGAATTCCTATGGTGGACACGTTTATGAGGCTTGGCGATCTCCTCGTTTCGCGAGGGGCGGTCACCAATCTGCAGCTTTCCATTGCTTTGGCCGATCAGCGGATATCCAACCGACGGCTTGGCGAAATCGTCATTGAACGGGGGTTCGCCACCGAAGGGGATGTCGCCGCATGTCTGGCGCAGCAATACGGTTACACCGTCGATCCGCTGGAAGACTACGAACCGGACTCTTGGGCGCTCCAAAAGATCACCGCCGAGGATGCCCTGACTCTGCGTGCCCTCCCACTGAGCTGTGATGCCGATGGTCTCACTGTCGCCGTGAGCGACCCCATAGACGTGCTTGCCACCGACCGGCTTGCCGTGGTGACCGGCGCTCGGCTCAACATCAAAATTGCTCCCCAATCCAAGCTCCTCGATTGCATTCGCCGCGCCTACGGGCTGGAAGAGCCGAATATCGCTCGTTTTGAAGGGGCGTCCAAAGCGCCGCCTCGGTTCCGCGGCCTGACGCCGAAGCGGCGACAGGGCAACATCGCGCTGATGGACGCCTATGACACCCATCTTGACCGCCCGGTGAGCCTGATCGCGTTGCCATCCGAAGACCCCGAAGAGATTTCCCACTTTCATTTGGTTCGAGCGGCCGCGAAGGCATCGGTGTCGGGGGTAGCGCCCGTTTTCGATTCAGCCACTCACCGCGGCTATCGATGGACGGTCATGGAACGGCTTAGCGGCGAAAACCTGGAGCGAGTGTTGTTTGTGCGCGGACCCCGATCGGTGCCGGCGGCAGCCGAACTAGCAGCCAAGGTTGCCGAAATCGCCGATTCCCTGCTGCGCCACGGCGCTCAGGCCTCGTGGATTTGCGCCGCGAACGTGATGATCCGCCCTGACGGTCCGCTCCTGGCGCCCTTGAGTGTTCCGCCCCTGCGCTACTCGCAGCCCATCGAAGTGTTCGATAAGGAAAAGGCCTCTCAAGCGGCGGTCTTCGCCGTTGGGACCCTGTTAAGGGATTGTCTCTACGGCCTCGACCCCCAGTCAGAGCCACTGCTGCCCGCCCCGATGCCCGATATCATTGCCACCTGCCTCGCGGTGAACCTCAAAGAGCGGTATGGTGCTCCCATCGAGATCGCCAGCGCCCTTCGCTCTTACAACTGGCAGGCCCTCAGCAGCCCGTTGGCGCGCCAAACGAATAGTGAACGCGATCAGTTGCTGGGCAGCCTTGATGGTATGCCCGTGCCCCAGATCGGGAAGAAGCCTTTCTGGCAGCGCTGGCTAAACAGGCGGGCCGCGTGAAGGTCTACGGCGTCACCAGCGGAAAGGGTGGGGTCGGCAAGACCAATCTCTCTGCCAATCTTGCGATCCAATTTGCCCAGCTTGGCAAGCGCGTGCTCATTTTCGATGCCGACATCGGCCTCGCCAATCTGGATGTGATCCTCGGTTGTCCCTCTAACTGGAAGCTGCAGCACGTTCTATCCCGAGAGAAGACTCTCGCGGAGGTCATTCAGCCGGGACCCGGCGGGATTGAGTTCATCGCCGGTGGCTCCGGCATCGAATCGATCATCCACCTGCAGGGCCCGGCCGGGGAACAGTTCCTGAAGGACCTAGATGGTCTGAGCAGCCGCTACGACATCCTCGTTTTCGACACCGGCGCGGGAATCGACGACAACGTCATGACATTCCTGGCCGCGTCGGATGAGATTCTGCTTGTCGTCACTCCCGACCCCGCCAGCATGGCCGATGCCTACGCGACCGCGAAAGCCGCCTACATCACTCGGCCGCTGGCGACGATCAAGGTGGTAGTCAACATGGTCGAGAACGAGCAGCAGGCACGAAGCGTGTTCAACAAGCTGCAAGCCGTGGTTGCCCAGTTCTTGGGCAAAACCATGGTCTATCAGGGCCACGTCCGCATGGATGTCGCCGCGATGAGTTGGATCAGACAGCGCAAACCCTATTCGCTGGCCGATCCGTCGCTGCACGCAAGCCAGGATGTTAGGAATCTCGCCGCATCATTGCTAAGCGAGGCCCCGCCTTCGGTTACTGCAGCCGTCGCCCCAATTCGAGAATTCGGATTGGGTGAGCGCTTGAGGAACATGTTCCTACGGCGTCGCACGGCTTAACCCCCGGCTACGGCCCTCCACTGGGGGACGATCCCTTGATTCGGTCAATGAAGCTCTGAATAATCGAGGCGCCGAACTTCATCTTGGCCTTGACTGCCTCCAAGTCTGGGAGCAGGGCAGTGAGTTTGCGGTCCGCCGCTATCCTAGCTGAGTTGATGACGAGGGGAGGCGAGCCGCTTTGAAGAGCGCTTCGCAACGCAGGAACCAGGCGGGGGTCGTCTCCCTTGAGATTTTCCAAGGCTTGAATGCCGGCCGCGCGAATCGTCGCGGGCTGACTATCTGAGAGGGTGGCAAACACGGCGTCGGCCGCCTCAGGTGCGCCTGCCTTGACCAGCGCTTCAAGTGCGGCGAGGCGAACTGCGCGATTGGACGATGTCTTCGCCTGATGAAGAATCACCGGCTTACTATTCGCGAAATCCTGCTCAGCGACGGCCCCGATGCTGGCCGCCACCACCACATAGGGCTCTTGGTCGTTGATGAGGCTTCTGAATAGGGCCAGGTCCTTAGGCGTCCTGGGCAGACTCGCAAGCGCTTTTACGGCGGTGCTTCGTCGGGTGAAATTGGCGTGGTGCACTTCGGACTCCCAGAACGAGCGAAGGCTCTCTCGACTCAAGTTTGCCAGCGACTCGGTGTGGAGGATGCCCGGGAAGAGGCCCTGGTCACCCTGAAGAACCCCGACCACAGAGGCGACCGTCGCATCGGCGGGATTGTCGCCCAGAAGGTGTCCCATGGCGTAAGCCCGATCGATCGGGTTCGGATCGGCCTTTAGAATGGGGAGGAGCTCATCAGTCGTCCAAGGGTTCTTGGGGATCTGCCGTAGAAAGTCGTGCTCAGGATCGAATGCGACGGTTTGGGGTTTCTCCGGCGCCGAGACGCGGAACTCCTGGGCAGCGGCATTGAGGTGAATGGCCACGTACTGGCTCATCCGGTCTCCGTCGATGATGCCCAAGTGGGTCGGTACGTCGTAGATTGGCGTGCCCTTGGATGTGTCTTGAGTCTGCTTTACTGAGACCACGACCTGCTTGGCCGCGTCATCCCAAGTCCACGACCACTCGATCACCGGGTGGCCGGGCTTGAATATCCACTGATCGAACCAAGGGTGGAGGTTGATGCCCGATCCATCGGTCATCGCCTCGCAAAGGTCGTTCGATTCGACGGGCCCCTCCCCGAATTTCACCAGGTAGTGGTGCAGACCGGCATAAAAGGCCTGTTCGCCAATCTGACGGCGAAGGGACATGAGGAGCACACCGCCCTTGGGATAGGTGTGCTGATCGAACATCACCCCCGGCTCGGAATAGAAGTCGGTCGCGAGGGGCCGCTTGTAGCGCTCGCTCTCTTGGAAATAGCCTTGGCTATTCTCCTCGATCTCGCGCATGGAGTCGTTGGGGCCCCGGGTTTCCGCCATGTAGCTCATCTCCATGAAGGTGGCAAAGCTCTCGTTGAGCCAGATTTGACCCCAGTCCTTGCACGTCACATAGTCGCCAAACCACTGGTGGCCGGTCTCATGGGAGATGAGCGAGTCCATGTCATAGTAGCCCTCGCGGGGGTCGGTCATGAAGAGCCCATAGGTGGTGCAGCTCACGTTCTCCTGCCCACCGCCAAAGTCGTAAACCACGTCCTGTGCATACTTTGGCCACGGATACTTGAAGCCAAGCTTGTGGGAATAGAAGCTGAGAATGTCCTTCGTATGGGCAAACGAGTAGTCAAGCTTGCTTCCCATGCCTTTCGGGCATACGTAATAGAGGGGGATGCCGCTCCAGGTGTCGCGATGGATATCGAATGGCCCCGCCACGATGGAGGTGAGATAGGTGGCATGAGTTTGATTCATGCGCCAGACAACGGTGTGGCGCTTACGGTCCTTCGTGGGGGTGTCGGAAATGAGAAGGCCGTTGCTGATCACTGACCAGTCGGCGGGGACGGTGGTGCGGGTCTCCGAGGCGGTGAAATCGTTGGGGTAGTCCCAGGTGACGGCCCAATCGCGGGTGTCGTCGGTCTCGCCATTGGTCCAGAAGCCGACCTTGGATGGATCGCCGGGCTGCGGCTCGTGCCAGTGCCATCCGCCTTGACCATCGACCGACTTCTTGGAATGGTATCGGAAGGTCACCTTGAAAGTGGAGCCTTCGGGAAACATGGGCGTATGAACCCATAGGCCGTCGGTCGTCCGATCGTAGTCGGCAGGCCTACCGTTCACCAAGACTCCGTCGATCCTCACCTTTTGGCTCGCATTGAAAAAATGGCGGTCAATGCCGCTCAGTAGGGGGGTGACCGTGTTTTCGGCAGTTGCCGTGAACTCCCGGTTGGGATAGTCCACGTCGAAACTGAGAATCAAGTTCTGCAAGTGGTAGGTGCGATCAGGCGCGTAATGGACGGTGGCGCTTGGCGCAGAAAACGGAGACTGTGCGGACCTGGACCCGAATTGAGCGAAAGACGAGGCGGCAAGCGCAAATGCCGCGAACGCGAAAAGGAATTTTTTCATGATCGATACCCACCAAGGCATGCTGACCCCGGTGTCCGCGCAACGATTTTAGCCGGAAATGGGTGGGTTCAGTGGGGCCAACGATCTGGTAACACTCTCCTATGCTTGTGGGTATGGTGTTTTTGCTGGCCTCTTTGAAAGCCCAAGGGGGTGTCGATCCCAATTTATTGGCCATCGGGCGCCATGGCAAAGCCCAAATCGAGCCCGGCCAACTCTTCGATCTCAGTTCCACCAAGAGCGTCACGATGGATGATCTGGTCGCCGCAGCTAAGGGCAAGCCCTTCGTCTTCCTCGGTGAAGAGCACGCAACCCCTGCTCATCAGCAGATGGAAGCTGACGTCATTCGGGCACTGGCGGCATCTGGGCGCCACGTGATCGTGGGGATGGAGATGTTCACCCGTCCCAAGCAGGATGTGCTGGACCAGTGGTCGGCCGGCGCCCTGACTGAAAGTGACTTCCTGGATCAGGTGGATTGGAAGGGACAATGGGGCTACCCCTATGCTTGCTACCGCCCGGTGTTGGAGGCGGTCAAGGCGTTGCACCTCCCTTTGGTTGCCCTCAATGTGCCGAGGGCTTGGCCCCATGCGGTGAGCCTTCACGGAATACAGGGTCTGCCTACCAGCGCTCGGCTCCAGTTGCCTCCCGAGATTTTCCTAGGCAATGCCGACCATCGGCGTATCTTCGATGCCATGGTTGGCCCACATGGAATGCCGGGGGTGTCGCCGGACAACATCTACGCCGCCCAAGTGCTTTGGGATGAGTCGATGGCGGATACCGCCCTTAGGTATCTTGCGCTGACTCAGCCGCCCTCCGACACGGTCTTCGTCACCATCTCCGGGTCGGGACACGTGCTGTACGGACAAGGTCTCAATTGGCGAATCGCGCGGCGCAAGGGCGGACGGGGAGTGACGGTGGTGATGATGCAATCGGCGACGCCGGTGACCGTCTCGCGTGGGATTGGAGATTTCGTGTACCTAACCGCTCCCACCGCGACCTCGCCGTAACCAGGCCGCTTTTGGGCGCATTGTATACTCAAGGCATGGGTCTAAAGGCGCGCCTTGCGCGCTTGTTCCAGGAAAAGCCGAGTGCTGTCCCGCAGTCCCGACTCATTCACTTGGAACCCTCGGACCGCTCGGTGCTTACGAGGCTTGTGGACCCCGACACCATGCGGGGCCTCGAGTTCGGCCCGCTCGACCGGCCGAATGTTCCGGCGACGTCACCGGGGATCCGCTACATTGATCACCTCACCACCGAGGAACTCCAAAAGGAGTATGCGGGCAGCGGTTACGACGTCTCCAAGCTATGTCGAGTGGACTTTATCTCCGATGGCCGTCCGCTGCCGGAAATCCTCGGGGACTGGCGGGAGCTTGACTATGTGGTTGCCGCCCATGTGATTGAGCATATTCCCAATGTGCTTGGTTGGTTTCATGAGCTCAGGGCCGTGCTTCGGGAAGGTGGGCTGCTGTTACTGGTCGTGCCCAACAAGCGCTTTATGTTCGACCACATCCGGCGCCCTTCGACCCTTGCAGATGTGCTTTCCGATTTCTTGGAGAACCGCCGACGTCCGTCCCCTCGCGCGGTTCTGGAGCATCAACTGCATGCGTGTCGGCACCTCGAGTCGATCGCGTGGCGTGGGGAAGTTCCGGAGGAGGAGATCAACCGGATCCACAGCGATGCGGACGCACTAGCCACCGCTACGCGAGTCGCGACAACCGACGAGTATTTCGACGTGCATGTGAACTGCTTCACGCCCCTTTCGTTCTGCAACATCCTTCTGGGGCTCACCCAACTCAAACTCTTACCGTTCGCGCTGGTGGAGATCTATACCAATATGCCAACGGGTGAGTTTTACGTGGTTCTGAGCGCTTGCGATCCTCATACTTCCATCGAGGCACGGGTCGGCGACTGGAGAGAAGTTTCCGCATTGGCGCCCTTGATGGAGGAGGATCATTTCGGGGATACGCTGGCAATGGAGCGCAGGGGGAAATCGACCTGCAGTGTTCCCCAAAGGGCATAGGCTCAGGATCGACGGTCCTTGCGCCAAACGAACCGCAGGCCTGACCAAACGTCGGTGACAGCGCAGACCTTGTTGTCCACCATCCCTGTTGGGAGGAAGAGGTCACGAAGCAGGTTCTCCGTGACATCGGTCGGTACCCGCGAGGACTTCTTGGGCCAGCACAGCCAAAGGCCCCCATCCTTCTTGAGGGATGCCATGGCTTCTGGTATCTCCGCCACCAGGCGGTATTGAAATGCGGCGAAGATGACGGTCACGTCATGGGGAGGCTCGTGGCGCAAGTCGGCAAACCCTTCAGCGAACCCTTCGGGTGCGCCGATGAACCGGGCGGATGCCCCTGGCTTCAGCCCCAGTTTCTTGAAGAGGGGAGTTCCGGAGTATCCGGGAGTCGGTTGCATCGCCAGATTATGCCTCCAAGAATTAGAAGGTGAACTGTAGGCCGGCGTAGCCTAGCCACTGCCGTTCTCCGACCGGAACATGACCAAGCGGCAGGCCGTAAGCGCCGATGAACGTCACGCCGGCTCGAATGGGCGCGCGGATGCCGAAATTGAAAAGCTGCTGATCCTCGTCCGAATCCAGTACGCGATCAGATCGATACTCGCCAACGAGTTCAAGACCCTGGCGAAACAGGTGTCCCACGGCCAGCCCGTACGTCCATTCGTTGGGCTCATTGCGGTGGAATGCCAGCCCCGCATCCGCATTGAGCTCCAATGGGCCGACCGTCTCGCTGGCCTCAAACGGGAGAAAGATGTTCGCATCCGGCTCCAGGAGACCTGCGTGGACCGATTGAGCGAGGGTGTTGAACGTGTATTGGGGATACGTCGAGACCTGCAGCTTGTCGTCGCCAAGATCGACGAATCGGTATTTCAGGCCAAACAGCGTATCGCCTGCGCCCTGCTTGCGGCTTTGGCCAACAGTGCTTGTGAAGAGCCATGGGAACTCGACGGTTAACTCGATACGATCACCCACCCCGTAATTGATATCGAAATCGGGAACCTGAGTCTCGATAACGCCCGGGGACCGCTCGGTGTTGTAGGCAACATTCACTTCCCACTTCCCGTTGCCGGGGGTACCGGGGTCGTCGGTGATCATGGGCGGCCCGCCCTGCGCGCTGGCCCGAGGCGCGATGGTGAGCAGAACTGCGAAGGCAAGCCCGTCGATAAAACACCTGAAGCCTAAATCGGCCCTCCTTTTCACCAGCTAGTTTTACCGCTGGCTTGCGACTGGCGATTGAAGGAAGTCGGTTTTCTTAACAAATGCCTGAGGCCGACCATGGAGCGGCGTAGCCATTAGCGAGGAACGGGGACGCCGAGGTGTTCGCGTTCCACCGCGACACGATGCGGTTCTGTTCTTTGACCTGGGCCGACTGCTTTGGCGGACGCCTCCTCCCTTGCCCAAAACCCCAATCGAGGAGGCAATCGGCAACAGCGGGGGTTCATCGAGCGTATTCTCCGCTGAAGGTGACAAACCAATGTCGAATGCGATTGGATGGATAAAGGAGCTTTGGGGGGCGGGGACAAGGGAGCCGGTCACGTGGGAGTGTCGGCCGCTCGTGATTTGCGATGGAGATGGCATGGTTGTCTTGATGGCGCCCATTGCGACCGTGGAATTCATCCCCGAAGGCAACAGTGAGCGGCGAGGGGTGGCGCGGGTCTTGAGCGAGGAATTCGCCTCGGAGGTGCTGCCGCTCGAGGTCAGTTCAGTCACGACACGCGATTCGCGTTCGTTCCTGGGCATGGGCCATGGCAGGGACGGTGTTCAGCTCGTCGGAGAATCGGCGGGAGAGCTATTTACTTGGAACTTGGATGGATTTGGTGACGACGTCATCCTTGAAGAGGCGAGCCCAGTCGAAGCCGAATTCTCGCCTGAGATGGAGCCGGAGTAGCCTCAATCCTCGGGCTCTTCTTCTAGGGGCGTTTGGAGGGGATCGGTCGAAACCACACCTTCTGGCTTGGCTACCAGCGAACGTGCGCCGAGGAACGCCAGAAAGAGAATGCAGGCCCCCAACGCGGCGCACGTGGTTCCCGCGTTAACGGCATCTTCGTTCGGATCTGCGCTGGAAATGGAGGGTTGCTCCGGTAGGTAGGTGATGGTCAAATACTCCGATTCGGCGCGGCTGCGGGCGACGGTTGTGCCAGAAACTCCTTTGTAGTTGACGCCGTTTACGGCATAGCTGTAGATCACCTTGGTTTGGTCGGGATCGACGACCGAACCACTTCTTATGGAGCTGTACTGGTAGTAAGCACGGCCCACGCGCACGTAGCCCACAATTGCGGTGGTTTGGACGCCGTGGGTGCCCAGCGCTCTTGCTTCCAGAAAGCGAGGCAAAGGACCAGAAACAAGCGCCAGCACCATGATCGCGGCCAAGACCGAACCAAGCACCACGCTTCTGGCGACTCCTCGCTCCCGCCCCGGACTAGCCATGTGGCGGAAGCCGGTGCTTGCTGGAGCGGAATACGAAGGTGTTGATCGAGTGGGCTGGAAGGGAAGGGGATATGCTCTGGCCGTTCAGTTGGACGGTCACATCCTCCTCAGCGGCGCTTCCATTCTTGACGACTAGCACGACGTCGCCGTTTGGATTCCGGAAGGCGATTTGGTCGGTCAGCGTTCCTGTGGTGGCGATTCGATTCGCGTGGGGCGCCACATAGTAGCTGAAGTGTTTGGCGGCGTAGAATTGCGGATTGTAGGTGACCGTCTTGGTCTGGCGGTTGATCGAGATCATCGAGTTCTGTGCCCAGCCCCAGTGGCTCTTCCCGGTCTCATCGAGGATCATGTTCCACTGCATGAACGAGCCCACCCACCCGTCGAGGTATTCCCGCATCAGGTCGTAGGTGTATTCGCCGTAGTCCCACTTATTGGTGCCGTCTCCGCACTCCATCTCCGTCTCCATCAGCTCGAGCTGGGGGTAGAGATCGTGGGTGCGCTGCAGCAGCTCTCGGCCGCTCCACTGGTAGCCGACGCCGTGCACGCTGGTCAGCACATGGGGATCGGCGAGCACGGTTCCCGGATAGCCATCCCAGTCGGCGATCGGATAAGTCCCCGCCCAGATTTCGGCTTTCACCTTGTTCGTCTTGAATTGGGGCGCTAGGTAGTCCTTGATGAAGTCGCGAAGCTCGGCGCCCGTCCAATGGCATTGGGGATAGACGTTGTCATTGTAGTTGGCCTCGTTCTGGACGTGCACGGCAAAGAAATGAATGCCTTCTGCCTGGTAGGCCTCTACGGCCTTCTGAAGGTACAGCGCGTAAGCGCTCAGGTTTTGCGGCGTCTGGGTCATCGAGCCGTGGGTGTAATTGCCATTGGTGGTCATCCAGGACGGGGGCGACCAGGGCGATCCCCAAACACGGAGCTTGGGCTGAAAGCTCATCGCGGCCTTGATGTAGGGAATCAGGCGCTGCTTGTCTCGGTCGATGCTGAAATGGGTCATCGCATAGTCGCCAGCGTTGTCGTCGAGCGAGTAGTAGCCCATGGCGAAGTCGCTGGAGCCGATCGGCATCCGGCAGATATTGAACTTGCAGCCTTCCTTTGGGTCGAAAAGGGAAGCCATCACCGCTTTACGGTGGGAGTCGTCCAGCACCGAAAGGGCATCCCATCCCAGCTCGTTGAAGCATCCCCCCCATCCCTTGATCTCCTGGTAGGTAATCGAAGGATCAATCTTGATTTGGGGCTCGCCGGCGACATCGGAGGCGACCATGGGCACCAGGCCCTTATCCACCCAGCTACTGTCGGCCGTCGAGCAGCGCCAGATAACTGCGGCTGGAGCGTCGTGCCCTGTCGATGCGAGCAACAGCGGCATCGCTGCGAGGAGGCTTGCGATCATGGCGCGATTCTACCTTGGCAGGCATTCTTGCGGGAGTTCCCCGGGGTGGCATGGCACCATGCCCGAGGCGAAGGTCCGATCCTTTGAGGGCAGTGATCTGGATGTTCTGGCCCGTCGCGTTGACGCGGTCCAAGATCTCGAGGCACTTGTCCTTGAAGTCAGTGGCGGAGATCGCTCCACATCAATAGATTACGAAATGGGGCTGGTTTCGACGTACGATGCTGGGAAGGATGAAGCAACGCGATGAAACCCTAGAGCTCTTGCGCGATTCCTTGCCGGCAGCGACCGGCATGGCGGATGGGGAGATGCCGAATCGCGCACGAGCGGTTTTGGGGATGTTGATGGAGCGGGTACGCGAGGTGCAGGCCATTGAGCTGCCGCCCGTTCCCGAAGATCCCAATCTATGCCCCAACTGTGACCGCCCGAACGCTTCGCCGAAAAGCCCCTATTGTTGCGATGAGTGTCGGGAGGCGGCGGGGTTGGTGCGGCAGGTCCGTGCCGGCCTTGACGACGCCTCGATTCTCGACCCCGAACGTCAAGTGGCGTTCGGGCAGGTGTTGTGGCACGCAGTTGGGGGCGGACGTCCGTTGCGCCGTCACATCATCCCCGAGCGGTCGAAAATCCAGACGACCAAGCGAGAAGGCGATCGCTGTTGGAATTGCGGTGAACCGGCCGTTTCCTTTGATCACATCGGCAGCGGCTGCAATCGCTCCATCAATCTGCGGCCGGTCTGTGAAGCTTGCAGCAAGACCAAGGACTTTGGCGACCCAGAATTACTGGGCCGTCACGAGGCCGTTCATTCGTTGAGCGATTTGGCGATGCGTATTGCGTCGGCCAACGCCCTTCGATGCTGCGATGACGCGGCGACTTGGGACTGGCGAGCGTTTTTGAAGCGGAGAGCCGCCTCAATTGGTTTTAGGCGACGGCCGGAAAGCCCGGTGGATGCGTAAAGTGTTGACGGGAACACCGTTCGCTAGTTGGAGCTATCGGCCGCTAGCGCGGCGAGTTTGAGGACGGTGTTCCAGTTGCGACCGGTGGCTGAAGATACGAGGCGGTTCCAGCCCTTGGCGCGGCCAAGCTTGGAGTCGCCGATGCCGAGGGGGTAGTACACGAAAAGCCCTCCCGCCACACAGGCCAGCATCTCGGGACCGGTGTAGGCGGACGTTACCGCGGCAACCCCGGTGGCCAACATCTCCGTGCGGGACACATAAAGCACCAGGTGGCTAGGGTCGGCAACGGCCTCGCCTCGGAATGGGTTGGCTTCGATCAAATCGGCCCACTCCCTCCTAGATCGAATCACAAACTCCGTCTCCATTCCGAGCCGCAGCCGCGCTTCGGTTTGGAGCCGGTTCTCCAAGTCGGCCGCATTTTCGTCGGCGTCCCCGACGAAATTGCCGCTCTGCAACAGCGTTCGAGGATGCTCCAGTCCGGCGTCCGCAAGGAACGACTTGAGTGTCGACATCTTCAGAACGCCCGTCCCGCCTACGTTGAGTGCGCGAATCAGTCCTATATAGGTCGCCATTCCCTTTCCTAGACGACCAGCGAAGGGGCGCCGTCGCAGAGCACTTTAGCCGCCAATGACCGACCGAAATCTGTAGTGGCCGGAACCCAGATGGAACTCTGCCGATCCGTTCCGGGAGGGCTGCGTTTCGCCAAACGCTTCCGTCGCTGAATGCCTATCGGCGCAAGGCACAAAGACCGTTGCCGAAGTATTGGGCGGAATGGAAACCTCCATCGTAAGCGCCGCACCTTGTCGGCGCCAGGCGCTTGAGATGGCGCCGTGAACCGAGCGGTAAGTTGCCTTCACCCAAGTGAGACCGCCACACGGCGTGGGCCGGATCACGATCTTCGCGAAGCCTGGACCTTCGGGGTCATCCTGGATTCCTGCCAGGTCTCGGTAGAACCACTCCATGATCTGCCCAAGCATGAAGTGATCTTGAGATGACTCGGGACGAGCGTCCCACGCTTCGGTAAGGCTGGTCGCTCCATGGGCTAGCTGATAGCCATAGCCTGGCCGCGTCGATTGGTTGTTCATGGCGTAGATCACGTCAGACCGTCCCCCTTCCGCCAGCGCTTGCAAGAGGTAGCGGTATCCCACATCCCCCGCAGTGAGACCCTTCGCCGACACGTTTCGAACGATTGCGTTGAGCACGGTCTGGCGATGCTCGGGCTCCACCAAACCCATGACGTAAGGGACGGAGTTGGCACATTGGGAGCCGGTGGAGTAGTCGCCAGTGCTCGGGTTGAGGAAATGGATATTGAACGCGCTTCGTACCGCGGCGGCTTTCGCCGAGTAGGCGTCGGCATCGTCGCGCTTACCGAGCAACGCGGCCGTCCTCGCAATGATCAAGGTGTCGGTGTATAGGAATGCTGTTGCGGTCAAAGCCTTCGGCGTGAGTTGGGCGTAGCCCGGCGGGTTGGGCCCGATGTCGTACCAATCGCCAAGCCCGGTGTCGAGAATGCCGCCCTTCGCCTGGCTCGCCAAGAAGTCGGTGTAGCGTTTCATCCCCTCGTAGTGTTTGCGAAGGATGCGAAGGTCGCCGTCAAACTCGTACTGCTGCCACGGCACCAGCAAGTAGGAACTGCCCCACTCGGGCGAGTTTCGAAAAGGGTTGCTGACATCGTTCGGACCGCTTCCGAACACCACATATTCGGGAGCGATGTTGGGGACAAAGCCGTTGGCCAACTGGCCATCGGCAATGTCGTCGGTGACTTTGGCGAACAGGGCTTGGAGGTCGAAATTGTAGCGGAGGGCGGGACCGTTGAGGTGGGTCTGCTCGAGCCAGCCAAGGCGCTCGCGGTGCGGGCAGTCGGTCACGAGGCTCATCAAGTTGCTCTTCTGCGCCCAGAGGATGAGGGTGTTGATCCGGTTGAACAGTTCGTTCGAGCAGGCAAAGTGGCCTATCTCTTCAGATGCCGAGTGGATCACGATCCCCGCAATGGAACGCAATTGGGGCGGGGCGCCGCCTTGGGTGGCCGGAGCGTAATCGACTTCCAAGTATCTGGCCCCGTGACTGAAGAATCTTGAGGCATAGACTTCCGGGCCTCCGCCACGAAGCGTGTACTGCCAATAGGCTGGGCCCCAGCCGACCGATCGCCTGTCGAGGCTCCCGTCGGGATTCAATAGTTCCGAGGGAATGATCCGCACCGATGATCCGGGAGGTCCTTCCACTTGAATGCGCGCCATCAGGGCGGCGTTCTGGCCGAGGTCATAGACGGCGGCGCCGTCGCGAAGCCGATGAGTGGCCACCGGACGCAGCACCTCGAAGGCGCGGATGGGTGGCGCCGCCGCCGAGAGCCCGCGGAGGATGCCACCTGGTCCATCGGTTTCGCTCGCTTGCTCCCAATGCCGATCATCGAAGTCGGGTTTCGTCCACCCCATCGGTTCGAGGCGGGCGTCGAAATCCTCGCCCCCGAAGGGGCTCGAGAAGGTGATGGGGCCCGGTATGGTGCGCCAATCACGCCCGGTGCCTATGGTTTCCGTTGAACCGTCTGCGTAGATCAAATCCAATTGGGCGATCGCCTTGATTGGCCCGAAGGAGCCGGTGAACTTGGTGTAGCGGCCGGTAACAACATTGTACATACCATTCCCGAGGAGAATTCCCAGGGCGTTCTCACCGGGATGGATGGCCGACGTGACGTCGTATGAATCGTAGAGGCAGGTTCGCCGGTAGTTGGTCCAGCCCGGGGCGAGGAGATCGTCTCCGACCTTGGCGCCGTTGAGACTGGCCTCATATTGGCCAAGCCCACAAACGTGAAGCACGGCCCTTGCCAACCGGGGCCTGACCGTAAAGCCGCGTCGGAGGATGAGAGAGGCACTTCCATGCTGGGCGTCTTTGGGGCCAGCCTCAGGTGTGGGAGCGGCGCCGATCCATTTGGCGTGCCAGTCTGCCAAGTGCATCACGCCCGCCGTCCAGGTCGCAAGGGCGCTCCAGGGTGACCGCCTGCCGCGCTCATCCCATACGCGTACTCGCCAAAAGACGCGTTCCGAAGAGCGGACCGGACGGCCGAGATACAGAATCTGGGTGGTCTGAGCGCTAAACACCTTCCCGCTATTCCAAAGATCGCTCCGGGTGGGGGAGAGCTTGGCACGGCTGCTTGCCACGAGGATCTGATACGCATCCTGCCTCCGGGCTCGGGAATTCCCGGGAACCTGGAGGATCCAACTCAGTTGGGGCTGGGCCACATCCACCCCGACAGGATCGGCGCGGAGCTCACACCTCAGGACGGTTGGCGTCAAAGGCTCGGCAGGCGCCTGTACCGATGCCAGAGCCAAAGAACCGATAACCATCGCGACAAACATCGCTGTCGTTCTACCCCGCCACTGTTGAGGTCCGCCTAGGTCGTGATCGCGCCTGTTAATACGCAATGCACTTCATCGCGACTAAACAAGGCCTTGTTCACTCTTTGGCTGCTCGATGGTGGGTGACAAATTTCAGCGATAGCGGTGTTGAGGGCTAGTTGTTAGACTCCATTTGCGTACATGATCATTGAGCGGCTCATGTGCCGTGCAGAGACCCGCGTCTGTGAGGTGGATGAATGTTAGTAGCAGTTATTGTGTATTTAGTAAGGACATTAGGATCAAACACCGCCATGAAGGCTCCCTTGACCGATAGCGCGGCGCTCTCTGTAGACGTTACCGCTCCCCTACCGACGCCAACGCCGATCCCCATTGACCAGACGTCGGCGCTTTCGCCCTCCGGGCTTCGGCTGTCGGCCGATAGCCGAAGCATCCTCCTCAATGGCAAGCGTGTGCTTTGGACGATGGGCGAATTCCACTACTCTCGTTACCCAGAGAGTGAGTGGCGCACTGAGCTTCTCAGGATGAAAGCCGGCGGGATTGATGTTGTCTCTACCTATGTCTTCTGGATTCACCATGAGGAGAGGAAAGGGGAGTGGGTATGGACTGGTCAACGGGACCTTCGGCGATTTGTGGTCCTATGCAAGGAGTTGGGTCTCTTCGTCTTCGTTCGGGGCGGTCCCTGGGATCACGGCGAGGTGAGAAATGGCGGGCTGCCCGATTGGCTCCAGAAGAGTACGAAAACCAGAACTGATGATCCCGCTTACCTCGATCAGGTGAAACTGCTGTATGGTCAGATTGCCAAGCAACTGCGGGGGTTGTATTGGGCGCAGGGAGGCCCGGTTATCGGCTTTCAGGTGGAAAACGAATGGGGCGGCGCGGGAGCCTATCTTTCCAAGCTGAAGCAGTTATCGGTCGCCGCCGGGATCAGGGTTCCGTTTTACACACGCACTGGTTGGCCACAGCCCTCGAGCCCGGTGCCCAATGGCGAACTCTTCCCGATGTACGGTGGATATCCGGTTGGATTCTGGGATCGGGGCTTCCAGGAGAACGCGAGCGCTTACGACAGCGCTTACGGATTCACGCTGGAGCGCAATCCCGATAAGATCTTCCAGGGCAAGACGAGTATTGCGCCCGAAATGGCCTCCGAGGAGGCCGCCTACCCCTATTTGGCCACCGAGATCGGCGCGGGCATGCACGTGAGCTACCATCGGCGGCTCCAGATTGCGCCCAATGACATCGGCAGCCTCGCTCTATGCAAGCTTGGCTCCGGCTGCAACCTGATGGGCTACTACATGTACCACGGAGGGACCAATCCCGACGGCTTCCTGACCTATCTTAATGAAACCCAGGCGACCGGTTACTGGAACGACGTGCCGGTCAAGACCTACGACTTCCAGACCGCGTTGGGAGAGTTCGGGCAGGAACGTGGCCAGTACGACATTCTTCGCCGCATGCATCTCTTCTTGCATGATTTTGGAAGTGGCCTTGCCAGCATGCCGGCGTGGCCCCCAGACCCTACTCCCTCAGCACCTTCTCCAGTGCGATGGATGACCCGATCGAACGGAGATTCCGGCTACATCTTCGTCAATAACTATCAACGCTCCAGTGCTTTGCCCGCCCAGCCCCGCGTTCAGTTCCATGTGCATCGACTCGATGGCGACGAGATCCTCCCTGAAAATCCGGTGACAATTCCATCGGGGAGCTACTTCTTCTGGCCATTTGATTTCAACCTCGATGGCGTGGTGCTTCGCCACGCGACCGCACAACCGATCTGCGTGATCCGGCATGGGCAAGACTCTGCCTTCTTCTTTGCCAAGACCGATGGAATTCCTGCCGAATTTGCCTTCGATCCTCATACGGTTTCGTTTCACGAGTCGGCCCCAGAAGTGGGTGGTGAGACGATCCTCACCGATTTGCCCAGCGGGCTCGCGCCGGCGGTGAGTATCGCCAAACCCAACGGCGGAATGGTCTCCGTTTACTTGGTCTCCCAAGCCCAGAGCCTTGAGCTTTGGAAGGGGGACTTCGCTGGCCGTCAGCGGGTAGTGATCTCCGGTCAACCCCTGTACTTTGCCGACGGCAAACTGGTTGTCGGCGCCGAAGCCGGTCGCCCGAGGCAGGTCTCGATCTTCCCGCCGGTATCGGGCATCATGCTGCGCGCCCACGCGCTGCGATCGCGGGCCGACGGTCGGTTTCAGGCGTATGCGTATTCCACGCAGGATCGCACGGAGCCAGTCGACGCCAAATCGCTTCAGGCGGCTGGACCTGCCCGTGAGGTGAAGATGGGCAGCCAGGGGGTCGCCGAGCAGCCAAGCGATGCGGACTTCGCGGCGGCAGCGGTCTGGCGCCTTACCCTTCCCGCAGGCGAGGCAGGACGCCCGAACCCGCTCATGCACATCCGCTACTCGGGCGATGTGGCGCGCTTGTATCTGGACGGGAAGCTGATTGCCGACAACTTTTACAACGGGAAGCCCTTCGACCTCGGTCTGGCGCGGTTCGGCCCAGCCATTTACAAGGGGGAGTTGCTCCTGAAGGTTTTGCCCCTGCGGAAAGGCGCACCCATCTATCTGGCGCCCCGGGCCAAGCCGAACTACGATGCCCAGGGTGTCGCCTGCTCTCTGGAAGCGATCACGGTAACGTCGAGACAAGAGATCACCTTGGTAGGGAAGTAATACCAACTCCTAACACGGAATGGGAAACGCATGCCGCGCCTTCAGAGCTCGACACGCGTGCTCATCATCCAGGGGTTGCGCTACGCTCCACCCCTGGCCCGCCGGCGGCCCCTTTTGGGGCCACCTGCACTTACGCCTGCACAAACTCGGTGAGCGAGTCGAGGCAGCCGGTCCAGCCTCCGTTGACCCGGTTCTTGGCATCTTCCGTGGCCAGTCGCGAGTGGGTCAGGGTGAGTTGAGTTCCCTCGCCGGACGGCTCCAGAGTGATGGTGACGAGGCTCTCATCGCGCGTCCCGGAGCACGAGTCGATCCACGTAAAGGAAATCGTCTCGTTGGGGATCATCTCGACGACCTTGCCCCCCGTCGTGACTTGATTGCCATCTGAGTGGGTCAGGGATACGATGTATTTGCCGCCCGGCACCGGTTCGATGTCGGCGTCGCAGCTGAGCCAGCGGGGGTTCGGTCGGAACCACTTGGCGACCAGTGCCGGGTCCGACCAAGCCTTGAACACTTTCTCGGGCTTGGCCTTAAGGAAGCGAGTGAGGACGAGGGTCTGGGATTGTTGGGTTTGCATTTCAGTTCTCCATGTCTTGTTGCGTCAAGAACTCTTCCAAGTCATTGAGGCGGTCGTTCCAGAATTGGCTGTAGTGATCCATCCAATCGAAGGCCTCTTTCAAGGCCAACGGTTGGACGCGGCAGATCTTCTGCCGGCCGATGGCCTGGCGGCTGATGAGCCCGGCGTCTTCGAGGACATTCAGGTGCTTCGTGATGGCAGGCAGTGACGTCGTAAACGGCTGGGCAATGGCCCCCACCGTCTGCTCTCCCGCCGCCAACCGCGCGAGGATCGCTCGCCGCGTGGGGTCGGCGAGGGCTCCGAAGACCGAGTCCAGTCCTGAGGATGAATACTTAACCATCTGGATAAATATTAACCAACCGGTTATATGATTGTCAAGCCCCGTCGAGAATTTCTGTTTACTTTGCCTTCCGATATCTTCGAATCAGGGCGTTAGTGGAACTGTCGTGCTTCAAGTCTGGCTCGGTGTCTGACTCCAACTCAGGGACGATCCGCATGGCCAGAACCTTTCCAAGCTCCACTCCCCATTGATCGAAGGAGTCGATGTCCCAAATCACACCCTGAGTAAACACGCTGTGCTCGTATAGGGCCACCAATTTGCCGAGCGCAGCCGGCGTAAGTTCTTCCAGGAAGAGGGTAGACGACGGTCGGTTCCCGGGGAATGTGCGGGCGGGAACGAGCGCGGGCTTCGCCCCCTCAGCCTCGACCTCTTGAGCTGTCTTGCCAAAAGCCAAAGCCTCGGCCTGGGCGAGCACGTTGGCGATCAAAAGGTCGTGCTGTCGTCCAACATGGTTCAGGCTCTTTGAGAAGGCGATGAAGTCGCAAGGGATAAGTCGAGTGCCTTGGTGAATGAGTTGGTAGAAGGAATGCTGACCGTTGGTTCCGGGCTCGCCCCAATAAATCGGCCCGGTCTGGTAGTTGACGGTCGCGCCTTCCAGCGTGACACGCTTGCCATTGCTTTCCATCGTGAGTTGCTGAAGGTAGGCGGGGAAGCGCTTGAGATATTGCTCGTAAGGGAGAACGGCAACCGTCTGAGCGCCCCAGAAATCGCTGTACCAGACGCCAAGCGCACCCATCAGAACAGGGAGATTGGCCTGTAAAGGTGCAGTGCGGAAGTGGATATCCATCTCGTATGCGCCGGCGAGCATTTCACGAAATGCGCTCGGACCGATCGCGATCATCGTGGAGAGGCCGATCGCCGAGAACATGGAATAGCGTCCGCCGACCCAGTCCCAGAACCCGAACATGTTCGCCGTGTCGATGCCGAACTTTGAGACCTCGGCAGCGTTCGTTGAGACGGCAACGAAGTGTTTGCTTACTGCGGCCTCGTCTTTCAAGTGGGCGAGGGCCCAATCTCGGGCCGCGTGAGCATTCGTCAGGGTTTCGAGAGTGGTGAACGTCTTCGAGGAAATGATAAAGAGCGTCTCCTCCGCCTCGAGGTCGTGCACCGCTTCGGCGAAGTCGGTACCGTCCACGTTGGAGATAAAACGAAAGGTGAGGTCACGCTGACTGTAATGGCGCAGCGCCTCGTAGGCCATCACAGGACCAAGGTCGGAACCGCCTATGCCGATGTTCACCACGTTGCGAATGCGTTTACCCGTGTGGCCCTTCCAGCCTCCGGTTCGAACCTGATCCGCGAACGCGGCCATGCGGTCGAGCACCGCGTGCACTTCGGTGACGACGTCGGCGCCATCAACAACGATCGAGATGTCTTTGGGCGCCCGAAGGGCGGTGTGAAGGACGGCGCGGTTCTCGGTGACGTTGATTTTCTCGCCGGTGAACATGGCGTCGCGCTTCGCTTCGACCCCCGATTCCTTGGCAAGCTCCAACAGGAGGCGGATGGTCTCATCCGTGATCAGGTGCTTGGAATAGTCGAAATAGATGCCCGCCGCCTCAAGCGTCAGCCGAGACCCTCGGTCAGGGTCGGCGGCAAAGGCGCCGCGAAGCTGCATGCCTTTGGTCTCATGAAAGTGGGTATCGAGGGCCTTCCAGGCCGCTAGGGCGTTGCGGGGCGTCGTTTGGGTGCTCAAGGTGCAATCTTCTCCGGGGCTTTGGAACCTAAACTTTACCGCCTGTCGCGGCTAAGGTCCGACCGTTGTTTCTACGACGTCGAATGCCGTCGCGCGTCGAGGCCCTTGGCTCGGTGACCATTTGCCTTGAAAATCCTTGGCGGAGGGAAGGGACCTGTCGTATCATGTAATCGGTTACGTAAGCGAATGCCTATGGATACGGTTGCCGAGTGTGGATTGTTGGCGTTTGCGAGCCGATTAAGACGGATCTCGGATCGCTGCATGCTGGAAGTGGCCGAGATCTACCGCTCCGTCGGCCACGAGTTCAAGCCGCATTGGTTTCCGACCTTCTACACCCTCCTGGAGAAGGGACCCATGTCCATCGGTCACCTCGCCGAGGCCACGGGAGTCACCCACGTTTCCATTCTCAATGTCATCCGTGAACTGGAGGCACAAGGATTCGCCCAGTCCTCGCCCGATCCGTCTGACGCGCGCGTCCGTATCGTGCGGGTGACGCCCAAGGGGGAGCGCGAGGGAGAGTCGTTACGCCCGATATGGCGCAGCATCCGTTCGGCCGTCACTTCTGCGGTGGACGAAACCGGCGACGACGTCCTCGGATCACTCGCACGTCTGGAGGCTGCCTTTGATCGCCAATCCTTCCGGGCTCGCTTTGCCGCGCGCTATGGGGGCGAGATCGAAATCGTCACGTTTCGTCCCGACTTGGCCCAAGCGTTCTTGGAGATCAACGAGGAGTGGATCACTGCCAACTTTGAAATGGAGCCCTTCGATCGAAGGGTGCTGGAAAACCCCCAGGCTGAAATCCTTGACCGTGGCGGTGAAGTGTTCTTCGCCCGAGACAAGGAAAGTGGGGAGATTCTGGGAACCTGTGCCCTCATGCGGCACGGCGCGGACTGGGAACTTGCGAAGATGGGAGTCCGCCCAGCGGCGCGGCGCCGCGGCATAGGCCTCCGGCTCGGCCAGGCCGTCATCGCGGAGGCCCGTCGTCAGGGCATTCGCGAACTGGTCCTCGCAACCAATGCCCGCTTGAAGCCAGCCATCGCCCTGTACGCAAAACTTGGGTTCCGTCAGGGGCCGCTTCCAGAGACCGGCTACGCCCGATCCGACGTGTGGATGGTTCTTCAACTCGACGCGTAATCACGCGACGATCTCATCCAGCTCTCGCACCCCCAGCCCCATTTTTCGGCGGCTACTGACGTATTCGGAACCGCGATAAGGCTCCTCCAACTCCGTGCCTTTGATCAACCTGCGCAGGACCGGGGAAGTCACCATCGTGCTGAGCACACACATGATGACGAGCATGCAGTAGACCGGCGGGGTGATCGCTCCCAATTCGCGGCCGATGTTGGCGGCGATGAGGCCCATGAGAGCGCGAGTGTTCATCATGATGCCCACTGCGGCCGATTGCCGATGCTGTAGCCCGCTCAGCCTGGCGGCGAGGTAGCAGCCGACGAACTTGCCCACGAACGACACCAGCAGGAGCAGCCCCAGCCCGACCCACATGACCCCCGTTCCCAGGCTGCCCATGTCGGTGTGGAGGCCGGTGAACGTGAAGAAGATCGGCAAGAAGAAGGCAGTGACGAAGTCCTTCATCTGGTGGAAGACCTTCTCCCGGAATTCGACCTGGTCGTAGAGGGTTGCCCCGAGCAAGAATGGTCCGAACAGGGAGGAAATGCCGATCTTGTTGGTGCAAATCGCGCAACCCACGATGCCAACGATGAGAATCGCCAGGCCGTTCAGGCCCAAGTGGCTGTTCTCTTTTGCCATCTGGTTCTGGATGGCGCGGATGGCATATGGACGGACCAACTTCACGAGCACGAGGGCGAAGAGTCCGGTGAGAACCACCATCTGAATGGTGGCCAGAGCATTCAGCTTCGAGGTGACGATGGCGCTGACCACGGCCAGGCACATCCAACCAAGGGCATCGTCAATGGCGGCGGCGGTGATGGTCAGCACGCCGAAATCGGTCTTCGTGAGGTTGAACTCAATGAGAATTCGGCCGAGAATGGGGATGGCCGTGATGGAAATAGCGGTGCCGATAAAGAGGCAAAACGCAAGCTCGTTGGTCTGCGGAAAGTAGGGATGAATCCAGAGCCCAAAGCCGACACCGAGCGCGAATGGCAAAACGATGCCGGATAACGAAATGAGGCCGGCGCTCTTGCCATGAGCTTTGACTTTCCCAAAGTCGAATTCCATCCCGATCATGAACATCAAGAAAATGAGTCCGATCTGGCTCATCATGTAGATGATCTGGTTGGTGGCGCCGGGCTGGCCGTCGACCGGGAAAAGCGCGTGGAAGGCTCCGGGAAACGCCCGGCCAAGAAAGGATGGGCCCAAGAAAAGACCGGCAAGAATCTCGCCAACGACGATAGGATGCCCCAGTCGGCGTCCAAGTTGGCCGGCGACCCGGGCGATCAGTACGATCACGATCAGTTGGATCAGCAAAGAGACAAGAACGGCATCGTTCTTCATAGGGACGCATGGTAGCAGACATCAGGCCAAAGTGGTAGCCATTTCTGATGATCAAGATGAATGGTTCGTTAGAATTGGATTGGGAAGGGATGGCGCAGGTCATCGAGGTCACCGGACGGGAGATTCATCCGGGATATGGACTGCCCGCTACGGCAGGAAATGCTTCTCTTCGAGCAGCTGCATGATGCGGTCCGACTGCTCGCGAAAAAAGTCGGGGTCGTATTTCACTTCGCTGGTGTAGAACTGGGCCAGTGAGGTGATGCCCTTGGATTCGATGAGTTCCCTCACCGCCGGCATGGACATGTATCGCTCCCAGCCCCGAACTTCACGTTGGGCGTAGGTCGCGTGCAATTCCTCCTCGGAGAACTGGCGGTAGGTCTCGTCATGAAGAAAAGCGGCCGTGGGCAGGCGGTCTCGCTTGGACGGATCCTCGTTGGGATGGCCAACGACGATCGTCGTGACGGGCACACACGTATCGGGCAGTTCCAGAAACTCGGAGATTTCCCTCAATCTGAAGAGTGTCGTCCCCATGTAGCAGATCCCCAGTCCCAGGGCTTCGAAGCCAAGGCAGACATTCTGGGCAACGATGGTGGCATCAACCACTGCCACGTGGTAACCAAGCTGATTATTGAAATTGTCCTTGGCTCCGCGCCGCCGCAACCACTCGCGAGTTCGGAACCAATCGGCGCAGAACGTCATGACGAGCGGCGCCTCAAGCACCATCTCCTGTTCGGAATGGAACTCATACAATCGGCGCTTGCGATCAGGGTCGCGGGTGAGCACCAGCGAGACACAATTGAGATTGCCGGACGATGATGCGCCGATGATCGCGTCTTCGCAGACCTGATCGACGATGGCAGGATCAATCGGGTCCGGCTTAAAGCTACGAATCGATCGATGTCGGCGAAAGAGGTCGGAAAGCCCGCTCTTAGGATGGTTTTCAGGGACGATCACATCGTTCATTTGAATTCAAACGGAGCAGCCGGCTAAGAAGCCACGCTGACCTCAGAATACATCCAAGTCATTGGCGACCACCGTCGGCCCGGAAAAGTGCTCGGCGACCTCCGCAAGCAGTTGCTCGACAGGCTGGCCAAAGGGAAGGACGTGGTTGAGGATGAGCAGCTTTGGCTGGACCACGGCCGCAACCCGTCCAACATCTACCGCTGATGTGTGGTAGGTGGAGTGGTAGGCCCGCCACTCGGGAGCGCGGGCGGCGAGCCCCTTCGCAGAATAGGCTTCGTGGATGAGAACATCGGCTCCAGCCGCGTGGGCAATAAGGTTCTCGCAGTAGGTCGTGTCTCCGGAATGGACGATGACCCGATCCGGGGTCTCGAAGCGAAATCCGAAGGCATGCCTCCATGCTCCGTGGATCACGCGAAACGCCGTCACTCTTAGCTCGCCCTCGGTCAGGACCGAGCCCTCGCCAATCTCATGAACGGTCGTTTCGTAGGCATCCGGTAGAGATGGCTCACCGCCATGAAGCCGCACATCACGGTCCTCTGACCAAGCGTCCCTGAGCGCGGTGACCATCCGGTCGGTGCCCGCCGGGCCCCAAATCTCGATTGCGGATGTTCGCCCGGTCACAGCGGGGGTGAGCATGAGATCGGGCAAACCCAGCGTATGGTCAGAGTGCAAGTGTGTGAGCAACACGCGGTCAAGTCGCTCAACCGCAAGCGCTTCCACTCCTTGCCGCTGGGCAAGAGTGGCCCTTCGCACAACGCCGACGCCGCAGTCGACCAAGTAGGGCCGGTCGCCGGCAATCATAGCGACGGCCGGGCCGTAGCGGTCTGGGTCGGGGTTCGGCGTGCCCGTGCCCAGGAAGACGATTTGGGTTCCCATCCCATGCATGATGGCGCGGGGGCGCTTGGCAAGTTCAGCTTCGCCTGATTCATAATGAGCGCGTTATGAGATTCGCACTTGGAGTCGCACTCCTATCCATTGCCACATTTGCTGCCGCCGACCAGTCCGTGTATTCCACCAAGTTTGACAACGGTTGGCAGAACTGGAGCTGGGCCAAAACCGGCCTGACCGGCAAAACGATCGCGGTGAAATCGGGCGCTTGGCAGGCGGTGTATCTTCACCATGATAAGCAGAAGGGCTCTTCCTACTCGGCGATCACCTTTAATATTAAGGGTGATACCTGGGCAGGCAAGAAGGTCCAAGTCCTTGCCACGATTGACGGCAAGGTCCCGAAAGGCTATTTCTACGTGATCACGCTGTCGAAGGGCTGGGAGAAGGTCTCGGTGCCGACTTCAAAGCTTGGCATCGCCAACGGGACGTTCGACGGCTTCTGGATTCAGGCTCAAGACGAGGAGCGCTACTCTTTGTCTGGCATCGCCCTGAAGAGCAAATAGGCTTTGGAACCTCCCTTCTTTGCGTCAAACTAGACGGGATGGAGGATTCCTTCGAGAACCGAGACGATGTGCGCATCGGGGTTGCCGCTGCCTTGGGTCGGCAGTTCGCCGCCGATGCGCGCGGATTCTTGCCGTTGTTATGTGGCCTCCTGCGCCAATGGCTGCCCGGCGAGACAAAGGAGATCACGACCGGCTTCTTCAAGAAGATCACCGTTGGCGTGGAAGTGACGCTGGATGACACTTGTTATAGGATTTCAGACCCAGGAAGGGGCCGCCCCACTGCGGAAAGGGTAAAAGTAGTGCGCGGCATCGCTCTCAAGACGGAAAGCATCTCCATGGAACAATGTCTGGCCGAGATAGCCGAGACCATCGAGGTGCGGGCACAGAGGACGACAGAAGATCGGGCCGCGATGGCGCGCATGCTGGGACTCAGCTAAACATGTCTTATAACGACTTTGCCTCGGATGCCGAGCGGCAGCGATTTCAGGAAGCCAGCCAGGAAAGCATCCGTCGCGGCGGTTTGCCCCTGAACGCCATTGCGCGGCTGCAGGATCAAGAGAAGCGCAGCGGAACGCCCTCTGAGTTTTTCACTTCCGATTTGAGTGCCAACGAACTTCTGCTTACCCACGAGTGTGGGTTTGCCCCGTTGGGGCAAGTAATGGGGAGCGCCGTCTATAACGTGGGCTACCAGTATTTGCCAACGGGTTGGTACGGCGTGGGGTCCCAAGAGTTGGCGGTCATCACGCAGGCGCACTACGATGCGCGAAACCTCGCCTTCGGACGGCTGCGCGATGAAGCCAAGCTTCTCAAAGCCGATGGTGTGGTTGGGGTTCGATTCCTGATGAAGGGCGGCGACTGGGGCGGCGAGATGCTGGAGTATCAGGCCATCGGCACCGCCGTGCGTCGCACCGGCGCTCCGCCGCCTGCGCCCGGACGGGAACCCTTCGTCTCAAACCTGACCGGCCAAGATCACTGGATGCTTCGCAAAGCGGGATTTCGACCGGTCGGCTTCAGCTTCGGCAACTGCACATGGCTGCAGTATCCGGACTGGCGATCGATGAGTTGGTACAACACGGAACTGCCTAACTTGACCCAGGCGATGTACACCGCCCGGGCCCTCGCCATGGAGCGGATGGACGCGGAGACCCGGCGGGTCGGCGGCACCGGGATCTTGGATGTCAAGGTGGATGACAACATCCGTGAGATCGAGGTTGACAACGGCAATAACTCCAGCCAGCGCTACTACATCATTACCTTCACTGCCTATGGCACCGCCATAGCGCCCGACGTTCCCGCCGACGACCGCGAGACCAAATTGGTGGTTTCGCTTGCGGATCCCATCCAAGGATCGATAAACCTATGAGCTCAACCCCTTACCAACCCGGATCATCCCAGGGCCTTCCCGAAGCCGCCGTCGCCCGACTGCGCGACATGCGGGGAACGTCCGACAAGCCGAAGCTTTTCACGAGCGACCTCTCGGTCAACGAGTTCCTCCTCATTCGCGAGGCGGGTTTTGAGCCACTGGGCTTGGTGATGGGCAGCTCGATTTACCATATCGGCATCCAGATCGCGGGCATGTTCCAGAACCAGGAAATGGCGGTGCTGACCCAGGCCATGTACCAGGCGCGCGAACTGGCGATGACCCGAATGGAGGAGGAAGCCGATATCCTTGGCGCCGACGGCGTGGTGGGCGTGCGGCTCAACGTGAACAGGCAGCAGTTCGGTCAGGATTTGGCCGAGTTTATGGCGATCGGCACCGCGATCCGCCACCGGTCGGGGGAGAACTACCGGACGGTGCAGAACCGCCCCTTCACTTCCGAACTGAGCGGGCAAGATTTCTGGACCATCCTCAAGTCGGGCTACCGGCCGGTCTCCATGGTGATGGGCACCTGCGTTTACCATGTGGCCCATCAAGGGTTCCTGAAGACCCTTCAGCGGGTTGGCCGAAACGTGGAGATGGAGAACTTCACCCAGGCGCTCTACGACGCCCGCGAGCTCGCCCTCTCCCGCATGCAGGCAGAAGCCGAGACCGAGCAGGCCTCCGGCATCGTCGGCGCCCGCGTCGAGGAGAGCAGCTACGGCTGGGACACCCACGTGATCGAGTATTTCGCTGTGGGCACCGCGGTGAAGCCCATCAGCGACACCCACGAGGTGCCCGAGCCCAGCATGGTGCTGCCACTCAGCTAGGCGGCATCTTCGCCGAGGTCTGTTGCGCGACTCCTCGCCCAGGAGATGTTTGCCGGGAGAGGGCTACCTTGAAGCTGTCCCTTCATTACTTAGATGGAGGGTCGTCGTCGGTTTCTTCCTTGCCCCCTAGCGCGGTAAGGGAATCCTTCACCGTATCGGTCGCCTGATCAATGGGCCCCTCGACCCCTTCGAGGGGATTTTGGAACTTGCCGGGGGCGTCTTGGGACGCGGAATCCAGAGAGCCGGTGGCATCTCCAAGGTCATGGAGGGCGTCGTTGCAAGCGTCGATTTCGGCTTGTCGCATTTTCTTGTACTTCGGCAGATCGGCCTTCACGGTGGTGAGGTCGGGTTGGGCGCCGATGGCGGCGGTGAGCGTACGGCCGGCGTCATCCAGGGAATCGCTCACGTCGGAGAGGGCTAGGCCCAGTCCGTTCGGCACCCCCCGACGACCGGCAAGCTGCTTGGCCGCGCTGTGGGCCGCTTGAATCTGGTCGAGGGCGGGGCTTATTTGAACGGCCGCCGACCGCAACTGCTCTTGCAACACCTGATCGGGGTCGGTTGGAGTTTCGACCTGACCGGTCGGGGCTGCCGTAGATGCAGACGGCGCCGTTGATGGGCTCGAGGGGCCACATGCGCACATGACGAGGGCCGCAAGGAAGGTGAAAACGCGGCGCATGGCGTTGAGCCTACCGTAGCTTGCCCGATGGGATTCCCTCTACTCCTTGCTTTGAAGGAGGAAAATGCTCCTAAATGAACACATGAGGCCTCGGCTCGCCATCGCCATGCTCTGCGCCCTCCTGGTGGGCTGCAGTCCCAGCACGATGACGGGGGACTGGACGGCGACCTTGTGGGGGATCACGTTCGATGATATCAAGTTCACATCCGATAACCAGGTTGTCCTAACCGGCGACTACAAAGGGGGCGCGCTCAAGATCACCGGAAACTACATCTACTCCAACGATCAACACACCCTGACGATGAACTTCACCGATGTCGCGGTGAGCGATCAGAACCAGGCCCTTCAGATCGACCTCGCCAACGAGCTTCAGACCGTTATCCCGGCCAAGGTCTCGGGCGACCTGGACATGGAGGTGGCAAACGCCACCTTCACTCCCGACGCCGTCTACCCCCCCACCCCCATCGTTTTCACGCCGAAGAAAAGCTGAGCCAGGGTATAATGCGCCTCCGGCGGGCGAGAGGGACAACCCTTTGATCCCCCACTTCGGAGGACCACCATTTAGCATGCCTGGTATCGGCAAAGTCACACAAGTTTTGGGCCCGGTTGTGGACATACGGTTCACTCCTGGCAATCTGCCTGAGATCTTCAACGCGATCGAGATCAATTCGCATGGAAATATCGTCACCTGCGAAGTTGCCCAGCACCTGGGCGACGATATCGTTCGCACGATCGCACTGGCATCGACGGACGGGCTGATCCGCAACATGGATGCGGCGGACACCGGTTCTCCGATCACCGTTCCGGTCGGCGAGGAGACGCTGGGGCGGGTGTTCAACCTGCTTGGCAAGCCGATTGACAACGGCGCCCCCATTCCTGCCGATACCCCTCGCGACCCGATCCATCGCCAGCCGCCATCATTCGAGGAGCAGTCGACCAAGGTTGAGATTCTCACCACCGGCCTTAAAGTGGTCGATCTGATGATCCCCTTTAACAAGGGCGGAAAGATCGGTCTCTTCGGCGGCGCCGGACTAGGCAAGACGGTTTTGATTCAGGAGCTCATTCGAAACATCGCGGTGGAAGCTTCCGGCGTGTCGGTGTTTGCCGGCGTCGGCGAGCGCACTCGCGAAGGGAACGACCTCTGGATCGAAATGTCGGAAGCGAAATTCAAGGACGTGGATGGCAGCGAGAAGCGCGTTATCGACAAGACCGCCATGGTCTTCGGCCAGATGAACGAGCCGCCCGGCGCTCGCCTTCGCGTCGCCCTTGCCGCCCTCACGATGGCCGAGTATTTCCGCGACAAGATCGGCACCGACGTGCTTATCTTTATCGACAACATCTTCCGCTTCGTGCAAGCCGGTTCCGAGGTTTCGGCGCTGCTGGGCCGTATGCCCAGCGCGGTCGGCTACCAGCCGACGCTGGCTACTGAAATGGGCTTCCTCCAAGAGCGCATCACCTCCACCAACAAGGGTTCGGTTACCTCGGTGCAGGCGGTGTACGTGCCTGCTGACGACCCCAGCGACCCCGCTCCTGCTACCACATTCGCTCACCTTGACGCGTACGTCTACCTCGACCGTTCGATCGCTTCCAAGGGCCTCTACCCCGCGGTGGACCCCCTCGCCTCGACCTCGAAGAACCTGGACCCACGCATTGTCGGTCCCGACCATTACGCGGTCGCCCGACGCGTCCAGCAGACGTTGCAGCGCTACCGTGAGCTCCAGGACATCATCGCGATCCTTGGCATTGACGAACTCTCCGACGACGACAAGCAGTTGGTGGCCCGCGCCCGCAAGATCGAGCGCTTCCTCTCCCAACCGAACTTTGTGGCCGAGCAATTCACCGGCAACCCGGGACGCTTCGTTCCGGTGGATGAGACGGTGAGCTCGTTCAAGGAGATCGTGGACGGCAATCTGGACCACTATCCGGAGCAGGCGTTCCTGTACTGCGGAGGCTTGGAAGACGTGCACGAAAAGGCCAAGAAGCTGATGGCTGCGACCGGGTAATCCAAACGATGGCAGCAGAATTCCAGCTATCCGTGGTTGCTCCCGACCGCTCCGTCGTCGATGAGCCCATTCAGTCGGTGGTCCTGCCAGGTACCGAAGGCTACTTGGGAATCCTGGCCGGGCACGAGCCGGCAGTGGTGGGGCTGAAGGCGGGAATTTTGGAGTTCCTGGACCGATCTTCCAACCGGCATTACGTCAGCGTGACCGGTGGCTTTGCCGAGGTGACGGGCGCCAAAGTGACGATTCTTGCCGATGCTGCCGAGCGGGCGCAGGACATCGATGTAGCCCGCGCCGAGCGGGCATTGGAGAACGCCCGCGCCGCCCTTCGCGGGGACGGAGCGTCCGGCGTGTCACGGGATATTGCGGTTGCGGAGATGGAACGGGCAATGACGCGCATCAAAGCCGGTCGATTGCGCTGATCGCCAGGTAACCTGCCAGGCGCAAATGCCCCGGCCCATCGTTCTCGCCAATGACCAACTCTACATTGGCTTCGATTCCCGACAGCGCATCCGCGAACTTCACTTTCCGCAGCGTGGCCTCTATGACCACCTGAGTGGCCGCATGGTCCGCATGGGGGTGTGGGCGAACGGTGCGTTCAGTTGGTGCGACTCTGAAGACTGGCGTCGAACTCAAGGCTACCGAAAGCGCTCCCTGAACGCGGTCCAGGTCTGCCACTGTGAGCGGCTCGGCATCGAAATTCACTCCGAGGACGCGGTACCGCAGGAACTACCGGCGCTGATCCGGGTGTTCAAGGTTCGGAACCTGGCTTCACATGCCCAGGATGTGCGCCTGTTCTTCAACCACGACTTGATTCTCGCTGAGAGCGATGTCGGCAATACCGCGCTCTACCATCCTGGCGGCCCGGGCATCGTCCACTTCAAGGGTCACCACGCGGTTCTCTTTGGCGGGGAGCCTTTCTTCCAGTTTCACACCGGGGTCAAATACGGCACCGAGCATGGCACCGCGCTTGACGCTGAAGACGGTCACCTGAGTGGCAAGCCGGTTGAGCAGGGAGCGGTGGACTCCACCATCAGCCTTCGCCTCCGCATTCCGCCAGGGGAGATCGCTCAGGCTCATTACTGCGTCGCTTGTAGCGATTCGGTGGAGGCGTCCTTGGCCGTTTACGACCACATTCGGGTTCTGGGCTGCGAGGGGTGGCTTGAGCAAGCGGCGGCCGAAGCAGAGCGCCACGCCGACACCAGCCAGCGGCTGTTCAGCTCTTTCAATGGCCAGGTCCGGGAGAGCCTTTGCCGGTCCTTGCTCATTCTCAACACCCAGATTGATCGAGAGGGCGGGATCACGGCGGCCAACGACTCCGACATCATGGTGGGTAACCGCGGCAACTACAGCTATGTTTGGCCGAGGGACGGAGCCCTGGTCGCCCAGGTTCTCGATCTGGCGGGCGAGCATGCGGCGGCCAAGAGGTATTTCGATTTTTGCGCTCGGCTGGGGATCGGGGAGCGCGGGACCTTCCTTCAAAAGTATCGAACCGATGCGACGCTTGGCGCGACCTGGCATCCGTGGACCGACTGGCCTGTCTTGCCGATCCAGGAGGATGAGACCAGCCTGACCCTGCTCGCTCTGCACGACCATTTGGCGGCGACGGGAACGGTGTTGGAGGCCCCAGAACATTGGCGAGAGATGGCCACGAACATGTCGGCCGCCCTGGTTGGGTTTCGCAACCTCGAGACGGGTCTGCCCCTGCCTTCCTACGACCTGTGGGAGGAGCGGCTCGGGGTTCACACGTTCACGGTAGCGGCGACGATTGCCGGCCTTGAGGCCGGAGCTCGGCTCTTGAGCGCATGGGGTTCAAAGGGCGCCGAGCAGGCTGTGGTCGCGGCGGAGGAAATGCGGGGGGCGTTACGCTCGCGACTCTTCGATGCCCATGTGGGCGGCTTTGTTCGCATGCTGCATCCCGATGGCACCCCGGATACCACCGCCGACTCGTCCACCCTGCTCATCGGCGTGATGGGGGCCCTCAAGGTGGATGACCCCCTCGTGATCGCGAACCAGAATCGGGTCCGTAAACGCCTGACGCTGCGGACGGAGATCGGGGGACTCGCCCGCTACGAGCACGACTGGTATTGGCGGCTATCGCCCAATCACACGGGCAACCCTTGGATCATCTCGACGCTCTGGATGGCCCAACTCCGCATCTTACAGGCGGGGACGGTTCGCGACCTGCGGGAGGCCGTTCATGCCATCCAATGGGCGCTCCGCCTCGCGGGCCCAACGGGCGTTCTTGCCGAGCAATACAACCCAGATAATGGCGAGCCCCTCAGTGTGAGCCCCCTCACTTGGTCGCACGCGGAATTGATTCGCACCGCAATCATGTTGAACCGACGTAAGGCGGAGTTGGCGGAGACCCTGTAATCGCGAATCTTGGACACCAATTTGGCCGACTTCGGAGGGCCCTGCGACCCCTCCGGGGACGATTTATTTCGACGCCCGGGTTCCTGGGGACGATGCCTTGCGGCTATGATCCCCCTGTCACCAGCTGGGACCACTGCCGTGGTCCTTTAGTCCCGTGCGAAATCGGCGGAGCTCAGCATTCGCATTTGGCCGACGCCCATCGCGCTGAGGTCCATGACGACTCAGGTGGTCACCTGTCCGGTTTGCAGGTCGCCGTCGGCGGTGTTTAGGAACAGATCGACAATTTCGATGATGTCGCCCTTGATCGGCCCCATGCCCGTCGGCATCGATTTGCCCGTTGACTTCATGGCCCTCGCCATGTCGATGTTCATCGTGGTTTGAAGGTGGTAGCAGGGGGTGTGGCCAATCATCTCCACACCCAGATACTCAACCTTGGCGCCTGCCGCAAAGGCCCTTAGCTCACTGCTACCGCTGCCGAAGGGCGACCATTCCTGGCCGCACTTCACCGGACCAAAGGGGAGCGGAGGGAGGCTGGGAGCGACGTTGGACATTTGCATCGGCATCGTGGCGCTGAGTGAAGGAATAGATCCGCCGTCCCGGTTGTCAAGCACCAGCGTGTAGGCCGGAACGGTGTTCATCATCGGCATGCCGCTCATGGGCGCGCCCGACATCTTGAAGTCGCGCATCTGCGTCGTGATTTTCGCTTTGTTTTTGCCACGGATGGGGGTCTGATGTTCGATCAAGGTGAAGGACATCGACATCGGCTTCGTGGGCGCGCCGCTCCCGCCAGCCATTGCAGCCAGCGCCGGGGGCATGTGCATTTCCATCGTGACATGGCCGGCGAACTTGCGGACCGCTGCGGTCGCCACATTTCGCCGGATCACCACCGCCGGTTGTTCGAGAGGCGGGATGGTGACGATTTGAGCGGGCGGCAGGGGAAACATTGCCGATGTATACCTGTTGCCTACATCCTAACGGGACCTTCGGAGTGGCGCACCTCCTCTCCTCACTGGGTGACGGGGATACAATAACCTCATGTCAACGCCGATCCGCCCCAACGTGCTTAATATGACCCCCTATGTTCCGGGGCGGCCCATTGACGAGGTCAAGCAAGAACTCGGGCTGGATCGTGTCATCAAGTTGGCGAGCAATGAGAATCCGTTTGGGCCTTCTCCCAAGGCGGTTGAAGCCCTGAAGCAGGCGGTTGGGGACCTGCACCTTTATCCTGACGGAGCAACGGCGGCGCTGAAGAAAGCGCTATCGGCAAAATTCGACATTGGCGAGGAGTCATTGGTCCTCGGAAACGGCAGCGACGAGCTGATTCACCTGCTCGGTTTGGTCTTCTTGGGTCATCCAAGCGACGAGGTGATCGTGGGCGAACCGTCATTCATCCGCTATGACGCCTCCGCCGAATTGGCGGCGTGTCATCTGGTGCGTGTGCCTCTGGACCGAGACCTCGCCTATGACCTGAAGGCGTTCTCCGATGCGGTGACCGACCACACGCGGCTCGTTTTCCTCGCCAATCCGAACAATCCCACCGGCGGCATTGTTGGGCGAACGGACCTCGCCCACTTCCTGAAAGATCTTCCCCGCGCAGTGACCCTGGTCTTGGACGAAGCCTATTATGAGTTTGCGGCCGATGACCCCGAGTACCCATCAAGTCTCGAATTCATTCGCGAGGGCTACAACGTGATCGGACTGCGCACGTTCTCCAAGGCGTACGGCCTCGCCGGCATCCGTCTCGGCTACGGCTTTGCGTCGCCCCGCGTTGCGGATGCGTTCAATCGGGCGCGCGAACCGTTTAACGTCAACTCGCTAGCCCAGATCGCAGGAATTGCCGCGCTTTCCGATGATGAGCACGTTCGGACGACCGTTCAGATGAACAGCGAAGAACGAAGGCGCATGGCCGAGCAGCTCACGGGACACGGCGCCAGGGTCTTTCCAAGCTGGGGCAACTTTCTCTTTGCCGACTTCGGCAGGCCTTCGAAGCCGATCTATGAAGCTCTCCTGGCGCAAGGAGTGATCGTGCGGCCAGGCAGCGCCTTTGGTAAGCCCAGCTTCTTGCGCATCAGCATCGGAACGCCCGAGGAAAACACCGCCTTCGTTACAGCGCTCGATCGCGCCGTTACGGCCGTGGTGTAAGGCCAAAGTGACGGCGATAGGCAGAACGGTCTGGGATGCCTGCCTCGTTGGGGTAGGGTTTGGATCACTCCATGCAAGCCGTTCACGAAATCGAAGTGCTCATTCGGGCGAAGTACCCGATCCTGTCCATCGTGAGTTGGGAGGAACAGCGGGTCGAGGAAGCGCTGGGCGCAGTGTGCAAGTCGCTCAACCGCAAGCTCTATACCTGGAGCCTGACCCAGGGCATGCGCCCCGAACTTTCGAAGCGGAAGTTGGAGCTATCTGCGCCCCTTGATGCTCTGACCCAGGTCCGCGAAGCTCCCGAATTCACGGTCTTCCTGCTAAAGGATTTTCACCCCTTTATTCGGGATGCCAGCGTCATCAGGCTGCTTCGCGACATCTCCGGCGAGCTGCGATCCAAGGCTCAGACGCTGATCTTGATGGGTCCCATTTTTGCCTTGCCCACCGAGCTTGAGAAGGATGTGACGGTGGTCGACTTTCCGCTGCCGGGAATTGACGAACTCGAACGGAAACTTGACCAGGTCCTGTTGGCGGTGCGGAGCAATCCGAACCTCAAGACCGAGCTCACCGACGAAGAGCGGGAGCGCTTGGTGAAGTCGGCCCAGGGGCTGACCCTAGATGAAGTCGAGTCCGTGCTTGCCCGCAGTTTGGTCGAATACAAGCGCTTGGACGTAGATGTAATGATGGCGGAGAAGCGCCAGATCATCCGCAAGTCCGGCATCTTGGAGTACTACCCAGCGGAGGGCACGATGGGAGATGTGGGCGGCATGGGGATCCTCAAGGAGTGGCTTGAGCGCCGGGCCGAGAGCTTTACGGACCGGGCTCGCGACTTCGGGTTGCCAGCGCCAAAGGGGGTGCTCATCTTGGGCGTGCAAGGGTGCGGAAAATCGCTCATCGCCAAGTGCATCGCGGCGGCTTGGCATTTACCAATGCTTCGGCTTGACGTGGGCCGAATCTTCGGCTCGCTGGTTGGCCAGTCCGAGGAAAACATCCGTAAGGCAATCAGCGTCGCCGAATCGGTCGCACCCTGTATCTTGTGGGCCGATGAACTTGAGAAAGGGTTCTCCGGCATGTCAGGAAGTGGGGTGGGTGACAGCGGCACGACGGCGCGGGTGTTTGCAACCTTCCTGACCTGGATGCAAGAGAAAACCTCGCCGGTGTTTCTCATCGCGACCGCCAACGATGTCACCAAGTTGCCGCCGGAAATGCTTCGCAAGGGTCGCTTTGACGAAATCTTCTTCGTCGATCTTCCCGACGCGACGGAGCGCGAACACATCTTTGCGATCCATTTGAGGAAGCGCAACCGATCTCCTGGCGACTACGACCTCAGAAAGCTTGCGGATTTGACACGGGGATTCAGCGGGGCCGAAATCGAACAGGTAGTGGTTGGTGCGCTTTTTTCTGCCTTTGATGCCAAGGAGACCCTGAAACAGGAGTATCTGGAGACCGAGGCTGCCACTCAGGTTCCTCTCAGCAAGATGATGGAGGAGGAGATCAACGAACTCCGGAATTGGGCTCAGTTAAGAACACGCCCGGCGAGCAATCGAGAGGACGACCCCCGAAAATAAAGCCCCTATTTGGGATCGGTGGTGTCGAACTGGTCGGTAATGTCCCGCACGATGCAGGTGACGATCAGACCGTTGGGGGTGGTGGTTGCGCTGAGAGCGATCGCGACCGGGAATTCGGTTCCGTCCTTACGGACGGCAAACGTCGCAGTGTGTTCGCCCATTTGTCGCTTCACCGGGCGTTGGTGATAAGACATTCGGTTGACGGCGTGCTTGGAACGGAATCTAGTGGGCACAAGGTCTTCCGCAGTGGTGTGGAGGAGTTCTTCGCTGGTGTAGCCAAATAGTTTGAGTGCCATATCGTTGGCCAATTCCACTTGGCCGCGCTCGTTTACAAGAAGTATTGCATCAGGCGCGGTGTCAATGAGTCCTCGAAAAATGGAGAGACTGGCCTTCAGCATCGTGACGGCCTGGGCCTGCAAATGCACTTGCTCAACGAGCTGCTGGTTTTCGGTCTTAAGTTGATCTATCGTCGCATTCGCTTGTTCCTGCAAGTAAATCGCCACCAATTCTGTCCGATTCATTGGACCAAGCTTCATGCGAATGCGAGTCCAATAAGTGCTGACCGTGGGAAGGCTAATGGAAAGGCGATGCGATATCGCGTTATCGGTGAACCCCTGTGCGGCCAGATTCAGCAGTTGCCGCTCGCGTGGCGAAAGTCCTTCAATCGAGCGCGCCAATTCACGTTGCATGGATAACTTTAGAATACCCGCGTCGCAGGAGGTCATAGAAAAACACGACAGGCTAAGCGACGACTTCATCAGCCAAGCTTGAACACTTAGACTATGTGGGTGGCCCTGTCAACGGCGCATCGAGGTTTTTATGAAAGCGATTATTGGAGTCGACTCTAACGAGTACACAGATGAAATCCTCGGTCTGCTTGCACGGCTTGAATTCCCGAGCCCCCAGATTGAGCTCTTAAACGTGGTCGATGCGACCCTGCCGGTTCTTACAGGGGACTTGGTCGGAGCGGCGGCTGCTAGCTTTATCGATACCCGAAGGCGACTCGGAGAAAGCGTTTTGAAAGAAGCCGAGGATTCCGCCGAGAAGCTTGGATTCAAAGCCATGACATCGCAGGTTTACGGGCCGGTGACGACGACGTTAATGGATCACGCCACCGAGCAAAATGCCGATCTCATTGCGGTCAGGGCCGCCCTGCGCGGTCCCCTCGATTCGGTTGTCTACGGCAGCGTGAGTCGCGCTTTGGCGATGGGATCCAAGCAATCGGTGTTGGTGGTCAAGGGTGGTCACTGGAAGGACGGCCCTGTGCGCGCGGTGATCGCAACGGACCACTCTGAGTATTGCAATCGCGCCATTGAGCACTTTCTGCAGTTGCATGCAGGCGGCATTGAAAAGGTCTGCGTGATGACGGCCTACCAGGTGGATGACGAAGAGTCCCATGTGCTTCATATCAACCTGGCCAAGTTGGGTGGCCAGGTGGACAACTGGATTGAGGAACACCTCACGGAGAAAACAGAAGCTATAGCGGCAAAGTTTACGGCTGCGGGGATCGAAGCCGAAGCTCGCGTCGTCAAGGGGCACGCGAACGATGCGATTCGCGAGACGATGAACGATTTCGGCGGCGAGTTGCTGATTCTTGGCGCTCACGGTCACGGCTTCCTGGAGCGCTTGATCATTGGGTCGGTTGCCTTGCACCAAGTAGTTGGGGAGCCTTACTCAACGTTTCTTGTTCGCGCCTGAGGTCGGGGTTTCACATAATTCTGAGATTCGCGTTATGATAGGCGAATGCTCTCGTATCTTTTTGCTGCGTCGTTGATGCTCGGCCATCAGGGCCAGGGGCCAATCATCCTACCGACGCCTTGGGTCTTTCTGAGGCCCGTGGGGACGGGAGTCCACCCGCCAGCCAGTTCAACCAAGGAGTTTGTGGCATCACCCAAGTTGAATGTGACCTATACCGTCAACTTCACCGACACTGGTCTGGACGATGCCGACGAGGACTACGGGTTCTACTGTTGCAACGACTGCTTCGGCGAGAGGCACGACGATCACGAGGATTGCAACTTTTCTTGCGATGAACGGGATGATCCGGCTTATCACGCGGACGTAGTGCCCGCCGATTTTGAGGATTCCGGGGCCCTAAACCAGGGGAGTCCCGGGATGAAGGACATTGGTTTTGATTTCTCGCTTGAGCCTGATGCCGCGCCGCTTTTCGTGAGTGCGATTCAAAGGACGGTTGACGATGCACTGAATAATTCAGACACCTTTGTTGACGTCCCTTGTTGGAACGATTACCCCTGCGAGCATAGTTTCCGACCGGTGGTCGACGAGCTGTATAGCGTTGATGTCACGTACGTCGACCACGTGGGCATCATGCGGGGCGGTCAGCTAGTTTTCGACGACGATCCGCCACGTACTCTGCACTTGGGAACCGCCTCAATCCCGACCGGCGAACTCGCAGACGCTGAATACACGGTGGACTGCATGTGCGATCCTCATTTCTTCGCGACCTCAACGGAGCCGGTTGGATACCAGGAATGGCGGCCCACGCTTTTGAACGCAGGAGCATTGCAGGCCAATTGGACCAAGACAACCGATGCCGACATGGGCCTGAAGTGGACGTTGCCCACGCCGTCAATCGACTTGAAGTTGTCGAAGGCGCTTGACCTCACCGACCGCTACTCGACCGGGCTGTATTTGTGGAGCGGATCGCGCTGGAACGTGTGTGGCTTGCAAGACCAACTGAAGCTGGGGATCAAGACGGACATTCCTGATATGAACCATATCAACGTTTCGGTCATGAATCCGTACTCCTTTCCGATCACCCTCGCGATTCCCCCTGGCACCCTTTTCAAGTGCAACAATCACAGCGCCCAGAACATGGTCTCAACCAGCGGAGGATGGCTGAAAGCAGGGCCTTATCAGTGGGCTTCCACAACGCTCGGGGTGGGGCAGTCGCAGGCCGATGCCAAGGGCTTTTTTGCCCTAGACGGGGCTTGCACTCAATTGCACAAGCCGATGCCTCAGAGCGGGTTGCAATACACGATCTTCCCCGATACCAACTATGCCCTCTGCCGACTGGCGAGATCGATCAACCAGGAGCACTTTAAGGGGCCATGGGATCAGGTGAAGGTCTGGATATTGACCGATCAGCCGACGCTTGAGGAAATCCGCAAGGCGGTCGTTTTCAAGCCTAATGAGGATGCCTATTTAAGGGCGCTCATGGCCGACGAATCGGTCGCCAAGGCCGACCTTCTCAATCCGAAATATCGTCGTTGTTTTGAGCCAAGTCTCATCGTCGCAAAGGGCGCCGAACTGAAAGCGGATGAGTGGCTCGTCCGCAAATTCGAAATGTTTGGACCGACCGACCTCTCGGCCTGGGTGACTGCGCACCTTGATCAGTTTCATCCCGAAGCAGGTGCCGATGACTTGCAGCATTGTGCGAACGTGGCATCCGCCCTCTGCGAAAGCTCGAGTCCAGATATTGAGAAGGCGGGACTGGCGTTCCTGAGTGCGGTGCCAAGCGATCAGCGCTCGGCCTTCGCCAAAGCAGGTGGCTTGGCGGGGCTCAGCCTTCTCATCGAGGGTTCGGATCCCAGTTTGGTCGGACAAGGACTTTCCGTTGCCGAGGCCTGGGTCGATCCGGCCAGCCGCCTGGGGTT
>Ga0302319_10002121_pt1 | contig 43402 bp, 31 predicted proteins | sample Bog_T0_2_FD_203319 | JGI IMG/M metagenome (GOLD analysis project Ga0302319, IMG submission 203319) | Peat permafrost microbial communities from Stordalen Mire near Abisko, Sweden - Bog_T0_2 | ecosystem: Environmental > Terrestrial > Soil > Wetlands > Peat | place: Sweden: Abisko, Stordalen Mire...
AGGGGGGAGGGGGGGACAGGTGGGGCCGCTATGTGGTTCTAGCCGCGTAGGAGGGACGGATACAACGACCCGCTCGCCGCACTCATCCAATAGGGTTGCTATTGGGCCCTTGCAGAGATGGAGGTGGGCCACGTCGAGGAAAACCACCCCGCTCCAGCCTTCTGCTGCCCCCAGCGTCCCCGCACAGTCCCAGCGCGTAGCGGTGCTGGAGCACTCCGTGCGCGAACTCACGGACGCCCATCGCATCGCCAGGCTGGGCCGGTGGACTTGGGACCGCGCCACCGGCGCTGTATTCAACTCGCCGGAGCTCTACGCCATCTACGGCATCGATACCGGACAAACCGTAGAACTGTTTGAAAAGGGCGAAACGCTCTACGCGCCGGAGAGCTGGCAGCGTCTCCGGGCCGCCGCCGGACGTACTTTTGAAACCGGCGACCCCTTTGAACTGGACATGGAGATCGTTCATCCGGATGCGGAATCCGTCTGGGTGATCGTCAGCGGCGAGGTCGCCGACCGCTCTCCCGCGGGCGAGATCTCCGGGCTGCGCGGCACCGTTCAGGAGATTACCGCGCGCAAGCACAGCGATCAGCAGCTCGCCCGCAGTGAGGCAGGCTACCGCTCGCTGGTTCGCATCAGCCCCAGCCTGATCTGGTCCACGGGCGATCCCTCCGGCGACCAGATGCATCCGCTCCCCGAGTGGCAGGCCTTCACCGGCCAGACCGACGCCGAGATGCTTAGCACGGGATGGTCAGACGCCGTTCATCCGGACGACCTCGCTGCCAGCGATGCCGCATGGAAGCTCGCGGTGGCGACCGGCACCACATTCCACCGCAGGGAGCGCATCCGCCGGCGCGATGGCGTCTACCGCACCATGCAGGTCAGCGCCGTCCCCTCCCGAGACGCTGCCGGCAACATCCTCGAATGGGTCGGCATGCACACCGACATCACGGATCGGTTGGCTGCCGAGGCCGACGCCGGCTTGGCCCACGAGCGGCTGGAAGGCATGCTCTCCGGTATGACGGATGGCCTTGCGCTTCGTGACAAACAGGGCCGCTATACCTACATGAGCGAGCGCGCTGCACAGATCCTCCGTGTCGACCGCAAGGCCGTCATCGGCAAGGCCTACTGGGAGGTCTTTCCCACTGCAAAGCAATCCCAGATCGCCGAGCAGACCGAGCGTGCCATCACCACCCGCCAGCCCGTCCACTTTGAGGAGTTCCTGGACGGAGACGTCAACAAGTGGCTGGAGTACCACTACTACCCCACCGATGAAGGTCTCTCCGTCTATCTGCGCGACATAACGGAGCGCAAACAGAGTGAACAGGCCCTCGCCCGTACCGAGGACGCCGCCCATCATGTCCACGAGACGCTCGAAGGCGTGCTGGCCGGCATGACGGACGGCCTCTGCATCCTGGACAGGAACTGGTGCTTTACGTACTTGAATGAACGCGGCTCGCGCGTGCTGGGTGTGCGCGCCGAAGGCATGCTCGGCCTCTGCATCTGGGATGTCTTCCCTACAGCGGAGAACAGCGCATTCGGCCGCGCGTGCCACCAGGCGGTTGACTCCGGCAAGCCGGCTCATGTCATCCAACACCAGGCGAACCCGCGGGATAAATGGGTCGAGAACCACTGCTACCCCTCGGCGGAAGGGCTTTCGATCTACTTCCGCGACGTTACGGAGACCAAACTCGCCGAGCAGGCCCTCGCACGTAGCGAAGCCGCTGCCCTCCTCGCCAATGTTCGGCTGGAAGGTGTGTTGGACAGCATGACCGATGGCTTCTGCATGCTCGACAAGGACTGGCGTTACACCTACTTCAGCGAGAGCGGCGCCCGCATGTTGGGCGTCCGCGCGGAGGACCAGGTCGGCCAACTGATGGGTGAGATGTATCCGGAGATCGAGGACAAGATATTCGCCCGGATGTACCGCCAGGCCACCGACACCGGCCTGCCCGTCCACTTTGAGGAGTACTACCCGGAGCCGCTCAACAAGTGGCTGGACACCCACGTCTATCCGACAGACGAAGGTCTCTCCATCTACTTCAGCGATATCACCGTCCGCAAGCACGCTCAGGAGGCCGCCGCCCGCAGTGAGGCCGTCGCGCACAAGGCCAACGTGAAGCTGGAAGGTGTGCTCTCCGGCATGACCGATGGCCTGATCACCCTGGACAAGGACTGGCGCTTTACCTATTACAGCGAACGCGGGGCACAACTGCTGGGCGTCATCGTGAAGGACATGATCGGCAACTGCGTTTGGGACGTCTTTCCAGAGGCCGAGCAGAGTCTATTCGGCCGCATGTACCATCAGGCTGTGGACACCCGCCAGCCGGTCCACTTTGAAGAGTACTATCCCGAGCCGCTGAACATCTGGCTGGAGTGCCACTGCTACCCCACCGACGAAGGGCTCTCGGTCTACTTCCGCGACATCAGCGAGCGCAAGCACGCCGAGGAGGCCATCGCCCGCAGCCAGGCCGAGGCCCTGAGAATCCACCAGACGCTGGAAGGCGTGCTCGGGGCCATGACCGACGGCCTGAACATTGTCGACAAGGACTGGCGCTATACCTACTTCAACGAGCAGGCCGCCCGCCTGCTCTTCGTCCGCGCCGAAGACATGCTCGGCAAAACCCTGTGGGAGATGTTTCCCCGCGCCGAAGGATCCACCTTTGGCCTGAAGATGCGCGAGGCCGTGGCCACCGGCAAAACGACCCACACCCTCGACTTCTACCCGGAGCCGGTGAACAAATGGCTCGATTGCCACTACTATCCCACCTCGGAGGGTCTCTCGATCTACTTCCATGACGTTACGGAAAAGCAGCTCGCCGGCGAGGCGCTGCTGCGCGCAGAAAAGCTCTCCATGGCCAGCAGTCTCGCCTCCAGCATCGCTTCGGAGCTGAAAAATCCCCTGGAGTCCGCCACTGAGCTGCTCGACCAGACCCTGGAGATGGAGCTCAGCCGGATGGTTCGCTCCAGCCTTCTCCGGGCCCGGCAGGAGCTCACCACGGCCTCCCAGTCCGCCATCCAGTCGCTGCGCTTCGAGCCCCACCCCACCATTCCCACCAACGCCGACGTGAGCGAGTTGATGGAATCCGCCCTCCAGCTCTTCGCCCCGCGGTTTACCGCCGCCGGGATTGAGGTTGAGAGCGACTACATCAGTTATCTCCGCCTGCGCTGCCATGCCGAAGAGCTGCGCCAGGTCTTCGCCAGCCTGCTCAGCAACGCGCTGGAAGCCACGCCGAGCGGTGGCACAGTGCGCCTGCATGTCCGTCCCTCGAAGTTCTTCGGCGGCGTCCTCATCACCGTCGCCGATACCGGGATGGGCATTCCACTCGCCATCCGCGCGCGTGTCTTTGATCTGTTTGCCAGCACCAAGGCAGGCAGCAGCTCCGGCCTCGGCCTGTGGGTCTCGGCCGCCACTGTCCGCAAGCATGGGGGCCGCATCTCCTTCCGCAGCCGCACCGGCGACGCCGGGACCTCCGGCACCGTCTTCTCCATCTTCCTGCCAGACGACGGCGTCGACTCCCCGCCCTCGGTCACCCCGCCTGCCCAATAGTCTGCGCCTCGCACTTTGCTGTTCACCGTTGTTGAGCCCACACAACCATTTTCGACGCCGCGCCCTCCAAACCTATCGTCCACGGGCCGCTGCGAACTGCCAGTACATTTCAGAAGCAGTAGACTGCGATGCACCATGAACTCTTCGCGACTTCCTGTGATGGAGGCGGCTACGTCGAGCCATACAATCCTGGACACACCCGCTGCCTTCGCTGCTTCCAGCGCCCCGGCAGAGACACAGCGTCTTGCCGCGCTGGAAGCCTCCCTGCACGAGCGCGAGCGCGAGCTGGAGGAGGCCCACCGCATCGCCCGCCTGGGCACCTGGCACTGGATCAAGGCGACCGACACCCTCACCTGGTCGCCTGAAGTCTACCGCCTTTACGGGTGCGATCCCGCGCTGCCGCCGCCCCGCCACGAGGCCGTGCGGAAGCTGATGACGCCGGAGACCTTCGAGCAGATTACAGCAGCAATTGAGCGCTGCTTCGCCACCGGAGAACCCTATCTGCTGGACCTCCAGATCACCCATGTCAGCGGCGATCCCCGCTGGGCGCTGGCCCGCGGCGAGGTAGCCGCCCGCGGGCCCGATGGCGACGTCACTGCCCTAAGAGGCACCGTGCAGGACATCACCGAGCGCAAGCTGCGTGAGCAGCAGCTCGTCCGCAGCGAGGCCCGCTATCGCTCTCTGCTGCGCGTGACTTCCGACCTCATCTGGACCACCGGTGACGCCTCCGGGCTGCAGTTGAACGATCTTCCCGAGTGGCAGGCCTTTACCGGACAGACCGCCGACGAGCTGCGCGGATTCGGCTGGGCCGATGCCATCCACCCCGAAGACCGCGGACCTACTGTCGCCGCCTGGAAGCAGGCCATTGAAACCGGCTCGAACTTCCAGATGCAGCAGCGTCTGCGCCGCCATGACGGCGTCTACCGCAACATGCTGGTGCGCGCGGTGCCCTCCCGCGACGCAGACGGCAACATCGTCGAATGGGTCGGCATGCATGAGGATGTCACCGAGAAGAAGCAGGCGGAGGCCGCCTTGCGAGACTCGCAGTCGCGCTTCCAGAGGCTCTATGACGCCAACCTGATGGGCATATGCTATCCGGACAAGTTCGGCGCCTTCTTTGACGGCAACGACGAGTTCCTGCGCATCGTCGGCTACACCCGCGAGGACCTCGCCGCCGGCCTGGTCCGATGGGACACCATGACCCCGCCCCAGTACGCCGAGCTCGACCTCCATCACATCGCCGAGGCCGCCCAGCGCGGCAGTTGCACCCCGTATGAGAAGGAGTACATTCGCAAGGACGGCAGCCGCGTGCCCATCCTCTGTGGCTATGCTCTGCTTGAAGGCTCGGACGAAAACTACATCGGCTTCATCACCGACCTCTCCGCGCAGAAGCAGGTCGAGCAAGCACTCCTTGACCGGGAAAAGCACTTCCGCGAGCTGGCCGAATCCCTGCCGCAGATGGTTTGGGAGGCCAACCCCGACACCCGGATCACCTACGTTAACCGTCGCTGGGTCGCCTTCACCGGCATCGGCCTCGAGGAGATGTCTGGGAGTCCCGCCCGAGACCTGGTCCACCCCGATGACCTGGAGCGCACCGAGGAACTGCGTCGGCGCAGCTTCCAAACCGGCCAGCCATACACAGGACAGGTTCGCATGCGCCGCCACGATGGCGTCTATCGCCAGTTCCTGGCACGAGCGGTCCCCATCTTCAATGACAGCGGCGGGGTGGAGCGATGGATCGGCACACTCACGGACATTCACGACCAGCAACTGGCTGAGGCAGCCCTGCGCCGCAATGAAAAGCTCGCTGCCACCGGTCGCCTCGCCGCCAGCATCGCGCATGAGATTAACAACCCGCTGGAGGCCGTGACCAACGTCTTATATCTCGCCCTCCAGACTGACCTCAACAGCGAGGCCCGCCAATACCTCAGCCTCGCCGAGCAGGAGCTAGCCCGCGTCGCGCACGTCGCCACGCAGACCCTGCGCTTCCATCGCCAGTCCACCGCTCCCGCGCCCTGTGACGTGGCCGAGGTCATGGACTCTGCGCTCTCGCTCTATATGCCCCGCTTCCACGCCGCCGGCCTCGTGGTCCAGCGCGACTACCGTCCGCACGACCCGTTGCTCTGCTATCCCGATGAACTCCGCCAGGTCTTCGCCAACCTGATCGGCAACGCGCTGGATGCCACCCGCTCCGGCGGCCGTGTCGTGCTGCGTGTCCGCCCTTCGTCCGTCCTCGGCGGCCTGCGCGTCACCATCGCCGACACCGGTCACGGCATTCCCGCCGAGCTGCGCAGCCAGGTCTTTGAGGCCTTTCTGTCCACCAAGCAGGACACTGGCACCGGCCTTGGTCTGTGGGTCTCGGATGGCATCATCCGCAAGCACCAGGGCCGCATCGCGCTGCGCAGCCGTACTGCCGAGCCCTCCGGCACTGTCTTCTCCATCCTGCTGCCTGCGTCCAGGCCCAACGCCGCGCAGATCCAAACTCACTGAATTCCTGCTCCAGCCATACTCGCCGGTCAATTTACCATGAAGACTCCAATGACCGGCCTCCTTCGCAGCACCCGCATCACGCTGGAGATGATCAAGTGGGAGCACTCGATCTTCGCTCTCCCCTTCGCCCTCACCGCTACAGTACTCGCTGCGAACGGCTGGCCGCCCTTGCGCGTGCTCGGCTGGATCATCGTCTGCATGGTCTCCGCGCGTTCCGCCGCCATGGCCTTCAATCGCCTGGTGGACGCGCACCTGGACGCTGCCAACCCGCGCACCGCCGGTCGAGCTCTGCCTGCGGGTCAGCTCTCGCCGGCCTTCGTGCGCGCCTTTGTCATCGTCAGCGCGGCCATATTCCTCTTCGCTTCGTGGCGGCTCAACCGCCTCACTCTGGAGCTCGCGCCCGTCGCTCTGGCCGTGGTGCTGGGATATAGCTATATGAAGCGCATCACGCGCTGGTCGCACCTGGTGCTGGGTCTGGCGCTGGGCATCGCGCCCGCCGCCGCCTGGATCGCTGTGCGCGGAACCTTCGCACCGCGCGCCGCGGTGCTCACCGCAATCGTCATCCTGTGGGTCGGCGGCTTTGATGTCCTCTATGCCTGCCAGGACTTCGCCCACGACCGCGCCGTGGGCCTGTTCAGCATTCCCGCGGCGTTCGGTCTCGATGCAGCATTCTGGATCGCGCGCCTGATGCACATAGGCATGCTGTGTCTGCTCTTCGTTCTGCTGCACGTCTTCGCACTGGGCGGCATTGCGCTGGCAGGGATGATCCTCGTTGCTGCATTGCTGGTGTACGAGCACGCCATCGTCCACCCGCGCGACCTCAGCCGCATGAATGCGGCCTTCTTCACGCTGAACGGCATCATCTCGGTGGTCTTCTTCGTCTCCATCGCTGCGGACGTGCTGCTGCGCCGTTAAGCGAGAGGGCCCACTCCATGCCGCACGGCAACGAAGCGGGCCTTCCCTTGATTTGTCATCCCGAGCGCAGCGAAAGATCTGCTTCGCTGCTTTGCATTGCGACTCGCGGACCTCGCTTAGTGCTTGTCGCGCACGCTCTCCGCGCCGGCCTGCACATGCTCCTTCACATTCTGGGCTGCGGAGGTGATGCTGTCGCGGACGTTGTGCGCCTTCTGCTCTTCGCGCGGCTGGTTGTGATCATGGACGTCCTGCGCCGCTTCCTTCACCGCGCCCCAAGCCTGTTGCGCGTGGCCCTTCACCTGCTGCGCCGCGCCCTCGTTCGCCAGCTTGTCATTGTTGAACGTCTCACCAACGCCCTGCTTCACTTTGCCCGCAACTTCGTTGAACTTACCTTCCACGGTGCTATTGCTTGTGCTCATGGCCCTATTTCCTTTCGTTGCGCCCCTGCTCCGGCGGTTGTAGGTTTCTTTGCTGCTCTTGCTTCGGTTGCCAAGCTAGATGGCTCTGCGTCCGACGACCAGGTTGTAGATGAGGACGATGACTGCCAGCACCAGCAGGATATGAATCAGTCCGCCCCCGATGTGAAGGCTGAAGCCGAGCAGCCAGAGAATAAAGAGGACGACGATGATGGTCCAAAGCATGTGATCGATCTCCTGAGAAATTTGTCTGGCGCACTGCGCGCCCAGCCCGTTCACCGGAGGTCTTCCGGCGTTCGCTAGATATAAGTTGCCGCCCGTGCAGACGAGGTTGTCCTGCTCCTCGGCTTGCGCAGGATATTCTGGAGCGGCACGTGGAAGAGACCCATGCCAGCTGCCATTCAGGACAACCCGAAGCCGACTCGACGCATCTCGATCCAGGGCGAGTGCGGCTCCAACAGCCACATGGCAGCGCTGGCCATGCTCGGGGACGTCGAGATCGTACCCTGCAGCGCCTCGCCGGAGGTCTTCTCCGCAGTTGTCGAACACCGCGCCGATGCCGCCGTTCTGCCCATTGAGAACAGCCTGCACGGCTCCGTTGCAGAGCACTACGATCTGCTGCTGCAGCACCCCGTCCGGATTGCCGGCGAAAGTCTGCTGCGCATCCGCCACAACCTTATCGCCGCGCCCGGCGTTTCGTTGGAGCAGATCCGCACTGTGCTCTCGCATCCAGTCGCGCTCTCACAGTGCCGCAACTGGCTGGCGAACTTCCCCCAGGCCAAAGCCGTGCTGTTCTATGACACCGCCGGCAGCGTCAAGCACATCATGGCCCCGCAGCCAGGTGACACGCCCCTGCGCGACACCGCCGGCGTAGCGCCCACCCTCGCGGCGAAGGTCTATGGGGCCAACGTGCTGGTCGCGGGCATCGAGGACCACGCCCAGAACCTCACCCGTTTCCACCTGATTCAGCGCGAAGCCGACCCGCTGCCCGCGAGTTCGGCACCACCAGACAAGATGAGCGTGGCCTTCGCCCTGGAGCACCGCCCCGGAACCCTCGTCCGTGCGTTGGAGTCACTCGCAACTACCGGCGTTGACCTCACCCGCATCGAGTCCCGCCCTGTCCCCGGCCGCCCCTGGGAGTACGTCTTCTACGTCGAGCTGCGCTTCACCGGCGAGCCCATGGCCGACCGCGCTCTGGCCGCGCTCGGCCCGGTCTGTAGCATGGTCAAGGAGCTGGGCCGCTACGCCGCCGCCTGAGCATCACCCTTGGGTTTTGTCATCCTGAGCCGAAGGCGAAGACCGCGATTCAACCCGGATGTTTGCATCTGCGGTAGCATGTTGGGACGCAACAGCGGACTAGAACAACACGCCCCGCAGCACGTTCACCCCAACCGGGTGCCCCTTGGGGCAGGAGATACGATGGCAAACGCAACCTGTGACATTGGCCTGATCGGCCTCGCAGTAATGGGCCAGAACCTAGTTCTGAACATGAACGACCACGGCTACACCGTTGGCGTCTTCAACCGCACCACCTCCAAAGTGGATGACTTTCTCGCCGATGAGGCCAAGGGCACCAACGTTCAGGGCGCGCACTCCATTCAGGAGCTGTGCTCCATGCTCAAGAGCCCGCGCCGCATCATGATCATGGTCAAGGCCGGCGACATCGTGGACAAGACCATCGAGAGCATCGTGCCGTTCCTCGAAAAAGGCGACATCATCATCGACGGCGGCAACTCGCTCTTCACGGACTCCAACCGCCGCACGAAGGACCTCGCGGAGAAGGGCCTGCACTACATCGGCACCGGCGTCTCCGGCGGCGAGGAGGGCGCGCGCTTCGGACCCTCCATCATGCCCGGCGGCGACCCCGCCGCGTGGCCTGCGGTCAAGCCCATCTTCCAGGCGATTGCGGCCAAGGTCGAAGACGGCACCCCCTGCTGCGACTGGGTTGGTGAGGGCGGTGCCGGCCACTACGTCAAAATGGTCCACAACGGCATCGAGTACGGCGACATGCAGCTCATCTGCGAGGCCTACCAGCTCCTCAAGGACGGTCTCGGCCTCACCCCAGAAGAGCTTGCTGCCGTCTTCACCGAGTGGAACAAAGGCGAACTCGACAGCTTCCTCATCGAGATCTCCGCGACGATCTTCGCCAAGAAGGACGACGACGGCCAGCCCATGATCGACAAGATCCTCGACACCGCCGGCCAGAAGGGAACTGGCAAGTGGACGGCCATCGATGCCCTGGATAATGGCATGCCCGTCACGCTGATCGGCGAGAGCGTCTTCGCCCGCTGCCTCAGCGCATTAAAAGAAGAGCGTGTCGCTGCCAGCGACGTGCTGCATGGGCCGGAAGATATATGGAAGACTCCGGCTGATGTCCTTACGCCGGAGGGCAAGGCCGAGTTCATTGAGGAGGTGCGCCGCGCCCTCTACTGCTCCAAGATGATCAGCTATGCGCAGGGCTACATGCTGCTGCGCTCCGCGGAGAAGTCCCAGGGCTGGAACCTGAATATGGGTGGCGTCGCGCTGATGTGGCGCGGCGGCTGCATCATCCGCTCCGCCTTCCTCGGCGACATCAAGAAGGCCTTCGACAAAAATCCGAAGCTCGACAACCTGCTCATGGATGACTTCTTCTCTAGCGCGCTGAATCAGTACCAGGCGGGTTGGCGCAAGGCGCTCATTCACGCCATCAAGCTGGGCGTGCCCACGCCGGCCTTCTCCACCGCGCTGGCGTTCTATGACGGCTACCGCACCGCGCGTCTCCCCGCGAACCTGCTACAGGCGCAGCGCGACTTCTTCGGCGCCCACACCTACGAGCGAGTCGACAAGCCCCGCGGCGAGTTCTTCCACACCAACTGGACCGGCCGCGGCGGCCGCGTCTCCTCGTCTACCTACAACGCTTGAAATGCAGTGAGTACGGAGGAATGAGTAAGGAGTAGAGAACAGGCGGCAATCTGGGGCTTTCTCTACTCCTTACCCTCTACTCCTTGCTTTGCTAGAACTGGTGCGCCATCTGCATGATCCACACGGCGATGATCGCGACCGTCATCAGTAGCGCCAGTGTGCCCACGCCCGTGCAGATGGGCTGAATCATCTTCACGCGGCGGATGATCGCATCGTTCTCCTGGTGAACAATGGAGGGAGAGGTCTCATTCAGGAACAGTTGATCGGTCTCATACTGCGTCAGATGACCGCGGTAGATCATCAACGCGATGAAGGCGACGACGATCAAGCCCCAGATGGAAAGCATTACAGTGAGTGTTGTCATGGCGAACCCCAAGAGTGAAGTCCTGGTCCGGGATACCGAGCGGGTCCACTTGGCGTGGGCTCGGGGGTAGGCAGGGCCGGCGCTCAGAACTATACGCCTGGTGCTCGATAGTTGGGAAGAACCCGTTGGGAAGAATCTTCGCCGCCAACGCAGGCAGCGCATCGGACACGCACACCCCCAAACCGCTCCAGCCGCCGGCTCGGCAGCGTGACGGCAGGCACCGGAAACCGGTTGCCGGTGCAGACGATCTTTAGCTTAGCCTTTGCGAGATCCAAAACCCGGCCAGGGCCAGCGTCATCAGCAGGGTCAGGCCTCCCGTGCATAGACAGACGGGATGGACAATCTTGATCCTGCGAATCGCGGGGTGACTGTCGCTGTGGAAGCAGGTTGGCTCACCCTCGCTCAGATACAGCCGGGTCTCGTGCTCAGCCAGGTGACCCCGATAGATCAGCATCGCCACGAAAGCGGCCAGCGTCGTCGCCCAGATTACGATCAGGAAAGTGAGTGTCATGGTTCCCCCTCAAAGGTAAGTCCCCCGGTCCGGGATACCGAGCGGGACCACACAGTAAAGATGTTGCCGTGTGGCATCGGAGGTAGGCAGGGCCTTCGAAAGTCAATATAGGCCTGCAGGGCATCGAAAGCTGTGTCATACAGCACATGGGCACGTGGTACCAGGTTCGCCGCAGACTGTTGGCCCGGTTTACATCACCCGCAGCAGCACATAGCCCGCCACACCCAGCCCCACCAGCACCAGCAGCAACATTCCCAGCAGAAACCACGCTGCCCCGCGTCGCGCAGCGTCGCTGGGCTGGGTGATGCCGAAGGTCCGGAAGAAGGCGGCGGCGAAGGCTTCCATCAGCTGCATGGGTCTGATGGTACGCCGCGGCCGTCTGCTTGCCTGCGCCAGAGGAAGCCTTTGTTACTCTGCCTGTGTGCGCAGCCAGGGAATCTACGTCGAAATCCTTATCGAAAAAGATATGGACACAGTCTGGCGCCTGACCCAGGCGCCGGATCTGCACCGCCGCTGGGACCTGCGCTTCAGCCGCATCGAGTACCTGCCCAAAGCGACTGCGACAGAGCCGCAAAAATTTCTCTACGAGACGCGGATCGGCTTCGGCCTGGCAATTCGGGGCACAGGGGAGAGCGTTGCGACGCGCGTTGCCCCCGGTGGCGATGGGCAGACGACCTCCTCGCTGAAGTTTGCCTCCGAGGACTGGAAATCGCTCATCCAGGAGGGTGCCGGCTATTGGAAGTATGTCCTGACGGATGCAGGGCTGCGGTTCTTTACCTGGTATGACTATCGCGTCCGGTTCGACTTGCTGGGCCGGATGGCCAATTGGGTCTTTCGCCCCTTGATGGGCTGGGCGACGGCCTGGAGCTTTGACCGGTTGCGGCTATGGGCCGAAGACGGGCAGACTCCGGAGCTGTCGATGCTCTTTGCTCAGATCCATGCAGTCGCGAGGGTAGCCATCGCCGCGATATGGATATGGCATGGGCTGGTGCCGAAGCTGATCTTTCGGCAGTTCGACGAACAACGGATGCTGGCAGAAGCAGGGCTGCCTGTCTCACTGCTGCCGTGGGTAGGCGCGGCGGAGGTGCTGTTGGGGCTGACGATGCTGATCGCGTGGCGGCGGCGCGCTGCCTTTCCGCTCACGATGGCGCTGATGGCGCTGGCTGTTGTCGCCGTCGCCGTGCGGTCGCCCCAGTATCTGTGGGGCGCGTTTACTCCGGTCACGCTGAATCTGGCCGTCATTGCGCTGGCCGCAGTGGGTTGGATGGCGGCGGGTAAAATGCCCCATGCGGGCCGGTGTCTGCGCCGGCCGCCAAAGGAGATGGAATGATGCCGGAATTGCAATCCATCTACCAGCGGGCGCTGGGCAGCGAGTTTCAGAGGCTGCATCCTGAGATTCAGCGGCGGTTTTCGCTGACGGCCAAGGGTGGGCTGGCGTCCATCGGGCGAGGCACCATGGATCGCATCTGGCACGGCGCGGCCTACACGCTGCCGTTCCTGTACGTGGGAACCTGGCGCAGCATCATGTTTCCGGAGCATGGCCGGGATGTTCCGTTCACAATCGAGAACTATGCCTACCTCGATCCGCTGGGGCGTGAGACGGTGAGCTGGGTGCGCACGTTTTCCACCGCAAAGCGCCGCCGCTTTGACGCCTACATGATCTACAGCGAGGAGCGCGGCTGCATCGTCGACTACCTGGGAACGCACCAGCACCTCGCGGTGGATCTGGATGTCACCGTGGCGGAGAACGGCGGCCTGCGGATCCGTTCCGGCGAACAGCGTTTCTATGAGGGTCCGGTAGCGTTCCAGTTTCCGCAGTTCTTCTCCGGAGTTGCCGACGTCTGCGAGTGGTATGACGACACGGAACAGTGCTTTCGCATTGAGGTGAACGCGCACAACCGCCACTGGGGGCCGCTCTTCGGGTATGACGGACGCTTCCAGGTAGACTGGACGCCCGTTCCGGAAGGATTTGTCCCTGGGGAAGTTCTGCCCAGGCGCGTGGAACCCCGGGTGTGAGCCGGCCGGCAGAGAACCATTTGTCGCCAAGTCCTGCACCCTGGGGCCGGCATCCAATCCAAGGCTCCCCTTGCTGTACGGTGGGTGGCAGACTAGACTGAAAGTAGAATCGGTAAGGGATTGCAGCCGGTTCCAGGAGACAGATCATGGCGACAGCAGCAGTGAACCCAGCAGAAACTTCAGGCGTGGAAGTTGTGGGCGCGGAGGTAGTGAACGCCCAGGCAACCTCCAGCGCGCCGGTCGTCCTGACCCCGGCCGCCGTGGCCAAGGTCAAGGAGATTATGGCCACCCAAGACCCTGTCCCCGCCGGTCTGCGCATCGGCGTGGTGGGTGGCGGATGCTCCGGCTTCCAGTACTCCATGTCGTTTGAGAACGCCGCCGGCATGATGGACAAAGTCGTCCGCCTGGAAGACCTCAAGGTCTTCGTCGACGCCACCAGCGCCATGTACCTGAACGGCTGCACCGTTGACTATGTGGAGACCCTTGAAGCCGCCGGCTTCAAGTTCGAAAACCCCCAGGTCAAGTCCACCTGCGGCTGCGGCTCCAGCTTCAGCGTCTAGCGCGCAAATAGATTCACTGCAACGGCCTCGCTCCGGCGGGGCCGTCTTGCTGTCGGGGTATGACCCCGGGAGTCTTCTTTCCTTGCGCTATAGGTTGACCGCAGGAGCGCGTCCCCCCTGAAGGGGTGTATGGACTCGGGCCGGAATCGTAGTACAGTGTGGCCCATGCGTCCCCGACCGCTTCCTTTGTTACCCTTGTTTTTCTTCGTGATGGCAGCTTGGCCCCAGAAGGCTTCCGGCTTGCCGTCATCGCCGGCGCAACCGCAGGCCGGTACATCGCCCACCCCGGCCACCGTCGATACGCACCCCGCCGTCAAGCGCGAGTTCGAGCCTGCCTTGAGCTACTTTGAGCGGGGCCGTGTGGTCGGCTTTCCCTCCGCTACGCCCGGCTCGCACTATCTGCTCAAAGCCACCTTTCAGATTCCAACTCCCTCCCATGGCCTCGCCACTGGCCGCTATGAGGACACCTTCGTCGATGCCACCCACTGGCGGCGCGAGGCCTGGGTCGGCACCAGCCATCTGGTACGCTCCCGCGATGCCGACAAGCGCTACGCCGAGGCCGACGGCCCCGACGCCGCCGTGCTGTATATGGTGCTGCGCGTGCTGGAGCCCATTCCCGCCCCCGACACCTTTGACAGCTCGGTCTGGAGCATCCGTCATGACACCGTCGGCGACGTCGCCACCACCCGTCTCGCCTACGGCCCCGAGACTGCCGACGGCGACCTAGTGCCCGGCCAGTCGCAGGGGTTCTGGTTTGACTCCAGCGGCAGGCTGCTGCGCGCCTTCACCGGCGGCGTGGATGTGCTGCGCTCGGACTTCACCAACTACAACGGAGCGCAGATAGCCCAGACCTCGGTCGTCCGCGTCAGCAGCGGCGGCGTCGCCATGCGTGTCAACGTCAGCAGCGTGGCTCAGCTCACCAGCAGCCCTCCGGAGTGGACCTTCGTCATCGCCAACCACGAGTCACGCAGCCCGGTCGGCGATACCATCCGCTAGCGGATCCCATCTCCTTCAATGGATTGTCATCCTGAGCGGAGCCCGCGATCAAGCCAATCCTGGCCACACCCGTCTAAGATGGTGAGAGACAGCGCGCTCCATGAACGAATTCACCATCAAACTCGCCGACGAACGCGGCCGCGTCCAGGAGCAGATCCACGCCGCGGCCACCGCCGAGGAGCTGCGCTCACGCTTTACCCAGGCCGGCTACCTGGTCTACTCCGTCAAGCCTCGCTCGGCGCTGGGCCGCACCGGCAAGAAGAAGATCAAGCTTGAGCCCTTTCTGGTCTTCAACCAGCAGTTGCTCACCCTCATCCGCGCCGGCTTGCCCATCCCCAGCTCGCTGGAGCTGCTGGCCAAGCGCCAGAAGGACCCCGGCTTCCGCGCCCAGATGGAGGACGTCGCCGCCCGCGTCAAGACCGGCCAATCCATATCGGAGGCCTTCGAGGCCCAGGGCACCGTCTCTCTGGTCTACACCACCACGCTGCTGGCCGGCGAGCGCTCCGGCAACCTGGAAGAGGTGCTGGCCCGCTTCCTTGAGTTCCAGCGCGTCGCTCTCACCTTCCGCAAGAAGCTGCGGGCCTCGCTCATCTATCCGGCGTTCCTGGTCGTCATGGTGATTGGCCTCTTCATCTTCCTCATCACCTTCGTCGTGCCGCGCTTTGCTGACCTCTATAGCCAGCTCGGCACCAAGCTCCCTACGCTCACTTTGCTGCTACTCTCACTCGGTCAGAACGCCCAGCACTACGGCCTGTATATCGCTCCGGTGATTGCACTCGCCATCTATCTCATCGTCCGCTGGTCCAGGACCGACTCCGGCGCCGCCACCGTGGACCGCATCCGCATCGCACTGCCCGTACTGGGTTCAGTGTGGGTGAAGTACCAGGTGGGTCTCTTCGCGCGCACCCTGGCCACGCTGCTCACCGGCGGCCTGCCGCCCGTGCCCAGCCTGGAAACCGCCGCCCGCTCTATCGAGTCCCGCCAGATCGCCCGCGCCGTCATCACCTCGGTCGAACGCATCCGCGAGGGCCAGCCGCTGCACAGCAGTCTGCTGCAGACCGGCGTCTTCCCTGAGCTGTCGATTGAGATGATTGAGGTCGGCGAGGCCTCTGGAGCGCTGCCGCAGATGCTCAACTCCGTCGCCGAGTTCTTTGAGGAGGACGTCCAGACCTCGCTCGCCGCCATCATGAGCCTTATCGAGCCCATCATCCTCATCGCCATGGGCGTCGTCGTCGTCGTCGTCCTGATTGCGCTCTACCTGCCGATCTTCAGTTTGAATGGCGTCGGCGGGCAGTAGGTGGTCACATGGACATCAATGTCAAGAAGCTCATGTTGACTCTCTTAGAGCGCCAAAGGGAGTATGTCTTAGAAGATTTAGAGGAGTACGGCGAAGCGATGGTCGCAGTCTTCACTGTCGATGGCGAGTCATACGTTTCATTTCCTGAGTTTGAAGATGAGTCTTCCAAAATCTCGGCATATTCGGCGATTGTAGCAACGGCGAAATCCAAGAACGCCGTGCTGATGATCACCGTCAATCGCGCGAGGACGAAGGCGAACCCAACGGAAACCGAGCTCGAGAACTACCGCTGGGGAGATTTCGATGCAACAAACTCGCGCTCTTGCATCCTGCTGACCGCCAGTGGTCCCGGGCTGCAAAGCTGCAGTCTCGAACTGGGCTTTGACATCAAGGACGGGAAGGGTCACTTCGACCGGGAACCAGAGATTATGAATAAGATTGAATTGAACCTCTTGCCTGATTGGCCTGACGCTGTCACTATGACCATGGTATCATGACCATAGTGAGGTTGCGATGGGTTCAAAGCTCAATACGAAGACGATGGCTGCCGGTGAGTTCAAGGCCAAGTGCCTGGCGGTGATGGATGAGGTGCAGGCCAAGCGTACGACCGTGATAATTACCAAGAACGGAAAGGCTGTCGCGCAGATGGTGCCGGTTGTGAATGCTGAGGAACCGGATCCAATCTTCGGATTCATGCTTCGCAAACTCGGCAAGAATGCCGGCGAGGTAAAACTGGGCGACGTGATGTCGCCAATCTATACCGATGCCGAATATGAAGAGTTTTACCGCCGTAAGGACGAAATGTATGGTCGTACAGGCAAGCTGGTCGCAAAGTGATCCTGCTCGACACACAGGTAGTGCTCTGGCTGGCGGTCGCGCCAGATAAAATCTCACGCCGTGCCGCGGAGGCCATCGGCACGGAGAGACGAGCAGGCGGCGTCGCCATCTCGGACAAGACACTGTGGGAGTTGGCGATGATTCTGATCCGGAAGCCGATGGAAATAGATCTCGATCTGAGAGAGACTTTGGAGGCAACGGAGCGAAATTTTATGGTGCTGCCCATCAATGCAGCCATTGCCGAACGCAGTGTTCAGTTTAAGAGGTCTTTCCCTGCGGACCCCGCGGATCGACTGATCGCGTCGACTGCCATTGTGCATGGCTTGCCATTGGTGACTGCGGATGCCCAGATTCGCAAATCGGGCGAAGTTCTCTGCATCTGGTAACAAGTTGTAGCAATCAGGAGTCTCACCACCATGGCCACCATCCCCGTCGCCGTTCCCTATTCCAACGATGCTCTATCCGAGACTGAGCGCGCGCAGTTGCTCGCCCGCCGCTACCACGCCGAGTTCGTCGACCTAAAGAACTTCAAGATCCAGCATGAACTCTTCAAGTCCGTCCCCGTGGACATGATGTTCCGCTACAACTTCGTGCCGCTGGAGCAGTCCGAAGGCCGGCTCGCCATCGCCGTAGCCGACCCCTCCAAGCTCATGGTTATTGACGAAATCGCCGGCCTGCTCGGCGCCCGCATCGTCACCCGTGTCGCGACCCTCAGCCAGATCACTGACCTGCTCAAGAAGAACGAGCAGTCTCAGCGCGTCCTCGACGAGGCTAGCGAGGGGCTCGCCTTTGACGTGCTTTCCAACGAGGAGAACGCCGAAGAAAACATCTCCATTGAGAAGCTCACCAACGACGACGACATCTCCCCCATCATCCGTCTCGTCGACACCACCATCTTTACCGCGCTTGAGCGCCGCGCCTCCGACATCCATCTCGAAACCAACGACGACAACCTCATTGTCCGCTACCGCATCGACGGCGTCCTCCAGCAGGCCATGGCCCCCATCGCCCGTGAGCACCACCAGACCATCCTCTCCCGCATCAAGGTCATGAGCGAGCTGGACATCGCCGAGCGCCGCGTGCCGCAGGACGGCCGCTTCCGCGTGCGCTACAAGGGCCGCCTCATCGACTTCCGCGTCAGCATCATGCCCACCGTGCATGGCGAAAACGCCGTGCTCCGCGTGCTCGACAAGGAGTCGATGTCAGAGAAGTTCAAGCAGCTCTCGCTCGATGTCGTCGGCTTCGCGGAAAAGGACCTCACCCGCTTCCGCCGCTACATCAAGGAGCCCTACGGCATGGTGCTGGTCACCGGTCCCACCGGCTCCGGCAAGACCACGACGCTCTACGCGGCGCTCAATGAGATCAAGTCCGAAGAGGACAAGATCATCACCATCGAAGACCCGGTCGAATACCAAATCCGCGGCATCACGCAGATCCCAGTCAACGAGAAGAAGGGTCTCACCTTTGCGCGCGGCCTGCGCTCCATCCTGCGCCATGACCCGGACAAGATCCTCGTCGGCGAGATCCGCGATGCCGAGACCGCGCAGATTGCCATCAACTCCGCACTCACCGGCCATCTCGTCTTCACCACGGTCCACGCGAACAATGTCGTCGACGTGCTGGGCCGCTTCCTCAATATGGGCGTCGAGCCGTACAACTTCGTCTCCGCTCTGAACTGCATTTTGGCGCAACGCCTTGTGCGCACCATCTGCGACTTCTGCGCGCACGAGATCACCGTCTCCGACGAGGAACTGGAACAGAACGGCCTCAACCCTGCCGACTGGCAGGGCTTTAAGTTCCGCGAGGGCGCCGGCTGCATTGAGTGCGCCGGCACCGGCTACCGTGGCCGCTCGGCCATCCACGAGCTGCTGGAACTCGACGACGAGATCCGCGAGATGCTGCTCGAAAAGCGCCCCGGCTCGGAGATCCGCAAGAAGGCCAAGGAAAAAGGCATGATGTTCCTGCGCGACTCCGCACTGGACCGCGTCCGTGCCGGCGTCACCACCCTGCGTGAGATCAACAAAGTCACCTTCATCGAAACCGGACGATAGAGCATTTTCCCTGTGGATGTAGTCCAGGGAGAATGGTTCTATGGGCGTTTTCCTCAATGAAAACGCCACTGCACGGCTCTCTCGGGATATCCATCAACAGGGGAAATGCTCTAAGACCACTACTTCTTCTTCGCCTTGGCCTTCACCTTCGCCGCCTTCTTCGCAGCCGCCTTCGCCGGAGCCAGCAGCGAGACAATCGCCGTTCCGATCGGGCTGCCCTGCCCTGTGCAGGCATCCCAGCCCGGCCCGGCGGTAAAGCCGCCGTTGTTGCCGCTGGTGATGTCGTGGAAGGCCTTCTTCGCGGCCGCCGTGTACAGCGTCGGGTTGATGAACCCCGCAGTCGTCTTGTTCTGAGCGTTGGCCAGCGCAATCAGCCCCGCCCACAGCGGCGCTACCGCGCTGGTGCCACCGATGACCAACGTCTGGCCGTCCACACGAATGCTGTAGCCGCTCACCGGATCAGCGTCTCCGCAGACATCCGGCACACCGCGTCCGCCCGTCGCGGTGGTCGCCTTGGGCACACCGGCGTTGGCCTGCCATGCGGGCAGCGCGAAGACCGTGCTCACGCCGCCGCCGGTTGCGCCCTCCTGGGCGGCCAGCTCATTCCACACCACTTCGCTCTGGATCACGTTGCCTGACCCCGTCAGCTTGGTCCCGCCGCAGGCCATCACGTGTGGGCTGGAGGCAGGGAAGTCCACATGGTTCGCCGTGCCGCTCACGCCGTCCGTGGAGCCGTCGTCGCCCGCCGCCACCGTAATGGTCACACCCACTATCGCTGCTGCTTGGCACGCCTGGTCCAGCGCCGTCAGCGACTGCGCCGTCCACGTGGACTCCGGGCCGCCCCAGCTGATTGAGATCACGCTCGGCTTGTTGGTCTTGTCATGCACGGCCGTCGTAATGGCGTCAATAAAGCCCTGGTCGGTGTTGGGCGCAAAGTACACCGCCACTGCCGCTCCGCTGGCCACCGCCGCGCACACCTCAATATCCAGCATCACCTCGCCATCGGCGCCGCTGGCCGTGCTGGGGCTGTTCTTGCCTTTGTCCACGGAGACCGCGGTCACCTTCGGCGCGGTCAGACCCAGCGTCTTGAAGTACGCCGTAATATCCGTCGCCCGGTAGCCGCCGCCCAGCTCGATCAGCCCGATCGTCTGCCCTGCAGCCGACACCTTCGGATACTGGTATAGCTGTGCCACCTGCACCGGCGTGAATGAGGTGCTGGCAGCGGCCTTGGCAGCGCGGAAGTGCGGCTTGGCCTGCGGACGGTTGTCCAGCCCCAGCACGGCCTCCACGTGGCCCTCAAGCTCTGCGGGCAGATAGATGGAGCCCTCGCGTACGCGCAACCCTTCATGCTGTTCCAGCTTCACGCCGAACGCCTTCTGCATCGCCGCCGCACTGCCGGTCAGTTGCAGTGTGCGCGGCCCGGGGCGGTTGGCGGTCTCCACCTTCAGTCCAAACTCCTTCGCGAACGCCTTCACGATCTTCACCGAGTCCGCGTTCGCGCCGTGCTTCTGCGCATACGCCGCGCGGGTCAGCCGCTCCGTCGGTCGGCCACGCTTCATCACCAGTGGCGACTTCCGCTTCAGCAGCACGGAGACCGTAATGCTGCCGCGCGCCGCGGTCTTCTTCGCTCCCGGTTCCGCGGTTGTGACCGCAGCTGACTTGTGGCTGCCGGCCAGTTCAATGCGTTGCTGCGACGAAAATCGAGTAGAAGCTGCCATAACTCCTCCATTGGGTCCGCCTCTGCTCTTGTGGCAGCGCGGCCATGCAGATTATCTGTTGAGGCCCGTGGATCGATAGAACGTAGATCGATGGAACATGGGTCGATGGAATTGGTAGTCGAGGTAACTGGTAAACGCTACCATACTCCCATGGACCTGAACACCCTGCAATCCGCGCTGCGCCGTCAACACCTGGACGGCTGGCTCTTTTACGACCACCACCATCGCGACCCCATCGCCTACCGCATCCTCGGCCTGGACGAAAACTCCTTCGTCAGCCGCCGCTGGTTCTACTTCGTCCCAGCCACCGGCCAGCCCCGCAAGCTCGTCCACCGCATCGAGTCCCTCAAGCTGGACTCCCTCCCCGGCAGCAAGCGCGCCTACTCCAGTTGGCAGGAGCTGGAGGCCGAGCTCGAAACCCTGCTCGCCGGCGCGACTAACATCGCCATGCAGTACTCCCCGCGCAACGCCATCATGTACGTCTCCATGGTGGACGCCGGCACCGTTGAGGTGCTCCGCGGCATGGGCAAGCAGATTGTCAGCTCCGCGGACCTGGTCAGCATCTTTGAGGCCGTCCTCACTGAAGGCCAGATCGCCACCCACTATGCCGCGCAGAAGAAGGTGGACTCCATCCTCGCCGCCGGCTGGCAGCGCATCGGCGACAGCGTTCGCTCCGGCGCGTCGGCCATCGGCGAGATAGACGTCGTCGACTTCTTCCTCCAGGCCTTCGAGCGCGAAGGCCTCTTCACCGACCACGGCCCTAACTGCAGCGTCGGTCCCAACTCCGCGGACTCCCACTACGAGCCCACCCGCGAATCCTCCCGCACCATTCGCTCCGGCGACTTCGTGCTCATCGACATTTGGGCCAAAATTGCGAATGACCCCACCGCTGTCTGGTATGACATCACCTGGACCGGTGTCGTGGGCCGCGGGCCCACCGAGCGCGAAAACCTCATCTTCCACACCGTCCGCGCCGCGCGCCGCGCCGCCGTTGCCGCCGTGCAGTCCGCCTACAGCGCGGACCGACCCATCGCCGGCTGGGAGCCCGACGAGGCCGCGCGCTCCGTCATTCGCAACGCCGGCTTTGCGGAGTTCTTCGCCCACCGCACCGGCCACAACATTGCCGTCGAACTCCACGGCAACGGCGCGCATCTCGACAACCTCGAAACCCACGACGAGCGCCTCCTCCTGCCCAACACCTGCTTCTCCGTCGAACCCGGCCTCTACTTCCCCGGCGAGTTCGGCGTCCGCAGCGAGGTCAACATGATTACCCATCCCGGCAGCGCTGTCGTCACCGGCCCCAGCCAGACCGAGCTGCTGCGCATCTGAGCTTCGCCAGCATCAAGGCTGATAGAATCGTTCCGATGGCAACCACGCAGCAAGCATCCACTACCAGGCCGGCGGCAAAACGTATCTCAGGGGAAAGCTCCACCGTGCCCGCGCTGGTTCTGGTGGCGGGCTGGCTCGTTCCCGGTGCCGGCCATCTGCTGCTGGGCAAGTGGGTGCGCGCTCTGCTACTCTTCGTCTCGGTGCTGGGCATGTACCTGATCGGCCTCGCCCTGCAGGGCAAGGTCTATACGCCCAACTTCGGCGACATCCTGGACATGCTGGGCTTTCTCGGCCAGTTGGGCATGGGGCTGCTGTATGTACTGGCGCGGGCCTTCGGCTGGGGTGCCACCTCCATGGTCAACACCCTCTCTGACTACGGCACCAAGTTCCTCATCGTCGCTGGTCTGCTGAACATCATCTCCGCGGTAGACGCGCACTCCTTGGCCAACGGCAGAAAGGCCTCCTAGGTTCATGCTCTCCCACTTCAGCGCCGTGCTGCTCTTCGCCTTGTTTGCCTCCGTGATCTTCGGCATCACCCAGCGCGCACAGCCCAAAAAGATGTTCCACTTTGGTGCCTACTGCTTTGTGCTCTTCGTCGGCGGAGTCATCGCGGCCAGTTGGCTCATGTGGGCCATCAAGCACTAGCGCAGTTCTTCTGTAGAACCCAAACTGTGTCATCTCGACCGGAGCCAAACGGCTTCATCGTTTGGCGAAGTTGAGAGACCTGTAGCTTGTTTGGGATGCAAATGCTTTAGGCTATGGGGGAAATTGCTTTAGCCGCGCAGGAAACGCCTACGGAGGCGTACTCCCCGGCCCACTCAACCCCGTTGTTCCCGTAGCGCCCGATGCTCCGCTCGCTCCGTTCGGCTTGCCGTTGATGTCCGTCCCAAACGCGCTGGCGTTGGTGGAACTCATCCCGCCCCCGGTGATGCTCACTCCCTGCTTCAGCAACTCGATGCGCGGGTCGTACCAGAACTCCCAGGTGTCATACGTAGTCTGCTGATTGGGCTCGGTGATGCTCTCGCCAGTGCGCGCCGTGCTCACTCCGACGATCGGCCCTCCCGCCGCCGAGTCCCCAAACATGCCGGCGCTACTGCTGCCTGTGCTGCCCGTGCTGCCCGTAGCGCCACCCACCCCCGCGCTGCCGCCGGTCGTGGTCGTCAGGCTGGCTCCGCTAAAGCCGCTGGCCAGCGCCGACGTCCCCCCAATGGTCGACGTGCTGGAGCTGCCCGGCGTCCCGCCAATGGGCGTTCCTACGCCTGAACTCATTCCCTGCGCGCTGCCCAGGTTCGCGGTCATCCCAGCCAGCTCCTCGCCGAAGAAGCCCTTGATCGTCGTCTTCTGCTGCCCTTGGTGGATCAGCTTCCAGTCGCTCTTGCCGGTCAGCGGGTCCACGTACTCCTGCCGCAGATAGCGGACGTTGTTGGTGTTTTCCAGCGCCTTGATCGACGGCGGATAGCTCTTGTTCTTGCGGTAGTAGAGCTGAATTGCGCGAACATACTGCTCGGCGCGGTGCTGGCTCTCCAGCTCCTTATCGCGGCGCAGCTCCCGCGCCACCACCGGCGCGGCCACCGAAAGCGCAATCAGCAGCAGCGCTACCATCACCACCGCCGCCAGCAGCAGATAGCCCGCTTCGGCGTCATGATCGAGTTGGTGGGCAGCTCGCATAGAGTTTGGACGAAGGGAACTTCGGATTAGAAGTGGGCTTCAGCCCACTGTTCAGGAGGCTCGAAACCGCAGGGGGCTTCAGCCCCGGAGAGACCTAATTCATCTGCAACGGCAGCGTCTGTGTGTTGCGGTTCACTAGGTCTTCTACCTGGATGCTGTTGCTCCCGATGCTGACGATCTTGTACTTGCGCGCCACAATATCGCCCTGCGCGGCCAGGTACACATCCTCACCGCTCAGCAGAAACGCCTGCCGCTGGCCATTGGCCCGCACCGCAGTGCCGAAGAACTTCAGGTTGATGGGCGGCGGAGGCGGTGGTCCGGTCGGCACCGGCGGCGCGACCACGGCATTGGGATTCGGCCGCGCCGGATACGGACTCTTGGGCAGCACAGGTGCTGGTGGCGTGTACACCAGCGAGAAGATATTCCGCCCCGTGCCGGAGTACACCAGGCTCTCCGTCCGCAGCATCGCCGTCTCATCCAGCGTCGGGTCCAGGCTGGACGACGTGCTGGCCATCCGCGTCGCGGCCACCCCCGGCGCAACGCCCAGCCCCGCACCCGGCCCCGTTGCCGGCCCAGTCGCCGTCGCCGTGGAACTCCCGCTCATCGCCCCCCCCACACGGTTGCCGTTCGTCGAGCCGGTCGTCACTACAGCCGGCGTCGGCGGCGGCGCGCTGGAGCCACCAAAGACCTCGTTGTACCCGATGATTACAGCAATCAGCGCGACCCCGCCCATCACTCCGGCGAGGATCGTCTTTCTGCGGTTCTCGGTGCCCTTATTCACTGACCGCCCCCGTCTTGGCGGCGGATGCGTCGGCCGCCCCGGGCAGAGCCACGTCGTCGGTCTGCTCATCCCCCTGCGGCGCGCGCAGATAGGTGCTCAGCCGCAGCCGCAGGTTCACCTGCCCGGTCTGCTGCCCCGTCAGGTTGATGCTGTAGATCAGGAAGAACCGCTTGTCGCGCTCCAGCGTGTTGATGAACTGCACAATCGGCCGGTAGTCGCCGGAGACGCTGGCGTCTATGCGCACCTCGGTGAGCGTGTCCCCGCCGCTCAGCACCGGGTTGTACGCATACTGCGCTCGCGTCCAATGCACGCCCTCGCGGTGCGCCAGCGCGCCCAGCTCCGCGGCCACCTCGGAGGTCGCATACGGCAGCCGCTGCTGATAAAACTTGTCCGCCGCGGCGGTGGAGTCCACCAGCTTCGCATCCAGCCCGCGCAGCGGCTTCGCCGCTACCTCGGCTGCCCGCAGCTCCACCCGCTGCCGGTCCATCGCCGCCGCGTCCAGTGAGCCCAGCCTCTGCCACACAAACAGCAGATGCAGCCCCAGGTACAGCACCAGCACCAGCAGCAGGGCCACGCCCGCAAAGTGCAGGTTGGTCGCCGTCAGCAGCGCCCGTGCGCGCTCGGTCAGCCGCGGCACGTAGCGTGCAAAGGGCAGATTCGATGCGCTGCTCGGCGGCTGCACCGGCGGCGGAGGCAGGGTCGCGGTACTCATCGCTGGCCTCCATTCACAGGTAGCTTCACACTGTAGGGCTTTAGAACGATGCCGTCATGCGCCCCCGGCTTGATAGACGCGGTCTCGACGTGCAGCTTCGGCGAAGCATCCGCCTTTTCCTCGGCGGTCTTGGCGTGCGGGTAGCTCTCGCCCTCCGGCAGCGGATTGTAGTTCGCCAGAATCTCGAACTCCACGCCTGCGAGCGCGCCGACGCCGCCCGCCGGGCTCAAGCCCTGCGCGTTCGCCTGCCCCGGCTCCTTCGCCTGTACCGTCTCCCCGGTCAGGCGCGGCTGTAGGAACCGCCGCGAGCGCTCCAGGTTGCGCACCAGTTGCACCGCGCGGTCGCGGTCGCCGGAGACCCGCAGCCGGATCACCACATCGCCGCTCGACGCAATCTGCGGCTCAATCGACGTCACCTGCACCCCGCTGGGCAGCACCGTCTCCAGGTCCATCATCACCGCTGTCCAGCTAAAGCTCTTGCGCAGGAACAGCGCGTTCAAAAACTGTGCGCGCTTCAGCACCGCGGAGTTCGCCGGCTGCCGCATGCGGCGCTCATTGCTCAGCTTCTCCTGCTGTGCCTCTGCCGTGCGCGCCTTCAGCCGGTCCATCTCCTGCTGCGCGCTGTCCAGCCGCTGCTGCAGAAAGTGCGCGGTCAACATCAGTGCCACCGCCACCAGTGCCAGCGCGCCCATCAATATCCGCAGCCGCAGAAAGAACGGGCGCAGCTCCACAAACGGCCGGGTCGCGAGATTGACTGAGATCTTCACTAGGCCCGCAGCGCCCCCGCCACGCTGGACAACCACGCCCGTGGCACCGCCGTCGCGTCCGCCAGCAGCGTGGAGCTGCTCACCAGCTCGCGCACGCTCAGCCCGTCCTCCGGGCCCACGCCCTGCTCCAACAGGATGCGGCCCAGCCGCTCCGCTCCCAGCGGTCCGGCGCTCCATACCTGCCCCGGAGACGCCGCCAGCGTGTCCTCAAAGTACGCCGCCGCCACGCTCACCGCCTCCGCAATCTCCCGCGCCAGTGCCACCGGCCGCATGTCGTCAGGCACCGGCTGCATCTCCGCAGCCACTGGCACCGCCGCGTTAGACGGTGCCTGCGGATGCTCCGGCAGCGGCTCCTGTGCGGCCCACTCGGCGGCGGTGTGCTCTGGGTCCACCAGCGGCAGCACCACGTATTGCGTTGCCCCGTGCGTCTGCATATCGTTCGTCTGTAAATCGTGCACCTGTAGATCCAGGCTGCGATGCAGCAGCAGCACGCCGTTGCGCACAATCGCCGTCGTCACGCCCAGCAGGCTCGCGTTCACCAGCAGCGCGGCGCCGTCGCTCTCCAGCGCGGCCAGCGCGGCCAGCGTGCTGGACAGTACCGACCCCGGCTCAAACCCCGCCTCGCGCGCCGCCGTCTCATACTCACTCAGCACATCGCGCGGCATCGCCGTCGCCAGCACCCGCACTCCTGCCTTGCCGCTGCTCATCACCTGGTAGCTGATCATGGCGTCGTCGGCTTCAAACGGCAGCAGCTTCTTCAACCGGAAGCGCACAATCGGCAGCGCGTCGCTCACCCGCCCAGGCAGCGCGTCAAAGTCCAGCAGCAGCACCCGCACCGCCGCATCCGGAATCACCAGCGTAATGTCGGCGTCCCGCGAGTTCGGTTTGGCGTCTACCTGCTCCAGCGCCCGCCGCACCGCCGCGGCCACGGCCACGCGGTCCACAATGTTGCCCGGCCGCAGCCCCGGAACCACCGCACCCTCCGCCAGATCCACGCGCGCCACTGCGCCCAGCGGAGCCGTCGCGTCTGCCGACCGCGCTGCCACCACGCCTTGCGCGCCGATCTCGCAGGCTACACGCGGCCGTCTCTCTGAGGCTTGGGGAAGTAGATTCATGCAACTCTTCTCTAGATTACCTTGCAGCGGGACTTCCCGCGCCGTTCCGAAGCGTTGGACGTACCCAATCTCCCGCCGTTGCCCCCATTCGGGAAACATTCCACTGCCACCAGACGTATCCTCTCGACCGGAGCGCCCCACCAGACCTGTCATCTCGACCGGAGCGCAGCGGAGTGGAGAGACCCGCAGTTCGGGACCGCCAGTACGCCAACCGCCCCTCCGCCTCAACCTCTAAAATCCCTTCGGCCTCTCCCCTGCAACGCCGACCGCGCTCTCCATCACCATGCCCGCCTGCACCAGCGTGCCCTCGTCGAACAGCCGTCCCACCAGCGTCACGCCGTGCGGCACGCGCCGCGGCGGCGAAAACTTTTTGAGCGGCCGCAGCGGGTCCGGCGCCCAGTCGCTGCGCTCCTCGCTCACCTCCACAAACCCCGCGCGCAGCGTCAGGCTGGGGTGTCCGGTAAAGTTCGTAATCACTAGGAACTCATCGCGCAGGCTCGGCACCAGCAGCACGTCCACCTCGCTCATCACGCGCGCAAACTCCACGGCGACCTTGCGCCGCAGGCGGTCGGCCTGCACAAAATCCACCGCGCTTAGGAACCGCGATTGCCGAAAGGTGTTCGGCCACGCATCCGGCACCTGCATCTTCAGCTCGTCCACGCGATGGTCCAGCGTGATCTCCTCAAACGCCGCCGCGCTCTCTGCAAACAGGATGATGTTCAGCGAGTCGTACGGCCAGTCCGGCAGCGAGACCTCCACAGGCGTCATGCCGAGCTTCTTCACCGTCTCCAGCGCCGCGCGGTCCACATCGGTCGCCGGGGCCTCGTTCATCCACTTCTTGATGTACCCGACCTTCAGCCCCTGCACAATCTTGCCGGCGCTCGTGGTCGCGCCTTCGGGTACGCACGCCACGTCCTTGCCGTCCGGCCCGCTGATTCCCTGTAGCACGGTCATTGCGTCCTCGACATGCCGCGCCATCGGCCCCAGCTTGTCGCAGCTCCAACTCAGCGTCATCGCGCCGGTCCGAGGCACGCGCCCAAACGTTGGCCGCAATCCCGTCACACCGCACCGCATGGACGGGCTCACAATCGAACCTTGTGTCTCGCTCCCAATCGCAAAGCCCACCAGCCCCGCCGCCACGGCCGCGCCCGGGCCGGCACTCGAGCCCGAGGCGCCTTCGTCCAAATTCCACGGATTCTTCGTCTGCCCGCCGAACCAGATATCGTTCAACGCCAGCGCTCCCAGGCTCAACTTCGCGACGAGCACCGCACCCGCATCGTTCAGTCGCTTGGTGACCGTCGCATCCTCCACCGGCACGCGGTTGCGAAAAGGCTCCGCTCCCCAGGTCGTCGGGATGCCCGCCGTATCCAGCAGGTCCTTCGCGCCCCACGGAATCCCATGCAGCGGCCCGCGATACCTCCCCGCCGCAATCTCCGTGTCGGCGGCGCGCGCCTGCTCCAGCGCATGTTCCTCGCACAGCGTAATCACGCAGTTCAATACCGGCTGATACTTCTTCAGCCGCTCTAGATAAATCTTTGTCAGCCGCTCCGAAGTAAGCTGGCGAGTCATGATCCATTGCGACTGCACGGCGATTGACGTAAACGCGATGTCCTCATCACTAGATGGGATTGTCTGAACAGGAAACTTGCCCCCTTGAGACAACATCTCCTGATATCCGGCCTTCAACTCTGCTTTCACCTCTGCACTTGTTTTCTTCTTGTCGATCTGTTCCGCTGCCGCAACACCCTGCACAGTCGGCATCTCCGGATACCAAACACTCGCAGGCACATCACTGTCCCCCAGCGCCAGCTTCCGCGGCCCCGTGCGCCGCTCATAGAGCGCGGCCATACTCTGCTGCCAGTTCCCCGCAGCCTGCGCCAGGTCATGCGGAGTCATCCCCACCTGCACCAGCTTCTCGGCCTCCACAAACGTCTCCGCAGACACCGCCGGCGCGGCCGCCCCAAACGCCGGCGGAGCACCCGGCGTACTGGAAACTGGCGCACTGGACGCAGGACTCCCCGGCGTCTGTTGTGCCCCCGCGGCCATCGCCGCTCCTACCAGCCCCATCCCGCCCTTCGCCAAAAACTCCCTCCGCGACCGCGCCATGCTGCCTCACCTTCGGTTATCTGAACCAGATATACCACCCAGCTGCCGGGTGGCCCATCCTTTGCGGTTTCATCGCAAAGGGTGGGGTGCGGTTGTTTGAATGGGATGCGCGTCAGCCCGCACTTCGGCCCGCGCTCCGTCGGTCATGTTTCTTCCCTCTTTACTAAATCCTTATGTCTCTCGCGCTATCCTTTCTCCACCATGCGACGCGCGTTCGCCTTCCTTCTCGCCTTCACGCTCGCCCTTACCGCGCACAGCCAGACTTCCGCGCTCGCGCCGGACCCCACGCCTGCCGCCAACCCCGCCCGGCCCACGCTCAGTGTCCCCGCCGTGCTGCCGCCCACTGGCTACCTCCAGTTCGAGCAGGGCATCAACCGCGTCGTCACCTCTCCCTCCGGCACCACCGCCCAAACCGCGCTCAACCAGGCCACCAAGATCGCCCTCACCTCTCGCTTACTCATTCAGGTGCTCTCCCAGCCCTTCACCTACAACACCCTCTTCACCCCCGGCGGGCAGCCACCCACCGTCAAGACCGAAAACACCGGCGACATCGACCTCGGCACGCAGATCGTCCTGCTCAAGAGCACCGGCCCCCGCCCGACCATTGACATCGGCTACAACGGCCGAGTCCACACCGGCACCGCCGCCAACCTGGACTCCGGCGACTTCAAACAGTCGCTCATCTTCTTCTTCAGCGGCGACTTGCCGCACGGCACCCACTACGACTCCATCTATCAGTTCAATGAGCAGCGCAGCGTCGACAACGGCAGCACCATCGGCAACTCGCCTTCGCATCCCGTCCGCCGCGCGCAGTACGTCCAGACGCTCTCGCTCACCCACCCCATCTTCCCCAAATCCACTGGTGGGCGCCTAGCCTTTGATGTCGAGCTGGAGCACTATACCCAGCCCTTGGTCACCGGCACATCCCACAACCAGCCCACCGCCGTCCGCGCCGACGCGGTCGACCTTCTGCTGAGCATGCCCTTCGCGCTCCGCCCCAACCTGGTGCTGGACGCCGCCATCCTCCGCGGCCTCACCTCCACCTCCACCCAGTGGCAGGGCACCGCCGGAATTACGTGGCTCGTGCCCCATCGCCTGTGGCCCGCGAAGCATTAGGGCCTGGCCGACACCGCGGGCCTGTCCATGCCCGACGTTTCATCCCAGCCCGGGGCGTTTGTTCCTTTGGCTCCAGTCCGCGTTTCGGCACGATACCAAGGCTCTAGGTATGGGGCTATCCATGCGTTAGACGGCTGAAAGCCCGACACAAAAGCCCCACATCGTCACGGATCTTAGATCAGCCCATGGCCCTCTTCCGAAATACCACGAACGGTGTCTAACAAAAAACATTGCTCCGCCCTGCAAGTTCCTCCCGCACCCCCGTTCTCCACACAGGGAGATCCTTCATGAACCTCCGCCGCACCGTACTTGCCTTGCTCTCGACCGCGCTCTGTGCCGCCGCCGCTGCACAAACACCCTCCCTCTCCGCCACGCTACTGCGCGACACCCTCACCGTCACCGTCCCCTACCACGCAGCGCGCAACGGCACTGGTAAACTCACCGTCGAGCTCCTCGACCCCGACGGCAAGCTCCTCGGCAGCTCCACCCGCAACGTCACCGCCTCCGCCAACGGCCAGTGGCAGCAGGACGTCACACCCACCCAGGCCGTGCCCTTCGACGACCTCATCTGGGAGCGCCTGCGCTATCGCTTCGTCTATGTCGGCGAAGCCACCCCCGCCTTCACGGATACTGTCTCCATCTCCCAGATCCTCCTCCGCCCGGTCGTGCACATCCTCGGCCAGAGCTCCTACTTCAGCGGCGGCAAGGCCGCGCTGCGCCTCATCGTCACCGACACCGCCAACCAGCCCGTTGCCAGCGGCAACATCCGCATTCAGCTCCTCGAAGCCGGCCACCCTCCGCGCGAACTCTTCACCGGCCATCTCGACAAGCGCGGCACCGCCGAAGCCCAGTTTCGCTTTCCCATCGGCCTCACCGGCAGCTACCAGCTGCACTTCGCCGCCGAGACCCCCATCGGCTCCGCCGAAGACACCCAGACCGTCCGCCTCCAGGACAAAGCCTCCATCCTGCTCTCTACCGAGAAGCCCATCTACCAGCCCGGCCAGACCATCCACGTCCGCGCCCTTGCCCTCGAACGCGCCGACCGCCACGCCGCCGCCAGCCGCCCGCTCACCTTTGAACTCGAAGACTCCCGCGGCAACAAGGTCTTCAAAAAGATCACGCAGACCGATGCCTTCGGCATCGCCTCCGCCGAGTTCGCCCTCGCCGACGAGGTCAACCTCGGCACCTATCACCTCCGCGCCCTCATGTCCGAGCCCGGCAACACCACCCCCACCAACACCGCCGAACTCGCCCTCAACGTCCAGAAGTACGTCCTGCCCAAGTTCAAAGTCGCCGTCGACTTCTCAAAATCCAACGGCAAGCCCAAACGCGACTACCGCCCCGGCGACCACGTCACCGGCACTGTGCAGGCCAACTACTTCTTCGGCAAGCCTGTGAACGACGCCACTATCACCCTCAAGGCCTCCAGTGCCGATGTCGCCGTCTTTGACGTCGCCACCGTCACCGGCAAGACCGACAAGGACGGCGCCTATCACTTTGACATCACGCTGCCCGCGTACTTCGCCGGCCGTCCGCTCTCGCAGGGTGCCGCGCAGGTGCTGCTCGAAGCCACCGTGAAGGACTCCGCCGCGCACTCCGAAGCCCGCGCTGAGCCCATCACCGTCAGCCCGTCCGCACTGCTCGTCACCGCCGTGCCCGAAGGCGGCAAGCTCGTCCCTGGGCTCGACAACCAGGTCTACCTGCTCTCCGCCTACCCAGACGGCACGCCTGCCACCACGCAGCTCCTCGTCCACCTGCCCGGCGGAGCCACGCAGAAGCTCACCACCGACAGCAGCGGCATCGCCGTGCTGCACCTCAAGCCGTCGCAGACAGCGCCCTCGCAGTACGTCTGGAAGGGTGGCCCGGTCGCCGGCAACTCCGCCACCACGCTCACCATCGACGCCGACGACCACCACGGCAGCCGCGCCACCTCCACCATCACGCTCGAACCCCGCGGCGGCGATGACCAGGTGCTGCTCCGCGCCAACCGCGCCGTCTACCGCACAGGCGACCGCATCGACCTCCAGGTCTTCTCCACCAAACGCAGCGGCGCTGCCTACATCGATGTCGTCAAGGACGGCCAGACCATCCTCACCCGCGACATCGACCTCACAGACGGGCACGCCGAGTTCTCCCTCGCCGCCACGCCGGAGCTCTCCGGCACGCTCGACCTCAGCGTCTACATCCTCAGCCGCAACGCGCAGTCCATCGCCGACCACCGCCTGCTCTTCATCCAGCCCGCAGACGAGCTCAGGATCGAAGCCACCACCAACGCCACCACCTACAAGCCAGGGGACGACGCCCGCGTCCACTTCCACGTGACGAATGCAAAGGGTTCTGGCGTCTCCGCCGCGCTCGGCCTACAGATCGTGGACGAGGCCGTCTTCGCGCTCGCCGAGCAGCAGCCCGGCTTCGCCAAGGTCTTCTTCTATCTCGAGCAGGAGGCCATGAAGCCCCGCTACGAGATCCACTCCCTCACCATGTCGAGCGTCATCGAACCCGCCAGCAACAATCCAGACGACCCGCAGGACCGCGCCGCGCAAGCCCTCTTCTCCGCCACCGAGATGCCCAACCCCAACCGCCGCGACGTGGAGTTCGGCCGCACCCTGCCCACCGGCAACTACTTCGCCTTCGTCGACCGCTACCAGAAGGTCTTCAACGCCCAGGTCAAAGACCTCTCCGCGCGACTGAACAAGCTCTATGCGCAGAAGCCCGATACCCGCGACCCCGTCAAGCTCTACGCAAAACTCACCGCTGCGGACACCACACGCGATTCCTGGGGCACCGAGCTCCGATTCGCGTCGGTGCCCTGGTACCCGCGTCTGCGCGACTCCGGCTACTACGAGTTCCGCAGCGCCGGTCCCGACCGCGTCTTTGACACGCCCGACGACCTCACCATCAACGTCATGGTGCGCTCCAAAGCCGTGCGGTCGAAAAGCACCGCCACGCCCACGCACACCATCGACCTCAAGCTCGAACACGACCGCGGCCCGGACAACGGCCTCGCCGAGATCGCCGGCTCCCTCACCGACCCCACCGGCGCGGTCATCCCGCACGCCAACCTCGAACTCCGCGATCTCACCACCGCCAAACTCCGCAAGGCCGTCTCCAACGACCGCGGCGAGTTCTCGCTGCCCGCGCTGCCGCCGGGCCGCTACAAGGTCAGCATCACCTCGCCCGGCTTCATGGTTCTCTCCACAGAGGTCGCCGTTGCCGCGCGTGATCGCGCTGTCCTCTCCGCCACGCTCAACGTCGGCTCCGTCTCCGAGACCGTCTCCGTCGCTGACGCCGCACCCGGCATCGTCCTCGACGAAGTCGTAATGGCCGACCGGCAGAGGGTCATGATGGGCCGCGGCATGGCCGGCGGAATCGGCCGCGGCGTCGGCGTGCCCATGGCCGCACCGATGCCCATGATGATGGCCCAGCGCATGACCCTCGGCATGGTCTCCAAGGCCAAGATGCCTCAGAGCGTCATCACAGCCGCCAATGTCGACGGCCTCTCCGACTCCCTCGCCTCCGACGATGCAGCCGCCGCGCCGCGCGTACGTTCTTACTTCCCCGAAGCTCTCTACATCAACCCCGAGATCCTCACTGACTCGAACGGCAACGCCGACATCGCCATCCCGCTCGCCGACTCCATCACCACCTGGCGCATGGCCATGCTCGCCTCCACGCAGACCGGCGCGCTCGGCACCGCCACCGGTGCCATCAAGGTCTTTCAAGACTTCTTCGTTGACCTCGACTTCCCAGTCACCCTCACCCAGGGCGACCGCGTCTCGCTGCCCGTCGCCATCTACAACTACGCCGGCGCGCGCGGCGAGGTCTCGCTCTCCCTCCAGCAGGACGACTGGTTCTCTCTCGTCGGGGATTCAACAAACAAGACTGTCAGTGTGGAAGCAGGGCAGGTCGGCGCGTCGCAATATACTCTCCAGGCCAACCGCATCGGCAAGTTCAAGCTCACGCTCTCCGCCGCGATGAAGGGTACCAACGCCCGCCGCGACATCGTCGTCCGCGAGATTGAAGTCGTCCCCAACGGCCGCGAGCAAAATGTCGCCTTCAACGGCCACCTCGACTCTGGCTCCATCCACCACAACGTCGCCTTCCTCGCCGCCGCCATCCCCGATGCCAGCAAGATCTTCGTCCGCCTCTACCCCGGCCCCTTGAGCGAGATCATGGAGGGCATGGACAGCATCCTGCGCATGCCCGGCGGCTGCTTTGAGCAGACCTCCTCCAGCACCTACCCCAACGTACTAGCGCTGGACTACATGAAGCGCACCAAAAAACTCACCCCGGAGGTCCACGCCAAGGCCGAGGGCTACATCGCCAACGGCTACCAGCGGCTGCTCACCTTTGAGGTCCCGGGCGGCGGCTTCAGTTGGTTCGGCCAGGCCCCCGCCAACAAGATCCTCACCGCCTACGGCCTCATGGAGTTCAGCGACATGTCCAAGGTCTATGACGTCGACCCCAAGGTCATCGCGCGCACCAGCGAGTGGCTCGCCGCGCAGCAGCAGGACGACGGCAGTTGGAAGCCCGACACCTACTTCATCAACGAAGGCGCCACCAACCGCTACAACACCGACGTGCTGCGCATCACCGCCTACCTCGCCTGGTCACTTGCCGACACCGGCTACCACGGCGCCGCCGTCAACAAGGCCCGCGCCTACATCGCGTCCCATCTCGACGGGCACCCCGACGCCTACACCCTCGCTGTGCTCGCCAACTTCGCCATCGAAGATAACAAAGACCGCGACCTCACCGCGCGCATCTTCCAGCTCCTCCTCGACGCCCGCACCGAAACCGCCGACCACGTCTCCTGGTCCACCACCGAGACCAGCGTCTACTCCACCGGCACCAACGCCTCCGTCGAAACCACCGGCCTCGCCGCGCAGGCTCTCCTCAAGTGGGGCCAGTCCCCCGCCATCACCCGCAAGGCGCTCGCCTACCTCGCCTCCACCAAGCAGGCCAGCGGCAACTGGGGCAGCACCCAGGCCACCATCATGGCCCTCCGTGCGCTCGTCCTCGCCTCCGAGTCCAACGGCTCCGACGTGCACGGCACCGCGGACATCCTGCTCAACGGCAAGCTCGTCCAGTCGCTCCAGCTCACGCCCGACAACAACGACCTCTTCCACCAGTTCGTTCTCGCAGGAATCAGCGCGCAATCCAACGCCGTCGAAGTCCGCTTCACCGGCACCGGTAGCCTCGCCTATCAGGTCGCCGGCAGCTACTTCCTGCCCTGGGAGCAACACGCCCCAACCGAGATTCTCTCCATCGCCGTCGCCTACGATCGCACCCAGCTCGCCACCAACGACATCGCCACTGCTACGGCCACCATCCGCAACAACACAGACAAGACCGCCAACATGGTCATGTTAGATCTAGGCATCCCGCCAGGCTTTGATCTCCTCAGCGAAGACCTGCAGGCCTACCAGGAAAAGTCCGCCTCCTCACCCGCAGGCCGTCTTGAAAAATTCTCCCAGACCGCGACCCAGGCCATCCTCTACTTCAACTCCCTCGGCCCCAACCAGACCGTCACGCTGACCTTCCGCCTGCACGCGAAGTATCCCATCCACGCCCACACCTTTGAGTCCCGCGTCTACGAGTACTACAACCCTGACATCCACGCCACCGCCGCCCCCGCCCAGTTTGAAGTCGAAGCCGCCCACTAGCTCGAACCAACAACACCACGGCTGTGTCATCTCGACCCACCACCGATGTGTCATCTCGACCGGAGCCAAACGGCCTTATCGTTTGGCGCAGTGGAGAGACCCGCAGCTGTAGCCACCACCGACGCAAAGAAAATGCACAGCGTACTCTTCTCCGCTCGTGCTACGTTAGCGTGTCTGGGTCCGCAATTATTTCATGCGCAAGGTCGTCGCAGGTGCCGCCGCCGCACTCCTCCTCGCAGGAATCTCCACCACCTGCGTCGTTATCTACCGCATCCACCACAGCCTGAACGCGCTGCGCCGCGAGGTCGCTGACGAAGGCAACCTCGCCTTCACCCTCACCCGCCTTCCCGTCGCCGCCAACACCGGTTTTGAACCCCTCGCACCCGCCAACTCCTTCACCACCGGCGCAGGCTTTGCCGGCAAGCTCTATCTCGCCGGCCCCGGCGGCATCGCCATCTATAACAATTCCGACTCCCAGCCTCTGGGCGATCCCCACTGGCTGCGCACCGGCCCCGATCTCCCACCCGCGCCCATCGTCCAGCTCCGCACCGCCCGCCTGCGCGGCCCGGTCGTTCCGCTGCTGCTCGCCGCCACCCAGGGCCAGGGCCTCCTGCTCATCTCTCCAGACCAGCCCATCCAGCAGCTGCTCCCCGCGGACCCCGCACTCCGCGACATCACTGCTATCCTCCCGCTGGATTCCGGCGATCTGCTCCTCGGCACCCGCCGCGCCGGCCTGCTGCTCTATAACGGCACCACTCTGCGCCAGTTCTCTCCCACACTCGGCCAGCTCCCCATCACCGCGCTCGCCGGCAGCGAGTCTGATCTCTGGATCGGCACCCGCACCCGCGGCGCATTCCACTGGCACGCCGGCCAGCTAGACGCCATCGACAATCTCCCCGACCTCCAGATCGAGGACATCGCCATCAGCCCCCAGGGCGTCTTCGCCGCCACGCCGCTCGGCGTCGCCCAGCTCACGGACGCCCACCTCGCCCGCGTGCTCGCTCCCGGCCTCTTCGCCCACGCCCTCGCGCTCGACGGCCCCACGCTCCTCATCGCCACCCTTGACGAGGGCGTACACGCCGTCCCCCTCAACACCCACACCTCCACAAATGTGTCATCTCGATCGGAACGCACCGCAGTGGAGAGACCCGCAGCTCCCGCAGCCCCTCCCGTCACCCACTTCTTCCGCAGCGGCGCAACGCTCTTCGCCATAGCCTCCGCCAGCCTCCGCCGCCACGACTCCGCCGGCGCATGGCACACCGTCCTCTCCGCCCCACCGCAGCCACTTACTGACAATGACATCGCCGCGCTCAGCTTCGCGCCCGACGGCCATCTCTGGATCGGAACCTTTGACCGCGGCATCGATGTCTTGGATCTCGCCACCGGCCACGCCACCCACATCGAAGACGAGCACGTCTTCTGCATCAACCGCATCGTCCCCGACGCCCAGCGCCACACCATGGACGTCGCCACCGCCAACGGCCTCGTCCTCTTCGATCAAGCACGGTCCAACGCACGCCAAATCCTCACCCGTCGCGACGGCCTCATCTCCGACCAGATTACGGACATCGCCTTCACCCGCTCCGGCACCGCGCTGGCCACGCCCGCCGGCATCACCTACCTCACCGCCTCCGGCCCGCAGAGCCTCTACGTCTTCCAGGGCCTCGCCAACAACCACGTCTACGCGCTCTCCGCCGAGCCGGACAGCCCCCGCGTCTTCGCCGGAACCCTCGGCGGAGTCTCCATCGTCGACGACCAGACCGTCCGCCAGAACATCACCCTGCGCAACTCCAGCCTGCAGCGCAACTGGATCACCGCCATCGCCCGCGTCCCCCAATCCGGCCAGCAGGACAGCGGCGGCAGCGTTGATCTCTGGTTCGTCGGCACCTACGGCGGCGGCGTCATTCAAATAGACGCCTCCGGCCGCCTCGTCCCGTCGCAAAACCCCGCGCCCTCCGCCGTCATCAACCCCAACGCCATCCTGCGCACCACCCAGCACGTCTTCGCCGGCTCACTGAACGACGGCCTGCTCGTCTACTCGCTCGCAACCCACCGCTGGACGCAGATCACCGCCGGCCTGCCCTCCCGCAACGTCACCGCCTTCGCCGCCCGCGACGGCCAAATCTACATCGGCACCGCCAACGGCATCCTCCACATCTCCGAAGCGAGGCTGCCATGATCCAGCCCCGCCCAAAGAGTGTCATCCTGAGCGGAGCCTCGCAGTCTCATCGCGAGGCGCAGTCGAAGGACCCCGACTTCGCCCGCTCCAACTCAGCCACCCGCACCTTTCCCACCACCACCTTCATTGCACTCATCCTCCTCGCCACTGCCGCGCACGCCCAGTCCGGCGTCCTTCTCCCCGCAGACGCCGAACAGCCCGACCCCGCCGTCCTCTCGCTCGAAGAGATGACCGTCCACATCGTCATCGACAACTCCGACGCCCGCGTCTACGTCACCCAGATCTTCGCCAACCACGGCAAGGCCATCCAGGAGGGCACCTACATCTTCGCTCTACCTACCGGCAGCACCGTCTCGGACTTCGCCACCTGGGACGGCCCCGTGCGCATCCCCGCCGTCATCCTCGAACGCAAGCGCGCCGCCGAGATCTACGCCGAGGCCCGCGCCCAGGCCATCGACCCTGGCCTGCTCGAAGCCGGCCAGCGCGACGGCTCCGACCCCAAGGCCGACTCCACCTTCACCGCCAAAATCGCCCCCATCCCCGGCTACGGCACCCAGCGCCTCGAACTCGAGTACCACCAGCGCCTCACCGTCGACCGCCTCCTCCAGAGCTTCGTCTTCCCCTTCCGGCCCACGCAGTTCCGCCAGCAGACCGCAGCCCACCTGCACATCAGCTTCGAACTGCACTCCGCCAACCCGCTCACTAGCGCTCAACTCATCAGCCAGGCCTTCGCCCTCCACCTCACCCAGCAGGACGCGCACACCGTCCTCGGCGCATGGGACGGCACCAACGTCGCCCTCGACCAGGACCTCGGCATCACCTGGAAGCTCGACCCCGCCGCCGCCAACACGCTGCTCCTCTCTACCTTCCGCACCCCCCACGCCCCGCTGCCCTCACCCGACACCACCACAGATGTGTCATCTCGACCGGAGCGGAGCGGAGTGGAGAGACCTGCAGCTGGAACCACCTCAGAACCCGGCTTCTTCCTCGCACAAACCCTCCTCGCCCCCCCGGCATCCGCACCCGCACAACCTACCCCTCCGCGCAACGTCGTCCTCCTCCTCGACACCTCGCTCTCCATGCAGTGGGACAAGCTCGAGCGCAGCTACGCCGCCTTGGAGGTCGTTCTCCTCAGCCTCCAGCCCGCCGACACTTTTTCCCTGCTCCTCTTCAATCAGGATGTCTCCAGCTTCCAGCCCGCACCCACCGCCGCAACCCCCCAGAATATCCCGCAGGCGCTCGCCTTCGTCAAAGCCAGCCGCCTCCGCGGCGGCACCGACCTCGGCAAGGCACTCGCTGCGGCCCTCGCCCAGGCCACCGTGCCCAACACTTCCATCTATCTCTTCTCTGACGGCAACTCTGACCGCGGCACCACCGTACTCACCCGCAAAATCGCCGCCAACTACACCCAGCAGTGGCAGCAGTCCACGCATCCCCGCCTCAACATCTTCGCCGTCGGCGATGACGCCAATCTGCCCCTGCTCCGTCTGCTCGCCCAGAACGGAGACCAGCACGACGGCCTGCTCGAAAATGTCCTCGCCTCCGAACCCCTCCAGCCCAAGCTCGGCATCTTCCTAGCCTACAGCGCCTCGCACCCCGTCTCCGGCCTGCACCTGGAGATCGCCCCCGCCGCTGCCATCCACACCATCTATCCGCTCGACGACTCCGTCTACCCCGGCTCCATCGCCGCCTGGGTTGGCGATTACCTTGCACCCACCCAGCACATCGCCTTCACCGCGCGCGACAACAACCAGCTCAACGCCACCGCCACCATCGACCTGCCCGCCGAGTCGCTCGACCACCCCCAGCTCCCCCGCCTCTGGGCGCAAGCCCGCGTCAACGCTCTGGTCGACCAGATCGCCCGCGACGGCGAAACCCGCGCCGCCATTGACGAGATCATCGCCCTCTCTCGCCGCTACAAGTTCGTCACCCCCTACACCTCGTTCCTCGCCGTGCCCCGCGCTCTGCTTCGTCCTCGCATCATCCGCCCCGGCGACCCCGTCCTCCGCGTCCACACCGACCCCTCCATCGTCTCCGTCATTGCGCTCTTCCCCTTCGGCCTCGAAAAGCCGCTCCGCCACCTCGCTTCTGAAGACTCCACCAAAGGCTCCGAAGCCGATCACCTCTGGGAGACTCGCTTCCTCGCCCCCGCGGACATGCAGGACGGCACCTACACCGTCCGCCTGATCCTGCGCGATGCCCGCGGCAACACCTACGCCGAGCAGAAGACCTTCGTCATCGCCTCCACGCCGCCCAGCGTGCGCATTACCCTGGACCGCACCCGCTTCCACCCCGGCGACGTCGTGCGCATCCACGCCGGAGCCACCGCCGCCACCCGCACCCTCACTGCGCACCTGCAAGGCTCCGGCCCTGCCGCCGTCGCATTCGCCGTCGCCGACCTCCGCTGGAACTCCGCCGCCGCCGCGAGCCTCGGCGACCTGCGCATTCCCGCCACCCTCGCCCCCGGCAGCTACACGCTCTCCGTCACCGCGGAAGACATCGCCCACAACGTCGGCTCGCAGGAGGTGCGCATTGACGTCCTCCCCTGACAAAAAAATCTCTGTCATCCTGAGCGGAGCGCGCAGCGCGCAGTCGAAGGACCCCGACGCTGTCCATATCACCTCGTTTGCCCGCTGCTTTCTCACCACCACGCTCCTCTGCATCGCCGTCCTCACCCTCACCCTCGCTGCGCTCGCCGCCCGCGCCGAGCTCGAACCCTGGCTCCAGTCCGCCGTCGCCGGCTCCGCTATTGAAGCCGCCCTCTACCGCGCCATGGACCTCCCCGGCCTGCGCACGCTCTATCCGCGCCCACCCGCTGAGGCCCGCACCCAGCTCGACGCCCTCGTCGCCGCCAAGCCCGAAGCCGAACTCTTCGCCCTCCGCGCCCACATCGACGAGCAGTCTCTCGACTTCACCGCCGCCGACCACGACTGGCAGGCCTTTGTCGCGCACTCCCAGAACAAGGCCTCCGCTAACTTAGAGCTCGCCGACTTCTACCACCGCCGCAACCTAGCCCCGCAGGAGATCGCCGCCCTCGAAGCCGCCGCCACCCCACCCTCCACCCCGGCCGAAACCTTCCTCCCCGCCGACCAGCAGCCCGCCTGGCTGGCCTTCCCCCGGGCCCTCGCCATCGCCCACGATCAGGCCCTCGGCGACGACGCCACCCTCGCCATCTATCAGTCCTGGCTCGCCCGCTATCCCGCCGAGCCCTCCGTCCGAGCCAACCTCATCGCAACCCTGCTCCAGATGCGCCGCTTTGACGACGCCCGGCGCGCCATCGAAGCCTACAAATCCGCCTTCCCCCAGGACCCCGTCCTCCCGCTCAAGGCCGCCGCCCTGCTCGCCTTCGATCAAGCCACACCGGACGCCACCACCCGCGCCCTCACTCTCTTCGACCAATCCTGGCAGCCGCTCTGGCCCTCAGATCTCGTCGCCACCTACTTTCAACTGCTCAGCGCCACGCACACCCAGCACGCCTTCCTCGCCGCCACGCGCGTAAGGTTGCAGCAGAACCCTGACGACCTCATCGCCGCCACCAAACTCTTCGCCTGCTACCAGCAGCTCGGCCGCACCGACGCCGCTCTCAACTCGCTCACACAATACGGCGCGAGCAAGGACGCCCGCCACACCACCTGGTCCGCCGACGAGCTCTACACCTTCGCCACGCTGCTCAACCGCGCCGGCGACTACCCCGCCGCCGCGCGCTTCTACTTCGCCCTCGCTGCCACCCCCGGCCAACTCACCGCCGCAGCGCAATCTCCCTCCCAGACTCCCGAAGAGGCCGGCCTCACCGGCCTCATCGACCTCCTGCTGCGCGCGCCTGACGCTCCGCTCGCGCTCGGCGCAGGCAATGTCGGGCTCTACAAGGACATCGCTACCCTCGACCCCGGCCCCGGCTACCTCAACGGCATCCTCTCCCTCTGGCTCAACTCCCAGGACCCCGCCGCCGAGTTCCATGCCGAAGAGCTCAAAGCCACCCCTTACTTCCACCGCGCCAAGGCCGCCGAGCTGCTCACCGTCCTCGACCAGCGCTTCCCCACCTCCGCCGCGCGCCCCGCACTGCACGCCGCGCTCCTCCGCGCCTACCTCAACTACGGGCAGGACGCCGCCGTCCGCGACGCCGGCACTCACTTCCTCGCCGACTTCCCCCACGCGCCCCAACGTCTCGAGATCGCTCTCGACCTCGCCGATGCCGACGCCCGCGCCAACGACTCCCACGCCGAGTTCGCCCTCTACGACAACCTCCTCACCGAACTCGCCACCGACCTCCACGGCCTTCCCCTCACCGCCGCCGCCAGCCCCACCACAGATACCACCACAGACACCAACAAAGACAACCCCACAGATGTGTCATCTCGACCGGAGGCGCAGAGCGCCGAAGCGGAGAGACCCGCAGTGGATACCGCCACCGCTTCCCCCGCCACCCTCCTCCAGCAATCCCTCACCCTCCCCATCACACCTCCGGCCACCACCACCGCCGCTGCCGCGTACATGCAGGTGCTCAACCGCTACCTCAGCCGCCTCACCACCACCGGCCAGCTTCCCGCGGCCCTTGCCGTCCTCCGCCGCGAGCTCGACCGCAACCCCAACGACCCGCTCCTCTACGAACGCGTTGCCGCGTTCCTCCAGCAGAACAACCTCGACGCGCAGGAGGAGGAGGTCTACCAGCGCGCCATCGCCCGCTTCAATACCACCAGCTTTTATGACAAGCTCGCCCGCTTCTACCTCCGCCGCCAGCGCCGCGAGGCCTTCACCCTGCTCGCCCGCCAGGTCGTGGACATCTTCCACGGCACCGAGCTCGAACAGTACTTTGGCAACGTCCATGCCAACTGGCCGCAGGAGTACCTCCAGCTCAACCTCTACGCGCACCGCCGCTTCCCGCATGACCTCGCCTTCACCCGCAACCTGCTCTCCGCCTACGGCGCCAAACCCACCGCCGACCCCGCCGCCCGCTCCCACCTGCTCCGCGAGCACTGGCAGGAGTCCTCCGATCTCCAGACCGAGTTCTTTGACTCCCTCAGCCGCAGCGGCCAGCTCACCACCGAACTCGCCGCCCTCCAGGCCCTCGTCCCCAACGCCACCCAGCAACAACAGAACCCTGCCGCTACCCGCGAGCTCGCCGAGCTCGACCTCTGGCAGTCGCACTTTGAGCAGGGCGCCCCACTCCTCGGCCAGCTCGCCGACGCCTACCCTGCCGACCCCACCCTCGGTGACCAGGCCGCCAGCGTCTTCCGCTCCCTCGCCTACTTCACTCCCGCCAACGCCACCCGCGCCGCCACCATCGCCCAGCATCTCTCCGCGGCCGACCCCACCAGCCTCGACCGGCTCGCCGCCATCGGCGACA